>PDWI01000969.1_pt1 | contig 46362 bp, 42 predicted proteins | sample 1430891 | NCBI WGS metagenome assembly PDWI01 (sample SAMN01162508, study PRJNA174530) | Oral metagenome, whole genome shotgun sequencing project. | biome: Marine environment; feature: Marine mammal; material: Swab sample of the gingival sulcus; isolation source: swab sample of gingival sulcus...
AAAGAAAAAATATCCGAATGAAGAAGAAACATATCAAGCAATGCTGTTAAACGGTGAAAAGTTTGAAAGAGAAGATAAAGAAACACCACAATTAAGAAAGGAATTAACAGAAGATACAACACCAACAGAGTATAACTTAAGTGCTGCTTACCCCAATCCATTTAATCCGAGTACAACAATAAGTTACAGTTTGCCGTTTAGTTCAGATGTAAACATAGGTATTTATGACATAATGGGCAGAGAAGTAAAAACTTATGAAATGAATAGCTTATCAGTTGGCACACACTTAACAATTTGGAATGGTGAAAATAATTATGGAGAAAAAGTATCAAGTGGAGTTTATATTTTAAGATTAAAAGCAAATTCACTGGAGGGAAATTTTAAGACTTACGAAAAATCTATAAAACTTGTTTTAACTAAGTAATAGTAAGTACGAAGAGAAATTAAAATGTACAAACGTAAAGACTAATAAATTTAAGGCTTCAACTAAAAATGGAGCCTTAAATTTTTATATTGCACTAGTTCTTCGGTACATGAACAAGGAAGTACTTTTCAGCAGTTTTACCAATTTTTGTAGCTTGTTGCAAAGTCATGTGTAAGTCGGAATCTTTTTCATCAATTGCTCCAGCCTCAATAATTGCAAGATCAGAATTTTTTGCCATTTTAACAAGATTATCACAATAAGCTGTATCGCCACCATAACAAATGGTTTTCCCATTATATTCAAACTTGAATCCTAAAGATGGAACTTCAATTGGTTTTTTATTTTCTACAGGTTCTCTATGGTTAACTTTAAAAGGTTTTATTTTAATACCTTTTTTTAAAAAGGTTCTACTGTTATCAATGTATTTTAAATTTATTTTGTAGCTCAATTCATGTGAATAGACACTTAGGAAAGCTTTATAAATACTCTCTATTTCTAAACATCCTTTTGGATAGTAAATATTTAAGGGAGATTTTTTTTTCATTACAGAAAGATATGTTAACAAAGACCAAACTCCACCAAGATGATCATGATGACCATGAGAAATAAAAATATCGGATATTTCTAAAATCTCTTTTGATTTATAATCGTTATTTAAATCGCGTAAAATTCCATCACCGGGATCAATAATAAACTTTGCTTTTTCTGTTGTTAGTATTATTCCTGTAGCAATATCTGGTATAGAACAATAAATTTTTATGCAAAAATCTTTCTTATTCCAAATAAGTGGGTATTTTTGATTTGCTATATTTTTCATGATATCAATTTTTTACAAAGGTCGCTATTTTTACATTTACCAAAAATGTTAAAACTATAACGAACGCTTTCAAATCCAAGTTCTTCGCAAACTTCACCAACTATTTTTTGAATTTTTGTATTATGAAATTCAGATATGCTTCCGCATTGAGTACAAATAAGGTGATCATGATTTTTTCTATTGTAGCTAGATTCAAATCTAGTTAGACCATCACCAAAATTTCTTTTAGCTAATAATTCACATTTAGCTAATAACTCAAGAGTATTATAAATAGTGGCTCTGGAAACGTTTGATTTCTTCATTTTCATTTGTATATATAGATCGTCTGCACCAAAATGTCCATCATAGTCTAATGCATAATCTAATACTTCAAAACGTTCATTAGTAATTCTATGTTTTTCTTTTTTCAGAAATGTTCTAAATTTTTCGTGTGCTGATTCTTTCATAAGACATGTAGCTCTTTATTTTATATGTATGTAAGATACATATTTTTTTTTAATTTTGTTTACTAGCATATAATTTATATAAAAAGTATTATATTAAATGTTCGTAAATAAAATATCAAAAATAAATGGAGAATAATAAATGTCAAAATCATTTGAAATAATTGAACGAGTTGGAATTTCTAATGAAAGTGCATCAGATGCTATTACAAAGGTTGTTAAAGAAGCACATGCAGAAAGTCAAGTTTCTTGGTTTGAAGTTGTAGAGCATCGTGGAAGAGTAACTCATACCAATGAAATAGAATTTCAAGTAACTGTGAAAATTGGAAGAAAATTAGTTGGATAAAAAATAAGGCTTACAAAATTTTGTAAGCCTTATTTTTTTGTTAATTAACAAATAACATTCGTTTACAAATGGATTCATCATTTACCGATATACAATATTTGTATATTCCTGGTTGCAGATTAATTGCACTAAAATTTGCATAATGACTACCGGCTTTTTGCTCACGATTAATTAGATTTGCAACTTCATGTCCACTATGATCAAAAATTCTAAGTGTAACAAATCCTTTTTCTTTAATAAAGTAATTAATACCTTGCTTGCTTAAATAATTATTTTTAATCTCAAATTTAATAGATTTGTTAACTGTTGGTTTAGTAATACTCGGAGTTCCAGCTTCCTGGGAATCAACTCCTTTCAGTTCAGTTTTAGGTAAATTAACATCGTTGCTTGCTACCAAACCTTGTGCAAGAGTTAAATTTGTTGTTAAAAACAACGATAAAACAAGTACTAATAATTTTGATTTCATGATGATCTCTCCTATTTTTGAACATCTAAACACAAAATAATAGTATCACTTTGTTTATGCAATGATATATATCAAATGTTTATGAATAAATCAACAAAAATAATTGAAAATGTATAATTTTCTTTTTAAGCTGTTTTCTCTATATTATTATCGAAAATATTGAAAGGATTTAAAATGATAGAAATTGGTAAAAAAGCTCCGGCTATTAATTTGCTAGATAATAATGGAAAAAAAAGATCATTAAGCGAATTTTTAGGTAAAAATATCATATTATACTTTTATCCAAAGGATAATACTCCTGGCTGTACACAAGAAGCATGTGATTTTAGAGATATATTTCCAAAATTTCAGAAAAGTGAGGCAATTGTAATTGGTGTAAGTCCGGATTCGGTTGAGAAACATAAAAAATTTTTAGAAAAATATGATTTACCTTTTATACTTTTAAGTGATGAAGATAAAAAAGTTCTTGAAAAATATGGTGTATGGCAAGAAAAAAATATGTACGGAAGAAAATATATGGGAGTTGTAAGAACTACTATAATAATTGATAAAAAAGGAATCATCAGAAAAATTTATTCTAAGGTAAAAGTTAAAGGACATGTAGAAAAAGTTTTTTCAGATTTGAATGAGTTGTAATATGATCTTTGTAACAAGAAGAGAAGTGTTTAGTACTTCTCATAGATTACATAATCCAGACTTAACGGATAAAGAAAACCGTGAATTATTTGGTAAATGTAATAATCCTAATGGTCATGGACATAATTACACTTTAGAAGTAGTTGTAGCGGGCGAAGTAAATCCTAAAACCGGATATGTAATAGATCTTAAATTGTTGAAAAATATTATTAAAGAAAATATTGTAAATAAAGTCGATCACAAACATTTAAATTTTGATGTAGATTTTATGCAAGGAATTAACCCAACAACAGAAAATTTTGCAATTAAAATTTGGGAACAACTTGAGGATAAAATTCCTTCCGGAAAGCTTTATTTAATTCGTTTACGAGAAACAGAAAATAATTTTATAGAATATAAAGGGAAATAGGATATTTTGAATTTACCTAAAGTACAAACTTGTGTTTCATCAATATTAGAAGAAATTGGTGAAAACCCCGAACGTGAAGGATTGATTAAAACACCAGAGCGTGTTGCTAAAGCTTATGAATATTTAACATCGGGATATAAAAAAGATATAAAAGAAGTTCTTAATAATGCCATTTTTGAAGAAAAGTATGATGAAATGGTTATTGTAAAAGATATTGATTTTTTTAGTATGTGCGAACATCACATGTTGCCATTTTATGGAAAAGTTCATGTAGCCTACATTCCAAATGGTAAAATTGTAGGGTTAAGTAAAATTCCTAGAATTGTAGATGTATTTGCTCGCCGATTGCAAGTTCAAGAAAGAATGACGCAACAAATAGCACAGACTATTGATGAATATTTAAATCCTGCTGGAGTTGGAGTTGTTGCAGAAGCTTATCATATGTGTATGATGATGCGTGGTGTAGAAAAACAAAATTCATATACATTAACAAGTGCTATGTATGGTGCTTTCAAAATGGATGCTAGAACTAGAGGCGAGTTTCTAGATTTAATATCTCATAAAAGGTAAATAATTGTGAAAAAGAATTTAGTTTGGATTACAGGCGCTAGAAGCGGAATAGGTAAAGAATTACTTAAAAAGTTTAGCTCAAAAAATAATTTTGTATTAGGTACTTCAAGAAATATTAATGTAAATGATAAAGAGTTTGCATCTTTAGAAAATATTATTTTAGAAAAAAATGATATTTCGCAGAATAAAGATGTTGAGGCTTTAGTTAAAAAGATTAATAATAATTTTCATATAGATTGTTTAATTAATAATGCAGGAGTTACTTCCTTTAAGCCATTCGTTGAAAATAGTATGAATGATATTGAAACAATTATTGATACTAATTTGAAAGGTGCAATTTATGCCACTAATGCAGTATTGCCTAAAATGATAGAAAATAAATCTGGGGTTATAATAAATATCCTTTCTGTGGCAGCTAAAAAAATTTTCGAAAATAGTTCGGTTTATGCAGCTTCAAAAGCCGGACTTACAGCTTTTTCTAATGTATTAAGAGAAGAAGTGAGAAAACATAATATTAAAGTCATAAATATTTTCCCCGGTGCTACTTCTACCGAAATTTGGCCGGAAGGTGCACTTAGTAAGTATTCTTCAAGGATGATGAGTCCGGAAAATCTTGCTAATTTAATTTATGATATTTATAATAATTCAAATCAATTAAGTCCGGAAGAAATTGTTGTAAGACCAATTAGTGGTGATTTATAATCGAATCGTTCTAAATTCCTTCAAAAAAATTAATCTCTTTTTTTACTAAAGATTAAATTCAATTCTCCGATAATGGAAGCGTAAAAAAGTATCTATTTTTTATTTGTTATGCTTACTAACAAATATAAGCATTCAATGATTTTCTCAAGACAAATTTTAATTGTAAAAAAAAATGGCAAAGAAAAATATTTTTGCTGTAGATGGATGCGATAAACCAACAGAATTTTTACAAAAAATAATCTATTGTTAAAAATTTCCATTATATGGGGATAGATGTATAACTGATTAAATATTAAAAAGACATTTATAAAGAAGAAGTAATTAAGTATAAAAATTTTCTAAAAATTATCGATTCTGAATTAGAATATTGGAGAAATAATAGAGAGCAGAAAAATAATTCTGAAAATAAGGATAAAACTATGGATAATTTAACACAAAAAGAAAGTGAACTATTAGATCAACAACTAGAAAAAATAGAAAATTCTACTTCTATTAGGGAATTAAAAGAATCTCAGAAAAAAATTACATGGTATGGTAAAAAAGAAGATCTTATTTTCTTTTTTGATCAACTTTTTAATCAACAAATATTAAATATAAAAGGTTATGATGAAATATTTTCCATTGCTTCTCATTACTTTGTTGATGAAAATGGGAAACCTATAATTGTGGAAAAATCTGCTACTGCAAAAATGAATTTAAATGGACCGAAGATTCCTGAAGGTTATAAAAGATATATGAGAAGTATTGAAAAATTAAAAAACGAAAATCATTAAAAAAAACCGGAATAGTTTCATTCCGGTTCTAAATTTTAGGATATTACTTATTTCATCATAAATAATAGGAAATAAGTAATAGAGTTTTATTATCTACTTCTTTTGCAGAAATCTCTTTTAGCATAATGCCTTTTTCCTTTACGAAAGGAACTATGAGACTTAATAAAATTATTAAACTTTTCTTTCCAAGTTTCTTTTTGAGTTTTATCTAAAATATTATAAATATTAAACCACATTTTAATTCTGTTTTTTTCATTTTCTGCTTTTAAATTATTCCCGTTTTCAACTAATTCTAAAAGAGCTGACTCAGATAAATTATCTGATGTTAGAAGTTTTTTAATTTCTAATCGGTTCTTTCTTAACTTCGAGCCAATTTCAATTTTCGCTTCTTCATTAGCAAAACGGATTTTTTTTATTTGTTCTTTTTGCAGCTCTGTTAAATTAAGTTTTTCAAAGTGCATTTTTCCTTTTTGTGCAAAAATATTATTTGTACTAAAGAGTGCTATTACAAAAACTACTACTAATAAAATTGTTTTTCTCATCCTTATTCTCCATTTTAATTTATGATTTCGCATATTTGACAATTAGAATTGCATTAGGGTTTAAATAAAATCGATTTTAAACTTATTCTAAGTTTAGAATGTCTAATGTTATACTAAAGGATTATTATGGAAAAAGATTTAGAATATGAGTTGATAAAAAAGTTTCTTAAAGGGAATGAAGAAGCTTTTAATAGGTTGATTCTAAATTATCAAAAGTTAATATATTGGCATGCAAGAAGAATGGTGGGAAACCATTTAGACGCAGATGAGATTACTCAACAAGTAATAATTGTTCTTTACAAAAAATTACATTCGTTTAAGTTTAATTCTTCAGTTAAAACTTGGATATATAAAATTACTCAAACTCGTTGTCTTAATTTAATTAGAAAAAGAAAATTGAGAAAATTTTTTTCTCTTGAAAATTCTGAAGCAATAAATTTTTCTGGTAACGATGATATAGTTACAAACTATGAAGATAAAGAAAAACTTGAAAGAGTAAATAAAATTTTAGAATTATTGCCACTTAAACAAAGAGAAGTTTTTGTACTTAGGCATTTCCAAAATTTGAGTTATGAGGAAATTTCTGAAATTACCGGTAAGAGTGTAGGCGGACTTAAAGCAAATTATTTTCATGCTTCAAAAAAAGTATTTAGGATGATAAAGAAAGATGAATAAAAATATTGAACTATTTATAAAGTATTTAGATAAACAACTTACTCTTACTGAAAGAGAAAAATTTGAAGCTGAATTAAGTAATGATGTTGATTTAGAAAAAGAATTCAAACAGTTTTCCGAATTATATAATTCAACAAAAAATAATGTTGATGTTGATGAAAGATATTTTTCCACTCTATTACCTAATGCGAAAATTAGAATTGAGAAATCTAAACCAAATTATTTTGGAAAAATTGTATATGCTTTACCTGTTGTAATTATAATTATGTATTTAATAATAAGTCCATTTACAAATAAAAAATTTAATGAAAAATATAATTTTGAAGAGTTTACAGAAGAATTTGTTTTAGATGAAAACTTAGCCATTTCAGCTTTATCAAATGCTTTTGAACCTACTGAAAATTATACTATTGAAGATTTAGAATTGTTAGAATTCTATGAAAAAAGTTCAACAATAGATGAAGCATTTTTTGATTATGTGGAAGAGAATTTAAGTTTTTATGATATTGATAAGTATATTTTGGCAGAATTAACTGAAAATGAATATGTTAATTTATTAGAAGAATTAGAAAGTAATAAAATATATAGAGGTATAAAATGAAAAAGTTAACAATACTTTTATTAGTAATGTTTTCTATTAGTTTAATTGCACAAAAAGATAATAGTAAAAGACATGAAAAACGAGAGGCTAGATTTAGGGAGCTAGAAAAAATAAAATTACTAGAAGTTTTAGACCTTGATGAAGAAACCTCGGTTAGATTTTTTGTTAGAAAAAAGAAATATGAAGATGAGTTTAGAAATTATTTAGATGAACTAAAAATTCTTTACAACAATTTAGAAACTGCATTAGAAGAAGGGAGTAGTGAAGATAAATTAAATTCCCTTGTAAAAAAAATAATTGATTCTGATATTGAAATGGTGAAACATAAGAACAATTTTTTTCAATCATTAGATGATATATTAACGCCTGAACAGATTGCAAGAGCTATTTTATTCGAAAGAAAATTTAAAAAAGATATTAGAGATTTATTAATTGAACGAGGCAGAAAAAAATATTTTAGAAACAAATCTCATAAATAAATCATATCATTTCGAATTATTGGAACATTTATTTTTAATAATTGTTTACAAAAAAGAGCATTTACAAAAAGATAGTGTGCAATAAAACATTGCATTTTTTTCATCATAACCATATCTTTGTGATTTCGTTTGCGGAAGTGGTGAAATTGGTATACACGCTATCTTGAGGGGGTAGTGCTCGAAAGGGCATGCGGGTTCAAGTCCCGCCTTCCGCACAAGTTATTTAATAAAAATTGAGGGAGATTGATGAAAAGATTTATAATTTTAACATTGGCTGTTTTAACATTTGTTTCATGTTTAAGTTTTGCACAAAGTGAAATGGATAATGAAGCTGCAAAGTTATATAATGCCGGAAATAGTCAAAAAAAATCAGGAAACTATGAAGGTGCACTAAATTCTTATAAAAAAGCATTAGAAATTTCTAAAGATTATCGAATTTATTATCAATTAAGCTCTGTTTATAAAAAACAAAGACAATTTGCTTTTGCCGAAGAAGCTCTTTTAGAAGCTCTAAAATTAAATGCAGATTTTTCAACTGCATATAATTCTTTGGGAACAACATACTATTCTTGGGGAAAATATGATAAAGCTGTTGAAAGTTTTAAATCTTTTAAAGAAAAAGTAACTGATAAAAAATTGAAAAAACGTGCTTCAAAATATATTGGTCTAGCTTATACAAAATTGGGCGAAAATTCTTTAAAAGATAGAAATTATGAGGTAGCGGAACAACATTTACTAAATGCAGTTTCAAATTATAATTATGATGCTGCTTATTTGAAGTTAGCTGATATTTATGTTGAAACCGGTAAATATGAGGAAGCTCTTAAAGCTGCTGATAATGCAATCAATTATAGAGGTAAAAAATCTAAAGTACCAAAAGGTGCTCCTTATTTTTACAAAGGCATGGCTTTTAAAGGATTAAAGGATAAAGATAAAGCTAAAGAAAATTTTAAGAAAGCAAGTTCAGATAAGCAATATAGAGATAGAAGTAATCACGAGATTAAGTATTTAAACTAAGTTATTTTAGTTGAACAGTTTTAAGCCCGGCTTTTTAGTCGGGTTTTTTTTTACACTTTTAAAAGTTAACATATTATAATCTAATAAGATATAATAATTAAGGTAATATTCATGTTTAAGTTATAAGAGTAAATTATTATATTTAATAATAATATTTAGAATTTTTGGGAACTCTTTTTGGGGTTTATTCGTTTAATAGTTTATATAAAATGGTACTACCGGCGATTTGAAAATAATATGAAAAATTTATCATTTCTTATAATAACCTTATTGTTGAGTTGTAATTTTACTTTTTCTCAAGATTTAACTGATTTTTATTCTAAAGGGATGCAGAAATTTAATCAGGGAAATTACTCGAATGCAATTGTATATTTTCAAAAAATTGTATCTAACGATGAAGTGGAAGAACTAATTTTATCAAGCTCAAGTTTTTATATTGGAGAATGCCTATTAGGAATTGAGCAAATTGATGGAGCTATTTCTCAATTTGAAAAATTTATTTATAACTATCCTACATCAAATTTTAGAGAGTTGGCTTTATTCCGATTAGGGAATTTATACTTTGAAAAAAAAATGTATGAAAACAGTCGGAAGTATCTTTCAGTACTCGTAAAAGCTTATCCGCTATCGCAATATTCCGGTTCAGCCTTTCATCTAATTGGTGAATCATTTATTGAAGAAGATAATTTAGATGCAGCAGAAGAGTTTTTTAGTTCAGCAGTAAATTCGAAAAGAAATAATAGTTTTGTTGATAATAGTATTTATTCCCTTGCAAATCTTTATGAGAGAAAAGGTAAGTATCAAGAAGCTGTAAATTATTACGACAAACTTTTGGGCTATTATCGAAATAGTGATTTAGCTACTCTTTCTCAGTTAAGAATTGGAGTGTGTTATTACTATTTAGGAGAATATGATAATGCAGTTCTGGAATTATCAGACCCATTAATTAAAAAACTTGATATTGACGGACAAAATGAAGCTGATTTTATTTTAGCAAATTCTTTTTACAGATTAAAAGAATATGATAATGCAATTAATGCCTATAAAAGGATTTTAAAGAACTCTCCAAGTTCCCAAATGCTTGATAGAATAAGATACGGAATTGCTTGGATACATTTTCAAAAGAGAGATTATTCCGATTCTTTCAAGATCTTTTCTCTTTTAGCTCAAGCACAAGATGATTCGTTAGCAGCAAAATCTTTATACTGGAGTGGTGAATCTAAGCGTTATAGTGGCAATTATGATGAAGCGATAGAGATATACAAGCAATTTGTTAAAAAATATCCTCAACATCCATATTCTGAAAAAATAAAATTAAATATTGGAATTAGTAAATTTACTCAAAATAGTTTTTCTGAATCGGAGGAAGCATTATTAGAATCGTTAAATTCCGGTGATGCAATTACAAAAATAAAAAGCCTTACACTACTTGGTGAAATTTCATTAAGAAAACGAAATTATAAAGCTTCTGCTGAATATTTTAATCGTGGGTTGCTTATTCCAAAAATTCCTAAAGAATTGAAAGATAGGTGTAATCTTGGATTAGGAGTTTCTAATTTTTATAGAAAAAATAATGTAGAAGCAAATAAAAATCTTAATGCAATAAATGAAAAAGAAACTTCCATTGACCTAGACAAACTGAATTTTTATAAAGGAGAAGTAAATTTTGCACTTGGTAACTATTTAAAAGCTGCAAAATATTATGATAAGGTTAAAACCAATGATGAAATTCTAAATAGAAATACAATATACGGTAAAGCTTATTCCTACTTTAATTTGAAGGACTTTAGTAAGGCAGCACATTTTTTTAATAAGTATCTTAAGATAAATGATGATGAAGATAAATTAGCCGAATGTAATTTAAGATTAGCTGATTGTTATTATGGAACAAAATTGTTTGGCAAGGCAAGTCGTTTCTATGAAAAGGCTTTATTAAGATCTGAAAAATTCAGCAATGATGATAGATCATATTTTAACTATTCACAAGCACTTTTTAAAGATGGAAACGTTAGCAAGGCAATTTCTTCGTTAGAAAATTTTCAAGCTCGTTTCCCTTATTCGCAATTTGCCGATCGTGCCCAATATTTAATTGCTTGGATCTATTTCCAAAATAATCAATTTGATGAAGCGATTAATAGCTGTAACCAATTATTTAGCAACTATCCAAATTCTACTTTACTACCTATGGCATACTACTCAATTGGAGATTCATATTTTAATAAAGGAGAGTATTCAAAAGCAATTGCCAGTTATAATCGTCTTATTGCAAAGTATCCAAAATCATCTACAGTTTATGACGCGATAAATGGAATTCAATATTGTTACATCGTACAAGATAAACAAAAAGAGGCGATTAAGTACTTAAATAATTTTATTTCGGCAAACAATGATGCCGAGTTTATTGATAAAGTACAGTTTAAAAAAGCTGAGATTTTTTATAGTGCCGGAGATTATAAATCTGCTGTAACTGAATATGATAGACTAATTGATAATTATTCAAATAGTTTACTTGTTCCCGATGCTTACTATTGGAAAGGTAAAAGTCTTACTCTTAGTAAGAATGATGATGATGCAAAAATATCATTCAGAGAAGTAATTAATAGATCGTTAAATTCTGAAGTAGGATTTAATTCTGTTTTAGAACTAGGAAAATTATTTAGAAAGTATTTAAACTTTGAGCAAGAAATTGAATTATATGATGAAGTTATTCCAAAAATTTCTGATAAAAAGAAACTTTCGGAAATAAAATTTGCTAAATCTCAAAATTACATTGAAAGTAAAAATATTGCTGCTGCTTACAAATCTCTTAACGAAATTGTAAGTCAACACGACGGCTCATTGTTTAATCATAAAGCAGAAATTGAATTAGGTATTTTAGAATTGTCTAGGAATGGATATGAGAATGCTTTATTTCTATTTAGAGATGTTGTAAATAATAGAGAAGATGATATTGCAGCTCAAGCACAATACTATATTGGGTTATCATTTTTTGAACAAGAAAAGATGCCTGAAGCAATTACAGAACTTATTAAAATGCGTTCATTATATTCTGCTTATGATGAGTGGTATACAAAAGGACTAATTTTATTGGGCGATAGTTATGTTAAAATTAATGATAAAGTAAAAGCTGCTGAAATGTATAAAGCTGTTCTTAATAGACATCGTAATGATGCTATTGCAAAAGAAGTGAAAGAAAAATTGAATAAAATATGAAAAAAATAATTTTAATAATTCTTTTAGCTTCCTCAATTTATGCACAAGAGGAAAATCAAAGTCAAAGTATAGAATTACCCGATTTTGTAATAACAGGGAAAGAGAGTATAAGTATTCAAAAAGCAAAAAAATCTGAACCTGATTTTATACCGTTGCTATCTAATGACTTTTTTATCCCACAATATCCGAATGAAGAAATAATTACTATAAGGTTGCCTGAAGTTGAGAATGAAGTTGTAAGTATAGGTAATTATAGTCAAACTACTAATGCATTTTTAAGAATTAGTGCAGGCTTGAAAACCTTTCCTAAAGGTGAATTTTTTTACAATAATTGGAGTAATAATTTTTCTTATAATGCTCATTTATTTGGACTGAATGAATTAGAATTTGAAAAACATGCCGGATTAAGCATGTCTGGTGGTAAAATTGGTGGAAGTTATTTTGTAGATCAAACTTCTAATATATTGCCTGGGTTAGAAATTGCATTAAACGGTTCTTTTGTAAATGAGTCATTTAACTTTTATGGTTCTTCTACTCCAAGCTTGAATAGAATTACTAACAATGGTATAGTTGACTTAAACTTTAATTATGTTAATAGTTCTAATATAAATTTTGGTATTAAGTTTAATAATGCCTATTATGAACAAAAAGATGATGCGATTGATGAAAATATCTTTAGCACAGAAGGATTTTTGAATTTTAAGGTTAATAATTTCAACTTTAAGATAGATGCATTGTATAAAAATCAATCGGTAAGTGTTCCTGATACTAATTTTGGAAATCATTATTTCATTAAGACCAAAGCCACAATTGGATTTATAGCTTACAATTTAATTAATGTAAAAACCGGAATTTATATTTCTGTAAGAGAAGGGGATATATTTTTTGCACCAATAGCTTATGGAAGTTTAAAACTTAATAAAAGTATTTCTATATTTGGTGAGTTTGCTCCTTTTACAGAATTTAATACTTTACAGAATTATAAATATTTAAATAGATATTATAGATTTAATAATTTTGTTAATACATTTACAGAAAATAAAAGTAATTTAAAAATTGCTGCAAAATATGAATATGAAAAATATTTTGAAATTAGTGCCGGTATTGGTTATCTAAATTCAGATAATAATTTTTATTTTGAAGATTCACAAGAAGAACTAGGGTACTTTAGAATTCATAAAGAGGATACGGAAAATTCATATTTGTTTGTAAATATGTTATTCCGTAAAGGTCCGTTTGGTGAATTTTATGGAGAAGCTAAGTTCCAAAATATTAAAGGAGAAAATAATAACTATTTACCTTATAAATCTAGTTTTATTAGTAGTTTGAATTATCGTTATGATTGGAATAATATTTTTGGGTTAAGTCTTGGACTTTTATATTTAAATGAAGCATATTTAGATTATAAAAATGAAAATAAAATTCCGGAAAGTTTAAACTTAAAATCATTATTTTATTATGAATTATTTAAGAATTTTAAAATAACTTTAGAATTCGAAAATTTATTAAATGAAAAATATTATTATTTTAGAAACTATAGAGCAAAACCTTTTGATGTTTTAGCTGGTTTTGAATTCAAATGGTAATATTATTTAATTCTCTAGGGGATTTAGATGCATAAAGAATTATTACAAAGAAAAATTATTCAGTTACTTAATGTTGGTGAAGAAGAAAAGGAAGTAGTTTTTTCTTTATTAAAAGAAAAGATTGCAAATTATTTAAAAGTTGGAGAAGCTGTAAAAATTCCTGAATTAGGTGTTTTTCAATTAAAAGAAAAGTTTACTAAACCTGAATCTGTACAAAATAACGAACAGGATACTAAAGATTTAACTCTAGTTTTTTCTCCGGAAACAAACGAAGGTGTACAGGAATCTCTTTTTATCAATCTAGAAGTTGAACAAAAAATAAAAGATGAAACAGAATTTGACGAAGGAGTTTTTCAACTTGGCGTAGCTAAACCTTTAGCTACTTCTATTGATGAAAATAATGAAGATTCAGAAATTTCCCAACTGGAAAAATCAATTGATAATTTGTTAGAAAAATCTGAAAAACTTCAGAATTATGATTTATGGGATGATTACTTAAAAGCTAAAGAAAGTACTAGTATTCTTGAAAGTAATGATAATAATACAAATGAAGAAGATGATAATGATGTTGTTGAAGAAAACATAATTGAAGAATCAGTAGAAGAAAAAGATTTTATTCCTCTTGAAGAAGATGAAGTTTTTGATGATTTGATGGAAGAAAATGAATTTGTTCAAGATGATGAACTAGATAATCTAACAGATGAAATTGAAGTTAAAGAATCAATTCTAGATTCTACTTCAGAAAATATTGTTGATAATATTTTAGATGATGAAGACACAATTGAAATAGATTTGGAAAAAATTAAGAAAAATTTAGAAGTTGATGAAATTAAGGATGATTTTGAAGATCTAATAGATTCAAATATTGAAGAAGATAAAGATAACTTAATTGACGAACAATTGGATGATGATTTTGATGAGATAATAAAAGAGCAGATAGAGAAAATTAAAGACGATGAAATTGAAAATGATGATGATTCGCAAGTTGCTGAAGAGGTAAAAAGATTACATACTGAATTTCCTCCACCAATTAAAGAAGATGTAAAATATCATGTTAGTGCAAAAAGAAAAAGTCCTATTATTTATGTATTAATTGCTATGTTTATTATAGTTGGTGCAATTGGAATTTATTATTTGTTTTTCAGAAATCCGGCATGGCTTTATGACGAATATGAATATGAAGTAGCTTTATCTGAAAAATATCTTCATGAATATGAGAATATGAAGAAACATAATTATAATGATTCAACTATGGCAATGGCAAATGATAGTCAAAAAGTGAAGGTGGATAAAGAATTAAATGAAGAGGCAAAAAAATCAGTAGTTAAAAATGATGTGCAAGTAGATGAAAATGTTATATCGGATGATGATAAAGAAGTGAAAGAACTTAAAAAGAAGAAGATTGACAAAATTATTGCTGATATAGAAAAGAAGAAAGCAGTTGCTAAATCAACAATGAAAGAGAAACAAAAGATAGGTGAAAAAAAAGTTTTTGAATCGAATGTAACCGGCAAAACTAAAAATGATAAAACAAATAAAGAGAGAGAAGTAGGACAAAACATTTTTTATGATGGGTATGTATATAATATTCAGTTATCTTCTTGGCCTAAAAAGGAAACAGCTGAAAGACAAGTTAATAAATATATAAAAAAGGGATATTCTGCCTTTTTGGTAAAAGCATATATTCCAAAATTTAAAAGTAATTGGTTTAGAGTTAGAATTGGTCCTTTTACTACTTTAAAAGAAGCAAGAAGCGTTCAGAAAAAAATTAAATAAAAAAATTTAGGATACAGTATAATGTCATTACTTTCAATTCTTTCAAAAGGCGGTTGGTTAATGGTGCCGCTAATAATTATTTCATTTTTAGCTGTTGTTATAATTATTGATAGATACATTACGATTAAAAAATCGAAATTAAATGTACCTGCTTTTTTAGTAAAAATTAGAGGTATGTTAATAAAGGAAGATATTTCCGGTGCAATGAGTTATTGTATTGAAGAAAAATCTGCTGCCGCAAATATTATTAAAAGTGGATTAAAAAAGTATCATCTTGGGCATGAGAGAGTTAAAGAATCTATTGAGAATGCGGGAAGGCAAGAAGTTGCAAAGTTGGAAAAAGGGCTTTCTGTTGTTGCAACTGTTGCTGGAATTGCACCACTAATTGGTTTTTTAGGTACTGTTACTGGTATGATTCAAGCATTTATGCGTATTCAAGATTTACAAGGTTCAGCAAATCCAAGTGATTTAGCCGGCGGTATTTGGGAAGCATTAATAACAACTGCTGTAGGTTTGGCAATTGGAATTATTGCACTAGCATTTTATAATTATTTAACTAATTCAATAAATAAGCTTGTTCTTGATATGGAAGTTGTTTCTAACGATGTTCTTGATATTATTGAAGAAAAAAATAGTGGAAATACAGTTAAAGAAGAAGATCTAGAAATTGAGCTTTAGGATTTAATTATGAAATTTGAAACTACAAAAAAGCCATTAAGTGCTTTCAGCTTATCATCATTAACTGATATAGTTTTTTTATTACTTGTTTTCTTTTTATTAACATCACAATTTGTTGTTCAAACAGGTGTAAAAGTTAAATTACCTGCTTCAAAAATGAATGAACAAAGTATTCCAACAAAATTAGTAGTTTCCATAACTGAAGATGAAAATGTATTTGTAGGAAGTGAATCTACTGATTTGGCTTCAGTTGCAATTAAACTAGAAAAATTAAAAGAAAATATTGCTGAAAATAATTTGGTAATTAGAGCTGATAAAACTGTTGATATTGATTTAGTGATTCAAGTAATTGACGCAGCAAAGTCCGTTGGTATTGAACGATTTACAATTGAAACTGAGAAACAATCATTTTGACAAAAAAAAGACTTCCATATTTATTATCTATAGTATTTCATCTAATATTGGTGTTTATATTTTACATTATTAAAATAGGTTTGGAACCAATAACAGATGAATATGTAACAATAGGATTTGGTGCTATTGGTAAATCGAGTTCTTCGGGAGTTTTAGCAAAAAATATAACTGAAGAAATTCAAAAAAAGCAACCGGAAGTTCAAAAAAAAGTTAAGAAAAAGGTTGTAAAAAAAGTAGAATTACCAAAGGTAGAAAATACTGATTCTGAAAATAATGTTGTAGTTAGTGCAGATAAGAAAGAATCGGAAGAAGAAACAAAGCCCGAAAAGATTGAACCTATTACTAAACCAGAAGAAGAAGCAGGTAAGGGTAAAGACGAAAGTGGCGAAGGTGAAGGAAACTTTGGTTTTGAAATAGATTTTGGTGGTAAAGGAATGCGAAAAATATATAGTTATTCTTTACCTAAATATCCTCAAGGTGTATCTAAAGAAATTGATGTAAAACTAAAATTTTCCATTCTTTCTGATGGAACTGTAGGAAGAATTTTTCCTTTAATTAAAGCTGATACCAGACTTGAACTTGCAGCAATAAATTCGTTAAGACAATGGAGATTTGAACCGCTTCCTGAAAATCAACAAGGAAAGCAACAGTTTGCTGTAATTATTTTTCCTTTCCGCTTGCAGTAAATAAATCCTTAAAATATATCTTGTAGAAGATAAGCTCTGCGATGGTTAACAAGAATAGAGAAATTGTATCTCTATCAAAATGCTTCCCAAAACCAATTGGCTCCCAAAAAATTTTAGTAATCATTGTGGATATAGACCACCCAACACTAAAAATAATAATTATTAATACCAAATCAATCCATGCTGCACTTGGTGAATCTTGTTTCCATCGTTTTGTAAATACATACGAAATTAAAACTATATGAAGAGTAAATATAAATGCAATTACCATAATAGCATTCTATGAGTTTTGTGAATTTAATACTTTAGTTCCAACAAGTCCGCCTATCATACCAAATATTGAATTAACTATAAGATTATTAAAAATAGTTGAAATTGCATACAAACCGGAAAAGCCTGTTTCTTTTATTGAATCAACTATATTTTTTATTAGATTTAAAACTTCTTCTTTCGCTTCTGCTGGTGCAGGAAGTGAATCTATTAAATTTGCTGTTTCGGCATAGGTTGCAATTATGTCATTATTTTTTGTAATAAAGGTAATTAAGATATCGAAAAAACTACCAAATATAGCGGCAAATATACCCGTAAATAAACCTAAAATTATACCACGTTTAAGATTAAACTCTCCTATTAAATTTTGAGATTTTTTTTCTAATACAATAGATACAACTGCAGCTAATGGAACAATTAGACAACAAGTTAATGGTTTTGTAAATGGTACAACATACAAAACACCGGCTCCAAATCCTGCAACCAATGCAGGTAAATATTTTTTCAATTTTTATCCTTAGTTTTTAATAACAACTCTAAAATAGCTTTGTGAATATAAAAAAATCCTATAGAACCTAAAAGTAAACCGGTTGATAAAGCAATTGTTTGGGAATATTTATAAACATCTATTGTGTACAAAAAAATATCAATAAAAATGGGAATTGAACTAAGTAAAAGAAACTTTGTATTTATCGAAAATTTAATTCCTAATAAAATGAGAAAACTCGATAAAAATCCACCAAGATAAATTCCTGTACATCTAGAGCACAATAATGTATGAAAATCAAAATAGTTGAAAAGCTTTTCAGTTTGAGTATGACAAACAATTGAATAATTATATTTTAAAAATGGTAATAAAGAAATTGTAGAGGGAAAAATAGTAATTATAAACTCTAAAAAATTTCCTGCTATCCAGAGTAAAAGTAGAAATGTAATTAATAAATTGATCAGTTTAATTATTTTAAAATTCAATCTAGAATAATAGTTTATATTTTAAAATATTCTTAGACGATAAAATGAAAAGTTTTTGCCCAACAATTTTTGCATCAACAATTTCGTTTTCTTCTAAGTTCTGAAATTCTGAAATTTTAACGACTAATTTTCTTTCTTTTAAATTAAAAATAGTTAATTCAGATTTACCTATGTAAAGAATATTGTTATGATAATTTCTGATTTTGTTTACTTCAAAATTTAGAGGATATGAAAATAAACCATTACCATATTGGTCTAAGACTATTATTTTATTTTCATCTAAAATAAAAATATTTCCTTCAAAATCAGTTGAAAAATATTTTGGATTTGAGAGTGCAAACTGTCCAGCATCATTTGCACCAATATTTTGTAGATATTCACCAGTTAAATTGAATTTTAAAATCCTATAATTATCAGAATCAAGAATAAACAAATCGCCAACATTAGAAATTGCTAAACAAGACGGATAAGCAAATTCAACACCAAAATTATCTCCATCACCTTTAAACTGAGAGAGAAAGTTAAGATCTTTATCAAAACGCTGCACTCTATTATTATTTTTATCGGCAACATAAACGCTAAGTGTATTTGTAATTATGTTCACAGGTTCATCAAAAGATTCAGCTTCCCAACCATAACCTCCAATAGAAGAGATTTCGTTGCCACTAGAATCTATTTTTGTTATTGTCTGTTCATTAACATCAGCAACATAAAAATTGCCTTTTAGATCAATATCAAAAGAAGAGGCAGATGAAAAATTACCAAAAGATTCAATAAATTTTAAATTTTGGCTAAAAACCGAATTGGTAATAACAAATATTATTATTAAAAGATATTTCATAAAATTAAAGTTAGTTAATTTGTTATTTTTACGAAAGTCAATAAATTTAATACAAATTTTCAATGCTAAAAAAAACTGATTCAAAAGAAACAAAAAGAATTGAGGAAATTTTTCGTTTATTAAAAAAAGAATATCCAAATACTAAGCCACAACTTAATTATTCTAATCCTTTTGAATTGTTAATTGCCACAATTCTTTCGGCACAATGTACAGATGCAAGAGTGAATATTGTTACTAAGGAATTATTTAAAAGATTTCAAGTTCCTGAAGATTATTTAATAGCTCCGTTAGAAGAAATAGAAAAGGGGATTTATTCGACCGGATTTTATAAGAATAAAGCAAAGAATATAAAGGCTTGTTGTGAAAAATTAGTTAATGAATATAATTCGGAAGTTCCAGCAGATTTTGATCTTCTTGTTACTCTGCCTGGTGTAGGAAGAAAAACGGCATCAGTTGTTGCAGGGCATGCATTTAATATTCCTGCAATTGCTGTTGATACTCATGTTAAAAGAATTACAAACTTACTTGGTCTTGTCAATTCAAAGAATCCTGATAAAATAGAAATTCAGATGAAGGATTTATTACCCCAAGATGATTGGGTTGATTCAACACATTGGTTTATAAATCACGGAAGAAAAATTTGTGTGGCACGGAGACCAAAATGTACAGAGTGTTTTTTAGAGAATTTGTGTCCAAGTGCTAAGTAATTTCTATAGAAAATATTAAAAAAATAGTCTAATTAAATAGATTTAGTTAATTATTATTGATAACTCTCGATTATTATGCTAAATAAGGCGAAATTTCAAGTTATATTGTTTTTTGTGTATAAAATATTTTGACTTGACTATTTGTTCAAAAAATTTCTAATTTGTGTTCACGTTTATTAATCCTTTGTACGGGAAGAATTATATAGAGAAATTGTTACATTTTTTTGCATTGAATTAAAAAGTTATTATTAACTAAGTTTATTTAAATAATAAACTAGTGAAATTGGAGTTATACAGTGCGCAAATTCTATATAATAGTTTCCCTTTTTTTATGTGTAAATATCTTTGCACAAGAGGATTATAAGATCCTTTCCTCTTCAACTACATCACTTATTGTAGAGTTTACTCCAAATTACTTAGAGCAACAAGAAATTTCGATAAATGGTGAAAAATATATAGATATTGATCTCTTAAATGGGGTTGACGCTGAGAATAATGAAATTGGTTTACCAATTAATTTTACTAGAGTATTCAATATTGGAGTTCCAGCAGAATTTGGAAATAGTATTAAAGTAAATAGTACAAGTTTTGAAACGATTAACGGACAATTAAAACCAAATCCTAATGTTAGAAAGAAAAATGGATTTCCTTTGTTGGAATATGTGAAAAGTTCTAATTATATAGATTATAAATCTCCTGAATTGGTTTCTTTTGGTAAGTTTGGATTAGTTCGTGATGTTCAGGTGCAAAGTATAAATGTTCATCCAATTCAATTTGATCCCAAAACAAATGAAATAAAGTTATATAAAAGAATAGTATTCCAAATAGATTTTGTAAAGCAAAAAAATGTAGAGCCTATCTTAAAATCAGAACTTACTAATGATGTTGTAATTAACTTCAATGTCGCAAAAAAATGGGGTGTTGAAAAAAATAAGTTATTTAAGACAAATACAAATTCTGTTTTAGCAAATGGAAATTGGTACAGATTTGAAGCTCCAGAAGAGTGTATTTATCAAATTGATCGTAATTTTTTAATTGATTTAGGTATTGATGTTCAGAATATTGATCCAAGAACAATAAAAATATATAATAATGGCGGATATATTCTTAATTGGAAACAAACTGCCGATAGACCAAATGGTTTAGAGCAAATTGCTATTACAGTAAGTGGAGAAAGTGATGGCTCTTTTGATAACAATGATAAGATCTTTTTTTACGGAAGAGGTGTTGATTTTTGGGAATATGATAAGATTAATAAGAAATTAAAAAGAAATAAACACTTTTACTCAAAGAAAAATTATTACTGGCTTACTTATGGTGGTAATAATGGTAAACGTATGGAAGCTCAAGAGAGTGAAAGTGGAACTGCTATTGTTAAGCAAACTGTTACCAAAGCTTTTAGAGTTCAAGATAATGATAATCAAAATCTTATAGGTTCTGGTTTATTACATGTTGATGATGATTATAGTTCGGCTAGTAATAGTAAAACATATACACATATGCTAGATGGATTGTTGAATGGAAGTGCTGTAAACTATACTATTCAATTTATTAATGCTTCAAAAAATAAAAATAAACTTGATATTAAAGAGAATGGAAATACATTGTTTTCTGGAATGATTTCAGGTTATTCAAAAAATTATTATCCAGAATATCGTTATGGAGAAATAACTCGATTAAGAAGACAGTTTTCCGGAGATATTAAGGATAATAGGAGTGTTTTAAAATTTACTTTTACACCTTCCTCAATTTCAGATAAAGGGCATTTAGATTATATTGAAATTGAATATGAACAAGATTTGTTTTCTAAAACGGATGATATTCCGGTTTTAATTTTTTCTACTCCTGTTAATGGAATTGTAAATTATACTGGTAGTCCGTTTAATAGTAGTAACTTCAAAATATATAATGTAACAGATTATTCAAATCCTAAAATTATAACTACAATTCCGAATGGGGGAAACTTTGATTTTAGTATTATGGAATCATCAGATCAAATTTCTAAATACATTGCAGTAAAAGATGATATAATAAATAGTCCAATAAATGGTGAAAAAATTGCTAACTCTAATATTAGTGGAATTTCTCCGGGAGCAAAATATTTAGTTATTACAGCTAGAGAATTTGAAGAACAAGCAAATAGATTAATTGAGTATAGAAGGAATCAGGCTGAAATAAAAATATCGAGTGAATTAATATTTATTGATGAAATCTACAATGAATTTTCTGGTGGTAGTCTTGACCCAACTGCAATTAGAGATTTTTTAATGTTTGCTTATAAAACTTGGGAAGTAAAACCTGAATATGTCTTGTTATTTGGTGATGGTGATTATGACTATTTTAATACTACTGGGAAAGGATTAAACTTTATACCAACATTTCAATCTAAAGAGTCGTTATTCGAACTCAGTTCATATCCTCAAGATGATTTTTATAGTAGAATTGTTGGAGATGATGTAAAAGCTGATTTAGCTATTGGAAGATTAAGTATTACAACACCAGAGGAAGCAAAGAGTGTTGTAGATAAAATTATTTCTTATGAGCAAGATTTAGATAAAGGACTATGGAGAAATAGAATTTCATTACTTGCTGATGATGGATTAACTTCTGAGCGTAATGAATATAGCGAACATACAAGTAAATCAGAAGCTTTATCTAATTTTTTAATCCCTGAAAGCTATGATAGAAAGAAAATTTATCTATCAAATTACCAAACAGTAAATACCGGATTGGGTAGAAGAAAACCTGATTGTAACACAGCGATTATTGATGCAATTAATAATGGAACGTTAATTTTTAACTATTATGGACATGGTAACCCTGATGTTTGGGCTCATGAAATAGTATTTGATAGAAGTACTTCAATTCCTCAGTTAAGAAATAAAGAGTTATTTTTTCTAACAGCCGCAACCTGCGATTTTGGTAAGTATGATGACCCAAATTTGCAGAGTGCTGCGGAAGAAATGATATTGATGGAAAACTATGGAATGATAGGTGGAATATCTGCTGTAAGACCGGTTTTTTCAAGTTCAAATCATGCTTTAAATACAACTTTTTATAAATATATGCTGGGAGAAAAAGACTCTCTTGGTTTTCCTATTCCAATAGGAAAGGCATATATGAAATTGAAGCAAGTAAGGACAGATGCAAATGATAAAAAATTTCATCTATTTGCTGATCCCTATCTTAGATTGAATATTCCGCGATTGCCTGTAGAAATAACATCTATAAATGGTATTAATATTATTGATACAATAAATATTAAAGCATTAAGTAGAGTTACTATTAAAGGTAAAGTAAATGGAAATAATTTAACAAACTCTCTTTCCGGAGAAGGAATTGTAACTGTGTTTGATTCTGAACGAATCATTCATTTAGATGATATAAATTACGATATGATAGATCAAGGTGGAGTTATTTTTAGAGGACGTGTTTCAGTTGAAAATGGGGAATTTACAACTAGTTTTACTGTGCCCAAAGATATTTCCTATGAAAACAAAAATGGTAAGATTATAGCATATTTCTTTAATGACGAAATTGATGGTGTAGGTTATACAAACAATATAATTGTTGGTGGAACTGATTCGAGTAATGTAAATGATGGAGAAGGTCCTGAAATTGAAATACTTTATGATGATGAAACTGAGAGTTCTTATTTAGTTGGTCAGAACTTTAAGCTTAGAGTAAAACTATATGATGAAACGGGGCTAAATACAACTTCTACGGGTATTGGGCATAAGCTTGAAGCTATTCTAAATGATGATGAACAAAATTCAATTGACTTAACTAATTTCTTTATTGGCGATTTGAATTCAGGTGGAAGATCTGGAGAAGTGAGTTATAATTTTTCATCAATGGAACCGGGGGAATATAAAATAAAAGTAAATGCTTGGGATGTGTTTAATAATTTTTCATCACAAGAAAATTACTTTACAGTTGTTGACGAAAATAAATTAGTTGTTAGGGAAGTGTATAATTATCCTAATCCATTTAGTTCAAATACATATTTTACTTTTCAACATAATCTAACCAAAGCATTAAATGTAGAAATTAGAGTTTACACAATTGCAGGTAGATTTATTAAAAAAATTGAATCATTTAATGTAGAAGATAAATTTGTAAAAATTGCTTGGAATGGGAAAGATAGTGATAATAACAAAGTAGGTAATGGTACTTACTTATATAAAATAATTGTAGAAACTGTTGATGGCGAGTATAAGGAAAATATACTTGGAAAAATGGCAGTTATTAGGTAAAATTAAGTTTATTTTGTTTTAAAAAAATACTTTTGGAGGTATTTAAAATATGAAAAAGATGCTAATAATATTAGCTTTTGTCCCGATGTTATTGTTTGTTAATAATAAAATAAATGCACAGGGCGAAGCTGCAGTTCCTTTCTTACTTTTAAATCCGGATTCAAGATCTGGTGGTATGGGAGAATCGGGAAGTGGTCTTGCAGATAACTCTTCAGCAATTTTTTGGAATCCTGCTGGGATTGCTTTCTTAACCGGTTCCGAAGTTAATATTACTCATAGTAATTGGTTGCCACAATTTGGTTTAGATGATCTTTTCTATGATTATTTTACATTTCGTCATTATATGGATGAAATTGGTGGTAGCTTAACTGCAAGTATTACCTATATGAATTATGGTGAATTTGTTAGAACAACAGAAGCAGGTCCACAAGAAGTAGGTAAATTTAGATCTTATGATGCTGCTTTTACACTTGGCTATTCTACTAAACTAACTCCGGATTGGGGTTTAGGAATGAATTTTAGAATTATTCATAGTAGATTATCAGAAAATCCTACTGCCGGTGAAACCGGTTCTGGTGTTGCAACAACCATTAGTTTTGATATTGCTTCAATGTGGAGACCTGAAGAACTTAAACTTCCTTATATTGGAGACCTTGGAAAAAAACTTAGTATAGGATTTAACCTTAGCAATATTGGTCCTAATATTTACTATATTGATAAAGATCAAGCTGATCCAATTCCGACAAACTTCAGATTTGGTGGTGCATATCAAATATTTCAAGATGAATATAATTCATTAACCTATACTATTGATGTTAATAAGTTATTAGTAAATAGAATTAAATCTACATTAGATAGTGAAGGTAAAAGAGTTTTTACATCTACAGAGAGAGATGCATGGTACGAATCAATTATTACTGCATGGTACGATGATGATATTGGTACTGAATTTAAAGATTTGGTTACATCTATGGGACTAGAATACTGGTATGGTGATGAAGATTTTAAGTTTGCTTTAAGAACCGGATTCTTTTACGAAGATCCTGATTTTGGAAACAGAAAGTTTGCAACTTTAGGTGCCGGTATTAGATACGATATTTATGGATTTGATTTTAGTTACATTACAACAGATGTTTTTGCTAATGGAGAAAATCATCCTCTATCAGATACTCTTAGATTTTCACTCATAATTGGATGGGGAGGACAATCTCCGTCTTCTATAAAAGGATTTCCACGCGGAATATAAACTATGAAGAAAATTTTAATTCTATTCATTTTTATAGGTTTGGGTAGTTTAACTGCCCAAACCTTTTTGCCTAAAATTACAAGACTTCAAAAGCAATCAGTAACTTATAAAGAAGGCATTAAGGATATTAAAATCCTAGCAGTAATGGTAGATTTTCAAGTTGATGATTTTGATTTAACTTATGGTGATGGAAAATTTGGAACAATTTACTCTAAAGATTATGGAAATGACATTATTGATCCACTTCCACATAATAAAAGCTACTTTGAAAGTCATCTTGAATTTGCGGTAAACTACTTCAATAAAGCTTCAAATGGTATAGTGAATATTGAATATTCTGTTTTACCCGAAGTTTATACAGTTTCAAATCCTATGAGAGAATATTCTCCGACAGGAGATGAATCTTTTGAACGTTTAGGTAACTTTGCTAAAGAAGTATGGAGTTTGGTAAATAATGCAAATCCAAATTTTGATTTTTCGCAATATAATACATTTATGATTTTTCATGCCGGTGTTGGTAAAGATATTAGTACTCGTGAAATTTTTGGTGAAGCTAGAGATTTACCATCAATATATTTAAGTCTTAATTCATTACAAAAATTTTATGGGCAAAATTTTGCCGGTTTTGAGATGAATGATGCCACGAATATAACGAACACAATTATTTTACCTGAAACTGAATCTAGAGAAGAAACTACTATTGGTGGAAAAGCATTAATTGAATTATCTATAAATGGATTAATTGTATCTAGTATTGCCAGTAGAATGGGACTACCAGATTTATTTGATTCTGAAACAGGTAAGAGTGCAATAGGTAGATTTGGTTTAATGGATGGACAATCTCTATTTGCTTTTGGTGGGCTTTTCCCACCTGAACCATCTGCATGGGAAAAAATATTTTTGGGTTGGGAAGAACCATTGGTAATTGATGCTGATTCTGCAAATATTGTTATTACGGCTAGTGAAGTTGCAGAATTGGAAGATACAAAGATTGTTAAGGTCCCAATCAATTCTACAGAATATTTTTTGATTGAAAATAGAAGACGTGATGCTAATAATGATGGTGTTAAAATAAAGTATAAAGTAGCTGGACAAATACGAACAATTAAATTTGATGATGACCTTGATAATTTTAATAATGGTTCTGTTGATACATTAAGTGGAGTTATCTTAAATGTAGATGAATTTGATTGGGCACTTCCTGGAAGTGGAATTTTGATTTGGCATATTGATGAAAAAATAATTGCGGATAATTTAGATGAAAATAGAATTAATGTTGGAAAAAATAGAGGAGTAGATCTAGAAGAAGCAGATGGTATTCAGGATATTGGTGAAGAATTTACAACTGTTTTTGGAAATCTAGTTATCTCTGAAGGAGATAAGTTTGATTTTTGGTATAATGGAAATACTTCTAAACTTTATAAGAATGAGTTTAGCTCAAATACAAAACCAAGTTCCAAAACAAATAGTGGTGCAAATAGTCTTCTATCCATATCAAATATTTCTGATCAAGCAAACAAGATGAGTTTTGATGTTAGCTTTGGTGATGGAAATATAAATCTATTGAACAAAATAGTTCTAAATGAAAAAGTTTCGTCAATAAAATTGAGTAGTACATTAAACAATAATTTGGCATTTGCATCATCTGAAAATGATATTATAGAAATTAAAAATAACCAGACATTCAAAGATTTTTCAAATGTTAATTTTACTTTATACGAAGACAATAATCATGCTGTATTATTTGGTGTGTTTGGCGATACATTGAAAATTAAAGACTTTGAAAACGTAAATAGCCTGTCAATTAGTTTAGATAATACTATTACATCGCCTTTGGTCTTTAGTAAAAAATCTGATGATATTATTAAAATTTATTTAGGTAGTGCATCTGGTCATTTATTGATTTATGAATATAGCCTTAGTTTAGGAAATGCAATTTTATCTTCATCTACTGAATTTACAACTACACCAATATCTCAAATTGCTGTAATTGATAATTACATTTTAGTTTCAAGCGGTATGGAATTAAATGATTCTGATGGAAATAAATTTGATTTATCCGAAGCTATAGAGCAAATATCAGTATCAAAAAATTCAGACGGAAGTTATACAATTCTTGCAAAATCCGAAACAAGTATATTTTCGATTTCAAGTTTAGATAATAATTTAGCGCAAATATTTTCAAGTGAAAATACTATTAGTAATTTTTCTTTGGCTGACTTAAAAAATGATGGTGGAAACTATATAGTATTTACTGAAAATAATAGAGTTAATGTCATAAATCTTAATGGAAGTGTGGCGGAAGGTTTTCCTTTCATTACAAAGGAAAATTTCAGTTTTATTGGAACTCCATTAATTGCTGATATAAATAATGATAGTTATTCAGATATATTAGCAACAAATACCAATGGTGATGTTTTTGCTATTTCAGGAAACTCTGCTAAAATTATTAATGAGTTTCCTTTATCAATTGGTGGTGAATTTAATGGAAAACAAGCTATTGTAAAAAGAGAAAACGATTTACTACTTGCTTCGGTAACAACGTTAGGCGAAATTTTCTTGTGGAGTATAAATTCTAAGGGTGAAGTTGATTGGGGTAATAAATATGGGAACAATGCTAATACATCTTCTTTAGGTGTTGCAAGTAATGATAATTATATTACTACATATTTCCCTAAAGATAAAACCTATAATTGGCCAAATCCGGTTTATGGAGATGTAACTTACATAAGAACCTATGTGGCTGAAGATTCGAATATAGAAGTAAAGATTTTTGATCTTGCCGGTGATCTTGTTGATGAATTATCGTTTTTTGCTCAAGGAGGTTTAGATACTGAATATTCTTGGAATGTTAGTAATATTCAAAGTGGAGCTTATATAGCACGTCTAAAAGCTAATTCAGTAAATGGGAAATCGGAAAATAAAATAATTAAAATTGCAATTATTAAGTAAACACAATTGAAAAAATATTCATGAAAAAGATTCTTATATTATTCCTAGTACTCTTTAATTATATAAATGCACAGTTTAATGATTTTGATCCAGATTACAATTGGTATACAATTCGTGGTGAACATGTATTAGTTCATTTTCACGAAGAAACTGAACGAACAGCAAGGGTTGTGTTAAAAATTGCTGAAGAAGTTTGGGAGCCAATAACAAGTTTGTACAAATACGAACCGGAAGAAGTTCATTTTGTAATTAAGGATATTGATGATTATTCGAATGGTGCAACTTTCTTTTTTGATAATAAAATAGAAATTTGGTCATCTGCACTTGATTTTGATTTAAGAGGAACACATAATTGGTTACGAAATGTTATTTCTCACGAATTTACCCACATGGTGCAAATTCAATCTGCCATGAAAATTGGAAGAACAATTCCGGCTTTTTATTTACAATATTTGAATTATGAAGATAAACGCCGCCCAGATATTCTTTATGGATTTCCTAATTTTATAGCTTCATATCCTGTTGCTACTTTTAATATGCCAGCATGGTTTGCTGAAGGTACTGCTCAATACATGAGAGAAGAGTTTAAATATGATTCTTGGGATACTCATAGAGATATGATTCTTAGGTCTTATGCCCTAGACGATAATATGCTAACTTGGAATGAAATGGGTGTATTTAGCAAAACGAGTTTGGGTAATGAATCTGTTTATAATTCTGGTTTTGCTCTTACAAGATATATTGCGCAAAAGTATGGCGAAGATAAACTCAGAGATATTACGACTAAACTAGGAGCTCTTAAAAATTTTACTATTGATGCTGCTTTTGAAGATGTTCTTGGAAAAAATGGCGATGAGCTTTATGATGAATGGAGTAATTATTTAAAAAATGATTATGCAAATAGAATTGCTCCCGTAAAAGAAAATTTAGTTGAAGGTGAAAGTATAAATTCTAAGGGTTTTGGGAATTTTTATCCTATTTATTCACCAGGCAAAAAAGAGATTTATTTTATCTCTAACTCTACTAGTGATTATTTTGGGACTTCAGGTATATTTAAATATAATATAGAGTCTAAGGAATTTGATTTAGTAAAATCCGGTGTTCGTTCAACATTTAATTTTATTAAAGGTACAAATAAAATAGTTTATGCTAAATTAAGTGAAGATAATACCAAATGGAAGAATATTCACGATTTATATATTTATGATATTAATGAAGATGATTCAAAACGAATTACTTTTGGGCTTCGTGCTAATAATCCCAATGTTTCTCCAGATGGGAAAAGTATATCGTTTATTTACCAGAAAGATGGTACATCAAATATTGGTATTGTTGATATAGATGGAAAGAATTTTAGAAGTTTAACTTTATTTACTCAAGGTGAACAGGTTTATAATCCTAAATTTTCACCGGATGGAAAATCTGTTATTTATGGATATTCTACAAAAAATGGTCGCGATATTGCAATTGTAAATTTGGATGGAAGTGAAAGAAAATTCTTATTTAATCAACCATTTGATGAAAGAAATGCTGTTATAGATAAAAATGGTGAAATTATTTATTGTTCAGATGAAACGGGAATTTTTAATATCTATAAGTATAACCCGGAAAGCAGAACAAAAACTCAATTGACAAATGTAATTGGCGGTGCATTTATGCCTTCTGTTGATGAAAACGGAAATATTTTATATTCCGGATATACTTCTAAAGGGTATAAGATATTTCGATTAAATAATACGGAATTACAAAAAGTAGATAGTAAAAAAAGTTATGTTCAATTAGCAAACCCACCGTTGAATTATAACAATAAATTAGGTGATTATACCGTACAAGAATTTGAGAAATTTAGGAATTATGATGATACTGTATTGCCTGATGTTGCACGAAATAAATATTCAAGTGCATTTACCAGCTTAACTGTATTACCATTTATTAGATTTGATAATTATAATACGTCTAATTCAACTATAGATAAGATAAAGCCGGGTGTTTATATTACATCTTCAGATATGCTTAATAGATATTCACTTTTTGCCGGTGGTTCTATTAATGCAAGATTAGAACGAGATTTATTCTTAACTTTTGTTTTTAGAAATAAATTGCCTCTTCTTTATTCACTTGGATTAAAACCTGAACTTTCAATAGATATTTTTTCTATTAGTAGAAAGTCTGATGTTGATATTTTTATTGGCAAGGATAATACTTCGGGTTATGAAGGTTATGATTATAAAGTAAATACTAACGTAACTTATAATCTTTTTGAAGTTGATTTAGCTGCTAATCATAAAATTTTTAATCCTCATCATAATCTTGAATTTAGATTTATTTACAGTCAATATTCGGCAGCAATAGGAAGTTTTGTTTTTCCTACCACAAAAGATTTATATCCTAGTAGCAGCGATGATTATTTTTTAGGAAGAAAATTACAACTTACTTATACGCATAATTCATTTGTTCCAACAGTTGATAGAGATATAAATCCTGTTGGAATGCAGATAGAAGCTAAATATGATTATGAGTTCAATAAATATAATCCTGATAGTGAATATGAATATAAAGATGGTGTATTAATTCCTCAGTACAATAATTATAATTTCCATAGAGTTGAACTGAATTTAAGAAATTATTTTTCTGTATTCGGAGAACATACATTATCAAGTAGATTGCGTTTAGTTTCTATTTTAGATGAAACTGTTCCTGATTTCTTTGATTCATATTTAGGTGGTCTTGTTGGAATGAAAGGTTATCCGTTCTATGCAATAAGCGGAAATGAACTTGCATGGTTGAATTTAACTTACAGAATACCTTTATTAAAAGATATTGATTATCGTTTAGGGCATTTATATTTTGATAAAATATATTTTTCAGTTCATGGTGATATTGGTAATGCATGGAATGGTGATATTCCGGAATTTAATGAGTTTAAGAAAGGTGTTGGTGCAGAGGTTAGATTAAAGATGATTTCATTTTATGTTTTTCCAACAAGCTTGTTTTTTAATGCTTCATACTCTTTTGATAAATTCAGTAAAACTGTTAGAGGTGAAGACGTAACTTACGGAAAAGAATGGCGGTTTTATGGTGGAATTTTATTTGATTTTAGTTTCTAGGAATTTTGTATGAAAATTAAAATATTATTTGTTTTTCTTATTATGTATTCAATCTTTGCTCAAAACAATATGCATGAATTATCCGGATCATTATTGAATGATACAAAATTTGTACTTTCAACACTTAGTGATTCATCTGAAATTGTAAATTCAAATTTTGAAAAAAATAAAAGAACTCCGATGCTTGCAGCTGTAATGTCTTTTGCAATTCCCGGTGCTGGTCAAATTTATAACAAAGATTATTTAACAGCCGGTATTTTTGTCGCGGTTGAAGTTGCAGCGTTTGTATTTGCTAATAAATATGAAACTAAAGGTGATGACCAAACGAAGTTTTATAAAAACTATGCAAATGAACATTGGAGTGTTGCTCAATATGCTAGATGGACTTATGATAATGCACAAAATTTAATTAACGATGGTCCAAATCCCAGGGAATTTTCGGGAACTGATTATGACAATCTATTCCTTGATCCAGATACTCGTACAAAGGTTAATTGGGAAGTTTTACATAAACTTGAAAGTGAAATTGGTTGGTATTATTCACATCACTTAGCACCGTTTGGTGATCAGCAATATTACGAAATGATTGGAAAGTATACACAATTCAATGTCGGTTGGAAATCTTTTGATGAAGATGCTCCCTATGAAAAATATGACCCAAATAATATTAAGTTAGTTGATGAATTTAAATGGTATTCTAAAGAAAGAGGAAAAGCAAACGATTATTATAATATTTCCAGATGGGCAGTTATTACTATTGTAACTAATCACATAGTAAGTGCAATAGAAGCTGCTTGGACAGCAAACAAATTTAATAGAAACCTTAAAATGAATGTTTCTTTGGAACAGGCAAATATTGGTTTTATTAAAGAATATTATCCGCAAATAAATTTAAGTTATCGGTTCTAAAATGGCGATACCATTAATAGTAATTGTAGGAAGACCAAACGTTGGTAAATCAACCCTTTTTAATCGTCTTACAAAAAGTAAAGTATCAATTGTTGATGATGTAAGTGGAGTTACACGAGATCGAGTTTATGGCGAAGTTGAGTGGAATGGAAAAGTAATCCGAGTAATGGATACCGGCGGTTATGTAAAAGAAAGTAATGATAAATTTGAACAAGCAATAAAAGAACAAGTAGAAATTGCAATTGATGAAGCTGACGCTCTTTTATTTGTTGCCGATGGCAGAAGTGGTGTTACTCATTTGGATGAAGAAGTTGCTTCTTTATTGCGAAAATCTACTAAGCCAACTTTTGTATTAGTAAACAAAGCTGATACGGCAAATTTTGAAAATGATAAAAATGAGTTTTATTCTTTAGGCCTTGATAGAGTTTATGATATTTCTGCATTAAATGGAAGAAACATTGGTGATGTTTTAGATGATTTATTAGAAAATTTAGAATTACCGGAATATGATGAAGATGAAGATAGTAGATTAAAGATTGCATTATTAGGAAAACCTAATGTAGGAAAATCTTCTTTAACAAATGCTCTACTTGGTTTTGATAGAAGTATAGTAACTGATATTCCCGGTACAACAAGAGATAGTCTTGATTCAGTTCTAAAATATTATGGAGAAGAAATTCTTTTAGTAGATACAGCCGGACTTAGAAAGAAAACCAAGGTTAAAGAAAATATAGAGTTTTATTCAAATGTTAGAACTTGGCGAGCTTTAAGTAATTGTAATATTGCAATTATTATTGTTGATGCTCAATCCGGCTTGGAAAATCAAGATCAAAAAATAATTGATGAAGCCATCCAAAGACGAAAAGGAATTATTCTTGCAATAAATAAATGGGATCTTATTGAAAAAGATACTCATACTGCTAAAAAATTTACAGCTGAAATAGAAAAAAAATTAGGTGGTATTAGCTATCTTCCGATAATTTTTATATCTGCTTTAACTAAACAAAGAATTTATAAACTAATTGATCTTGCAAAAGAAATTCAAGAAGAAAGATCTAAAAAGATACCGACAAAATTATTAAATGATACTTTACTTGAAGAGATTAAAAGAAATAGACCACCGGCTACCAAAAGAGGAAAAGAAATTAATATAAAGTTTATTACCCAAGTTGGTGAAAAATATCCGATATTTTTATTCTTCTGTAGTAATAGTAAAGAGGTTCCGGAACATTATAGAAGATTTTTGGAAAATAAAATTAGATTGCATTTTGGTTTCCAAGGTGTCCCAATTGTCGTCAGCTTTAAAGAAAAATAATTATATTATGCCTTAATTATTTTTTTACACTTCAAAATTAAATGTGTCAGTCGAATAGAATTATTGTTGTAGGTGGAAATGCTGCAGGACCCGCTGCTGCTGCCAAAGCAAAAAGAGTCAATCCTAATGCAGAAGTGATTCTATTTGAAGCGGGAGATTTTATTTCTACTGGAACATGTGAGCTTCCTTATCTGTTTTCCGGAGAGATTAAAAATTATAATGATATTGTTTTTTTTACACCCGAAACTTTTTTATCTCAAAAAGGGGTTAAAGTATTTACAAATCATTTAGTAACCTATATAAATTCTAAGCTTAAAGAAATAGTTGTAACAAACAAGCGAAATAATTCCACAAAAAATTATACATATGATAAACTGATATTAACTACTGGTTCAGTGGCAAAAGAAATTCCGGAACTTCCATTTTCATTAAATAATGTTTTTAGTCTTAAATCAGTTTCCGATTACTTAAAAATAAAAGGATATATGAATGAGAATAATGTTAAAAATATTTTGATAATTGGTTCTGGCTATATTGGATTGGAAGTTGCAGATACTATGAAATCTGCTTCTTATGATATTACAATATTTGACAAAGAAACAATACCTTTTCCAAGTTCTGATATTGAAACAAGACATTTAATTTTAGAATTAATGGGAAAGAATAATATTAGATTTTTAGGTGGAAAAGATAATACAAGATTTTTAATCCGTGATAATTCTTTTTATCAACTTAAGCACGATGGAAGATATATTGAATTTGATATGGCAATTGTTGCAGTAGGAGTATTACCCAATAATGCTTTAGCCCAAAATATTGGTCTTAATCTTGGTAAGCATGGGGGATTGATTGTTGATAACCGACTAAAAACTAGTAACCCAAATATTTATGCAGCCGGAGATAATATAGAATTTAAGAATTTTATTACAAAAAAATATGACTACATTCCTTTAGCTACACATGCACGTAACTTTGGATATATTGCCGGAGAAAATGCTGTTGGTGGCAATAAAATAGCCGATCCAATTATTCCGGTTTCGGCTTTTAAATTTTGTAATAAGTTTGTTGCACAAGTTGGTTTAAGTGAACAAAGAGCTAAAGATATTTATTATGATTACCAAACAGTAAATGCCATTGCAAATAATAAAGTTAAGGTAATGCCGAATTCCGGAAAAGTATTTGGTAAAATTATTTATGAAAAACAAAATCAGTATATTTTAGGTGCATCTTTCATCGGGAATCAGGAGGTCTCTGGTTATACCGATTTAATTTCAACAATGATTTACAATAAAATTTCTGCAAAAAAATTATCAAAACATAATTACAATTATACACCATCGCTTTCACCTTTTGTAAATTTACTTTCAGTGCTAGGCAAAAAAATTGAGGAGAAATAAAAAATGAAGAACTTAACAGTTGTTTCAAATCCATTAATTCTAAGAGACATTACTTATCTTCGAAATAAAGAAACTAAAGAATATCAATTTAGACTTGCTCTTAGAAGAATTGCTTATGCATTAGCAATAGAAATTAGTAATGAATTTGGATTGAAAGAATTTGATGTAGAAACTCCGCTTGAAGTTACTAAAGGGTATAATCTAAATAAACAGATTGTATTGGTGCCGGTGCTTCGTGCAGGATTAAGTTTGGTTAATTCTTTTATAGAAATGATTCCAAATGCAAAAGTTGGACATATAGGTTTACAACGTGATGAAGAAACATTAAAACCTGTAGATTATTATTATAAAGCTCCTAAAAATTTACATGAGTCTAAGGTTATTGTTTTAGATCCAATGTTAGCGACTGGTGGAAGTGCTTCTGCTGCTTTTGAATTCTTAAAGCAACGAGATGCAGTAGATTGTGTAATGGCTTCATTAATTGCTTCACCAGAGGGTGTAGAAAAATTATCAACCGATCATCCAGATATTCCTATTTATACAGCAATGCTTGATCGTGAACTTAATGAAAATGGATATATTCTTCCTGGTTTAGGAGATGCTGGAGATAGAACTTTTGGTACGCTCTAGTATATTTTTATTTTTCCTATTATCAAATATCTTATGGGGACAAACTCATAGTAATAGTAAAATTGATTCTTTATTAAAGGATGGTATTGAAAATATAATTTTACAAAAATATGATGCTGCGTCTAATTCATTTTCTTATTTAGAAAAAGAGTTTCCTCGAAACCCACTTGGATGTATTTATATAGCAGCTGCCAAAATAGCTGAAGCAGTTGATTATGAAGAAGAGTTAGATGAAGATTTGATCGATAGTTTATTGTCTAATGCCGAAGATAAAGTTCATACTTTGTTAGAAGAAGATGAAGATAATATTTGGAATAATTATTATGATGCTCTTATTTATGGTTACAGAGCTTATTTTAAGGCTTTATCAGGAAATATAGTTACAGCATTTTCTGATGGTGTTTTCTCATTAAGGGCGTTTCAAACCTGTCTTGAATTAGACCCAAATTTTTATGAAGCATATATAGCTTTGGGGACCTATAATTATTGGAAAAGCGCTCAATCAAAATCACTATTATGGCTTCCATTTATTTCGGATAACAGAGATGAGGGAATTCATTATCTTGAAAAGGCAATTAAAAATTCTAGCTATAATAAGTATTTAGCAGCATATTCTCTTGCTTGGATATATATAGATTTTGGTGAAAGTCAAAAGGCTGTAGATCTTTCATTAAAAATGTTAAAAGATTATAAAGAATCTAGATACTTTAGATGGTGTCTAGCGCGTGCGTATCAAGATATAGATAAAAGTAAAGCAATTGATGTGTTTAGAGAAATCCTTACTTCAATTGAAAAATTACCAAATAGAAATTATTTTAATGATGTTGTTATAAGGCATAAAATTGCAATGCTTCTTTATGAGTTAGGTGATTATGATAGTGCATTAAAACTTTGTGATGAAATACTTGACTTTAATGTTAAATCTGATAAAATTAAGGAAAGATTAAGTAATAGGTTAGAGAGAACAAAACAATTACGATTATCGTTACTAGAAAAGCTTAAAAAATAATTCGCATGAAAATTACTGAAGAAAAATTAAACAAGATGTTGGAAGATTTACTTACTGTATGTAAAGAAAATCTTCATTCCGTAAACGAAGAGCTTATTTCTAAAGGATTTAAGTTGAGTTTTGAAGCCCATAGAAATCATTTTCGTGCTTCAGGGGAACCGTACTTTTATCATCCTTACGAAGTAACAATGATTGTTGCGCGTGAAATTCCCCTTGATGATATTTCTGTAGTAAGTGCATTGTTGCATGATGTGGTTGAAGATACAGATATTAGTCTAGGGTTTATTGAAAATGAATTTGGAAAAGAAATTGCAGAAATTGTTGACGGTGTAACAAAAATCAGTGGTGTTTTTAAAGGACAAAATATTACTCAAGCAGAAAATTATAGAAAACTCCTTTTATCTATGGTAAAAGATGTTAGAGTGATTCTTGTAAAGTTTGCTGATCGTCTTCATAATATGCGTACACTTCAATTTGTTAGTCCGCATAAACAAAGAAGAATAGCTTCCGAAACTTTTGATATTTATGCACCATTTTGTAACCGTTTTGGTTTAGCAAAAGTAAAATGGGAACTAGAAGATTTATCATTCAAGTATTTGAATAAAGAATCTTATAATGAAATTTCCAAAAAGCTAAAAGAAACTAGAAAAGAACGCGAAAACTATATTAAGTTTGTAACACAACCTATTAAAGAAAGACTTGATGAACATGAATTGAATTATGAAATTGGTGGAAGACCCAAGCATTTTTATAGCATTTATAAAAAAATGATAAAGCAAAATAAACCGCTGGAAGATATTTATGATCTTTCTGCTATTAGGATTATTCTCGAAAAAAATGATCCAAATGAATGCTATTATGTTCTTGGAATAATAAATCAACTCTTCAAACCAATTCCAGATAGATTTAAAGATTTTATTTCTATTCCCAAACGAAATAATTATCAATCAATTCATAATACAGTAATTGGTCCTAATGGTAAGCTTGTAGAAATTCAAATCAGAACTCGCCAGATGCACGAAATTGCAGAAAAAGGAGTTGCTGCTCATTGGAAGTACAAAGAGAATGTGAGCAATACTAGTACAGATTTGGAAGATTGGGTTAATATTATTAGAGATATTTTTGAGAATGCTTCAAAAGATGTAGCTAGTGATGAGATTCTACAGAGTTTTAAATTAAACTTATATCAAGATGAAATATATGTATTTACTCCTCAAGGAGATTTGAAAATATTGCCAATTGATTCAACTCCGGTAGATTTTGCATATGAAATTCATAGTAAGATCGGATATCATTGTATTGGGGCTAAAGTTAATGGTAAAATAGTTCCACTTAGTAGTCCATTAGCTAGTGGTGATCAAGTAGAAATATTGACCTCGAAGAATCAAACTCCCAATAAAAGCTGGCTTCAATTTGTTCGAACCCATAAAGCAAAATCTAGTATTCGTAAATATGTTCAAAAAGAAGAAGATAGAATTGTTGAAACCGGTAAAGAAATTTGGGAAAGAAAATTAAAAAAATATAAATTAGCTTTTACTCCTGATGATATTAATGAACTTACTATAAAATTAAAATTTGATAATCAGTCTAAATTTTTTGTTGCAGTAGCCGAAGATAGAGTTGACCTCGATGCTATTTTAAATCCTACTGAGTTAAAAGAAGATGAGATAAATGAACTTGAGTTTGATAGTTTTACTAAATATGCAAGAGATAGTGTAGGCGAAGTAGTTGTAGAGGGAGAACATAAAGGTTTTGTTTATAATTATGCAAAGTGTTGTAACCCAATTCCTGGTGATCCAATTATTGGATTTATCACAATTGGAGAAGGAATTAAAATTCATAGAAAAAATTGTAAGAATCTTCTTCAACTTTCAGAAAATAGTGAAAACCGTCTTGTGCCGGTTGAATGGCCGGGTAATAAAGAATCATATTTTTTAGTAGGACTTTCTATTAAGGGTGAAGACAGACCGGGAATTCTAAAAGACATTTCAAATAGCATAGTTGGATTTCAGAATACCAATATTAAATCAGTTAATATTTCTTCAACGGATTCAATTTTTAGTGGACAAATTGCTATTTACATAAAAGATGTAATGAGTTTAAATAAGTTAATTGAACGCTTGAAGAAAAATAAAGGTGTTTTTTCCGTAGAAAGATTTGACGTGCATAACTAAGTATGGATTTATTAAAAGATAACTCCGAACGAATTTTAGCAATTGATTTTGGTGAAAAAAGAATTGGAATTGCTATCTCTGATCCATTAAAAATGTTTGCTATTCCTTTAACAACAATAAATAATGATAAAAATTTTTGGTATAAGTTTACAGAGTTATATGATGAGTATAACGTTGTTAAAATTATTTTAGGTTATCCTTTAGAAGAAGATGGCAGTAAATCGTTTGTTACAAAAAAAGTAGATAACTTTAATAAAGAACTAAAAAAAAAGTTCCCGGTTGAAGTTGAATTAGTAGACGAGCGATATTCCTCTGCAATTGCTTGGGAGCAAATCGTAGAAAGTGTGCCATCAAAAAAGAAAAGAAGAGATAAATCTTTAATAGATAGGAATGCAGCAGCAGTAATTCTTAATGATTACCTTAAAAATATTTAATTCTACTTTTTGAGATTTTATTTGTATTTCCTTTCTAATTGAATTATTCATTATTGATATTCCTAAAAAAGAGTGCCTATTTGAGCTGAAATATTGTCTTCCAAAATAATTATTTAATAATGATTATTTTTACAATAAAACCTAATAATTGAGTTTGACATTATTGTTTTTATATGCTATTTTTCCATTAAATATTAACCAATTTGGGAGCATTTTTTATGACACTTGATGCACTTGGAATGATTGAAACTAAAGGTTTAGTCGGAGCAATAGAAGCAGCAGATGCAATGGTAAAAGCTGCTAAAGTTGAATTACTTGGAAAAGAAGTTATTGGTGGTGGATTTGTTACCGTTATGGTAAGAGGCGATGTTGGCGCTGTTAAAGCTGCAACTGACGCTGGTGCCGCTGCTGCACAAAGAGTAGGTGAATTAGTTTCTGTTCATGTAATACCAAGACCTCACTCTGATGTTGAAGTTATTTTACCAAAACGTAAATAAGAAAATATATGAACTTAGCTTTAGGACTTATTGAAACCAAAGGATTAATTGCTGCAATAGAAGCAGCAGATGCAATGGCAAAAGCTGCTGATGTTAAAATTATTAACAAAGAAAAAGTAACTGCCGCACTTGTTACTATAGAAATTATGGGTGATGTTGCTGCTGTTAAAGCTGCTGTTGATGCAGGTGCCGCTGCTGCACAACGTGTAGGAGATTTAGTCTCGGCTCATGTAATTGCTCGTCCTGATGATCAACTTGATTCTTCTCTTTTTGCTCTAAATAATACAGAACAAAAAAAAAAAGTGACAGAGCAAAAGCCATTAAATGAATCTGAGGAAAAGCAAGAAGAAAAATCTCTTTCGGGAAAAGTTGAAAATAGTGATGAACTAAAATTAGAAAAGCCAGTAGAAAAAACTAAGGTTCAAAAATCAACATCAAGCAATAAAAAAATTCCTTTAATGGAAGAACTTGAAGTTCTTAATGTTCATTCATTAAGAAAAATTGCGAGAGCTATTGAAGATTTTCCGATAAAAGGAAGAGAAATTTCCAAAGCTAATCGTGTAAAATTATTAGACTTTTTTAAGCAATTGCAGTAATAATATTTTTTTATTAAAAATAATGTTTATTAAAACTCCGCATTTTGTGGAGTTTTTTATATTTAGTTTATGAAAAAAAACATAATAACCATAAGCATGATTGTTCTCTTCTCAGTTTTATTATGGGTTTTTGTTTCTTTTTCAGGTGAGTTTTCTATTACATTAAATCTTCCTGTCGAAGTTGTTGAAGTTCCCGAAAACTGTTCGATTAGTTCAATTTCTACACAAGATATTTCAATAGGGTTAAAAGGGCAAGGTTGGCAATTAGCGCAACATACTCTTGGTCGTGATCCCAAATTCTTTGTTCCTTGTCCTACAGAATTAGGAAATAGGGAAATTTCATCGCGAAATGTTTTAGCTGCAAATTCTTGGTTATCTTCAACATTACAACTTGCAGAAATTATTCCGGAAAAAATAAATATACAAGTAGAAAAAACTATAAACAAACGTGTAGAAGTTTTACCAATTTTAGCTCTTTCTTATAAACCTGGTTATGACTTGGTTTCTCCAATTGTTATTGAACCCGAATCTGTTACTGTATCAGGTCCTGCTAGTATAATTGATGACATTCTTATAGTAAATACAGAAAAATTAGCTATCACAAATATTGAGGAAGAATTATCAGTTAAATTAAAAATTAATCAGCAAAAATTTATTAAAACAGATTTTGAAGAATGTAAGGTTAGTTTTAAAGTACAAAAAATTGTTGATAAATCGTTTGAAGGAGTAATTGTTGAAACAAAGAATATTCCTTCTAGAAATGAGTTAATTTTATCTCCAACAAAAGTTACAGTTGTATTGCGTGGTGGAATTAGTCAATTAAGTAAAATGAAAAATGAAGATATTCATGTTCATGTAAAATTTAACCAAGCAATAAATGATACTAGTGGTGCAATTGAGCCTTTGATTGATATTCCCGAGTTTACTTCACTTATTGATATAAAACCAAATCGTTTAGAATATATAATTAAAAAATATTAATATGTTTATTACATTCGAAGGATTAGATTTCTGTGGCAAATCCACACAGGTTCAATTATTAAAAGAATATTTTGAAAAAAATGGCAGAATCGTTAATATTATTCGAGAGCCAGGCGGGGTGAAAATTTCGGAAAAGATTCGTGATATTCTTTTGGATAATGAAAATGCTGAAATGTGTAGCGAAACCGAAGCATTGCTGTTTTCTGCTAGTAGGGCACAACTTGTTAGAGAAACAATTATTCCCCTTTTAGAAAAGGGTCAAGTTGTTATGTCAGATCGATTTCATGATTCCTCAATTGCATACCAAGGTTTTGGAAGAGAGATTAATAAACAATTTATAATTGATTTACAGAAGTTTGCAATTGGTAAGGCTTTGCCTAATTTAACTTTTTTTATCGATATTCCAATTTCAGAAGTGCTAAAAAGAAAAAGTAATGCAGAAGGTGGAAATTTAGATAGAATAGAAGTATTAGATAATGATTTTTTTCAAAAAGTTAGAGATGGATATAAATTTCTTGCTGAAAATGAGGAACGTTTTATAACAATTGATGGTTTAAAGTCGATAATAGAAATTCATGAGGAAATTCTTTCAATAATTGAAAAGAAGCAAAGGTAAATAGTATTTATGAATAAAATTCTTAGAAATATAGTTTTAATTATCCTGGTAATTGTAGTTAGCGGATTCATGAAAGGTGATTCCGATATATATTTTCAAATGTCGAAAGGGATAGATACTTTTGGTAGAGTATATAAAGAACTAGCACTTAATTATGTTGATAAAATAAAACCTAATGCCTTTATGCTAGAAGGTATAAAAGGAATGTTAGCTAAATTAGATCCTTACACCGTTTATATTAATGAAGATCATCAAAAAGATATTGACTTAATTACAAGAGGGAAATACGGTGGTATTGGAGCAACAGTAGGTTTATATAATGATAAAATTACGGTTGTAGATTTAATTGAAGGATATTCTGCTCAACGCCAGGGTATTAGAATTGGTGACGTAATTAAAAGTGTAGATAGTATAATTGTAAATAAAAAAAATTATGATGAACTAGGCAAATATCTTAAAAGAGAACCCGGAACAGAAATTAATCTAACTATTGAACGAGATGGTGAAAAAGAAGATATTATTTTTAATCTTGTTAGTGAAGAAATTGAAATAAAAAATTTAACTTTTTATGGTTTTGTTCCTGAAGAAAGTAATAATGCTTATCTAAAGTTAAGTGGTTTTTCTAGAAGTGCAGGTGAAGAAATAAGAAAAGCCATACACGAATTAAGAATTAAAAAAGAAATAAAAAGTATTGTACTTGATTTGCGTGGTAACCCCGGTGGATTGCTTGATGCAGCAGTTGACGTAAGTGAGAAATTCTTACCTAAAGGTGAGCTTGTAGTTTCTATAATGGGTAGAGATTCTACAAAAAAACAAAACTATATGGCTAAAGAGCAACCAATTGCTAAAGATGCTAAACTTGTAGTTTTAGTTGATCATGGTTCAGCTTCTGCTTCTGAGATTGTTGCCGGTGCAATTCAAGATCATGATAGAGGAATTATTCTTGGTACAAAATCATTTGGTAAAGGATTAGTACAAACTGTTATTCCGTTATCTTTTAATACTTCTTTAAAGATGACAACAGCAAAATATTATACTCCAAGTGGAAGATGTATACAGGAGATTGATTATTCTAAGAATAAGGAGATTTTTAATACTCATATTAATTCCACAGACAAAAAATATTTGACGGATAATAAACGAGAAGTTTTTGCGAGTGGTGGAATTGTTCCTGATACTGTTGTGAAAAATTCTTCAGAATCATATCTTGTAAGAACTTTATTAGCAAAAGGTATGTTTTTCAAGTTTGCAACAAATTATTTTAATACAAATACTTCGGAAGTATTAAAAACAGCTAATAAAGATAAGCTCTTCAATCAATTTATGAAATATCTTGATAAATCTAAATTTTCGTATAGAACAAAATCTGAATTATTGATTTCGGATCTCGCTAAGACTATAAAAAAAGAAGGATATAATTCCAAATTGTTAAAAGATGTTGAGAAACTGACTGATAGATTTGAAAAGATTAAAGTTGATGAGTTATCAAAATATAAAGATGATATTATATCGGAAATAAAAAGTGAGATTGCTGCAAGAACAGATGGACGTAAAGGAAGAATTATTGAGTCGCTTAATCATGATGAACAATTTGAAGTAGCATTATCTTTGTTAAAAGAAAATGAACAGTATGAGAATCTTTTAAAAGATTAATAGAATATCTACTTTTATTTCATTCTATTATTTTTACCTAATAGATTTTAACCTTTTAGTATTTTCTATTTTTTATATGAATTTTTAATTTCAAAATAAATAACGGAGGAACTATGTCTGATACTAAAGTTGAAGAGACAAAGTTTGAATTTAAAGCCGAAGTAAAGCAGTTGCTAGATATTTTAGTCCACTCGCTTTATACACACAAAGAAATATTTTTACGTGAACTTGTTTCTAACGCCTCAGATGCAATGGATAAACTCAGATTTGAATCAAATAAAGGAACTGAGTTAGAAGACAAGGATTTACCTCTTGAGGTAAATATAACTTTCGATAAAGATAAAAAAATTGTTTATGTTGCCGATGCCGGAATTGGTATGACAAAAGAAGAATTGATTAATAATATTGGTACAATTGCAAAATCCGGTACTTCTGAATTTCTTAAAGTTATGGCAGAAAGCAAGGAAGATGCAAGTAATATTATTGGTCGATTTGGTATTGGTTTTTATTCAGTTTTTATGGTTGCAAAAGAAGTGGTAATTAAAACAAAATCATTCAAAAAGGATTCACCTGCAGTTCAGTGGAATTCTGATGGTTTAGGAAGTTATTCAATTTCTGAGTTGACTGATCCAATTAAGAGAGGAACAACAATTGAAGTTCATCTAAAAGATGATATGGATGAATTTTTAGAAAAATACAGATTAGATGCAATTGTTAAAAAGCATTCCAGTTTTATTACTTTTCCAGTAAAAGTTGAAAATGAAGTTGTTAATACTGTATCTGCTTTGTGGAGAGAACCAAAATCTAATATTAAACCGGAACAATATACAGAGTTCTATAAATTTTTAAGTTATGATCAAGATGAACCTTTAACAACAATTCACAGAAGTGTTGATGCGCCAATTCAATTTACTAGTTTGCTCTTTATTCCTAAACGCAATATGGATATGTTCGGTTATAATAGGGAAGAATATGGTTTAGATTTGTACGTGCGTAGAGTTTTGATTCAACACCAAAATAAAGATTTACTACCAGAATATTTAAGCTTTGTAAAAGGTGTTGTTGATTCTGAGGATTTACCGCTTAATATTTCCAGAGAAACACTTCAAGAAAATGTGATTTTCTCAAAGATTGCGAGTAATGTAACATCTCAAATTCTTTCACATCTTACTACAATGTCGGAAAAAGAAGAAGATAAGTTTGTAGATTTTTGGAAAGAACATGGCAGAACTTTTAAAATGGGCTATATGGATTATGCTAATCAAGAGAAGTTTAGTAAGCTATTAAGATTTAATACTTCTGCTTCTAAAGACTCTACTGAGTTTTCTTCTCTTGATCAATATATAGAGAGAATGAAAGAAGAGCAAAAAGAGATCTATTATTTATCAGGAAGTAGTAGAGAAGCAATTGCACTTGATCCTCATATTGAAATTTTTAAATCAAAAGGTCTAGAGGTATTGTACTTAACTGATCCTATGGATGAATTTGTAATGGAAGCTTTAAGAAAATACAAAGATTTTGATATAAAATCTGCAGAACAAGCTGACATTAAAAAACTTAACAAAATGGAAAATGTTAACAAAGATGTAGAGGAAGTTGTAGAAGAGCTTTCTAAAGCTGATAATAAACATTTTTCTAGTCTAATGAAAAAGTTTAAAGAAATTTTAGGGGATCGTGTTAAAGAAGTTAAGGAATCTGATAGATTAAAAGGTAGTCCAATAGTTTTGGTAAATCCGGCTGATGGAATGTCTTCTACTATGCAGAAAATTATGAATCTTTCTGGCAGAACAGTAAATGCTCCTCAAAAAATTATGGAGGTTAACAAAGACCATAAACTGATTAGAAATTTACTTAAGGTTTTCAAAGCAAATGATAAAGATGATTATATTACAAATGTTGTTGAGCAATTGTATGAATCGTCATTATTACTTGAAGGATTTTTAAATGATCCGCATAAACTAGTTAACAGAGTAAATTCGTTATTAGAAGATTCAAGTGATTGGTATACTGCTGTAAGAAACTTAAACGAAGAAGAAAAATAGATATATTTAGTCGAGTTTTTTAAGTTAAGCCTGCACAAATGTTTGTGTAGGCTTTTTTTGTTTTCGTAATAAATTAAATGACAAAGCGGACTTGTACCATTTTGTGGGCTTTTCTGTAGCACAGACTTTCCAGTCTGTGTAAAATATTGAGGTTGCAAACTTATTTTTCAGTTTCTTTTTCTAAAATTAAAAATTAAATAATTATTTTTTAAAACTTTCCTTTTATAAAAAGTTAAAATTAGTATATTGAGGTATATAAGTATAATCAATGGAGTTCATATGATTCTAAAATATCTCTTCTCATGTTTGGTTAAACATTTTATTTCTTTTCTTAACTTCAGAAAACCATTTAACTTATTTTTATTAGTGCTTTTAGTTTTAAGTAGCTATTCAAGTATATGTGCACAAGTAAAAATTAAAGAGAAGTTTACGATAAAACCTATACCAAAAATAAAAAAGACAAAAGGAATAAACCAGTCAGCACTATCAAACCATACAATGAAAT
>PDWI01001057.1_pt1 | contig 46300 bp, 45 predicted proteins | sample 1430891 | NCBI WGS metagenome assembly PDWI01 (sample SAMN01162508, study PRJNA174530) | Oral metagenome, whole genome shotgun sequencing project. | biome: Marine environment; feature: Marine mammal; material: Swab sample of the gingival sulcus; isolation source: swab sample of gingival sulcus...
ACGCTTGGTTAAGACCTCTAATTTGAGATCTCATTTTTTCAGATATAGCAAGACCCGCAGCGTCGTCGCCAGCACGGTTAATTCTATAACCTGAAGATAACTTCTCTACTGATTTTGATGCAGAAGCATTGTTGATACCTAATTGTCTGTGTGTGTTCATTGCCATTAAATTGTGATTAATTCTCATAATATTTCCTCCTTGAAATTTAAAACATTGTGACTTCCTTGCCACATACTAATTTTATATTTAAACACGATTCGGCCGCACCATGCTTAATATACTTATATATCGGCTAGTTTTTTATATTTGTTTAGCCTTTTTATAAAAAAAATTTATTTTTTTATAAATTTCTTTAATTGATTAAGACTAGAAGCACTAATTGTAGACTTTTTATTTTGTTCTTCAATTTTGTCAAATACCTCTTTACGATATAATTCTACGGTTTTAGGTGCATCTATCCCTATTCTCACTCTGCCATCATCAGCTGACAAAATCTTTACTTCAATATTCCCATCTATAATTATTGATTCATCCTTTTTTCTAGTAAGTATTAACATTTTTCTTCACTCTCATTCTTTTTAAATATATACTGTTTATGATTAAATGACTCATCTAATATCACTTGCTTTGCTTTTCTAGCACTCTTATTTATAATTATAGGTGCTTGTAAATTAACTGTAGTTTGTTCAACTTCTTCTGATACGTTTGTAATAGTAAGTACAACCACATCTTCTATATTTTTTATTTCTAATTTCTCAACAACTGACTCAGATAATTCAAAATCATAATCATCTAAAAATAAAAATGGCGATGTAATTATAAAGCTAATATCAACATTCTCTATTGACTGTAAATAATCAAACGGAAAATCATCATCTTCACTTTTAATATATAGAAAATTCTTTAATTCGCTTAATCCATATAGCCCTTCTCCAAAGAATATAATATCTTTTTCATCATATTCTATCTCACCAAATGCAACGCTATTTAATTTCATATTAACCTCCACTATATTTTCATAGAAAATTTATTATCTGGCTGGAAACTTATATTTATAGAATTATATTGCTTAACAAAAAATTCTACTCTACCAGCCGTATATTGTCCTTGTTCAAGCGGTTTAGGAGCATTATGTATCTCTACATCACCCCTATTTAACTTTATATCAACACTTCCTCTTTGAACATCAATTATTGGTTTGCTCTGCGGTATAAATCCAAGTCCAAATTCATGCTCAAATTTAGAAAACGACTGTTCAGCCTGTTCGGGTATAACATCTATACCAGACTCTATTTGCAACATACTATTGCCATCTGATACTATTCTATCAATCGCTTCCGAAACCATACGTTTACTAAATTCAACATTATCTCTCATAAACCTTTCACGGTTTTTTAAACCTTCTTCTGCACGACACTCCGATTGGTCGATACTCAACTTAGGCGGTGTTGTTTTAATCTCTAATTCAGGTTTAGTAATACTCATATCCAAACTATCCTTTGGAATAGCTGACTTTTCCAATCTTGCGTTTTGAACATTCCACCCCAATCGAAAAGGTGTAGTTTGTATTTTTAACATAATATCACTACCTTATAAAATCAACAAGTGTAGGCTGCATAACCTTAGCACCAACAGAAAGCGAAGCCCTATATATACTTTCTAAACTCTTAAATTTAATTATAGCATCTGAATAATCCACATCGTATACATCGCTTAAAAGTTTGGTATACGATAAAGTGTTGTTATCTATTCTATTCTCAATAAACTCTACACGATTCACCTTAGCACCTATTTGTGCCCCTTCTGCCAGCACATTTTCAAGATGGTCATCAACAGTTCCTAAAAATGAGTTTACTTTATCTGTATTACCACTACCTAAAGCCGCTGAAAACTTTTCTAAATCCTCAATCAACTTTGGCTTACTAGGGTCATCAACGCCTCTACCGCCAAACATCTTTGCTAAATCAGTTTGAATCACCATTTTTTCATTAACACTTATATCAAAACCTCTAAGGTCATCACCCATATTACCAGCAGCATTTACTAATTCTTTAGTAACTCCATTTGAATCTACAAACGTGTTCCATTTACCAGTTTCCGAATCTATCAATGGTTTATCCGTATGAAGTCCCGAAAAGATGTATCTCCCCGCAATGGTTGAGTTAGCACCAACTATAATTTCATCTTTTAACTGATCAATCTCAGCTTGTATTTTTTGAGTATCTTCTTTAGTATATACTCCATTAGCTCCTTGAACCGCAAGTTCTCTAACCCTTTGCAAAATATCTTTCATATCCATCAAAGAATGTTCACTAACTTCCATCCAAGACTTAGCATCTCTTATACTTTCTTTATACCCTTTATTTTCTGCAATATCACTTTTTAATTTTAATACTTTAGTAATTCCCACAGGGTCATCTGATGGAGCAGAAATAGACTTTCCTGATGCAAGCTGATTCTGTCTTATTCCCATACTAGATAAGTTATTATTCATATTCCATAGCATGTTATGGATTAATAAATTATTAGTCATTCTCATAATATTACTCCTTACGCACCTAACCTATTTACCAACAAATCCAACATATCGTTAAACACATTTGTCATTCTAGCATTTGCACTGTACGCATGCTGAAATTTAATCATAAGCGTCATTTCTTCATCGAGTGACACTCCCGATACAGACTCTCTTTGTACCTTAAAATTATTTACGAGCATTTTTTGATTTGTGTGTACATTTTTAGCTTTCTGTGTATCTACACCTAAGTTAGATACTAACGATTTTACATAATCCTCAGGTGCTCCCCAGTCAAACATCTGTTCATCATGTCTAGTTCTAAATAATTTAATAGCTATATTATTATCCCCTGGCAATTTATCCGCCGACTCTGATGCTGCAATTTTATTAAGGTCTTCTATATCATGTGATACACTTATTCTATCAGCAGAAAGCTTTCTAACTACATAATAAGTGGTATTCCCGCCTAAATCAGTTACACCTCTAAACCTTTCATTTCTATTTATTTCATAATAATGAAGTGTTGTAGGGTCAGCTGGGTCAGTTTGCAGTTTAGCAATTTTGTTACCTTTTTTAATAGAATAAACATTTCCATCTATTTTAAAAAGCTCTTTATGATTAAATACCGCATAAACATCACCGTCCATAACTTGCAAATCTTTGTGCTTAGGTATTTGATAATACTGATTTCCTCGTCTTGCTAATTTAGTGTTTTTATCTATCGAATAATATTTATTATCTGCAAAATCTACCCTTTTTGTAGGGTTTGCAGTTTCATATGCTTCTATATTTTGTTTTATTTTATCCATCTTGGCTTTACCAGATAATCCAGCCGTTCCAGCCTCCATAATAGCAGTAACATCTGTCAATGTATTTAAATCTACTGGAGTAAGTTCAGTTCCATTTATAGCTGTAGCTGGCGTTGGTAGAGCTTCACGATAATTAGCAGTAGATTTGCCATCAACAGTAAAAAAGTTGATATTATGACTGCCATCTAAACCAAATCCAGAATTATGAATTTTATTGATTTCTTGTGCAAAAGTATCTGCAAATTCATTAAGTTTGTTGATATAATACGGAATACCTTTTAAATCTCCAAACTCATTATCTCTAACTTCTCTAACACCTTTTAAACTACCAGATGTAGTTATAAGTTTATTTCCATCAGACCATCTAACGTCCTTGATTCCATCTACATCTTCATCATGTAATTTTTTATCTCTCTCTATTAGAGCTAAATTATCAGACCTATAATGTGCTACTAAAAGATGTCCTGATATAGTTACATGAAATCTCTCTTTTTCATCTTCAAAATAATCTACATCTGCATAATTAGATAATTCATCTACAAGTAAATTTCTTTGGTCACGAACATCGTTATTTCTACCCTCATTACCTAATTCACTCTCATAAATCATTCTATTAAGAGAAACTATTTCTTTGGCTAAATGATTAATTCTTTTTACATCTTGCTCAAATTGAAAATTTAAATCCTTTTGCATTGTTTTTAACTTTCCAGATAACCTATTAATAGTTTCTGTAAGGGCAATACCAGATTGTCTTACAATTGTTCTAACTGTAAGATTTTCAGGATTTTTAGTAAAATCTTTCATAGCAGAATAAAAATTATCCATACTCTGTGCTATAGATGCCTTTGAAGGTTCATTAAATATCCCCTCAATCTCTTTTAATGCATCTGTTCTAAGTTTCCACTCACTTAACATTGAGTTTTCTTCTCTATATTTAAAATCTAAAAATTTATCTCTAACTTGCTGAACTTCATCAACTTTAACACCTACGCCAACCGCTCCAAGCCCTGGAATCACATCTGGTCTAAACTGGCTTTGTTCAACTCTTTGTCTTGAATATCCCTTAGTATTTGCGTTTGATATATTATGTGAAACTGTTTGTAATGACCTTTGATTAGCAAATAATCCAGATAACGCTATATTTAATCCTAAAAATGCTGATGACATCTATATTCACCCCTTTTCATTTAACAAAATAATTTATACTCTTACATCAAATAAACTAATTTTTTCTCTTTCTTCAGATACTCCCTCAGATTTATAATTAGTACCCGATTCTAAATTCGTAGTTAACATTTCAATATTTAAGTTAACCATGTCAAGAGATTGCTGTATAAGTTTTTGGTTAATTGAACTTTCTGACTGAACTGTACTAAGCAATAACTTTAAAGCATTTCTTGACTCCATAAGCTTTTGTTTTTCATCAGGATTTAACTTATCAACTAAATCCAACAAACTATCAATATCTCTTATTTTAAGCTCTTTAACCAATTGAGCGAGTATTTTTTCTCTTTCGTTTTCTAATTTTATTATAGTTTGTATATACTTTTGTTCCACTTTGGTAATATCTTCTAGTTTTTTAATATCACCAGCTTGTAAAACTTCTTTTTTATTTCTATTTATATAGAGTACATCTTCGTACACTTTCTTTTCATTGTCTAATGCTTGGATTAATCTTCTTACATTTTCTCTAATCATAACTCCTCCTCAATATTAAATGAGACAAATAAACGGGGTTCGGCTATACCCCTATTTTATTTGCCCTTATGTCACTTAACATTTTTTTAGCAATTTGCTTTGAATCAGTTTTATAAGTTCCATCAGCGATACTCGCTTTAAGAGCTTTAACTTTATCCTGTCTAGTGTCAGGAAGGTTTGATAACGCTTTCATAGCAACTTGAAAATCTCTTGAAGATTCCGAAATTTCAATTTTATCAGCCGAAAACACTGGCTTATCTACCTTACTCACTTTGTTTATAGTTTTGTTATACGCTTTCATCACTTGTTGAATATTTTGTGCATTATTTATTCTCATAAAAAAACCCCCTGCATAGCCGATTTCTCACTATATATATCGGCAACACAGAGGATATGTTTAGTTTTTTTATTTAATTTTTTGTGTGGAATGATTTTGTCTTTTTAGTCGTTTCTCTCTTTTGGACTGGTTTTGCTTTATCTAGTACAGAATTTAGACTTTTACGTAATTCCAAAGCACAACTATCACAAAATCTACCTTTAGTTATAGCACAACCACATTTTTCACATTCAAGACCTATACCAGTTTCTTTAAGCATAAGTCTACCTTGTTTTAGAAATCGCATTATTTTTTCTCTAGCTACTTCTGTCGCCTCATGAACATCATTTATAGTGCTATTTGGGTTATTATATATATATTCTCTAACAATTTTAAATTCGTCTTCTTCACTTGTTCTACACCTAGAGCAAAACTCTACTCCCGCTTCTGACGAAAACATACGACCACATTTTTTACAATTTATCAATACGCCCATATCGTCCTCCAATATCTATTCTTAAACTCCTAACATTTAAAATAATTTTATCATAATTTGACTTTTTTTGCACCAAATTTAAAATTCTAAACTCTTTTATTCTATAGTTTACCCGTTGCAAAACTAATTATAAACACAGACCTGCAACCATTTTCTAATAAAACTCTGCTACATTCAGACACAGTTGCACCCGTAGTAAAAATATCATCTACAAGTAGTACATTTTTAGTCTTAATTAAGTCTTTATACTTAGAATTAAATTCAAATGCACTTTTTACTTCTTCTTGCCTCTCTATTTTATTAAGTTCTTTTAACGGCTTTGTCTTTTTAGAACGTATAAGCAAGTTATCATAAGATGTTTTGTTACATATATTAGCTATTTGTTCAGATATTATCTGAGTATGATTATATCCTTTTCGTCTATGCTTTAACTTATAAATAGGCACGGGAACTATAATATCTATATCATCTATATAGCTGGACATAAGAAGCTCTGACATATAAAACCCTATCATACGACCGATATATCTTCTATGATTATACTTAAATTTAGCAATTATCGTACGAGCAAATTCGTTATATTCTATACATGAGATAATACCACTATAATTAATTTCTCTCGATAAACAACTACTACAGTAATTTGAATCAAACAAATTAGGCAACTGTTTGCCACAGCCATCGCAACTTTTACCACATATAAACTTTATTTTACTATAACATTTTGAGCAAATATATTTATCAGAATTATCTATCAAAGAATCACATATAACACATTCAATACCATCTGGAAATACTAAATCCAAAAACTTTTGTTTTAAAATATTTATACTCCACATAATTAACCTCTATATGAGTGTCAAAGCGATGATTTACAAATCTCGTTTGACAATCGCAAGTGTGTTTTACTTTTACATTTTTTTACATTATAGCACATATGTTAATTTTTGTAAAGTTTTTAATAAAAATGTTGCAGATGATACAGCATATATTGAATATTTATAACTTTATTTCCGACGAAGAATTAATAAATTCTTTATAAATTCCATCAGGATTTCTACTCCAAAATTTTTCTATACTAAATTTATGTTTTTCTAATCGAGAAACAAGTTGATTTGGTTTACTTAATTTATTAAAATCACTTTTAAACTCAGACTCCGTTTTAGAATTAGTAAAATCAATAGCTTTTTTTATATTTGTTGAACAAATTAACTCATCTTCAAACTTATTAATTTGTGGAATAAGTATAACCTTCTCAATATTATTAGAATCTTCTAACATTTTTATATTTTTTTTAAGAATCCTTACATTCGCCTCATTCTTAACATCAGTATCAAATACTAAAATTATATTAGTTCCACTTGGATATATTCTAGTATGAGAACTTTTTATTCTTTCTACAATAGGATTAAATAAGCGTACTTTACCAGATTCAATATATTTATTTTTAATACTATTAATTAATAGTTTTTCATTTTCCCCCTCTACAAAATAGACAAAACTTTTATTTCTACTCATAAATCATTTCCTCTATTTCAAATATTTTTTCAATACTTGGACTACAATTAAAAACATCATTTCTAACAGCATTATATAGTGACACATCGTTCTTTTTAATATAATCCTCTGGGTATACAACCTCTATTTTATCCGATTTTTTTAAAAACGTAAAAGAATGTCGTGGCAAATCCATTTCTAAAATCTCTGAATTATGTGTTGTAAAAAAAAGTTGTTCTCCTTTATTCAATAGAGATATTATAACACTTAACAAAGCCTTTTCTATTTCAGAATGAATAAATGAAAACTTTTCATCACAATAATAAAATTTATTTGAATATTCTTTATTCGAATTTTTTTTAATAGTGCTAATAAGTCTAGCCACCTCAATTCCAGCTATTGTTCCACTAGATAATTTATGATTCTTTATCAATTCTCCATTTTGCACAATAATATCATAATTTTCCTTTTTTATTACAAAACTATTCTCCACACCTTTTAGTTTTTTAATAAATTTTATATCCGTATCTAAAGATTGCAATATCTTAGTTAATATATCTATATCAAATTTTTCACCATTTATAGCAAATCTTTCTTCACTACCATCAGTTAAAGAAAAAAACCATCCAAATTTATTTGGTAAAATTTTTATTTTTTCTAAATAAGTCGCATCTTCATCAAATTCTTGTAATTTAAGCCTTTCTACACACATTTCATATGAATCATTTTTTCTTATATTAGATTTATATATATCTAAATCTATTCTTGATAAATCATCATCACATAATTTTATATCAGCTTTCACCCTATATAAAGTTTCCTCATCTAACAAAAAATCAATACTAAAGTATGCCTTTTTCTTTTCATTTCCAATACATTTTTTTAAGCTTCTTTCCGAACCTTTCACTAAAAAATTAAATATTCCAACAAATAATTTCCCCAGTGAAGTTTTACCAGAAGCATTACCACCCATAATAATATTAACTTTTTTATATCTAAAGTTTGTTTTTGTTGTTAAAAATTCACCATCTATACTTGAGTTAACAATCTTTTTAGGATAAGAAAAATTTATCTTAAAATCTTTAAATGAAAATAAATTATCCGCTTCTAAATTCATTATTATCATATTATTTCACCACCGTATGCGTATTAGTTCGTTTTTTTAGAACTAATATTAGTTTAACACTATATTTTATAATAAACAAGCAACTAAATAAAATAAAATATTAATTGCTACAATACACTTAAAAATTTCTCTTATAAAAAAGCGTTGATTTATCCTTACTCCAACTTCTCTAACTCAGTCCTATACATATTAAAAAAGTACCCTAGTGCAGAATTTCGTTTACCTATATGATTATTGTTAATCATACGCATTAAATATTTAGTATCCCCCACAAGAACGACTAATTCCTTTGCTCTTGTGATAGCAGTATATAACACATTTCGACTAAGGAGTAATGGCGCTCCATAGCTAATAGGCATAACAACGACCCTAAATTCACTACCTTGACTTTTATGCACAGTTACAGCATAAGCAAGCACAATCTGGTCAAGCTCATCAAATGAATACTCAGTTATTTTCCCATCATCAAATAAAACTTCTAACGACTTATCCTTGTTATCTATATGTGATACCACTCCAATATCGCCATTATATACACCTTTGCCTTTTATAACACCAAACTCACCATCCATAGTCCATTCTATTTCATAGTTGTTTTTAATTTGCATAACCTTATCTCCAACCCTATATATACGAGTTGAAAATACCTTTTCCGCCTTTTTATCCGACTTTGGATTAAGAGTTTCTTGAAGCACTTTATTTAAATTAATAGTTCCTATTTCACTATTTTTCATAGGCGACAAAACTTGAATATCAAGAGTCGGGTCTAAATTATAATGATTTGGTAACCTCTCTTTACATAACTCAACAATAGTTTGAGCTATACTCACATTACTCGCCCTATTAATAAAATAAAAATCTCCATCTTTTATATTTAACTCAGGCGACTCACCTCGATTTATCCTATGTGCATTACTAACTATAACACTCTCATACGACTGTCTAAAAATTTCTTTAAGCCTAATAGTATATATAATTTTAGATTCTATAATATCCCTAAGCACATTTCCCGAACCAACAGATGGCAACTGGTCTACATCACCTACGAGTATCAACCTAGTTCCAATAGTTATCGCATTAAGAAGACTATCCATAAGCACTATATCCACCATAGACATCTCATCAATTATAACAACGTCCGCTGTAAGTGGATTATCCGAATTTCTATTAAACCTACTCTGTCCCTCCACAAATGAATATTCCAATAATCTATGAATCGTTTTAGCTTCACGTCCCGTCGCCTCACTCATACGCTTTGAAGCTCTACCAGTTGGAGCAGCTAAAATAACACTTAAATCGCTTTGTTCAAAAACTCTAATTATAGCTTTAATTATAGTTGTTTTCCCAGTTCCAGGGCCACCAGTTACAACCATAACTCCATTATCCATAACCTTTTTTACTGCTAAAGCTTGTATTTCATCAAGTTTTATCGACTCATATTTTTCATATTCATCAATTATATCATCAACATCTATATCGTTAAATTCATATGGAGAATTATATAAATTCATCATCTTTGTGAATACACTTTTTTCTGCATTATAAAGATAAAGCGGAAAGACTACTTCTTCATCATATATAATAGTAAAAAACACTTCTCCATTGATAATCATTTCATTTAATACATCTTCTACACTATCTTTATCCATATTAAGTTCAATGGTTGTACTTTGTACCAATACATCTCGATTTAAATAAGTATGCCCTTTATTAATATGAACAGATAATATATATCTTATACCAGATTCTATCCTATAAGGCGAGTCCGTTAAAAATCCCATTTTTCGTGCAATTTCATCAGCCTTTTTAAATCCAATACCATCTATATCAGCTGCTAATCTATAAGGGTTTTCAGATATGTATTTAATAGAATTTTGTGCATATTCTTTGTAAATTTTCATACCATATGCAACAGATATATCATACTTTTGTAAAAACAACATTACGGTTTTAAGATACTTTTGGTCTATAAAAGAATTAACTATAGTTTCGAGTTTAGACTCTCCTATTCCTGCTATTTGCAAAAGTTTTTCTGGATTATACTGAATAATATCAAGAGAATCTTCACCAAATTTCTCAACTATGCGTGAAGCAGTAGCTGGGCCTATTCCCTTTATAAGACCAGACGCCAAATATCTCTCTATAGCGTCCAAAGTAGTTGGACTTACAATTTCAAAATTTTCTACTTCAAACTGTTCACCATAAATTTTATGAATGACATAATGACCAGTGAGGTGGACTTGCTCCCCCTCACTGATAAATGGCATTATGCCTTTAATATATAATGGTTCATCGTCATAATCTATGACAGCTATAACATAACCATTCTCATCATTTTTAAAAATTACTTCCTCTACTGTGCCATTTATTTCTAAAGACATGCTCCCTCTCTTAAAATATCCGCTTTATCAGTTTTTTCCCAAGATAATTCAACATCAGTTCTTCCGAAATGTCCATAAGCAGCAGTTTGTCTATAAATCGGTCTTCTTAAATCAAGCTCTTTAATAATCGCCGCTGGTCTAAGGTCAAAGTTTTGTTTGATAAGCTCTTGTATTTTTTCTTCTGAAATCTTTGCAGTTCCAAATGTTTCAACTAAAATAGATATAGGTTCTGCTACACCTATCGCATATGCTAATTCTATCTCACATTTATCTGCAAGTCCAGCAGCCACAACATTTTTAGCAACATATCTAGCAGCATAAGCAGCTGAACGATCTACCTTTGTTGGGTCTTTTCCTGAAAACGCTCCGCCACCATGACGTGAATATCCTCCATATGTGTCAACTATAATTTTTCTTCCTGTAAGCCCCGCATCTCCTTGAGGTCCACCAATTACAAATCTTCCAGTAGGATTTACTAAATATCTAGTTTCATCATCAAGTAATTCTTCTGGTACTATTTTTTTAACTACATGCTCCATAAGGTCTTTTTTAATCGTTTCAATCTCAACATCTGGGTCATGCTGAGTAGATATAAGAACAGTATGAACTCTATGCGGTTTATCATCTCTATATTCAACCGTTACCTGAGTTTTACCATCTGGGCGAAGATATTTTAAAGTCCCATCTTTACGAACATCTGTAAGTCTTTTCGCTAATTTATGTGCAAGCGATATTGGTAATGGCATAAGTTCTGGCGTTTCATTACAAGCAAAACCAAACATAATTCCTTGGTCTCCTGCACCAGTAGCTTCGATAGAATCTTCATAATTCCCTAATTTGCTCTCTAAAGCTTCATCAACTCCAAGTGCAATATCAGCAGATTGCTCATCAATAGATGTAAGCACTGCACATGTAGTAGCATCAAACCCATATTTTGCTCTAGTATATCCAATCTCCTCAACAGTCCTACGAACTATCTTTGGAATATCTACATACGTATTTGTTGAAATTTCACCTGCAACTAATACAAGTCCAGTAGTCACACTTGTTTCACAAGCTACTCTGGCATTACTATCCTTTGAAAAAATTTCATCCAATATCGCATCTGATATTTGGTCACACATTTTATCAGGATGACCCTCTGTTACCGATTCTGATGTAAATAATCTTACTTTCATCTTAACTCCTCCTTATAAAAAATATTTGACTCACCATATTTTATATAACCTTAACAAAGTTTTGATAATGCTAAATTTAATATTATAAAAATTAAAGCCCCTTTCATAGAAAGGGGCTAATACACACTAACTCCCTCATCTATCAGTTATACTGTAGGAATTAGCACCGTGTTTAATAACCGGTTGCTGGGTTTCATTGAGCCTAGTCTCTCCACCACTCTTAATAAGGTTTTAAAAATATTGGTTTATGCCCAAAGTATAACATAAACCCAAAACAATCGCAAGCGTTTTGTTAGCAATTTTCTTGCCATTTTTATGAAATTTTATTGTAATCTTTTCTTCACGTTAAAAACATATAGTTATACTAATATAAAGTATATAATATAGGTATATTAATAATATTACAAAATAAATTAATCATAAATAACGAGGTGCAAATATGAAATTTTTAAAATCACAAATAGCATTAATACTTGTATCATTAATGTTTACAACTATATCATTTGCGGAATATGAAATTATATCAACTGAACGAGAATCCGAATTTCTATCTCCAGCGATAAAATACGAACACCGACTAGATTTTACTGATAAGGGTTTTATAAATATAAATGTTCTAAGAATGAATTATAACGACCCTAACTCTAAAATAAAGCTTTTAAAGTCCGATGAAAGTATATCCAAACGTGAAACTGTCATGAATATGGTTAATAAAGCAGATAATGTTTACGGTGCAACTAATGGTGATTTTTTTGATTATAACTATAAAACCGCATTAGGACCTATGGTACAAGATGGAATTGTATATTCATCACCTATAAATAACCCAGAGTTTTCATCATTCAACATAACACAAAAAGGCCGTTTTTTTATTGAAAACTGGGATTTAACCTTATTTAAAATAAAAAAAGGCTACCATAAATATAAAGTCGACTATATAAATAAACCTTTTTTTAACGGAGATAGAATAATTCTATTTAACAGAGATTGGTCTAGTAAAAGTATAGGAAATACACACAACGCCGACATATTAGAAATATTAGTTGTAGACAATACCATACAGTCTATAAATTTTAATAAAGAGCCTATAGAAATACCCGAGAACGGCTATGTATTATCCGTAGTTGGAAGTAAAATAGACGTAATTAAAAACGATTTTAAAGTCTTTGACAAAATAGAATTTATAAATGATGTTAATTTTGATTTTATTGATTTTGCAGTTGGCGGTGGTACTAGACTACTTAAAGATGGAAAAATAGTAGATAAATTTACATTAAATCTAAATGGTAGACATCCGCGTACCGCTCTTGGTTACAATGATAACAACGAAATTATCTTAGCAACTGTAGATGGTAGAAATATCTCATACAAAGGAGTAACACAAACAGAACTAGCGAATATAATGCTTAGTTTAGGTTGTACAAATGCAATAAACTTAGATGGTGGTGGCTCTACCACTATGATAAAAAAAGATATATTAAAAAATATCCCCATAGTTGTTAACCACCCATCTGATTCGAGTCTAAGAAAAGTACAAAACGCAGTAGCATTTACGGGTAGCTACCCTATATCCGAACCACACCACATATCACTAAGTCCAGCTTCAAAAGAAATATTTGTCAATGATAGTGTATTGATAAATTATGCCTTATTTGATAAAAATTATAATCTTTTAACTCCAACTACTACACCAACTTTTGAAGTTATAGAAGGAAACGGATATTTTAAAGACAATATGTATTTCCCAAATGAGTCTGGAATACACAAAATAAAAATATACTATAGCGGTATAGAAAACACAACATCAATTCATGTACTTAAAAATATTGCAAAAATAAATATTATACCGAATAATATAAACTTAGAAACAAACCAAAATATTCAACTTAAAGCTATAGGAATTTCATCTGATGGATATTCAGCTCCTATAAAAATAGAAAATATTGTTTGGTGTATAACTGGCGGAGTTGGGGAAATGACAAATCAAGGTGTATTTACTTCAAGTGATAAAAATAGCACTGGAGCTATTAGAGCCTCTTTTAACAAGCTTGACACTTTTATTCCTGTAAACGTTGGATTTGAAGAAAAAATCATACATGATTTTGAAACTACGCTCGGCGAATTTACTAGTTATCCTAAAGAAGTCACTGGAAAATATTATCAAAAACATTTAAAGGATAGAACAGTTGGAACTTTAGTATTTGATTTTAATAACACAGATAAAACTAGAGCCGCTTATATTGATTTTAAAGATAAAATAAAACTAGATTCTATCCCTAAAAAACTTGCAATATCAGTATTTGGCGACTATGGAAATAATCATAAACTAAAAATGAAACTTAAAGACTCTTTAGGAGAAGAGCTCCTATTAGAATTTGATAAACCAATAGAATGGGAAGGTTGGCAAGATGTTGAATTATCAGTCCCACAACATCTAACTGCACCTATAAATATTGAACGTATCTATATGGTAGAAACCAACCCACTATTTAAAGACAATGGATTTATTATGCTTGACAATTTAAAAGCACAATTTATTCCAAGTTCTAATACCGAAGTTCCAAATAGTACAAATTTACTTCCAAATATAGATGAATTTATAATTTTAGGTAAACAAGTAAATTACACTGTTGATAGCGAAAGCTTTAAATCGAATAATTTTTCATCAGAAAAAATCAACAATACAACCTTATTGAAAATCAATAATAAAAATGGAGGAATAAGAAAAAACGACTATAAACAATGGATAAATATTTTAAATGAACTAAAATCAGATACAGATTCTCCTATTTTAATGGTACTATGTGATAACTTAAAATTCACTGACCCATTAGAAGAAAAATTGCTATATGATGAACTAGAAAAGATAAATAACACTAGAAAAACCATAATTGTTTATCCAAATAAAGATAATTCTTATACAGTAAATAAAAGAACCGCTATAATTGGTATAAATAATAATTCAAAGCTAAATTTCCACCTAGATGATAAAATAAGCTTTGAACTAGAGATAAATTCCAATTAATAATAATCTCAAAAGCAAATAGTCTTATTAAAATATAAGGTTATACTTACAATGTATATATATTTCTATTTGAGATTAGTATAGCACTACTCATAAGTAACTATAATACTTAATATCTACAATATATAAAAGAGTACGAAATACGTACTCTTTTAATTTACACTGGTTATAAGATTTAAAAAATTTATCACTATAGGTATCGTAATTATACTCATAAGAGTCGATACAAAAACTAACTTAGAAGCTAGTTTATAATCACTATTATACCGAATCGCAAAGATTGCAGTATTTGCTGCTGCTGGCATAGATGTTAGAACAACAGGTATTATAAGTAAATATTTATCTTCTCCTAATGCGAATAATATTATAAATATCACTAAAGGTATAACTATCAATCTTATAAAAGATGCTATGAGCACTTTATAATCCGATAAAATATCTTTTACCTCTACACCCGCCAAAATAAAACCAACACACATCATAGAAAGCGGAGTAACAATCCCACCAATCATTTTTGCTGTATCAAATATCATCGGTGGTAATTTTGTAGAAGTTAAAAATAATACCATACCCAGCATAAGAGCTACTATAGCTGGATTTAATAATACCGCTAGACTCTTATAAAATGGTGCTTTATTATCTTTATTTTTCTCTCGACTATCTCTATCTAATAAATACACTCCATATGTCCAAGAAAATAAATTAAATCCTAAATTAAATATAGCAGTATAAAAAACTCCCATCTGACCATAAACCGCATAAACCACTGGATACCCCATATATCCAACATTTGCAAACACAAACATATACTGATAAACGTCTTGAGCTTTTTCTACATTTCCTAATAATTTATTAAATATTTTACCCATAAATATCATCAACATATATACGACTATAGATATAACGAGCAAAGTTATACTATTAAACAATACTTCTTTAGAAAAATCAAAACTCATAGATGTAAGAATAAATGCGGGTAAACCCACATTAAAAACTATAGCAGCAACATCATGAACCATACTATCGGATATCATACCTCGTTTTTTAAAGAAATATCCTATTAAAATAAGTATAAATAACATACTCACTTGATTTAAACCCAACATTATTTCCCCCTATAATACCAATTATAAACTTTATATTTTATCTTCTATCTAAAAAATCATAAAAATTATCATATTCACTATTTATAAATTCATATATTAAAGAACTCTCAGCATCATAAAATCCTTCTAGTTCTACATACTCACTAAGTGATGTAGAATAAAAAAACTCATCTATTTCATCTAAATTTTGTTGTTCAAATGTGCTTACTAAAAGCTGATTAGAATCAGTTAAATAGTACACCGCATAAACATCACCACTCAAATAGTAAGTATCTTCTTTGACATGATTATTATTTGAGTTAAACTCTATATATGTGCTTCCATTAGGGTGAATATTTAACATCATATAAGGTTTTTTATAGTCAAATAAATATCTAAAACCATCTTTTTTTAATGTATAAAGCGCTAAATACTCTTTTTTATTTATTCTTCTAGCCGCCTCAATAGGAGCTATATCAAGTTCATTCATAATATCATAGCATAAAACTTTTTTATCCGTTTTAGATAATTCTAAGCTCGCATTTAAAATCTTATAATGATTTTCACAATCCATAAGAGAAGTAACACCGTACAACACACTATCTACATAATAATCCAAAACTTTTATTTCATTTTTTATCAATGTAGCTGGAGTTATACACTCTTTAAGTATCTCCATATCTTCAACTAAATGTTTTAAAGCTTCAAAATCGCAACTTAAATATCTCATCATAAAATAATGTATAATCTCATTATCGTTTAAACTATCACCAGATAATTTGTTTAATAATCTAATTTGATTATCATATTCTAAGGATAAATTATTATTGATAAATTTAGGATACTTTTGCAATAAAAAATCTACTTCTTCCATTTCACATCTTTGAACATCATAAGCACATTTTAACAAGTATATAAATTCTTCAAAATTTATACGTTCTAACGTTCCGCCAAGTCCACCGATAGTTTTATATAATTCTCTCCTAAAATCAGTATCATCAATATTTTTAAATTCCTTAAACCCATCTATTCCATACGATTCATAATCAAGATGATAAAGTTGCTTTATATTAATTCCCGTAAAATCTTTTAATTCAACAACTACACCAATAACCCCCATAAGTCTAGTATTCGTAGCAAAAGCCTCTATAAATTCTAAGCCATCTAATATTGTGTTATCTTTTACTATTTGTAACATGATTTCCCCTTTATTCTTTTAGTTCACCCTGTTTTCTAATTATAATAAATTTAAATAATACTTCCATTAGCACTTCATCTTTTTTAGAAATTTTATAAAGATGTGTACTTCTCAAAACTCTTTCCAAAGATGGATTGCTCATTTTCAAACTACCTTTACTAGGAAGTTTCGTATTTTTAAACTCCAAAAGTTCATTTTCTACTATTTCAAAAAACTCTTTTATATTGTATATATTATATCTATCTATATCAAGTTTTTTAGCACAATATTCATATAGTGATATAAATATATCCAAATAAGTTTTATTCTTTTTAATTTTTAACAATTCTGCTATTTTAGGAATTATATCTTCAAACAACATACGCTTAGTTGATACTTTTCTAACACCTAAACTTTTCGCTAACCCCAATATCTGCTCATCTGTAAGTTTAAGGAGTCCATTTATAATATCCTCTTCTGATAATACATTTTCAAGATAATAATACTCACCATCTAATTTCCTAAAAACTCGCATGGTATCACAATAACCCATTTTTATATTAGTCTTTGCTCTATCACAAGAAAAATCAAGCACTATACCCGTATCCTCAGAAGGAGTTATTCTAATAATATTTAAATTTTTATCCGTAGGCTTTTGTTTTATACCAGTCCCACCAACAGACACAGCTATAATATCTTTACATCCATTGGAAGCAACTAAATTGATTGGCAAATTATCATGAAATCCACCATCTAAATATACCTTACCATCTATATATGTTTTTTGAAAAATCGGTAGACTACAAGACGCTAACAAATAATCTTTTAATCTACCTTTTGGAATATCATCTATCATTAACTCTAACGGTTTCATATCTGTTAAATTAACAGTTACTAAACCAAATTTTATATCTGAACTTCTAACTTTATCTTCATCTACTTCTTTAGATAAAAACTCTTTAAAAGGTGTAAGATCAAGCCCACCATCAGAAACAACCTTTGTCATAAACTGAAATATAGCATTAAAATCATTTTTATCAATATCAAATTCGCTCAATTTAGGGATTATATCTGGATTACTATTTGTTAACATAGATGGCTTTATATTTTCCCAAATATACTCTCCCTTATCATACTCATTCATAGCCATAAATACACCAGTCATAGAACCGATAGATGTTCCGCAAACTACATTATATTCTATGCCCAGTTCCTTAAAAGCTTTCCATACACCAAGCTGATAAGAGCCTTTTGTACCGCCACCTTCTAAAGCTATACCATACATAATTGCCTCCTACAAATTTTGCATTTTCTATCTTTCTAAGTATATCACAAAATCCAATTATCTATATTTTAAATTTATATAAAAAATAAAACCGACTATTCGTCGATTTTTGTTTTTAACTGTTCAAATAATATATCTGCGAGTCCAATTCCACCAGATTTTGACCAACCTTTCGCATATTCCTCATCTAACATTTTTTCAAAAGTTTGAATGGCATTACTCTTCTCTACAAGTGAACCTTCTGGTATAGTCTTTCTCATCTGACTAAGCATAATATTTAAAAACACACTCTCTAACTCCTCACAAGCGTGCTTTAATTCTTCATCATTACCACTCGCTTTAGCCCTTTTTAAAGCTTCGTCAAAAGACTTCTGCTCAATCTTTGTTTTACTATTATATAATTGTGAACTTGCTGTTGATAAAGAATTAATTTTCAACCAAATCACCTACTATCTTTTAAGACTATTCGCTACCTCTAACATTCTATCTGCTGTTTGAACTGATTTTGAGTTAATTTCATATGCACGTTGTGCAGTTATAAGTTTTACCATTTCTTTAACTACAGAAACATTAGACATCTCAATAAATCCTTGCCACACCTCACCAGCAGAACCGTTTTCAGATTCTACCGCATCACCAGAAGCTGCGGTATTTTTATAAAAATTCTTACCTAAACTTTCAAGTCCAGCTGGATTAACAAACTCAACTAATTTAATTTGACCTACTGTTTCAGATTCATCACTACCATCCCTTTTTACTACTACATTACCACTAAAGTCCACAGAAACATCAGCAACATCAGCACCTAAATCTATATCACCATCAATTCCTTGCACCCTATAACCATTGGATGTAACTAAAACAGAATTGCCTTCTTCAACAGATATTTTAAAACTACCATCCCTAGTATATTCTTCTTCGCCTCTTACATTTTTTACTACAAAAAAACCGTCACCTTGAATAGCAAAATCTAAATCGTTTTCCGTATTTTGAAAACCACCTTGCTCAAAAGATCTAAGGGTTGATATAGGCATAACACCATGACCAAGCTCAATAGACACTGGTTTTCCCTCTCCATCTTGGAATGTATCTTCTAACATTTTTTCATAAAATAAATCTTGAAATTCCATTCTCTGAGATTTATAACCAATTGTATTTACATTTGCTAAATTGTTTGAAATAGTATCTACATCCATTTGCAATGATTGCATTCCTGATGCAGCTGTCCACATAGCTCTCATAATATCCTCCTACACTCTACACTAAATTTTATCTAATATACTCAAAATAATTATAACTTTCCAACTTCATTAACCGCTTTACCAATTGTAGCATCTATTGTGGTTACAACCTTTTGACTTGTTTCATAATTACGACTAAGGCTTATCATATTTATCATTTCATTAACCACATTTGTATTTGAACCCTCAATACAGCCTTGCTCAACTGTACCTTTAAAATCAACTATTTCACCATTCATTTTCTCTCTAGCTTTAAAATATCCTCCACCAAGTTTACTTAAATCACCTAGATTAGAAAAATTAACAACTTTTATTTTATCTACCAGCTTTCCATTAGAAATAACTTCGCCTCTTTCATTTACTCTAAAGTCATCTGATTGGAGTTGAATTTTACCTCTTAAACCTTGAACTTCTTTACCATCAGCTGTCTTTAAAACTCTATCTTGTCCAATATAAAAACTACCATTTCTAGTATATATCTCAGAATCATCTTTACCAATCACAAAAAATCCTTCTCCGTTTATAGCAATGTCTTGATTTCTTCCAGTTTGTCTAATATGTCCTTGCTCAAAATTAGTAACAACTTTACCAGTTAACATTCCTATCGACATAGAGCCAATAGTATTTTTACCTGACTGTTTTATCAAATTTGTAAGCTTTGAACCATCAACTAAAACGTCACCCTTATCCGTAACTTCAACTTCTGTATCTCTCCCTACAAATACGGTTTTGCCATCGCTTCCTAATATTTTATCTCCATAATGCCAATCTTTTGTTTGATTTGAATTAAGAAAATATGTACTCAAATAACCATCTGGGTCAACAGAAAAATTAGCAGCTCTATGATTACTGATTCCTCTACTTGTCTTTACTCTAAAATATCCACTATCAGTTGACACTTTAAAATCTTCACCATTTTTCTCAACATTAATCTTATCCAATGGTTTATCTGCTACAACGTTAGTTCCGTTAAATTTATCTATAAGAATTTCATTAAATCCCTTGTAAGTATAAGTATCCTTTTTAAATCCAGTAGTTTCTGTATTAGCTAGATTATTACTCACAAGTGATAATCTTTCTGTATCTATCATCATTCCATTTCTAGCTATATATAAACCTCTAATCATTAAAAAAACCTCCTAACTTACTCTAAATACTTATCGGCAAGTCGGAGGTTATTCTTAATAGTTTTTTTATCTTTTTTTATTTGTTTTTGTAGAACTCATCATACTTCTTTCTAATATATCAAGATTTTCAAGAGATATACCTGTACCCTTAGCTACACAAGACACAGCATCTTCTGCTATATATGTAGGGATACCAGTTCTTTTTTCTAAAAGCTTATTTAAACCATATAATAGTGAGCCACCACCTGTCATAACAATCCCCCTAGAACTTATATCTGAGGCGAGCTCTGGCGGAGTTTTTTCTAAAACAGCATGAACTGTATCACTAATAGCATTAACAGGTTCGTTAAGAGCTTCTAACATTTCATCACTAGTCACAGTAATATTCTTAGGTAGACCAGTAATTAAATCTCTACCTCTACAATCCATCTTAATAGGCTTTGGTCTAGGAGAGGCAGTACCAATATTAACTTTTAGTTCTTCTGCAGTTCTCTCTCCAATTAAAAGATTATGTGCTTTTCTCATATATTTAATAATAGCTTCATCAAATCTATCTCCTGCAACTTTAATAGATTTACTTACGACTATACCACCAAGTGATATAACCGCAATATCAGTAGTTCCACCACCTATATCAATAATCATATTCCCATCTGGCTTTGTTATATCAAGACCTGAACCAATAGCCGCCGCTATAGGCTCTTCAATTAAAAATGTCTTTCCGCCACCAGCATCTACAGTAGCATCTATTACCGCACGTTTTTCAACTTCAGTAACACCGCTTGGCACACAAATAATAATCTTAGGCTTAAAAAATCTTCTCTTTCCACATGTTTCTATTATAAAATGTCTTAACATTCTTTCTGTAACTTCATAATCAGAAATAACACCATCTTTTAATGGTCTAATAGCTACAATATTTTCAGGTGTTTTTCCAACCATTTCTCTAGCCTTATTTCCAACCGCTAAAACTTTATCAGAAATTTTATCAATAGCCACAACTGACGGCTCTTGTAAAACTATACCTTTTCCTTTTACATATACTAATACACTAGCGGTACCTAAATCTATTCCTATTTCAACGCCAAATCCAAACATTTTTTCCTCCGAATTTTTATTCTTCTATTCGTCTAATTTTTGCTCCAACTTTTCTAAGTTTGTTTTCTATATCTACATATCCTCTATCTATATGATATACATTATCTATTTCAGTTTCACCATCAGCTACAAGACCAGCCAATATAAGTGCAGCTCCTGCTCTTAAATCAGTAGCTTTTACTTTAGCGCCCTGTAACTGTCCACCACCTTGAACAACCGCACTATGTCCCTCTATCTTTATATTAGCTCCCATCCTATTAAGTTCGCTAACATGCATAAATCTATTTTCAAAAACAGTTTCAGAAACTATACCTGTTCCTTGTGTAACTGTTAGTAGTGACATAAACTGAGCTTGTAAATCAGTTGGAAATCCTGGATAAGGAAGAGTCGTTACATCAACAGAACCATTCAATTTCTCGCCATTAACTCTAAGTTCATCATCGCCTTCTTCTATATCTACACCACATTCTCTTAATTTAGCTATAATCGGTTTAAGGTGATTTGGAACTACGTTTTTAATAGTTATATCTCCTTTAGTCATAGCAGCAGCTATCATATAAGTTCCCGCTTCTATTCTATCTGGTATAACTGCATGAACAGTAGAACCAAGAGTATCTACGCCCACTATTCTAATAGTGTCAGTTCCAGCACCTTTTATATTTGCTCCCAACTTATTTAAAAAATTAGCAAGGTCTATAATTTCTGGTTCTTCAGCAGCATTTTCGATAATAGTCGTACCTTCTGCCATAGTAGCAGCCATCATAATATTTTCAGTAGCACCTACACTAGGAAAATCAAGATATATCGTAGCTCCTACTAACTTTTCAGCTTTAGCTTCTACATACCCATGACCTAAATCAATTTCAGCACCAAGTGCACTAAATCCCTTTAAGTGTAAGTCTATTGGTCTTGCACCTATTGCACAACCGCCAGGCATAGATATTCTAGCTACACCTTTTTTAGCTAACAAAGGTCCCAACACAAAAAAAGAAGCACGCATTTTCTGAATTAAATCATATGGAGCCTCTCCACTAATTTCACCCGAAGCATCTATTTCTATTCTCCCATCTACAAGCGGAGATACTTTAGCACCTAACGAAACCAACAAATCCGACATTACTTCCACATCTTTTAAATGTGGTATATCCTCTAACACACATGTGTCAGTCGCTAACAAAGTTGCTGCTAATATCGGCAAAACAGCATTCTTTGCACCATCTATCTTAATTAAACCTTTTAAAGGTTCGCTTTTTTCAACTATAATTTTAGCCAACTTTAGGCCTCCTTAAAACCATATTTACCATTTATTTTCATTAATCTATAAACATTTTTTATATTCTTATCTTTAACATATCTATTATATAGTATTTTAAATAAACTTGCTATCATTTTTTATTAATTTATGTATATTTTATCGGCAAAATTTTAGCTCAATAATTTAAAATAAAAACCCCTGTAAAATCACAGGGGTTTGTGTACAAAATAAAATATTCTTAACGCTTAGAGAACTGTGGAGATCTACGAGCTTTTTTAAGACCGTATTTCTTCCTTTCTTTCATTCTTGCATCTCTAGTTAAAAATCCTTCTTTTTTAAGAAGAGGTCTAAATTCATCTTCTACTTTAAGTAACGCTCTTGCTATACCATGTCTAACCGCACCAGCTTGACCAGTATATCCGCCACCTTCTACCAAAACGATTACATCAAATTTTCCTTCTGTTGAAGTAACTTTTAATGGTCTTTTAATATCGTTTCTAGCAGTTTCATAGTTAAAATACTCTTCAAATTCTCTACCGTTTATAGTAACTTTACCATTACCAGGCACTAATCTTACTCTAGCGATAGATTTTTTTCTTCTACCTGTACCTTGATATTGAACTGTAGCCATAACCTATCCTCCTTATTTTAGTACCTCAGGCTTTTGAGCTTGATGTCCATGCTCTGTTCCTGAATAAACTCTTAATTTTGTTAACATCTTTCTTCCTAAAGAATTTTTAGGTAACATACCTTTAACAGCACGCATAACAACTTTTTCTGGTTGTCTATTCATCATATCTCTATAGCTTCTCTCTTTTAAGCCTCCAAGATAACCTGTGTGCCATCTATATTTCTTTTGATCTAATTTTTTACCTGTTAATACTACCTTATCAGCATTGATAATAATAACGTGGTCACCAGTATCAACATGTGGTGTATATGTTGGTTTATGCTTTCCTCTAAGGATTGTAGCAACTTTAGTTGCCAATCTACCTAAAGTTTGACCTTCAGCGTCAATTACATACCATTTTCTCTCTACTTCTGCTGGTTTCGCAATATACGACTTCATGAAGTTCCCTCCTATAATATTATTTCACCGTTTATATAAAGAGCGGGGCGGGCTCTTTACTATCTTTTTTCATGTGCTCTAAACACATAGAACAGTAATATTTTAATGTAATTAAGTATAATTGTCAAGTGAATGTGTAAATATTTATTATTATTTTATCCTATATTTTGATATAATACTATGGTAAACAATTTATTCGGAGGCATAAATGATAAGTATATCATGTACTAATATAACTAAATACTACGGAGTAGAACTAATACTAAAAGACATCTCATTTAGTGCTAACTATGGAGACAGAATCGGTTTAATCGGAAAAAATGGAGCTGGTAAAACAACTCTATTTAATATCCTATCAGGCGAATTATCATATGATAGCGGAAATGTTTTTTATGCTAAAAATTCTGAACTAGGTTACTTAAAACAACAAAGCGAACTCCATTCTGATTCCACTATGCTAGAACACTGCTATAAAGTGTTTGAAGATGTTATCCAACTAGAAAACCAAATAAGAGATATGGAACATAAAATTTCAAAAATTGCAAATGAACATTTAGACGTTCCCAAGTCTTTATTAGATGAATATCACAAAATGACAGAAGATTTTGAAAAACAAAATGGCTATGCTATAAAAAGTCATGTCAAAGGTGTTTTAAATGGTCTTGGTTTTAAAGAATCAGACTTTAATAGACAAATTAATAGTTTAAGTGGAGGACAACGAGCTAGACTTAACATAGCAAGACTGCTTTTAACTAAACCAGATATTCTGTTTTTAGACGAGCCTACCAACCACCTAGACATAAATGCTGTAGAATGGCTAGAAACATATTTAAAGTCATATAACGGCACTATAATAATAGTATCTCACGATAGATATTTCCTAGATGAAGTGGTAAATAGGATAATAGAAATAGAAAACACCAAATGCCTAATGCATGATGGTTCTTATTCTGATTTTATAAAATTTAAAACACAACACAAACAAGCTCTACTTTCTCAATATGAAAAACAACAAAAAGAGATACAAAAACAAACTGAAATAATTAGACGTTTCAAATCACATGGAACGGAAAAACTGGCAAAAAGAGCTTTAAGTCGTGAAAAAGCTCTTGATAAAATGCAAAAATTAGAAAAGCCACAAGATGATAATAAAAAGGCTAAAATTAGATTTGTTGCTCATGAAAAAAGTGGAAACGAAGTTTTACATGTAAAAGATTTATCTAAATCGTTTAATGACAATCAAATTTTTAAAAATGTAACTATGGATATTTACGCAAATGATATAGTTGGACTTATTGGCTCAAACGGTGTTGGTAAATCCACAATATTAAAAATACTAACAGAGCAAATATCAGCAACGTCAGGCGAGTTTAAATTAGGTCATAATGTTTTACTATCATATTATGACCAAGAACATCAAAATCTAAATGAAAAAAATAATATATTTGAAGAAATATCAGACAAAGTTCCTCTATTCTCAAATACAGAAATCAGAAACTTACTCGGTTCTTTTTTATTTGTTGACGAAGATGTATTCAAAACTATTAGTAGTTTAAGTGGTGGAGAAAAGGCAAGAGTTTCCCTATTAAAATTAATGCTATCAAAATCAAACTTTTTAATTTTAGACGAACCAACTAACCACCTCGATATAATATCAAAAGAAGCTTTAGAAGACGCTTTACAAGAATTTGACGGAACTATACTTGTAGTATCTCATGATAGATATTTTCTAAATAAAGTTTGCTCTAAAATATTACATTTAGAAAAGGATGGTATAACTGAATATCATGGGAATTACGATTACTATATCGAAAAGAGAAATTCTATGCTTTCTAAAAATAAATCAAACTGCAACGAACCTGGCCTAACAAAAACTCAAATAAAAGAGGCTAGAAAAAAAGAAAAAGAACAAAAGGCAAAACAAAAAAAACAAAAACAAGAAATTGAAAGAATAGAATTAGAAATTCATAACACTGAAGAACAAATATCAGAACTAGAACTTCAACTATGTGACGAATCAGTATATAATGACCATACAAAAGCACAAGAAATAACTTCACAAATTGAAAATATGAAAACAGCACTTCAAAATTTATATGAAATTTGGGAAAAGCACTTATAAAATAATAAATTTTTATTGCCATTTTTCATTTTGTAGTGTATAAACAATATATAAGATATTAAATTTTATGAGGAGGAGCTATGTTTGATACTATAAAAAGCATTATAGAAGATCAGCTTTCAATTACAGACCCATCGAGAATTACTATGAACACAAATATAGAAAATGACCTTGAAGCAGATTCACTAGATGCAGTAGAAATAATTATGGCAATTGAGGATGAATATAATATAGAAATCCCAGATGAAGTTGCTGAAAAACTTAGAACAGTAGCAGAAATCATAGACTATTTAGAGTCAGTTATATAATATTATTTTACAAAGCGTATGGCTCATATAAAAATGGATTCATACGCTTTGATATTTATGATAAAATTAAACTAATACTATATAAATTCAAAAAATACTTGTTAATATTTTGCCATAATGATATGCTAATTATATGTAGTGTCTATAATTTAATATCTAAAAATTATTTTATAGTAGCGTGAATTTTATTTTTGGAGTTGATATATATGCAAAACAACATTTCAATGGCAGTAATAAGAAGATTGCCTAAATATCATAGATATTTAAAAGAACTAATGGATAAGGAAGTTAAAAGAATATCTTCTAAGGAGTTAAGCGAAATTATCGGCTTTACAGCCTCACAAATTCGACAAGACTTAAATAATTTTGGCGGATTCGGTCAACAAGGTTATGGATACAATGTCGAAGACTTATATTATGAAATAGGAAAAATTTTAGGATTAACAAAAGAATATAAAACTATAATAGTAGGAGCTGGAAATTTAGGACAAGCTCTTGCAAACTACACTAGCTTTGGTGGATACGGATTTAAACTAGCTGGAATTTTCGATAAAAATCCTAGGATTATCGGTCTTGAGATTAACGGCGTCGTTGTACAAGATAGCCTTAATTTAAAAAGCTTTTTAGCTGAAAATGAAATCGATATAGCTTATATATGTACTAGCAGAAATGGCGCTCAAGATGTTGCCGATATATTAGAAAATGCTAATATAAAAGCTATTTGGAACTTTGCTCCTATAGACTTAAAAGTAAGCGATACTATTAGAGTTGAGAACGTACACTTGATAGACGACTTACTAACATTATCTTATTTTTTAAGTGAAAAAGATAAAAAATAATAAAAATTTAGGCTTAGCCCATTGTGGAGCTAAGCCTTTTTATTTGTATAGATTTCTAAATATTTTCGTTATTTTCTACAATTATTTTTGATAATTTTTCAAATTTTAGTCCACATAGTTTTCCACACTAGAAATCGCTAAATATACGTTTTTTCTTGAGTTATACACATTGTCCACAGCTTAATCCACAAAAATATGCCTATTTTTAAGCAAATTATTTCGTTTTTTTACTACTTATCCCCAATTTTTAAATTAGGAATTGCATTAAGTTCTAAACCGCCTCGTGCACCTATTATATAATCATAATAACCCAAACAACCAATCATAGCAGCATTATCTGTACACAATTTTATAGATGGATAATAAAACTCATAACCTTCTTTTTTGCACTTCTCTAACATAACTTCTCTGAGTCGAGAATTTGCAGCTACTCCACCAGCAATAGCAATTTTATTACGCTTACATTTCTTTGCAGCCATCATAGTTTTATCCGTTAACACATCTACAACCGACTCTTGAAAACTCGCAGCTACATCTTCAATATTTATATCTATATTCTTTTGTTTATTATTATTTACATAATTTAAAACTCCAGATTTTATCCCACTAAAACTAAAATCAAAAGTATCCTTTTCTAAATAAGTTCTTGTAAAGTTTATTGCGTTCTTATCGCCTTGTTTAGCCAATTTATCTATTTTTGAACCCCCTGGATACCCAAGCCCTAAAGTCCTAGCAACTTTATCATAAGCTTCTCCAACTGCATCATCTCTAGTTTTGCCAATTATCTCGTATTCATTATAATTTTTAACATCTATAAGATGAGTATGACCACCACTTACTACTAAACACAAAAATGGAGGTTCTAGCTCTTTATGCTCAATAAAATTAGCAAATATATGCCCTTCTATATGATTCACAGGCACAAGAGGTATATCAAGTGCATACGCTAACGCTTTTGCAGTAGATAAACCTACTAATAACGCCCCAACTAAACCTGGACCATAAGTTGTCGCTATCATATCTATATCTTTAAATTCTAAATTTGCTTCTTTTAGAGAAATATCCACTATTTGACTAATCTTTTCTAAATGGTTTCTCGATGCTACCTCTGGCACAACACCACCAAATTTAGTATGTATATCAATTTGTGAATAAATGCTATTTGATAGCACTTCTCTACCATTTTTAACAATTGCAACAGAAGTTTCATCACAACTCGTCTCTATCGCCAATGTAATTAAATCTTTTTTCATAATCACCATCTACTTCTAAATTTATCCCTATACTAATATCAAAATCCATTAATTCTATTTATATAATTATATTTTAATAATTCCAGATACGGTTGCGACAAATTCTATTTATATCGCTTAAAATTCATTAAAATTTTAAAATCCAAAACTTAGCCTACGGCTTTCAAACAAGTTGGATTTTTTAACAAATTTTAATAAATTTTTCGCATCATAAATTACGAATTACCTCAAAGGTATCTGCCCTTATAAAAATATAACTAAACAATATATCTAATTAATTATAAAAGCAAATACTACAATATTCAAATATCAATATAAATTCTACAACATATTCAAAATGTACACAAAATTAATTAAGTATAAAATATAAATTACTATAATATACTTAAAAATTTATCTTATAAAAAAAGCGTTAAACGAGATTAATATTTTTACCGTTAAAAAACTCAACCTGTTTGAAGTATGAGCCATTTGGCGAATACAAGTTTTGAGTTTTAGGTAAAAATTTTAAGCGAATAGCTTTTTTTATGAAAATTTTTAAGTTATATTATTAAGCAATTTTATATTTATTACTAATTTTTCGTATGAATTTTCATCACAATTCGCACCACATAATAATAGCGTCCTCACCATTATCACTATAATACTTTTTACGAATTCCAGCTTCTTTAAATCCCATTTTTTTATAAAGACTTTGAGCAGAAATATTGCTCACTCTTACTTCTAAAGTAAGTCTTTCGATATGATTTTTAATAGACTCTTTCTTTAAATGCTCTACAAGAGCCACAGCATACCCCTTACCTCTAGCCCTCTTAGTAACCGCTACATTGGTTATATGACCTTCATCAACTATATTCCATACTCCAAGATACCCCACAACCACATCAGTCTGTAAAACATAATAATGAGCAAGCTTATTTTGTTCTATTTCATACTTCATCGCTTGTTTTGTCCAAGGAATAGCAAAACATTCACATTCAAGTTCATAAATTCTATCTATATCTTCTAACGCCATATCCCTAATAATATAACTCATACCCATCCTACCTTAATATAAATAAAATTTAATACTAATCTCAAATCAAACAGTATTTTTTAGTAATAACATTATATTTTAATAAGACTATTTGCCTTTGCAAATTGGCTTATTAAAATATAGGGTTATACTTATAATATTTATATATGTTTTTATTTGAGATTAGTATTACTAACTACGATTTTTCTCCTCGTATAACCTTTCAGCTTCTGTTTTCCTAAGATAATTCGCCTTTATTTCATCATACTTTTTATACTCACTACGGTCTACATCAAATGCTAATTGAGTGATAGAAGAAGCTTTTGGCATACGTATATTTTGAGTCGCAATAATAACTCTATCACCTAAAGCTTTAATTAGTCTATCACTAAATTTTATAACCGCATCGCCTAAAAATATTATATTTTCATCATATTCTTTTAACTTATCAATAAGCTCATCTAAAAGACAATTTTCGTCGTCTATACAAATTTTTAAATCACCATTTTGCCACTGCACTGCACAAGTATAAACTTGATCTCTTCTAGCATCAAAAATAGGACATATAATAGATTTTGCATTAGGAACATTATACGCCATAGCCTTTAATGTAGATACTTCTAACATAGGAATATTAAATGGATGTGCTAATCCCTTTGCAACAGATAAACCTATCCTAAGTCCCGTAAACGAACCTGGTCCATTAGATACCGCTATTAAATCTATATCTTTAACTTTAATATTTGAATTAATAAGTAACTGGTCTATTATAACCATAATCTTTTCAGCGTGCGTTCTACTACTATCAACTACAATCTCACCAATAAGTTTAGTTTCGTCCATAAGTGCCACACTTGCTACTGAATAAGATGTTTCTATACCTAAAACTATCATACTTTCCTCACTCTACTTCATTTCTTTAATAAGCTCAGCTAAACGAGTTATGATTTCCTCATTAGTATCAATTTTAAACACTCGTTTAGTATCAGATGAACTCTCTATCTCTATCTTAATAGCACTCTCAGGAATAAGCTCCATAATCATATTTGCCCACTCAATAATAGTTATACCCTCACCATAAAAATAATCTTCATATCCTATCTCATAAAACTCATCTATATCATTTATTCTATAAACGTCAAAATGATATATAGGAAACTTAGCATTATATTCATTTACAATAGTATAACTAGGGCTAGTAACATACTCATCTACACCTAATGCTGCTGCTAAAAACTTAGTGAAAGCAGTCTTTCCAGTACCTAAATCCCCAGACAAACAAACTATATCCGATTTATTTAATAAATTTGCTAAACAAATACCTAATTTTTTTGTATCCTCTAAAGAATTTGAAATAAATTCAAATACCATATTAACCTCTCAATTTATTGCCTCTTAAACCTTTCATTGATAAAGAAATCTTACCTCTTGAAACGTCTATTCCTATAATTTTAACTTCAACTACATCCCCAACAGAAACTACATCCATTGGATTTTTTACATATGAATCGCTTAATTCAGATATATGAACTAATCCATCTTGTTTTACACCTATATCTACAAAAGCTCCAAAATCTATTACATTTCTAACAGTTCCCGTCAATATCATTCCAACATCTAAATCTTCTATCTTTAAAACATCACTTCTAAATATAGGCTTTGGCATATCCTCTCTTGGGTCTCTACCAGGCTTTTTAAGTTCACTAACAATATCTCTAATAGTAGGAACACCTGCTCCTAATCCTTCAGATAGCTTTTTAAGACCATTCTCATATCTCATAGAACGAGCTTTTTTATCATTGTTTTTATTATTTTTCTGTAATTGCTTTAAAGCTTCAAAGCCCTTAGCTTTAATATTAAGTTTTTCTTGTTTCATAGGTGCTAACTCAATTATTTTATCCTCTATACCAGTTAAAGCATTTTCTTTAACATCGTTTACGCTATACCCCAATAATTCCAATAACTTTGTAGCTATTTCATATGATTCAGGGTGAACTGCTGTATTATCTAAAGGATTCTCACTCTCCGAAATTCTAAGAAATCCAGCACACTGCTCGAACACCTTATCTCCTAATCTCTTAACTTCCATAAGCTGATTTCTATTAGAAAACTTACCATTCTTTTCTCTAAATGCAACTATATTTTTGGCAGTTGCATTTGTGATTCCAGCAACATACCCAAGTAAAGCTGGCGACGCAGTATTTAAGTCTACTCCAACATTATTAACACAGTCCTCAACAACACCTGTAAGAGTATTTGTAAGCTTTTTCTGATTTAAGTCGTGTTGATACTGACCAACCCCTATACTCTTAGGGTCAATCTTAACAAGCTCTGATAAAGGGTCTTGTAGTCGTCTACCTATCGAAATAGCCCCACGAATAGAAACATCTATATCAGGATATTCTTCAGTCGCAAGTTTTGACGCTGAATATACAGAAGCTCCCGCCTCGCTAACTATTGTGTAGTACACTTCTTTTTCAATTTCTGAAATAAGTTCCGCTACAAAGCTCTCAGTTTCTCTTGAAGCTGTACCATTACCAATAGATATAATATCTACATCATATTTATTTATATACTCTTTGACTATCTTTTTAGATTTTTCAATTTGCTTTTGCGGTTCATGTGGATATATAGTAGCATACTCTAAAAGCTTACCCGTTTCGTCCACAATAGCAAGTTTACTACCCGTTCTATATCCTGGGTCAATCGCCATCACACAAGCATTTTTAACTGGTGGTATCATAAGTAACGGCTTGGTATTCTTAGCAAATACCTTAATAGCTTCTTCTTCAGCACGTTCTGTAAGCATACTTCTAATTTCACGCTCTACAGATGGCATAACAAGTCTTTTTAAACTATCTACTATACTATCTTCAATAATTTTCGCACAATCAGATTGCGAATTTATAAGCTTTTCTGATAAATATTTTATAATATCATCACTATTTACTTGTATCTTTACTTTTAAAAATTTCTCTTTTTCTCCACGATTAATAGCGAGTATTCTATGATTTGGAATAGACTTTATTCCCTCTGAATACTCATAATACATCTCATAAACAGATTTTTCATCTTTGTCTGAAGCTACAGACTCTATAACTCCAGCAGAAAATACATAATTTCTAATATACTCTCTATACTCAGCATTATCAGAAATCATTTCAGCTATAATATCCATAGCACCTGCAATAGCATCATCAGTAGTATTTACCTCTAATTCCTCATTTATATACTTTGTCGCTATCTCTACAATAGGCTGTTCAAGCTCTTGAAGTAATATTATATTAGCAAGTGGTTCTAGGCCTTTTTCTTTAGCTTTCGTCGCCCTTGTACTCTTCTTTTGTTTATAAGGTCTATATAAATCCTCAACCTTTTGTAATATACTAGCCTCTAAAATCTGAGCCTTTAATTCTTCGGTTAACTTACCTTGTTCTTCGATAATTCTTATTACTTCCGTTTTTCTCTCTTCTAAATTTCTAAGATATTTAAGTCTTTCGTCAAACTCTCTTAAAAGTTCATCACTAATTCCACCAGTTACCTCTTTACGATATCTAGCAATAAAAGGAATTGTATTTCCCTCATCAATAAGTTTTATAGTCGCTTCAACTTGGCTTGGCTTTAACTTTAACTCACTAGAAATTTGATTAACAATTAAACTCATATTATCCCTCCTACTACAATTTTGAACACAAATATGCATTTATAAACGAATCTATATTCCCATCCATAACGCTTTGAATATTCCCCGTTTCCTCATTTGTACGGTGATCTTTAACCATAGTATAAGGATGAAATACATATGACCTAATTTGACTACCCCAAGCTATTTGCGAATAATCTCCTTTTAAATCTTCAATTCTTTCTTTATTTTCACGTTCCTTGATTTCTATAAGCTTCGCCATCAACATTTTCATAGCTGTATTTCTATTACTAATCTGAGAACGCTGATTTTGACAAGTAACTACAACCCCTGTCGGCAAATGTGTAATTCTAATCGCTGAATCAGTAGTATTTACATGCTGCCCACCTGCACCTGATGACCTATATGTGTCTATTTTTAAATCAGATGGGTCTATCTCCACCTCTAAATCTTCATCAAGTTCAGGCATAATATCCACCGAAGCAAATGATGTATGCCGTTTTCCAGACGAATCAAAAGGAGAAATCCTAACCAGTCTATGAACACCTTTTTCAGATTTTAAAAATCCATAAGCGTTAATCCCCTCTATAAGCATACTTACACTTTTTATACCAGCTTCTGTATCGGGTAAAATATCAAGTATCTTTACTGAATATTCTTGATTATCAGCCCATCTTCTATACATTCTCATAAGCATTTCTGCCCAATCTTGTGCATCGTGCCCACCAGTACCTGCGTGAATTGAAACTATAGCATTATTAGTATCATATTCACCAGATAGTAGCGTTTCTAACATAAGTTTATCTATTACTAATTTAAGTTTTTCCACTCCAGTAGATATCTCTTTTTCCATAGATGAATCGCCTTCAGATAACGACTCCTCAGCAAGATATAAATACTGATTATAATCGCTCATCAAGTTATTATAACTATCTATTTTTGATTTTATTATTTTATTTTCTCTTAATATCTTTTGAGCTCTATCTTGATCGGACCAAAACTCCTCTTTAACCATTTCATCTTCAAGAGTTTTCATTTTTTGAACTAAAGATGAAATGTCAAAGCGACCTCCTTAAATCATCTAAACTTTTCTCTATTCCTTTTAACTGTTGGATGGAATCTTCTATTAGTAACATATTTCCCCCTAAAACTACTCGTTTTTACCACAACATTTTTTATACTTTTTACCACTTCCACATGGACATTGGTCATTTCTTCCCACTTTTGGAGCTTTCCTTTTAGTAGGTTTTTGCTTTTGTTTTTCAGTAGATGCACTAGATGAACCAGTAACTACTACTTGTTGCTTTCTCTCCGTATTAGTTTCTGCTGTTGCTCCAAATAAGAATTTAACTGTATCTTCTTGAATACTATAAATCATTTCATCAAACATATCAAAACCTTCCATCTGATATGCTCTAACTGGGTCTTCTTGACCAACCGCTCTTAGCCCGATACCTTGCTTTAATTGATCCATAGCATCTATATGGTCTATCCATTTAGAATCTACAACTTTTAAAAGTACATATCTCTCTATTTCTCTCATTCTTTCAGAAGTAAATAAAGCCTCTTTTTCAGCATATAAATCAAACGCAATCTTCTTTAAATCGTCTTTTAGCTCATCTCTAGTAATATTTTCAGCATCTTCTATATCATAGCCATCAATAGGTAAGAATATCTGATGTAAATGCTCTTTTAAACCTGATAAGTTCCACTCTTCACCATATTCGGAACCAGAAGTGTACATTTCTACAGAATCATCAATTAATTTTTCTACCATATTTTGAATATCTTCTTTAACATCGTCGCCATGTAATACTTTACCACGTTCAGTATAAATAATCTCACGCTGTCTATTCATTACATCATCATATTGAAGTACATGCTTTCTGATACCAAAGTTCATACCCTCTACTTTTTTCTGTGCATTTTCAATAGACTTAGTAAGGATATTAGCTTCTAACTGCATATCATCATCCATGCCTAGTTTTTCAACCATTCCCTTAACTTTATCACTACTGAAAAGTCGCATTAAATCATCATCAAATGAAATATAAAACTGACTCGAACCAGGGTCACCCTGTCTACCTGAACGACCTCTTAACTGGTTATCTATACGTCTCGATTCATGTCGCTCTGTTCCTATGATATGAAGTCCGCCAGCCTCTTTTACCTTAATAGCCTCTGCGTCAGTGACAACTTTATATTCATTAAAATATTTATCATATAATTTTCTTCCCTCTAATATCATCTCATCATCTGAATCAAGAGGACTAACAACAGAATATATTTGGTCTTCAGTATATCCTTTTTTCATAAGTTCATGTTTTGCCATAAAATCAGGATTTCCACCCAAAACTATATCCGTACCACGACCAGCCATATTTGTAGCTATAGTAACCGCTCCAAAACGTCCAGCTTGTGCTACTATCTCCGCTTCTCTCTCATGTTGCTTAGCATTTAACACCTCGTGCTTAATACCTTTTCTTTTAAGAAGTGCAGAAATATATTCCGAAGTTTCTATCGCTATAGTTCCAACTAATATAGGCTGACCTTTAGCATGTCTTTCTATAATATCATTTACAACCGCTTTAAATTTACCCTCAAAAGACTTATAAATAGAATCAGGTAAATCTTCACGAGCAACAGGCTTATTAGTAGGTATAACCACAACATCCATATTGTAAATATGTCTAAATTCATCTTCCTCTGTCTTAGCTGTACCTGTCATACCAGCAAGCTTTCTATACATTCTAAAGTAATTTTGTAATGTTATAGTTGCAAGTGTTTGGGATTCTTTTCTAACTTCTAACCCCTCTTTTGCTTCTATAGCTTGATGAAGTCCATTAGAATATCTTCTACCAAACATCAAACGACCTGTAAATTCATCAACTATAAGTATCTCCGAGTCCTTCACAACATAATCTACATCCCTTTTCATAAGAGCATTTGCCTTTAAAGCGTTATTAATATGGTGACTTATCTCCATATGCTCTGGGTCACTTAAATTATCTATACTAAAAAATCTCTCTGCTTTAACTACTCCGCTTTCATCTGTTAACACAACAGACTTAGCTTTTTCGTCTATAACATAATCTTCTTCTCTCCTTAAAGTTTTAACAAATGTATTTGCTATATTATATAGTTCTGTGGACTTAGCTCCCTCTCCCGATATAATTAGCGGAGTTCTAGCCTCATCTATAAGGATACTATCAACCTCATCGACAATAGCATAATAAGGTTTTCTCTGAACCATATCCTGTTGTTTTACAACCATATTATCTCTTAAATAATCAAAACCAAATTCATTATTTGTACCATATGTTATATCAGCTTGATAGGCTTCAACTCTTTCTTGACCTTTAACACCATTAATAATACAAGATACAGTAAGTCCTAAGAAATTATAAAGCTTTGACATCCACTCTTTATCACGCTTTGCAAGATAATCATTCACAGTAACAAGGTGTGCACCCATTCCCTCTAGTGCATTAAGATATAACGGGAATGTCGCAGTAAGAGTTTTACCTTCACCCGTTTTCATTTCAGTAATACGACCTTGATGTAATACAACGCCACCAATTAACTGAACTCTATAAGCTTTAAGCCCTAATGTTCTAACTCCAGCTTCTCTAACTACAGCAAACGCTTCCACTAAAATATCGTCTAAAGTTTCTCCCTTAGCCAATCTATTTTTAAATTCATCAGTTTTATTTCTAAGCTCATCATCTGATAAAGCTTGCATTTCATGGTCTAACGCTTCAATTTTATCTACTATCTTCTCTATTTTCTTTACTTCTTTTTTATTTGGATCACCAAGTATTTTTTCTAAAATGCCCATACTTACCTTCCTCTCCATTCGGTTATTCGATATATTCGTATCCATCCTTATTATTATATAATATTATGCATGATTTTTCTAGTGTAGCATAGTAAAATCAATACCCCAACATTTATGTAATAACAATAAATTAAAAAGTGTAGCTGAGATTTCTCCCAACTACACTTAACCTATATCATATAATTTTTTATTAAATAACTGGCTCTATAAGACCAAACTTACCATCTTTTCTAGCATAAACTACATTTACTTCATCCGTTTCAGCATTTAAAAATACAAAGAAATTATGTCCTAAAAGTTCCATTTGAAGAATAGCCTCTTCAGTTCCCATTGGTTTTATAGGGAAACTCTTAGTCTTAACAATCTCATGTAAATCTTCTGATTCATTTTCTTCTAAAGCAGGTATATGTTCAAATTTAATAGTATCATGAGAACGATACTGCTTTTCTAACTTAGTTTTATGCTTTTTGATTTGTTTACCTATCTTAGCCACAACTAAATCAATAGCTGTAAATAAATCAGTATCCATCTCCTCAGCACGCACAATAGCACCATTCTTTAAAGGAATTGTAACTTCGATAACACCCTTTCCTTTAAATTTACTTACAGTTGCAAAAGCCTCTATATCACTCCTAAAAAATTTATCATACTTTTGTAATTTACTTTCCACTTGAGTTCTAATATTGTCTGTTACATCCATATTTCTGCCACTTACAGTTACTTTCATAAACACAGCCCCTTCCAAATTTACATATTACAAAGTAATAATAAAATATAAATACATATTAAACGATCATGATATTTATATTACTACTTATATATATAATACCCTATTTTTCAACTTTTAAAAAGTTTTTTAACCATTTATTGTACAACTATTTATATTTACCCATAAAAGATAACGCTTGTATACATATTTCTAAATCATTTTCTATGTAATTTTCTAGTTCCTTTACATTATCAATTTCAATTTGAAGTTTTCTTACTGTTAATTTGCTAACCTCCTTAAAATCATAATCATACCGCAGTCTTTTAGATTTTTGAAACTTAGTGTAAATATCTAAAAAATCAGTATCTAAATAAAAAACTTCATTTTGAACTTTCCTTTTTAAGTGATAATACTCAACACAAATACCATCACCTTCATTACATTCCGAAAGTTTATAAACAAGAGCTTCTAATTTTTTTCGTTTTTCCATAACAATATCCAACATTTTTTGAACACTATCTAAAGAATCCATATTAAATACTTCCCCTCTACACTCCAAGGTATAAAAAAATATAACCAAACACGATTAAGATAAAACGTATCTGGTTATATTTATACACATTATTATTTAATATTAAACGACTTTTTCCATGTTAGCTTAAATTCTTCAGCAATCTCTAAAGCATCTTTAAAATCTTCTAAGGATTTATTAACATTTCCCATCAACAACTTATGCGACATAAACTCGTATAAATCGTCCATAGACTTGCTTATTTCTATCTCTGGATTTAATGTACTTCTTAACTCATCTATAATAGCCTGAGCCTTTTGAGAATTTGTATTAACACCTTCATAATTCTCGTTTTGTAGATATATTTGTGCCTTTTTTATAAACTTAACCAACCCCTCATATAACATATAAGTCAATTCCTCTGGCTTAGCAGTTAAAATCTTACTTTCCAAATATTGATTTGTCTTATTTTTATTATACGAAGTTGGTGTAACCTTTTTAGACATTTTAGAGCTATCATTTACAATAACGGGTGTAGGAACTATCCCAACCTTAGGTCTTTGATAATTATATGGATTCATCATCGCCATACTCGTGCCTCCTATCTCATTTTATCTATTCTATTGCCAACATTGTTATTAACAGAAGCACTATATCTAGCAAAAACTTTCCTAGCTTTTTGAGCTTCTAATCCATCTTTCATGCCTTCTACCATATCCTCTTCCATTCGAATAAGTAAATCGTTCATTTCTTTGGAATTAGATTCATCTAAAGCCTGAATTTTTAACATTAATCCCTTAATGTTTTCATATTCATCGGGAAATTCTTGTTTAGTTCTTGCATAAATTGGTAATTTATCAATCTCCCTAATAAGAGTTTCTCTTTGGTCTATCAAAGAAACTACATCATCAAAGCTTGAATTTTTTATTTCCTTATTCAAAACAAAAGTAACATCATATAATTCTTTAAATAACCTTTGTTTTTCTTTAATAAATTCCGTCATAATTCACCCTTTATAAAGAACCTAATTGTTGAGCTATCCAATCACTTTGAGATTGCATTTTAGCAAGTGCCGCTTCCATAGCAGAAAACTGTTTATAATAAGATTCTTGCTTATCATAAAATCTTCTCATTTCTTCGTCAATTCTATCAGAAAAGTCTTTTACCCTCTCATACATATCACTACTAGTATCAACCAAACCATCTAAACCAGCTTTCTCTACAAGAACCCCTTTTTGTCCAGCATTATTAGTAGATACTCTAATGTTATCTTTTATAATGTCTTTTAATCTAACTGATAACCCAGATTCACTATATCTCTCTGCTTTGCTATCTTCTTCAAAGTATTCTTTATCGCTCTCAGTTGTAAATAAAGCTACAACATCATCATATTTATTTTCTATTGATTTTTTTAACTTTGATTCATTGATAATAAGCTTATTTCCTTCTTTCCAGTTTTTCGACGTTTCTATACCTATATCAGATAAAGTAACATCTACACCATCTACTTTATTATACAAAGCTTTTCTCATATCATCTAAAATCTTACTTAAATCTCTATCATTGTATAATATACCCGCTCTAGCTTTTTCTTCCCATTTTTTAACTTCATCTTCTGACATAGCCTTTTTTTCATCATCAGATAAAGGCTTAAAGTCCGCATTCTTACGTTCTCTTATTTTGTCTTGAATACTTTTTGTCATTTTATTATATTCATCTACAAATTTCTTTATCTTTCCATAAATAGCATCTGAATCAGGCTTAACATCTATTTCTATTGGGTCACCAGAATTATGAAGAGATTTAAGCTTATAATTTATACCATCAATCTCAAAATTATTAGAACTTCTAGTGATAGCAACGCCATCAATTGTAGCTCTCGCATTAACTCCCTTAGTTCTATTAGCACCATCTTCAATTTTTAAATGATTTGCTAAGAAATTTACAGTATCAGCTTGATTCAACTCAATATTATTAACAGCTCCCTGTTCTTTAGACTTCATACTAAACTCTTGTTTAAGAGTATCGTACTTAATCTGAACATTTGCAGCACTATTATTAACTTTAGTTAAAAACTGATCTAAAGTAGTATCTTCTGTAAGACCATTTATCTTAACTCCATTAATCTCAAATTTAGATAAATCTTCACCTATAGTACCAAAAATATCTTTTAAACTCTTTTTAGAATCTATACCAGTAACAGAACCATCCTCTATACCTAGCACATTTAAAGCTTCATTATCCAAAGCACTAATTTTTAACTTACTTCCCTCTTTAGAAAAAGCAAGTTCCCCATTATCTATACTAACAACGTCATTATACTCTACACCAAACGCTTCTTCCATTTTATTATTTAATTGCTCCGCAAGATCTTGTTTATCAATATTACCATCAGCATTTAAATCTATAATTTTATCAAGAGTAATAGTCTTATAATTACCATTTACAGAAACTTTAAAACTATTATTTCCAGCATCGACAGCAGCGTTAATAGTGTCCACATCTGATAATCCACTAGATTTAATTACACTATGAACACCTTGACTAGCTTTCCAAGTATCTGCAGTAGCCAATTGGTCAATACTATTTATAACATGTTTTCCATCTACCATTTTATGATTCCCAGTAATTTCAACAGCAGACGTTTCATTACCAGCACTCAAAGTTTTAACTTTAAATTTATTAAACCCAGTTGGAGTAATCATATTATCTTCTTTATTTAAAACATCAAAAAAAGTGTTCTGAAAATCCTTTAATGTATTACTCTGTTCTCTATAAGCAACTTGAGTCCATTCTGCATATGTCTTTTGTTTCTTTATTTTATCAACTTTTAACTGTTCTATCCTCATTAAGTCTTTAACCATTTGGTCAGTATCAAACCCTGAAGCTAAACCCGTAATTCTAATTGGTGACGTGTTCATTACATTCACTCCTTATTAACTCTAGCCAACGACTAGGCTCTTTCGTCTACAAACATTCCTGCAAGTTCCCACATCTTGGCTATCATATCTTGTATTTTTTTAGGTGGAAATTCTGCAATAACTTCATTTGTCTTTGAATCTCTAACCTTATACATAATAGCACCAGTTTTTTCATGAATTTCTCTTTCAATATACCTATTATTCATTTTAAGAGTCTTATTTGCTTGTTTTACAGACCTATCAATTATTTTTAGTTCTTCACCGCTAATCTTCGCTTCTTTTGAAAATTCAGACTCTGGTTGAAATTCTTTTGCAACAGAAACTCCCGTAGTTTCCATATGTACATCTACAGGTGCTTTATCACCACTAATATTAACATTAGCACCCATCCTTGGTTGCTGTATCGGTATATTAACCGCTCCATTAATCTTCATAATTATCCCTCCTTGGACTTACTCTGTATATGTTTATCGGCAAAAACTTTCATTTTCTTTATACTTATTTAATTATTTTTTTTATTTTGCTCTCTAATAAATTCAGCCAATTTTCTATCCATGCTTCGAATATGACCTATTACTTCTCCAGCTTTTTTATTTAAATTATTAACCAATAAATCATTTTCACCATTTTGCAAAAACTCTTTCTTCATATTTTCAATTTCAGCTATATAATAAGTATGCCACCTTTTATGCTCTTCATATTTTGGATAATTATATTTCTTTTGTAATTCCTCTTCATGAGCAAAATGCGTTTTAACATATTCATCTAATTCAGAAACCGTTGATAAAAGAATATCTCTACCATATCCCTCATTAGTTGCCTCTAAAGCATCATTTATAAGTCCAACCAACTTTTTATGTTCACCATCAATTATTTTATTACTCGTTTCTAAATCCTTTGTAAAAACATACTTAGTTCTTTTAGAAGAAGGCAGTTTAAAATCTTTAACTATATTTTCAAGTTGTTTTATCTGTTCCGTCATACGCTTTGTATTTTCTGTAATATCAAACGAAGCTTCTGCATTATTTTTTGCAGATACCGATATTTTTTCTATACCAGTTTCAATATCAACTATCTGATTTGTTGTATTAGAAAACTTATTTTCCATAATATCAGTTTCAACTATAATTTCTTTTGAATTCTCCGCCATATTTAAAAAAGCCTTTTCTGTTTCAGAAAGTATATTTTGAGCCTCCTTAACAGATATAATAATTTCAGAAATTATCTCCTTAATATTATTAACAGCACTCGAACTAACTTCAGCTAATTTCTTAACTTCTTCTGCTACAACTGCAAAGCCTTTTCCCCCTTCACCAGCTCTTGCTGCCTCTATAGAAGCATTTAGTGCAAGTAAATTAGTTTGAAAAGATATATCCTCTATAGTTGTAATTATAACCTCTGCATTTTCCGACTGAGTTGCTACCCCAACCATCGAATCAATTAAATTTTGCATTTTTTCTTGACCATTTTCTACAAACTCAGAAGATTTTTCAGTATTGTTTTTAATTTTTATTATATTTTTCGCAACTTCATCAATATTCTTAGACACCAAAGCCATTGAATTAGTTATACTATCGACCTCATTAGCTTGTATTTTTGCGTCATTTGCTAGTCCGTCAGTATTTTCATAAATATTATCTATATCATTAGAAAGTTTAGTAGCCACATTCATAACCGTCTTTAAAGACACCGAAAACATAATAACTAAATCTTCCATAGCATTTTCAATCTCTTTAAAATCGCCTTCTAAATCCATCTTTGTGTTTACATCAAAATTCTTTTTAGACAATTCCAAAGCTAAATTCGTCACATCATCTATGCTTTGTTTAATTTTTTTAGCCGCACTCTTTAAATTTTTTTGAACATCATTTTCATTAGATAAAGTAATCTTTGATCCTTTTTCAAATTTTGCACCAATAAAATTTTGTGTCTGCTCTAAAACTGAATTGTCATCAAATTTATCAACTTCACTATCAATGTTACTATTTTTATTAACAAAAAATACAAACATACCTATTAAAATAGCAGTCCCCATAGATATAGTCAAAATAGCTCTTTGAATCAATTTGTCTATCCCTAAATTAGCCAAAGTCTTAACATCAGACTCCATCGCCAATTCTTTAACTTCGTTTATTGTAAAAATAGACACCATCTGAAACAATACAAATACAATCCCTACCACTAATACAATTTTTAATTGCTTATTTAATTTCTTATTACCATTCATAACGCTCTCCTCAACATATTTTAAAAGCTATTCTATTAAATTAATTGCAAACTCCCTCAATCTAATTATACTGCTAATCTCTACTAATGCCAATCTCTTATATTATTTTTGTAAGATTTTACATTCCTTATGTAAAAAAATACAAGCCCGAAATTCTAAAATCAAAATTTCAAACTTGTATATTTATAATTCGCCACTTATTTTAAAACCTTATTTAAAAACTCTTTAAATTCAGGCGTTTTGGGATTATCTAATATAGATATATCACCATGTTCAATCAAATTTTCATCTTGTAAAAATAAAATATAATCAGCAGCTCTCCTTGCAAAACCTATTTCATGAGTCACTATAATAAATTTTTTACCTAACTTTCTAAGTTCCATAATAGCATCCAAAACTTCATTTGTAAGTATTGGGTCTAGCGCACTTGTCGGTTCATCAAAGAAAAAAATCTCCGAACCAAGTGCAAGCGACCTAACAATAGATGCTCTTTGCTGTTGACCACCACTTAACATATTTGGATATTTATCAGCATGTTCAATTAACGAAAACCTTTCTAATAAATCTGTAACCTTATTTATCGCTTGTTCTTTAGGCACTTTTTTTATTTTATTTAAAATAAGCACAATATTATCTAAAAGAGTTAAATGTGGAAATAAGCTCCCCGTCTGAAAAACAAAGCCTATCTTATCTTTAAACTCCCTAGTATTAACCTCTTCATCATTTATTAAAATTTCGCCATCATATCCTTGTTCCATGCCGCTCATAAGTCTTAATAAAGTCGACTTTCCACTTCCGCTTATGCCTAATAACACAACAGCTTCCACATCATCAAGTTCAATATTTATATCCTCTAAAATAGTAACTCCATCATATTTTTTATTTAAATTTTTTATATCTATTTTCATTGTAAAACTCTCTTTTCTAAAATATTTGAAATCTTTAAAAGAGGCACATCAAATACAGCAACGAACTGCTTTTAATTACAGTTGCTAAATTAGCAGAAAGCGGTGGCAACATTATTCTAATTATCTGTGGAAATATTATATAATAATACATTTGAAATTTTGTAAAACCAAATATATCACATACCAAAAATTGTTGTTCATCTATAGAAAAATACAAAGTTAATGAAAGCACTCCTAAAAACAGCTTATCACTTATACCAAACGCAGTCCCAATAAAAAAATAAAAAACTATAACCACGACAAGCATAGGAGAACCAAACATAAATGTAGTTAAATGCTTAATTAAATATCTTATATATGGAATTCTACTCATAGAACCTAAAAACATTATCCCACCAAATATAAAACTAAGACAAAACACCACTAAACTTATAAATATTGTCCATAAAAATCCCGAGAAAATATATCCAGTATAATCTTTATATAAATCATATCTCAATGTAGAATTAGGAGTGTTTAAAACTACAAACACCACCAACGCCACAAAAGTTAAAATTGATAATACATATTGTATCTTACTACTATTTTTCATCTAAATAAAACTCATAACCCTTTCCAACACTATCCTTTAAAACTTCATCATATTTTTCTTTTATCTTATCATTTACTCCAAGTTCATCCATTTTAGAAATAAACTCATTAGCTTTTTCTAAAAGTTCTTTATCATCCATTCTAATCCCCATAGCAATCGGAGATACATCAACAGGCTCATATATAACCTCTACCTGTTCTGGATAAGTTTCGGCAATACCTACAGCAGTAACCGCATCAACAACAAACGCATCTGCATTACCATTAGCAAGTTCTAATGAAGCGGTTGCTTTATCATCAAATTCGATAATTTCTGGATTATTTGCCTTTTGTTTAATAACTCCTATAGAAGAAAAACTCTTTGGAGTAACAAAACGAACTTTCTCTTTTTCTAATAAATCATCAAGAGTTTTTATTCCACTATTTTTATTAACTGCACTAATAATCTTAAAATACATATATGGGTCAGAGAATTTGATTTTTTTAGCTCTATCTTCAGTAACTCCCATAGAACCGATAATCACATCAATCTTTTTAGTCTCAAGAGCTGGAATAAGCGTACTAAAAGATAAATCCACTATCTCTACTTCTTTTCCTAAATAAGCCCCAAATTCATTCGCTATTAAAACACTAATACCACCAGCTGTACCATCCATACTAGCCATTTCAAAAGGCGGCCACTTTAGTTCCATACCAACTCTAATAACATCTTTCGCTTCTTTTGTATCTTCTTTATCGCAAGCTATAAAACTAAATGCTATGATAAGTACCAATACAAAATATAATATTTTTTTCATAAATTCTCCTCTCTCCATCTAATCAACAAAAATTATATACTCACTATAACCGAGTTCTAACATTTTTTCATATGGAATAAACTCAATAGCAGCTCCATTTATACAATACCTAAGTCCACCAAGTTCTTCTAATCCATCATCAAATACATGTCCCAAATGATAATCTCCTAAATTAGAACGCACCTCTATTCTTTGCATTCCATAAGACGTATCTTTTATATACTTAACAGATGTAGATA
>PDWI01000971.1_pt1 | contig 46293 bp, 46 predicted proteins | sample 1430891 | NCBI WGS metagenome assembly PDWI01 (sample SAMN01162508, study PRJNA174530) | Oral metagenome, whole genome shotgun sequencing project. | biome: Marine environment; feature: Marine mammal; material: Swab sample of the gingival sulcus; isolation source: swab sample of gingival sulcus...
ATTTGCAACGAAAGGGTCAAAATCTTTGATTTTGGGGTACCCATCAGCCAAACCGTTTGAAGCTTATTATTTTTTGAATCTCTCTATTTAGTCGATGTCTTTGATATTATTTAAGCTAAATAGAAGTATTAATATATAACAATATACTTAAGTTATATTATTATCTATTGAGGAGGATAAAATGAAAAATTTAACTTATCGTTTTTTGGGGCTAATGTTAGTAGCTGTTGCTCTTTTGTTTACTGCTTGTGGTGGTGGTAGTGGTGGATCAAGTGATGGTAAAACTTCTTCTGCTGATTTAAACCAAGAGACTCTTGATAGAATGGGTGATAATATTGCCAAAACTATCCCAGGTTGTGTATATACTAGTAATAAAAGGGGTTTTATCTTATCAGATAATGATGATCTTCTTATGGCAGTGGAGCCAGTTTCTAATGTTGTTAATCAGCTTAGAAATTCTATAAGAAGAGTAAATGAAGAGACTGAGACAAAAGAGGGATCTTGTGGAGGAACTGCGGTTATAAGCAATACACATTTTAAGGGTAGTGACGATATGAGAATAGATCTCACAAATTATTGTATGGACAATGAAACAACTGGAGATAAATTGTATGCGAATGGTGTTTTAGAAGCACATATAAATGGTAAACCAAGTCCTAGTGGACCAATTCCGGAAGATATAAATATATCAACTGGCTCTAGCGGGATCTCTATAAGAGGTCAATTAGATGGAGTAGATACAAACTATGTTGTTTCTTTGGATGATGTGAATGTTACTCTCAATGGTGAGGAGTTCCAAAAAATAACTGCAGATGAGATCAAAGTTGTAAATAATGATAACGTCTTTAAAATTACGAATTTAAATGGGACAGTAAAGATGGGTGAATATGGATACGTAGAAATCGAAAATGTTACATATCATGATCCAAAGGCGGGTACTATGAGTATAAGTACATCTAAAATACCCCTATCTGAAAATGCTACTGGTTCTGCAACCATCACAGCTACTAGTAAAGGAAAAAGTGTAAACTTTACTTCAGATAATTTAAGTAGTGGTATCTTCAGATCAGAAGCTGGTGGATTAGACTGCAGCAAACTGCTAGAATAATTTTACAAAGAAGGGGAGTGAGTCTCTCCTTTTTTTTTAATATATATTAAAAAAATTATGCTTTTTCTTTTGTTTCTTTGTGGATAGATTTTTTGCTTCATTATGTTAAATAAGAAAGTGGAAAAATAAATTTTTATAGGCTTATGGTATGAATAATCATTTAATTAATTTTAATCTTTTAAAAAAAATGCTCATTTATACTTTTATTGCTATAGGATTACTATCTTGTGGTGATACGGCTACTTCAGAGAATACTCAAATTGATTTTAAAAAGCAGATTTTACAAGAATATAATTTAGAATTATTGAAAGATGAACCTTATATCTTTCAAGCCAAAGATGAGAATGGTAGCTATTTTTATCAAGAACTAAAAAGATGGGATATAATCTTTACGGGAGAATTATATCACGCAGAAAATCATTCTATAACACTACATAGACTTATTCCAGGTGATTTTCTACATTCACTTTTATATATAGGAAAAGATGGTGATGGAAATGGCTATGTAATTGAACTAAATCAGTATGAAAATAATGAAGATTTGTTGGATGCAATATCTGTTAATTTAATAACAGGTAGCTTCAAAATGGATGCTGGTATTAAGATACACAGTATAGGAAAAGATGATAATATAAGCAAGATTAAAGATACTGATACGATGAGTTTTAAAAGCAAAGAAATATATATGGCAAAAAGGTTAAATGAAAGATTTTTAAAAAAAATAGATAAAAATAAAGATGCTATTTTTAGTAGAATAAAGAGTGATTTAAAAAATAGCTACCCGTATCAGATTCCAATTAATTTTAATTTAACAAGCATATATATTATCGATGATGGTTTTAAAAATGGTTCTTCTTGTACTGAATATATTTACTTATTATTTGAAGAATATGCTAAAGTATGTCTAAATGATATATTTACGAGTGCTGATGAATTTTTAGATTATTTTGAAAATGATCCAGAAGGTAAGAAAACTTATATTCCTGCTGAAAAAAATTTTTTAACCCATAAAGATATATACTTTTCAGAATTTATTGAAAATGGATTCACCCTTAATTACAAAAAACCTTATCAGGGGTTTTGCAATCCATCTATGGAAAATAGAGGTATAGTAACTCCCAGCAAATTATATCATAGCGAGTATTTATTGGATATTTAGCTGAAACTATTTTTTAATTAAAGTTTTTTTTCTTTTTGTTATAGCTAAAATAATTAAAATCGTTTATATCGCAAATAAGACAATTTATAATAACATCTTAAATAATATTTAAGTTTTATTCCCTAAATGGGGTCAGACCCCAACTAATGCTTACTCATCTATCATATCATCAGTAGCTTTTAAAACATATATAAATGTATCAACATCTATCTCATCATATGTTTCTATAGTTACTTCTTCTCTTTGGAACTCTTGCCCCTCAAATTCATCTAAACTTTCCCAATGATTTATTAAATTTGAAGAACTAAATAAAAAGCCATGAATAGTGTCTCCATCTTCATCTAAATGGATACCTGGATACCCCATACTAGCACTCCATCCTGCATCTTTTAAATACCCTTTTACTGTTGCAGGTGTAAATTTTCCTACAATATTTTCTAAAACATGTCCATTTGGACAATTTGGCATCAGCGTACCATAAACAAATAATGTTTCAGTCATAGATATTTTACCTTTATTTTTTATATTAAGCCACTTTTTTAAATTTATTTTCTAACATACTTTCAATATTTAAATGATAGTCTATAGACTCCCACTCAATACCTGTATTTAAACAAATAAACTTATAATCTCTAAGCTGTTCTATTGTAGCTTTTTTTAATGGTTCATACCATTGCATAGGTGTTGATATAATCCGATTATCTTCAAGTTTTACATGAAGATATTCTTCATCAAAATGAACTTCTTTACCTTTAACTAAACCATTCATCCCAAATCCTTTCAAATTCATCTCTATTTTCTTTTATTATTTTAAGTGCAAACTTTAAATCTTTAGGTTTTAAATAGTTTTGAACCACTCTTAAATTTTCTAATTCAATCTTGGCAAAACCATCACTTTTCATAATATGAATATGTTTTGGCTCATGCTCGTTTGCATAAAAGAAAAATTTAAAACAATTTCTATTTAATAAAGTTGGCAAACAAAATCCTTGCTTATATTTTGAATATTATATCTAAAAAATTTAAATTTTCAAAAAATCAATAGATCTATAAATCTATCAAATCTAAGCTTGTAAAAATACTTTCGTTTAAAAACTTATATAAATCATCTTTATTATTTATAGCTTTTAGATACTTATCTCTATGTTCATTTTCTATTAAAGGTGGAATAATATTATTTTGTATAGCTTGATATGCCATGATAAGTCTCCCAACTCTTCCATTACCATCTGCAAAGGGGTGGATTCTTTCAAATAATATATGAAACTCTGATATATCTTGTAAATCCATTTTATTACTATGAAATCTATATAATAAATTTTCTATATCATTTGAAATCATATGTGGTTGGGATAATTTTACATCTACACCTTTGATATATCGCTCATCCACTCTATATGCTCCAAGGGGTTTAGATACATATTGGGGACTTACTTTTAAAGCATCTTCAAACATAATAGCGTGAATATCTTTGATAAAACTACTATCTATAATATTTTCTTTATTTGAGGCTTCACGAACTATTACATCATAAGCTTTTGCAAAACCTAATATTACAAGCTGTTCACCAAGTGGTTTATGACCTGCTGTATGCCCTAACTCTAAAAGCTCTTTTGTTTCTCCAAAAGATAGTGTAGTTCCTTCCATTGCATTTGAGTGATGTGTGATTGATATTCTTAACTGTCTAAAAAGTTCTTCTCTTTGTTTTAGTGTTAGTTTATTTAGTTTTTTCATTTCTAATCCATTATTAACTATGCAAATTTAGCAATAATTTTTCCATCATTTACCATTTCTCGTTCAGATTTGTAGCCATTGCCATTGTCAATGTTTTTTTATCGTTTGATTTCTCTCTTAATTTACGAAATATATCTAATTTAGATACATTTTTATTTTGACCCTTTTGGATAGTTATATTTTTAACTATATTTTGTTTTAAATTTAGATAATAAATCTATCACAAGATTGGTATATCTATCATCAACATCTACTACTAATCTTTGCATGATTTTATCTCTTTTAATATATTTATGCCAATTGTATCTTTATTTTAATAATAATTGATTAAAATAAATCGTCTAGTGTTTAATATTCGAAATCAAATAAATAAAATAAAAGTTTGGTATTTTGAAACTATTTGAATTTTTTTGTACATTTAATATTCATTTTTCAAAAACTCCGAAATATCAATATTTAAAACATTTGATATTAAAAACAAATGTTCAAGATTAAAATGTTCTCTATTTTTATAATTTTCACAGTTTGAGTAATAAGAAGTACTTTTCTGTCCTATCATAATAGCAAGTTCCAATTGACTTAAACCTTTTTCTTTTCTAAATTTTCTTACATTTTTACCTATAAGACTATAAAAATCATCTAACTTACTTTTATCAATATCTGGGAAAATTGTTTCCATTAATAACTCCAATCACCACATAATTCTAATTAGTTAAGGTCTTTTTATCAATTAGTTATATATAATTCAGTTATAGCATAAATAAAAAAGGAAAAATATGAAAAAAATTGTTTTAAGTAGCGTAGTTTCTATTGGATTAGTACTTGGGTTTAGTGGTTGTGAGGCAGTTAAAGGATTTAATAATTTAATGGGAATTCCCAATTCGCCACAGGAATATATAGCTAAAAATAGTGATAAAGAATTAGCTACTGCATTTTCTAAATATTGGGAGTCTAGTTCAATTACAAAAAATTATATTGAGATAAAAGAAAATCATTTTAGTTTTGATGATTATATTAAACAATATGAACTTGAAAGTAAAGTTGCACAAAGATTTGATCAAAGTAAATATATTCAACTATATAAAGAAACTATTAAAAAAAGAGGAAATATATTTAAAGTTTATAAAAATGCTTTAAATAAAGAAATTTTTAGAATTGCCCATAATGTTAAAACTTTAAAAACAAGTGATGAATATAGCTATTATAGATATGATTGGACACCTTGTATAATTGAATATAATAAAAATGGTCAAATCGTTTCTGCATTAACTCAAGCTAATGAAATTTGGGTTGCATATAATCACTTTGGAAATAGTTCTGCACCTTCAAAATCAATATCAACTATTAAAATATTTACAGGATTTACAGCAAGTTCACTTCAAAACAAGATAAGTAATAGATTATTTGAAAATAATTTTTTATATCAGTCTAAATAAGTATAATGAAAAATTAACGACTTTTCATTTTAATAAAAAAGGAGAATTATGAAAAAAATTGTTTTAGGTTTGATATTGTTGATGACATATTCTTTTTCTATGAATAAAGAAGAAGCATATAAACATATATCAAAATGTGGCTATGGAAATTTAGAGAGTTGTGTAGAACTTATTACTGAGATTGAGTATACCATCAATAATACACTTCGGTCTAATATGCATAATTATAATACACTTACACAAGAAGAAAAAGATGAAGCTTGGAAAATTATGCTGGGAAGCTTAGGATTAACAAAAGCTTACTTAATGGCTGTTGGTAATTCTTCAGTTTTATATGGGCAAAAGAAAGATTATAATAATGGTTTTTCAATGTCAGATAAATATTGTAGATTGGCATCTCCTGATGATGAGAAACTTCCCATTGTAAAAAATCAACTAGCAGCATATTATTACTATGGATTTGGAACTAAGGTAAAGCAAGATAAAAAATTTGCTTGTAAATTGTATATTGAAGCAAAAAATGGTGGATATTCTAAAAATATTCCCTATGAATGTTTAAAATAAAAAAAGGAAAAGAGATTATGAAAAAAATGATTTTAGGATTACTATGTATAGTAAATTTAAGTTTTGCTGAAACACCTAATGAATTATTTAAAAGGGTATTTGTAAATACTGAAAATATTTATGAGTTAAATTTAGGAAAAGGGAAATGTATAAAACTTAGTCCAAAACGAAAAAAAGAGATTATTGACTCTTGGGCATTAATACAAAAAGCAGGACTTCCACTTCTTGTACAACTTGCAGACCTTCAACGGTATAGTGAAGGAAATGGAAGATATGTTTTCTTTTCAGGTTTAGCTAGTTTTTCAGCTTATATGATGAATAATTTAGATTGGTGTAATACAATACTTCAGAAAAATAATATTAAAATATTCAATCAAGACCTTCAGAAAAATTGGGGATATGATAAAAAAATTTATGGTTATGATGAATATATGAAAAAATAAGAAATTTATAAAAAAATGAGTCATAAAAATATCCATTTTGTTTATTTTTATGGCTACTTTATAAAAATAAAAAATATACCTAAATAATACTGAAATATCAGTATCTCTTAAGACAAGAAAGCTTAAGTTAAACTAACCACCTCTAATAATTCTAAGTCATTTTGAATATTTTTATATTGTTTAGAAAGTTTTTTGTATGATTTTTGATAAAGCGTTTTTTCAACAATTTGAAATTTCATTTTACATCATTGATTTCTATAAATTTATTGGTTTTATATCCATCATTTTTTATAGAAAGATGTATATTTTGTAAATCATTTATTATTTCATTTTCGTATTCATTGTACTTATTTACTACTCTATAATCTTCAACAAGATTGTCTTTTTTTAAAACTTCTAAAAGTTCTAAAAAAATATTTGCTTTGATATCACTAACATCTAAGTGTAATTGCATAATATCCTCTAATACTTTATGTGATTATCATTCTAACAAAATGATATGTATAATTTGTTTAAACTGATATTTTAAACCAAAAATCCATATATAGATTTTTGGTTAAAATTTAATGCACTATAAATAAAGACTGTACGGCAGTTTGTGTTAAAGCGATAATAGAATCTATATTCATAACAGGGATAAAAAATACGATAGCTGAACCTATTCCGCCAAGGATAGTTAGGATAGCTACAAACGCAATGGCATAGGTAGAAACTCTTTTATCGTTAAACTCTTCAGGTTTACACTCATCTTTTGGGGGATAAAAATACATAACTGCAATTAGTTTAAAATAGTAGTACACAGATACAATCGTAGCTAGAATAGCTAAAATAGTAAGTCCAGTGTACCCAGCACTAATAGCTTCTGTAAATACATAGAATTTACCAATAAACCCAATAGTAGATGGGATACCTGCTAAAGAGAATAAAAAGATAGTCATCATAGCTGCTAAAAAAGGTCTTTGTTTTGCTAAACCTTTAAAGTCATCATAGGTGACTTTTATATTTGTTTCTGAAATAATATGAGAAGCTAAACCAAATGACCCCAAAGCAGATAATAGATATGCAAATAGATAAAACATCGTTGCATACGAGGCATCTATATTTACAACTTGACCATCTTTATAACTTAAAGCTATAAATGCTAATAGTAAATACCCTGTATGAACAATTGATGATGCAGCTAACATTCTTTTTACAATATTTTGAGTAACAGCTAACCATGTTCCAAATACTAAGGTGAAAATAATAATCACAGAGATAATTGTATCCCAAAAATCAATTATAGGGGCAAAATTTTGTAAAATTGCTCTAATGAAAAATGAAAAAACTGCTATTTTAAATGTCGATGCCATATACGCTGTAACAAGCATAGGTGCACCTCTATAGATATCTAACACCCATGACTGGAAAGGGAAAGCTGCAATTTTAAATAAAAATGTAAATAAAATCAAAGTTAAACCTATATAAACCAAAATCATATCATCGCCACTATGTGTTAAAATATATGTTCCTATTTCGCTTAAATTTGTAGTTTGCGTTGCACCAAATACAAGAACCGATCCTAAAAGGTAAAAACTTCCTATAAAAGCGCCTAAAACCAGATATTTAAAAACAGCTTCAACTCTTTTTGAGTTTTCTGTGTTAAATCCAACCATAATATATACAGCAAATGAAGCAATCTCTAGGGCTATATATGCAGTTATTAATTCATTTGCATTTGATAGTAACATCATTCCAAACAAAGCAAATAGTAAAATCGAGAAAAACTCCCCTTTAAAGTATGCTCTATGTTGAAAATAGTGTTCCCCTATAAGCAAAGTTAGAATTGTTCCTAAAATTAATAAGATATTAAAATAATTTGAAAAGGTATCAAATATTAAAACATTATTAGTTAGATCACTAAAGGGATATACAGAATATAACTGTGAAAAATCAACAAAAGAAAACCCTAAAGCTATAAGTAAAAATAAAGTAGAAACAATAATGAAATCTTTCGTTTCATATTTTTCATACATACTCATAAACATAAGAACTAATGCTCCTATTAAAACAATAATAGCAGGTATTAAATAGAAAAATTCACTCATTTTGTTCCTCCAATGTGTAAAATATCTTGTAAGTAGTGTGTTACAGTAGGCTCAAATTTATCAATAAATATATCTGGATAGATACCCATTAAAAATACTAATATAAGCCATGGAACAAAAGCAAAAATCTCTTTTATTTTTAGATCTCTCATTTTTAACGCTGGTGCATTTGGGTCTCTATCTTGTAAAATAGCTTTTTGAAACATCCATAACATATATGAAGCTCCTATAATAACTGTTGTAGCAGCAATATACCCTAACACAGGATGAAATTCATAAATACCAATAATAATTAATAGTTCTGAAACAAAGCCATTTGTTCCTGGAAGCCCTACATTTGCAAATAACATAATCGCAAAAATAAAAGTAAAAATAGGAGCTTGAGAAGCAATACCCCCTAAATCTTTCATCGTTTTAAATCCTGTTTGTTCATGGATTAAACCAACAAGTAAAAATAATGCCCCTGTAGAGATAGCATGTGCAATGATAAGATATAAAGCACCATTTATACCATATTCATTTAAAGAAAAAATACCAGCAGCGATAAAACTCAAGTGTGATGCTGAAGCATACGCAAACATTCTTTTTATATCATCTTGCATAAATGCAGAGATACCAAAATATACCAATCCAAACAATCCAATAGCTACAAAATAGAGTGAAAACTCAACATAAATTTCTGGAAAAATAGGGATCATAAATCTAACGATTGCATATACACCCAATTTTGCCATAATAGATGAGAGTAAAAACACAGCACCCGTTGGTGCATTTTTGTATGTTGCCATAATCCATGTATGTAATGGAAAAAGTGGAATTTTAATAGCAAAAGCTGTTAAAAATGCTAAAAATAGCCACACTTTTGCACTATAATCTAATGTTGTTATCTTTACTAATTCATTGTATGAAAAAGACCATACACCAAACTCATTTTCATAAGCAACCCCTAGATAAAGAATCGCTATAAACATTAGTAGTGAACCTAACATTGTATAAACAGTTACTTTAATCGTAGTGGAAACTTTATCTCCAAATCCATATGCACCAATCATTAAAAATACAGGTAAAAGCATAACTTCCCAAAAGAAATAGAATAAAACAACATCTAAAGAGAGTAGCGTTCCTGTAACTCCTGCTTGAACCAATAACATATTGATCCAATACCCTTTTGTTTTTCCTTCCCAAAGAAGTAAATACGCTGTAGGGATTAAAATAGCAATCATCATTAAAATAGTTAATGAGAAACCATCTAACCCTACATAATAATTGATCCCATAGGTTTCAATCCACGGAACATTTGTAACAAACTGCATCCCTGCACTTGGTTCAAACTCAATATATATTTTTAGTACTAAAGCTAAAATTACTGTAGTAGTTAAAAATGCTATATTTCTAATTGTTTTTACATCTCTAGTTGTAAGCATCAAACCAAACGCCACAACTGCTGGTAAAAATATAATAAATGAAAGTATATCTGAACTCATACTATAATCCTAGTGTAAAATATATATAAATAAATATGCAAGTCATACCCAAAAGCATAAACGAAGCATAAAATCGAACATTTGCATTTTGTAACATTGCTACTTTTTTACCAATGTCTACAAAGCCACTTGAAAAGTTCATAATAAACCCATCAACAATTTTATCATCAATAACTTTATCAAAAAATGTAGATATTTTTTTCAGTGTTTTAACAAATACTACATCATAAATCTCATCAACATAAAATTTATTTCCTATGAGTCCAACTTCCTCTTCAGGTTTACTTACATCAAAATTAGCATATTTTTTATAAGCTACAAAGATACCCAAAGAAGCCACAAGTATAGAAGCTATCATTAATATATACTCTGTACTATGACTTAAATGGATAGTTTTAGAGTTTAATTGACCCAACCAAGTATCTACTAAATGTTCCCCACCAAATATAGTAGGAAAATTTAAAAATCCAGCCCCTATAGCTCCTATAGCTAAAACTGCCAATGGAAATGTAACAGTTTTTGGTGTATAGATATATTTTTTCTCTATTGGAGATGGGGCTACAAATACGATAAAATAAAGTCTAAACATATAAAATGCTGTTAAAAATGCTGTAAACATCGCTATTGCCCAAATAAGATACTCTCCCTCTTGAAAAGCAGCTGCTAAAATTGCATCTTTTGAGAAAAAACCTGAAAATGGAGGGATACCCGAAATTGCAATAACACCAACTAAAAAGGTAAACCCAATAATCGGTAATGAGGCTCTATGTTGTGCAATTTTAAAAATATCTTGTTGATGATGTAATGCCATAATAACACCACCAGCACCCATAAACAGCATAGCTTTAAAAAAGGCATGTGTAAATACATGAAATAATCCTGTTGAATAAAAACCTAAACCAACTGCTACAAACATATACCCTAATTGACTCATAGTAGAATAAGCAAGTATTTTTTTAATATCATTTTGTCGTGTTGCTATAAAAGCAGCCAATAGTGCAGAAAATGCACCAATGTAGGCTATAAATAATCCAATTTCATTTAAATCTATATATAAAAAATGAAATCTTGCAACCATATAAACACCAGCCGTTACCATAGTAGCTGCATGAATAAGTGCTGAAATTGGTGTAGGACCTGCCATCGCATCTGGAAGCCATACATAAAGTGGAATTTGGGCAGATTTACCCATGGCTCCTACAAATAGTAAAAATCCAGCTAGAGTGAGTAACTCAGGAGATGCAAGTGATAAATTCTCTTCAATCGAAGTAAATGATAAATCAATCTCACCCATAGCAAAAAATAGTGTTATAACACCCAAAATAAATCCAAAGTCCCCTACTCTATTCACAATAAATGCTTTATTTGCTGCTATTATATTCTCTTTTTTACCATAATAAAATTTAATTAAGAGATATGAACAAACTCCAACACCCTCCCAACCTATAAATAAAATAATTGGATTATCAGCAAGTACCAAAATCAACATAGAAGCTAAAAATAGGTTAAAATAAGCAAAAAACTTACCAAAACCCTTATCACCTTTCATATATCCAACCGCGTAAATATGAATAAGCCATCCAACAAAAGTAACAAACATCGCCATAAATATAGAAAGGTTATCGCCCAATAGTCCCATATTGATATTTAATTTATCAATATTTAACCAAGTAAAAAGCTCCTGTTTAAATATGATATTTTCATCATTCATTCTTAAAAACAAACTAAGAGTTATTAAAAATGCGATAAAAGGGGTAATCGTACCTATTAAAGAAAATGTCAAATCTGAAACTGCTTTTTTCTTAATATGGTAAAAATAAAATCCACCATTTAAAATTGAACCCAATAAGGGAAATAATATTATCCAAACTAACATATCTGTATTCATTATTTTTCCCCTTGTGTTAATGTTGTAAAGAGATCTGTATCAAGTGATTTTCTTGATCGAAATAAAAGAATAATCACCGATAAAAACACAGCTGCTTCTGCTGCAGCAATAGCTATAACCATAATTGTAATAACTTGTGGATCCATATTAAAATGGTATCTTGCAAATGTTACTAAAAATAGATTTATACCATTAAGCATCATCTCTAAAGACATATAGATTACAAATATATTTCTTCTTGAGATAACACCTATAGCACCTATTGAAAAAAGAATCATAGATACAAAAGCCAATGATGTTAAAGATATCATGATCTTTCTCCTTTACTCTGAACTCTTTTTGTTCTCTTTTTTGCTAAAACAATTGCACCAATTAGGGCAACTAAAAGCAAAATAGATATCAATTCAAAGACAACTAACCAATTATTATAAAGCGTAATACCAATAGGCCCTATATCTCCAAAATCAGTATTTGTTATCAGTAAATCTTTAGATGGAAGTTTAGAAACTGCTTTTAAAACTAAAATATTTAAAGGCACCATAATAACAGCACCCAAAGCAATAAATTTAAATTTATTTGGCTCTTTTGGAAGATCTTCTTCTCTTATATTTAAAAACATTAAAATAAATAAAATAAGAGTCATAATAGCACCAGCATACACAATAATTTGTACCATAAATAAAAAGGTTGCATTTAATAGTGCAAATATCCCAGCCACACTTAGCATAGATATCAACACCCCCAATGCACTATACATAGGGTTTGTATACACTATCATCGATACAGCCCCACCAATAGCTAGTAAAGATAAGCTTATAAATAATAAATCAATCATCATTAAAATCCTTTGATCTTTCATTTGCCATTAAAGCTTTTTTATCTAGAACAAACTCTTCTCTTGAGCCAGCTATAAATGAAAATATTCCTGTATCCATCCGTATAGCATCACAAGGACATGCTTCTACACAATACCCACAAAATACACACTCTAATAGATCAATTTTAAACTCTTTTGGTCTTTTTTCATCTACCCCATCAAATCGCTCTTCAGCTTCAATAAAAATACAATCTGCTGGACAAGCTGTTGCACACATATAACACGCAACACACTTTTCAGACTCATCTTCATGTTTTGTAAGTCTATGTACTCCCCTATATCTATCAGTTATATCATCAGGTTGGACTTCTGGATAATGAGCTGTTTTTAAATTGTCATTATCTTTTAGATTTGTTGTAAAATGTTTTAAAGTGGTCTTCATCCCCCCTGCAATGGCAGGTAAAAATAACCTATCTTTAAAAGACTTTCCTTCTCTTTTTACTACTATAATTCCCATACTAGCTTCCTTGTACTACAATAAATGTTGCTGTTACAACAATGTTTAAAAGTGATAATGGTAATAATACTTTCCATCCTAACATCTGTAATTGATCATATCGAAATCGTAAAACAGTCCATCTTACCCAAATATACACAAATGCCATGATAAAAAACTTCACTAAAAAAGTACCAACTTGTAACACAGATGTTACTATAGCAGATCCATTAGAACTCATACCTGTAAGTAAAAACCAAGATAGTAACCCTACAATTACTATAGCAATAAACCAAAATGTTATTGTTAATATCTTTGTTTCTCTTTCTCTTGAACTATCTGTACCTATTGATTTATTGTTTTTTTTCATCCATCTTGTTAAACAAAAAACTCCAAAAGGAACCAATATCATAATTGCAATCATCATATAATTTAAATTTGACTGAACTGTTTGTGTATCCATCCATGGTATCTGATAGCCACCAAAAAAGAGTGTTACAATAATAGCACACGATGCACTCAAGGCAGAATATTCACCAACTTGAAAAACTCCAAACCTCATTGCCGAGTATTCAGTATGATACCCAGCAACAATCTCTGATTCACCCTCAGCTATATCAAATGGCGCTCTATTTGTTTCAGCAAATGAACATATAATAAAAATAATCGCTGCTAATGGTTGAATAAATACCCCCCACATAGGAACTATTCCAAAAAATGTTCCAGCTTGTGCATTTACTACATCTGTTAGATGAATAGAACCATATGATAAAATCATTGATATCATTGATAAAACCATTGCTGCTTCATAAGAGATAACTTGGGAAGAAGCTCGAATAGAACCTAAAAGCCCATATTTACTCTCTGAAGAAAAACCACCTAAAATAATACCGTAGATCGATAATCCAGCAAATGCAATAAACCACAACATACCAAAATCAGCAGGGATAGCTTGCATAATATGTTCTTTTCCGTCGATTACTAAAATATCTGCAAAAGGGATCATAGCAAAAGTTAAAAATGAACATAAAAATACAATACCAGGTGCTATAGTGAATAAAAATGTATGTTTTATATGTTTTGAAATAAAATCCTCTTTAAAAACCAATTTTAATACATCAGCGAAACTTTGAATTAAACCACCAAGTCTCATAGGTCCAATGTGACATCTATTTGGGCCTGATCTATCTTGCATAAAACCAGATACTCTTCTTTCCCACCATACAAAAAGAGGTGTTAAACCAACTGCCAACAAAGCAGCAATTGTAATGTTAACTATCAATATTACTAGTGTTGCTGTACTCATAGGGTTCCTTTACCAATCATATCTTTTAAATGTTCTATTATTGATGTAATTGTTTGAGATTGATTTTCTTTTTTCATTTTAGAGATCACTTTTTGTTTAATGTTATCAGCATTTATATATGTTCCAGATTTTTCATAAAATGAAGAAATAGGTACTGCAACATCAGATTTTTCAATTGTAGGAGATTTGTGACTAAATAAAGATATAATTTTTTTACCCTCTAATAAGACTATATTATGATCAAAATAATTATTATCAACCACTACAACTAAACTAGCATTATCTAAAAATGTTTTAAAAGAAGACTCATCATCAACAATTTCTATCTCTTTTAAGCCTTTTCTATTAGTAGCTTTATCACTATTTCTTAAATAATCATCACCAAATGTTTCATCATATGTATCAGGAGAATACCCAGAGATATTTGCACCCAATTTTAAAGCTAAATTATTTAAGTTTTTCATCTCTTCGATTGATAAACTAGGACTTATTAAAAATAAAATCTCTTTAGTTGTAGAGATATATTTAAAAAGATTTGCCATAGCTTCGTCAAACCCAACTTCAACATTATTTATTTTTGGTATTTCAAATCTATTTTCATTCTCTTTGTGGTAGGAAAGCCTTCCCTCATCACACATAAAAAATCCATTTACCGCTAAATTTTTTCGTGGTCTAAATCGAAAAATTTGATCCTCTTTATATTTCTCTTTTCGATGATCAACTATAATATTACACCCTTTTGAACAACCATTACAAATAGCATCAAAGGTATCTAAAAACCAAACTCTTTGTTTAAATCTAAAATCTTTTGAGGTTAAAGCCCCAACAGGACATAAATCTACAACATTCATAGCATAAGGATTATCTAAAGGTCGCCCTGGAAAAGTTCCTATATAGGAGTGATCACTTCTTCCTAAGACTGCTAATTCACTTGTTTTTGTTATATCAGAACAAAATCGTGTACAGCGTGTACATAAAACACACCTTTCCCTATCTAACATAACATTGGAACCTAGATCTATTCTTTTTGCATGTTTTGTTTTCTCATCTACATTCATTCTTGATTCATAAAAACCAGATTCCATATAGTAATCTTGAAGTTTACACTCCCCTGCTTGATCACAAGTGGGACAGTCTATAGGGTGATTGATAAGTTCTAATTCTAAAATATCTCGTCGAACTTTCTCGATATTTTCACCCTTAGTTCGTATCTCCATCCCCTCTTTAATAAATGTATCACAGGCAATTTGTGGTCTTTTTTGCCCCTGGATTTCAACCATACACATTCTACAGTTTCCATCTTTTCCTAGTGCTTGATGGTAACAAAAATGGGGAATATGGATATTTTCATCAAGAAGTTTATCTATTAATAACTCCCCTGCTTGGGCTTGCATCTGTGCACCATTAACTTTTATATTAACTATTTCACCCATTGATTGCATCTCCTTGTTCACTATTTGTATTTTCAATATAAGATACAAACTCATCTCTATATTTCTCTACAAGACTTTTGATGATATCTTTAACAGCAGGTGCAAATACACAAATAGTTTTACCATTCATAGTTTCACAAACATCTAAAATATTTGTTATATCAGACACTGTTCCATGACCATCTAAAATTCGCTTAATAATAGTATCAATCCATCCACACCCTTCTCTACATGGGGTACATTGACCACAAGATTCATGATGATAAAATTCTATTAAATTTTTAGCAACTTCAACCATAGAAACACCCTCAGGAATGATCATCATTCCACCTGTCCCTAAAGTTGAACCTATATCCCACATCGATTCATAATCTAAATAAGCATTTTGCACCTCTTGAGCTGTTAATATAGGACAAGACGCACCTCCAGGAATAACCGCTTTTAATTTTAAGCCATCACGCATCCCCCCACCGATTTTTTCAATAACATCTATCATTTTATTTCCATAAGGCATCTCATAAACGCCTGGATTTTTAACAGGCCCACTCATTGCAAAAAGCATAGTACCAGGGGCTTTTTCGGTTCCATATTTTGTATATGACTCATACCCATTTAAAACAATATTAGGAACACTTGCTATTGTCTCTACATTATTTACTGTTGCAGGTTGTCCAAAAAACCATTCACACTCTTTACCATGTGGTTTTAATCTAGGATGTCCCCTTTTCCCTTCTATAGATTCAATAAGTGCAGATTTTTCACCACAAATATAAGCTCCACCACCTCTATGAACTGTTATATCCATTCGGTAATCATATTTATTCATCACTTTTTGACCAATGATTCCTGCTTCATACGCCTCTTCAATCGCCCCATTTAATCTATCGATAAAAAATTTGTATTCCCCTCTAATATAAATATAGCAATCATGTGCACCAATTGCATAAGAGGAGCAAATAATACCTTCAATTAATAGATGAGGATCGTATTGAAAAATCTGCCTATCTTTAAAAGTACCTGGTTCACTTTCATCACCATTTGCAATTAAGTATCTAGGTCGTTCATCTACAGGGGGCATAAGCTTCCATTTAGGTCCACAGGCAGCTCCACCACCACCTTTTCCTCTTAATCCAGACTTACAAACCTCCTCTGTCACCTCTTCAGGGGTCATAGAGAATAGTTTATCAATAGAGTCATATCTTCCATGTTGTAAAGCAACTTCTAATTTATGAGAATCTGGAATATCAAAGTTTTTACTAACAATTTTTACAATCATTTCATTTGCACTCATTATTTACACCCTTTTATAATACTATCAAGCTTTTCAACAGTTAAGTTTTCATGATAAGTATGATTTAAAGCGATCATAGGAGCTCCACTACAGGCACCTTGACACTCAACTTCACTAAAGTGAAATTTACCATCTGGTGTAGTCTCTCCAGGTTCGATCCCTAAAGTATCTTTAATAAATTTTTTCAATTGGGGTGCACCCATAAGCATACATGATAATGTTTTACATAATTCGATATGATATGTCCCAATTGGTTTAAGATTAAACATTGTATAAAAAGAGGCAAAACTATATACCTCTATTGGAGTCTTTCCCAATCTATTTGCCATAAATACCATAGCTTCAGGACTTACCCAACCCTCTTGTTCTTGAACCAACCAAAGCCCTGGAAGCATCATAGCATCAGAATTTGGATATTTTTTTAACAGTCTTTGAAACTCTTTTTCATTTTCTTGCGTATATTTAAATGTTTTCATTATCTATCAAACTCCCCAGCAATAAAATTCATACTTGCCATCGTAACAACAGCATCTGCTAACATAGACCCTTCTACAATATCGGAAAATGCAGCCAATGAGTAAAAACTAGGTGGTCTACACTTCACTTTATATGGTCTTCCACTCCCATCACTTACTATATAAAATCCAAGTTCACCATTTCCACCCTCTGAGTAAGAGTAGTACTCACCTTTGGGTACTTTTATACCATCAATGGTAAGCTTAAATTGATTCATCAAACCTTCAATATTGCTATACACATCTTTTTTTGCAGGTAAAAGCACACCTGGGGCATCTACATTTATAGGACCATTAGGCATCTCTTTCATAGCCTGTCTAATAATCTTAATAGATTGTTTCATCTCTTCAAAACGAACCATCATTCTATCATACACATCACCATGTGTTCCAACAACAACATCAAAATTAAAATTTTCATAACCATAATATGGTTTATCTTTTCTTAAATCAAAAGGAACTCCAGCAGCTCGTAAATTTGGACCAGTGATACCATAACTTATAGCAAACTCAGGAGTTATCACCCCTACATCTTGTGTTCTATCATGAAAAATTCTATTATGTGCTATCAAACTTAAAGAATCACTAATAGCAACCTCCACCTCTTTTAATACTGCTTCTAAATCTTCATTAAATCCATCATATAAATCAAACTCTAATCCCCCTACTCGTGTATAACTATTTGTAAGTCGTGCTCCCGTAAGCTTAGATAAAAGATCATAAGCAGAATCTCTAGGTGCAAATAGATACCAATAGTTAGTTAAACCACCCAAATCAACCATATTAGCACCATTACAAACAAGATGATCCATAATTCTACTTAGCTCTCCAGTTACAATTCTAATCATCTTCGCACGCGGAGTAATCTCTATATCTAACATCTCCTCAACCGCTTTAGACCAACCAATATTATTTAAAATAGCTGAACAATAATTTAATCTATCTGTATATGGAATAATTTGTGAGTAGGTATGGTTTTCACATGATTTTTCAAAACCTCTATGCAAATACCCAATCTCTGTAACACAGGCTGCTATTGTTTCCCCCTCCATGGCTGCAAAGTTTCTAATAGTACCATGAGAAGCTGGGTGAGAAGGACCCACATTTAATAACATTAAATCATCTATCTCTTCTTTTGAATACCCTTTAGATTCTAGTAAGGGAGTCATTTCATCCATTAAATCACAGGTTTGCGTACAAATTTGACCTTTTGTAATCGTATAATCTTTTCTTAAAGGGTGACCGATGAACTGATGATGATTTAAAACTCTTTTTAAATTAGGGTGACCTTTAAAAACAACACCATATTGATCCCAGGCCTCTCTTTCTGCCCAATTTGCTGATAAATAAAGATCCGAAATAGAATCTATTTCTAAACTATCATCATCTACAAAAGCTTTAACGGTTATCTCTTTTTTAAATGAAGAATCTCTTAAAATATAAATTGCAGCAAATCGCGATGGAGTTACATCTGGAAATTCAGAATAATCAACAACAGTAATATCTAATAAAAGAGTATAACTCTCTTCAAGCTTTAACTTTTGAATTGTAGATTTTAAATTATTAGCTTCTACTAACATATCACATTTAAGCATCTAAGAATCCTTTATAATCTTTGACTCTATCTTTTAAAATAGATTCATCGTGAGATTTTTCTTGAATTCTCATAATAGCATCAAGTACCGCTTCAGGCCGTGGAGGACAACCTGAAATATATTCATCAACAGGAATAATCTCATCGATACCTTGTAGTGTGGTATAGTTATCATAAAAACCACCAGAACAGGCACATGCGCCCATAGAGACAACCCATTTGGGCTCACACATCTGCTCATAAATTTTCTTTAAAATTGGGGCTTGTTTATATGAGATTGTTCCTGCGACAATAAGTAAATCTGCTTGTCGTGGAGAAAATCTTACAACTTCTGCTCCAAACCTTGAAATATCAAATTTTGCAGCTGCTGTACTCATAAACTCGATCCCACAACAGGCTGTTCCAAAAACCATCGGCCATAAAGAGTATGACCTACCCCAATTAATCGCGTGATCCAGTCTTGTAGTAACTACTGAATCACCTAAGCTTGCTTCTACTCCTAATCCCATGAAAGTGCCTTTTTCTTATAAATATAAATTAATCCAGCGAATAATAATCCCATAAACATAAACATCTCAAATAATCCAAGATAGCCTAGTTCTTTAATATTCACTGCCCAAGGAAACATAAAAATAATCTCCACATCAAACAATACAAATAAAATTGCAACTAAGTAAAACTTAATAGAAAATCTAATATTTGTATTTCCTACAGGGTTAGAGACACCACTTTCATATACTGTATTTTTCATTTCAGGGTCAGCGTTTTTAGGTCCGATGAATTTTGTTAAAACAAAAACTCCGACCAATATACAGCCAATCGAAACAAAAATGACAGACGCAAGAATTAATTCTGTTGACATTTTTTATCCTATTTACTAATTTCATAGGTAGTATACATCAAAATAAATTTAGTTTAAATTTTTTATATCTTAATTTAAGAATAGATTAAAGAAAAGGGAATTTTTGATACATTTATATAACAAAAAATTATTTTACTACTTCTAATATTTATTATAAAATATTATTTTTATTAACTCAACTTATTAGGGGTCAGACCCCATTTAGGGAATAAAACTTAATTTTTTCTTTTATTATTTAAAGAAACTCTTCATTTATAGTTTCACCCATAGACCAAAATAGTTCATGTAAAATTCTTTTATCTTTGATTTTACTATCTAATTCATCATATCCATGATTAAATTTTTCTATATATCTAAAAACTGTACTAAGTACTGTTTCCTTTGAAGTATAAATATCATCATTTTTTAAAGCATTTTTCAAAATCGACTCATCAAAAAGTTCAGTCTTTTTTAAGATACTTAAGTCATGTCTCACAGCAGAGGCTACAAACTCAACATCACCTCTAAATTTTTCACACATATTATCAAAACAACCCAACCTGCTTACAAATTTTTTATCTGTTAAGAGATCTGGATCCATATATTTTAACACTTTTTGTTTTATATTATGATCATCAATAATATTCATAATATCCATAATAAAATATTTATTTTTTCGTAAATTTGTTGCAAATTGTAAATTATTGATATTTCTAGTTGTTGCCATTACAGCTATCTCATTATCTGATCTAAATATCTCTGGCATATATTTTAAAATAGGATTTTTAAAATGTCTAGCATTATTTTCTTTTTCAGACATAGCAGCTATTATTGCCAACTCTTTACTAGCTTTAAGTCGATAACTTGCATAAACATAAGTTCTATTGTATTTAGATGTAGCAGCTTTTACAAACTCCATATCATCAAGAATTTTTCTATCTACATTTTTTAAAATATCATCACCTAGATTTTCATTTACTATCATATGATTCCACATATCTTTTTTAGCTTCATTCACAGGGGAAATACTTTGTGAGGTAACCCCTAATAATCTAATAATTATATTTTTATTATGATAATAATCTGGATTTATCGCTTGTAATAGTAAATTTTTATTTTGCCAATATTTTACATTATTAAATATACCATCGATTATTTCTGTCAAGTTACACCCCAAAACTATCATATTTTTTGTAAATTGTACCAAAATATCTTATAAAATACAAAATATAACACTACTTATCAGTACTTTTAACTCTTAAGACATAGTCGCATTATAATATAAAAGCAATTTCAAAGTATCATTTAGATACCATCTTTTTCATAATATAAACAATCACAAGGTAAGATAATTTATGGAAGATAATAGAAAAAACTATAGACCAAATGTAGCTGCTATAGTTCTATCTTCATCATACCCTGCAAAATGCGAAATCTTTATAGCATCAAGAATCGATGTAGAAGACGCATGGCAGTTTCCACAAGGAGGCATTGATGAAGGTGAAACACCTAATGAAGCCTTATTTAGAGAACTAAAAGAAGAGATTGGTACAAATGACGCTGATATTATTGCTGAGTATCCAGATTGGGTAAGTTATGATTTTCCTCCAACAGTTGCTTCAAAGATGGCACCTTTTGATGGACAAACACAAAAATACTTTTTAGTAAAACTACATAAGGGAGCAAAAATTGATATAAATACAAAGATACCTGAATTTAGTCAATATAAGTTTGTTAAAACAGAAGAATTAAATGATTATATTACATTTTTTAAAAGAACAGTTTATAAAAAAGTTTTAAAATATTTTAAACAAGAGGGTTATATCTAAAATGGAGAAAAAAAGACAATGTTAAGAGTGTTAAAATTTGGTGGAACTAGTGTTGGTACTTTAGAGCGGATACAAAATGTTTCACAAATAATAAAAAAATTCAGAGATCAAGGTGATGATATTGTAGCAGTGGTAAGTGCCATGAGTGGAGAAACAAATAAATTAATAGAATATGCAAACTATTATAGTAAAACTCCAATTGAGTCTGAAATGGATATGTTATTAAGTTCAGGGGAAAGAGTAACTTCAGCTTTATTATCTATAGCCTTAAACGAACAAGGGTATAAAGCAACTTCAATGAGTGGAAGAGAAGCTGGTATAAGAACTACAATAGACCATACCAATGCAAGAATTGAAAATATAGAAACTAATAATATGCTAAATACAATGAAAGATGATAAAATAATTATTGTTGCAGGTTTTCAAGGTATCAGTTCCCAAACAAATAGAGTTACAACTCTTGGTCGTGGTGGTAGTGATTTAACTGCTGTTGCCTTGGCTGGAGCTTTAAAAGCTGATGTATGTGAAATCTACACAGATGTGGATGGTATTTATACAACTGATCCTAGAATAGAACCAAAAGCGAAAAAACTAGATAAAATATCTTATGATGAGATGTTAGAACTAGCTTCACTTGGAGCAAAAGTTCTACAAAATAGGTCAGTAGAGATGGCAAAAAAGTTAAATGTAAATTTAGTATCAAGAAGCTCTTTTACTCCAGAAGTAGAAGGAACATTAATAACAAAGGAAGAAAATATTATGGAAGCACCTGTAGTAAGTGGTATAGCATTGGATAAAAATCAAATTAGAGTTGGAATGTATGGAGTTGTTGATAAGCCAGGTATTGCTTCTTCTATTTTTACAGCACTTGCTGATGCCAATATAAATGTGGATATGATAGTTCAAACAAGAGGATTAGATAATACTACAAATCTTGATTTTACAGTACCATCTGAAGATCTTGAAAAAACAAAAAAAGTAATGGTCTCTTTTGAAGGGGATAGTGATAAAATTGATTATAATGATGCTATTTGTAAAGTCTCTATCGTTGGTGTAGGAATGAAATCTCACACAGGTGTTGCTTCTAAGGCATTTAGTTCTATGGCAAAGGATAATATTAATATAAATATTATTAGTACAAGTGAAATTAAAATATCTATGATTATTGATGAAAAATACTCTGAGCTTGCAGTTCGTTCGCTTCATGATGCCTATCAGTTGGATAAATAAGGTATAAATTTTGGCACAAGAATTTATAAATTGGACTATAAACACAATAAGGGAAGATAAACTTCTAGGTCCTTGGTTAGAAGAGAGGAAATTCGACTGGGTACCTTTAATCTCAAAAGCTGTTTCAAATATAGTAGATAATAATAAATCTGTTTTAATTATAACAGATAATGATTATAAATGGTTCAAACAATATATTCTTACAAATATTAATAAAAAGAAGTTAGGTCGTCCTTATTTACCTTTTTATTCATTTGATTCTTTCAATACTAATATAGATGAGATAAAAACCGAAAATGACATTCAACTTATACATGATATGTTGCAAAACTCTTTTCCAAATGGTTATTTTTTTTGGTATATTGGAAAAAGTCAAAGTATGCGAGCAAATCTTGCTAAAATGTCCAAACAACCACTTTTATGGTTGATGGATGAGGAGTTGTCAAATAGTTTTTATTTAGATAGTAATGATCCTGCTTTAGATATTAGGTTATTAAATATGTATAGATTATTTAACAAAACTTTAGAAGCGGTATTATTCGCACAAATTGATATTGAAAAATAATTACAAATGATAAGAACATCTACACTATTTGTTGTAAATGATATTGATAGATCTCTAGTTGAGTTCACTAATACTTTACCAAAACACTCTGTTAGAATAATAAAAAATGAAGAGGAGGGTAAAAATGAATTCCAGCTTCTTCACGCCCAAAAAGCTATTAAGGAAGCATATATTGCAGATAAGGAGATGAAATATATTTTTTTATGTGGGGATAATTTTAGAGTTGAAGCACAAAATTCACTTTTAAAGGTACTAGAAGAGCCTCCTAAAAATATTATTTTTATAATTATTACTCTCTCAAAAAATTCTATTTTACCCACTATTCTTTCTCGCGTACAAGTAAAATATAAAAGAACAAAAAAAACAGTTGAAGAGTTTGCATTAAATGTGCAAAAACTAGAACTAAAAGATATTTATAATTATCTTAAAAAGAACCAAAGAATTAGTAAAAATGATGCTAAGAATGTTATAGAGTCTATTATGTTTTCCATTAATAAAAATAATGTAAAACTTACACAGCAACAGTTACAAAGTTTTAGTACCGCTATGAAACTTTTAGAACTAAACTCGCGTCCTTTAAATGTTTTAACTACTCTGCTTTTAAATATCATGGTAAAAAGATAATAGTATGAACACAAATAAATTTCCAACAAAAATCATGGGGATTATAAACGCTACAGATGATAGTTTTTTTGAAGATAGTCGATTTTCTAGTACAGATGCAATCTTGAAAATAAAAACTATGATAAAAGATGGTGCAAAAATAATTGATATAGGTGGAATGTCTACACGGCCAGGAAGTATAGAGATATCCGAAAATGAAGAGATGAATCGAATTAAACCTATTTGTGATATGATAAAAAAAGATAAATTATATAAGCAAGTTGATTTTAGTATCGATAGTTACACTCCTAGTGTTATAAAGTATGCTTTAGAGTCTGGATTTACCATAGTAAATGATATCACAGGTTTAAGAGATGATAAGGTTGCAAAAATTACTGCCCAATATAATGCAACAATTATTATTATGCATATGAAAGGGACTCCACAAGATATGCAAAAAAATCCTATATATAACAATATACTTATGGAAGTTGATGATTTTTTTCATTCACAAATTCAAAAAGCAAATCAATTTGGAATTAAAAATATCATTCTTGATGTTGGCATTGGATTTGGTAAAACACTAGAACATAATTTAGTTTTATTAAAAAACATGAATCACTTCTTCCATTTTGGTTACGAGATACTTATAGGTGCAAGTAGAAAATCACTTATCGACAAGATTGTACCAAGTTCTATTGAAGATAGATTAAGTGGAACTTTAGCTATTCATCTTGATAGTATTCAAAGGGGTGCTTCCATTGTACGATGCCATGATGTAAAAGAACACTACCAAGCAATTAAAGTACAAGAAGCAATTCATACTATATCTTAATATTTCTGGGTAAATTTATTTTAAATATTACTTCTTTATCTTGACTCTCTATTTCTAATTTTCCATGCATCTTATTTTCAATAATCTTCTTACTTAAATAAGGTCCCAAATTAGATACAGTATATTCCTCTTCAATACTTAAATGTTTATTAAAAATTTCCAAAATTGCTTCATCATTAATATTTTCACAATTACTGCTTAATATCAATACAAAATTTTCTTGTATGATTTCCGATTTTATACTGATATATTTATTAGCCTTTTTTTTATCCAAAGAATCAATAAAGTAAGTTAATAAACTCATCAATACTTGGGTAAAATCATTCTTATAGTTAAATAGTTCTATAGAATCCACATCAATAGTAATTTTTATATCATTATGCCTAATTTTTAATTTCAGTAATTTTAATGTATTAGTTAAAATATATCTAACTTTAAAATATTCTTCAGGATTATTTTTAACTAGAAAGTCCCTAAAATTATCAACTGTATCAAAAAAATTATGGATAGAATAATCTATATTTCGTAAAAACTTATCTAAAGAGTTATCGTCAAATTTTCCAATATCTTTTTCTAATTTTATTGTTGAACTGGCCATACTAATAACAGATAAAGGCTGTTTCCATTGATGCATTATATTTTCAAACATCTCCCCTAATATTGCGAATTTTGATTGTTGTATTAAAATCTCATCTTTTTCTTTTAAATTTTGAAGTAATTCATCTTGATATATCTTCAATTTTACATGTGTACTTACCCTAGCTTTTAAGACCTTTGGTTCAAATGGCTTTGTAACATAATCAACCGCACCTAACTCTAAGCCCTTAATCATATCATAATCATTTTCTAAAATAGTAAGAAAAATAATTGGGATATGACAATAACTCAGATCTGATTTCAACTTTATACACACTTCAAAACCATCCATATCTGGCATTACTATATCCAAAAGAATTAAATCAGGATCAAGCCCCTCTTCCAACAATGCTAATGCTTTTTCTCCACTTGTTGCAACACTTACAGTATAATCACTTTTTAAAATTTCAACTGCTACTTTTATGTTTTGTGGGACATCATCTACTATTAATATTTTTGGTATATTATTTTTTACTTGAATATTTTTGGTATATATTTTTTCTAAATTACTACTATATTCAACTATTTTAATTTGTGTTTGAATTCTATTGAGAATAAGCTCTTTAGTAACTGGTTTAATTAAATAATCATTTCCACCAACTAACAATGCTTTTTCTTTTTCATTTGCATCTAGTAATGAACTTAAAAATATAATCGGTATATTTTGAGTTTCTTTATCTGCTTTTAGTATTTTACAGACTTCATACCCATCCATCTCTGGCATTAAAACATCCAATAAGATTATATCCGGTTTTGGATTTTTATTTGCTAATTTAATAGCCTGTTTTCCACTCGTGGCCGCAATAATTATATAATCTTTTTTAAGCATTAAACTTAACATATGAATATTAGCGGGTACATCATCTACTATTAAAATCTTCTTCTTTGTCATTATTGGGTATCCTTTATAAAATCACTAATTAACTTCTTGGCTTGATCAGTGTCAAACTCATTTATCGATGTAAGTAGTTTTTTTGAAAAATCTTGATAGTTTTTCTCTAAATAAGGCATAACCTCACGTAAAAGTTTATCAGAAACTACTATATCTTCTTCAAGATTATTTTCTAAATCTTTGAGTAAAACAATAACCTTATCCTTGTCAAATTCTTTAACGATTAACTTTTCATTTTCTAAATTATTTATGGCTTCTAGTACTACTTTTAGTTCATTTTTAAATTCATTTAAAAGATTATCATTAGGAAATTCACCCTTTTGAATAATCAAATCCATCTTTGTTAGATTATTAAATAATTTTATAGCCCCTATATTACCACAAACCCCTTTAATCTCATGAACCTTATTTTGTAAAGATTTTATATCCCTTGCCTTTATAAATAGCTCTAACTCCTTACAAATATCATGATATTGAGAACTAAATTGTTTTAAAATTTGTATATAAACTTCATAACTATCATTTAACTTAGATACTGTATGTTCTACATCAAAAATAGTTTTGTCTAATTTACCCAAAAAGATATTAGTATCTTTATTGGCTATTATATCGATAGTTTTTTCTTCAGATATAAGATATCGAGATAGTACATCAAATAATTCTATGGGATCTATAGGTTTTGTAATATGCTCATTCATACCACACTCTAAACTTTTTTCTTTATCTCCAAAAAGTGCATTCGCACTTAAAGCAATAATCGGAACTTTTTTAAAATAGTCACCCTCTAATTGACGAATATGTTTTGTCGCTTCTAATCCGTCCATATGTGGCATTTGAACATCCATAAGAACAAGATCATATCCCTTATTTTTTATCTTAACCAAGGCTTCAATTCCATCTGATGCTATATCAACATTTAAACCACGCTCCTCTAAGATGTGTAAAGCGAATTCTTGATTAAGTTTATTATCTTCTACAAGTAAAATAGTCATATTTTTAAAATATTTCATTTTTGTGTCAGCATCTTGATTTATTATATTATCGTTAATAGAGTGTTGTACTTCAAATATTTTATTATATAACGCAGAAGGGAAAATAGGCTTACTTAAATACCCTTCAATACCCTCTTTTTGAAGATTTTCATCTATAATATCCTTTGAATAGGCTGAAACTATTATGGTTTTTGTATTATTGCGTTTTAAATCATCTTTGACAATTTTATAGGTTTCAATTCCATTTAGGTCATCCATTTTATAATCTAAGAAAACTATATCATATTTATTATTTTTTATATAATTAATAGCATCTTTACCATTTAAAACTGAATCTACTTTATAATTAAATGACCCTAACATCTCTGTCAAAATTTCAATTGCCGCATTATTATCATCAACAACTAAACATTTTAAGTTACTAATTTGAGTATAATCAAACTTATTTTTAAGAATTTTTGATGTTTTTGTGCATTGAATTGTAAAACAAAATGTTGTTCCCACTCCCTCTTTTGATTCTTCAATCCAAATCTCACCACCTAAAAGTTCTACAAGTTTTTTAGATATAGCCAAGCCTAAACCTGTTCCTTCAAAGTTTCTAGTAACCGAACTATCCACTTGCGAAAATTCTTGAAATAATTTTTCTTGTGCCAACTTAGAGATACCTAAACCACTATCTTTTACACAAAACATTATGACTATATCATTTTCTTGTTCTTTAATAAGTTTCGTTGAAATAATAACTTCACCTCTTGTTGTAAACTTAATGGCGTTAGAAAGAATATTAGTTAATATTTGCCCTATTCTTAGTTTATCACTAATAATATAATTAGGCATAGAACTATCATAATGAGCCAATAATTCTAAATTCTTCTCTTCTGCTTTAAAACTCATTACACTTAATACATCCATAATAACTGAATTAAGTTCAAATTCCTCATTATGAATATCAAGCTTCCCTGCTTCAATTTTACTAAAGTCCAAAATATCATTAATAATACCAAGCAAAGAATTAGCAGCACTATGTGCTTTTTTAATATAATTATCCTGAATAACGGAAACTTCTGTTTTGCCTAAGAGATACAACATACCTAAAACTGCATTCATAGGTGTTCTTATCTCATGACTCATTTTTGCTAAAAACTCCGACTTCGCACTATTTGCTTTTATTGCTTCTTCTTGTGCTAATTCAAGTTTTTCTCTCCCCTTTACTTTTTCTGTAATATTTTCTTTAATTGATGCAAAATATTTAATTTTTCGATTTTCATCAAAAATAGGAGCAATAACAGCACTCTCCCAAAAAATAGTACCATCTTTAGATTTATTTGAAAATTCTCCACTCCATGTCTTTCCCTTTCTAATAGTACTCCATAAATTTTTATAAAACAACTCATCTTGATAACCTGACTTTAAAATACTCGGATTTTGAGATAATAACTCATCTTTTGAATAACCAGTTTGTGATATACAAAAAGGATTAACATATTCAATCACCCCATTTAAATCTGTTATCATCACAGATACTTGACTTTGTTCTATAACTTGAAATAATTTTCGCAACTCTTTTTGTACTTTTTCTTTCTCTATAATTTCACGATTTAATTTTCGATTCCAATATAAAATTATCACTATTATTAAAAGAAACAATGCAACTATTTTATATATTATAGAATAATCAACAATTTTTTGAACATTAACCTTTATCCAATTCTCTTTGATATCATTAATTATATTTTTATCTAAACTATCAATTAAAATATTAAATATATTGAGTAATTCAATCTCATCATTTCGTACAGCTACTGTAATCTCATAATTTACACCAACTTTTGAAGCTATTTTTAAATTTGTCATACCCTCTTTTTTTATATAATAGCTAATAGATGCACTTGTATTTAAAAAACCATATAATTTACCTTGACTTACTTGCATCAACCCATCTGATACAGTATCAACTTCAACTAAATTTATTGCAGGGTGCTTATTTTTAATAAGAGTGATAATTGCAGAACCCTTTACAATTCCAATTTTTTCATCTATAACATTTTTAAAATCTTCAATAAATGGTTCATCTTCTCTTGTAACTATAACTTCTGGAAACATCATATAGGGTTGTGTAAAATTTAAAAATTTATCTCTTGACAATGTATGTACTGCACCAGCTAAAATATCACATTTTTTATCTTGAATTGCCCGTATTGATTCATTCCAATTCTTTGTCTCTACGAGCTTAATTGGTATTGGCAAACTTTGTTTTAATTTTTTGAATATCTCCGCAATTATTCCTATATGCTTCCCTTTTTCAATAGCTTCAAAAGGGAGCCATTTAGGGTCTACACACATTTTTATCTCTTTTTTCTTATGAAGATAATCTAATTGCTTTTTATTGAAAAATGCTTTTTTATAATGATACTCTTTAAGAAGTTTTTTCTTCGCCATTTTCCATCTATTTTTTATTTTTTTTAATTCCTCTTTTGTGATATTATCAAAACCTTTATTGATAGTTTTCAAAAGTTTTTTATTGCCTTTTTTTACCGCACCATAATATTTTTTTGTATAAACATATGTTTTATCATTATATTTATATTGTTCTATATCATGATTGTTTTTTTTTAAAAGATATGCTAATGTGGATCTATCTGACACAAGTACATTCACTTTTCCTTGCATAAAAGCAATACTCGCGTCATCATCAGTTTTATATGATTTAATTACCAGTTTTGGATAATTAGCTTTCATAAAAGTATTTATATAACCATTTCCAACAGCAACAACAAAGGGCTGAAAATCTGCCGTTGATTTTACATCTATACTGTATTTATTGTAAAAAAAATAATTCTTACTCTTATAAAGCGGTTTTTCTGTAAAATCAAAGATACTATTTCTTTTTATTGTATAAAACAATCCAGCATGAACATCAGCCCTACCATCTTGTACCATAGCAAGAGAATCTTCCCAGGAAGCTTCTATAAATTTTATTTTTATATTATTTTTTGTAGCCCATAATCTCCATATATCTATAAGTATACCATTTGCCTGACCATCTAAATCAGTAAATTTTACAGGAGTTGTACCATAATTATAAACTACTTTTATGGTCTGAGCATACCCTTGAATATAAAATAATAGAACAAAAATAAAAGCCTTTATATTCAAAATTTTCACTCACTCTCCTCTAATAAACATCTATATTATTAATTGTACCAAAGTTATTTAGATTATATCATTAAGTATAGACTTTTTTAATTTATAGCTACCATCTTTGAATAATAGAGATAAAAACTTCTGTGAGTTTTTTAACTTCTGATACTGAGGTTCTCTCATTTACAGCATGGATAGTATCATTGATCACACCAAATTCTACTGTTGGTATTTTATATTGTCCAAAAAGCCTTGCATCACTAGTTCCACCTGCTGTACTTAATTTTGTTTCTATATTACAAATATCTTGAATACTTTTTTGCATCTGTTTTACTACTTTGGTATCTGAATCTGTTACAAATGGGTAAGAAGCTTGAGTTAATCGAAGAGTATAATCTAAATTTTTAAATTTTTCTGCTATAAATTTTTTGATACTTTCTTGGTTTGTTTTTGTAGAGTTTCTTACATTAAACATCATATTTAATTTATTTGGAGTTACATTTGTAACTTCCATTCCAGATCTTATATCTGTAACTACAAATTTACTCGGAGCAAAGAATTCATCTCCATTATCCAGATCAAATCCTGCAATTTTTGGTAATATAGGAGCTATTAAATGTACTGGATTTATTGCTTTTTGGGGATATGCAGCATGACCTTGCTTTCCTTTTAATTCAAAATATCCATTGATACTTCCTCTACGCCCTACTTTAATAGCATCTCCAAACACCATTTCACATGTAGGTTCAGCAACTATCGCAGATTTTGGCAAAAAATTTATTTTTTCTAAATGTTCCATCATTTTTATTGTTCCATATGTACCCTCACCCTCTTCATCACTGGTTAATAAAATCGATAAAGTTCCATTAAAATTTTTTGCATTTTTACAAGCATATAAAAAACTAGCAACACCACTCTTCATATCTTGTGTACCACGAGCTGTAATAACTCCATCTATAATTTGGGCAGCGAAGGGTTCAACATCCCAACCTTCACCAGTTGGTACAACATCAATATGACCAGCAAAACATAAATGTTCATCACTATCATTAAATTTTTTATAGTAAAACCTATTTTTTACATCTTCTACATCTACTTTTATACACTCCCATGTATCACCCAGATACTCATCTATAAAGCTATATATCCCCGCATCATCTGGAGTAACTGATTGAAATTGTAAAAGTTTTTGAAATAATGGTATAATATCCATAAATATCCTATTTTATTTTTTGGTAATTTTAGCTAAACTAAACTTTCAACATTATAGATAAGGGATATATATACATGAATTTAAAAATCACACCAGAAGTAATAGCCTCTCAACTAGAAATAGGAAAAACTGAAGCTAGTTTAAAACAGATAGAAACAGCTATAGCAAATACTAAGAATTTTGATAATTTTTCAAAACATATTATAAGTTTAAATGATAAATTAAAACATATGAACGCTTATGTAGGACTATCAAATAAAAAAGCATACTTTAAAATCAAATATGATGGTAGTGTAGAAGAATTAGAAAAAGAGTTCTTAGAAGAGATTGAGCATTGGAGTAACAAATACAATGTAAAACTAAAACAACTTGATAATAAAAATGTCTTTTATATAATAGGAAGAGAGTAACTCTCTTCTTATCCTTTGTTATTTAGAACTATGATAATCATTTTTATAATGAACGTATAAACCAGCGTGTTTTTTTAAAGCTTCTACCTCTTTTTGAGTAAGAGTTTTAACAACTTTTGCAGGGCTTCCCATAATCAGACTTCGTGGTGGAAATATTTTATTTGCAGTTACTAAAGAATTAGCACCAACAATACTACCCTCTTTTATTACTGCTCCATCTAAAATAGTAGCACTCATACCTATTAAACACTTATTTTCAATAGTACAGCCATGTAACATCACTTTATGTCCTACGGTTACATCATCTCCAATAATAGTTTCATTCCCTTTCAAGTTAGCTAAAGGATCACTATTCGTAACATGAATCATAGATAAATCTTGAATATTCGTCCGTTTCCCAATAGTAATCTTATTAACATCACCACGAACAACACACCCAAACCAAATCGAACTATCTTTGCCTAAAGTAACATCTCCTATAACATCTGCACTAGGGGCTACCCATGAAGATCTTTTAATTTTTGGATAATACTTTTTAAATTTATGTAACATATACCCTCCTTGTGAAATTATTATATCAAAATTTATAAGTAATCTAGACTAAACTACCTCTTATAAGACGACTTTTTTGAACTTCATTATCTAGTAGTTGTTTTATATTTTCATTCGCTATAATAGCGAAAAAAATCATCACTTAGGATCAAAATGAGTTTCCATAACTTAACAATACTTATTACAGGTTGTTCCTCTGGTATAGGATATGAAACTGCCCTATATTTAAAGAAAAAAGGGTTTAGAGTTTTTGCAACTGCCAGAAAAGAAAAAGATGTAAGTAAACTTCAAAAATTAGGATTTGATGCCTTTTTACTTGATGTAACAAAAAAACAAACAATTACAAATACCTTAAATCAAGTTTTACATCTTACAAATGGAAAACTTGATATTGTTTTTAACAATGCTGGATTTGGGCAACCAGGGGCCATAGAGGATCTCTCCACCCAGACACTTAAAGAACAATTTGAAACAAATGTTTTTGGACTGCATGAAGTAACAATTCAAGTTTTACAAATAATGAAAAAACAAGGGTATGGAACTATTATTCAGCATAGTTCAGTTTTAGGGCTTATCTCTTTAAAACTTCGTGGTGCGTACAATGCAAGTAAATATGCTATAGAGGGTTTAACAGATACTTTAAGATTAGAACTAAAAGATACAAATATAAATGTAACACTTTTAAATACAGGTCCAATTACCAGTAACTTTAGAAAAAATGCTATTAAAAAAACTTTAGATAATATAGATATAGAGAACTCACGTTTTAAAAAGTCGTACTATAAAAGTATGAATGCCAATAAAAGTACAGTCCCTTTTAACTTAGAAGCTATAGAAGTAGCAAAAGTAGTAGAGAAAATTATTCTTGCTAAAAAAGTTAAACCGAGATATTATATAACAAAAGCAACTTATATTTTGGGATTTGCAAAGAGAATATTATCTACAAGTAAATTAGATTCTATTTTAAATAAAATCTAACCAGACATTTGATACATAAGATGACACCTTTTCCTATTAAAAAACTTTGTAATTTTTTCTAAATATACATAATTACTACATGGCTTTTAACTATAATATAATGTTTTATACTATACCATACCACATACAAAATTAAGGAGATCAAATGAAAAAAATTATAAAAGGTTTTATCGCTACAAGTACTGTTGCAGCTGCACTATTATTAACAGGTTGTGGAGATAAAAAAAGTGAAACAAAAACGGAAGATTCTACTGCAAAATCACAATATGTATTAAAATTTTCTCATGTTGTAAGTCCTGCTACACCAAAAGGGAAAGCAGCAGTCTTTTTTGAAAAAAGATTAGAGGAGTTATCAAACGGAAGAATTGATGTTCAGGTATACCCATCATCACAATTATATAAAGATAATGCTGTGTTAAAAGCACTTACTCTAAACTCTGTTCAGATGGCAGCACCTTCATTTTCTAAGTTTGGGAAAATTGTTCCTCAGTTAGCACTATTTGATTTACCATTTATTTTTAAAGATATCGATCATCTCCATAGAGTTCAAGATGGTGAGGTTGGTTCAAAGCTAAAATCTATGGTAACTGATAAGGGAATAGTAGCTTTAAGTTACTGGGATAATGGATTTAAACAACTCTCTTCAAATAAAAAACCTTTACTTAATCCAGAAGATGCAAAAGGTCAAAAATTTAGAATCATGTCTTCAAAAGTTCTTGAAGCACAGTTTCACGCAGTTGGTGCAAATCCACAAATGATGCCTTTTTCTGAAGTATACTCAGGATTACAACAAGGTGTAATTGATGCAGCTGAGAATCCAATCTCAAACATCTATACTAAAAAATTTCACGAAGTTCAAAAATACCTTTCTATATCAGATCATGGATACTTAGGATATTTAGTAGTTATGTCTAAAAAATTCTGGAAATCTTTACCTGAGGATTTACAAAGAGATGTTATTCAAGCTATGAAAGAAGCAACTGAAAAAGAAAGAAAGTTAGCCTTAGAGTTAAATATGAAACAACTGGGTCTTATTGAAGACTATGCTAAAAAAACTGGTAAACTAGAAATATTTAGACTAACGGATGCTCAAAAAGAAGCTTGGAGAAAAAAAGTAAGTACAATCTATCCTGAGTTTTACTCTGATAAAAAGATTGGTAAAGAGTTAATAGAGAAAACTATAGCGACTAAGTAATATGTTTACTATAATCGGTAAAACTATAGGTTTTATAAACCAGTCAATAGCAGCATTCGGTATATCCGCTGGTGTTGCTATTGCTTTTACGAATGTTGTTGCAAGATATGTTTTTGATGCGTCATTAGTATGGGCAACAGAACTTACAATATTTTTATTTTTATGGAGTGCTTTTTTTGGTGCTGCATATTGTTTTAAAAAAGATGCGCATATTGCTGTAACTATTGTACTAGATATTATGCCATCAAAAATAGCAAAAATCATGCTTTTAATTTCCCATTTTATTACAATCGTATTTTTATTAGCTGTTGCTTACTATGGATATGAGTATTTACTATTAGTTCATGAGATCGATGAAAGATCGATAGATTTATGGGATATGCCTATGTGGATTATTTATTTAGTTATACCTATCTCTTTTGGATTTGCTGCATATAGAGTTGGTGAAAAAATTATTCAGATTTTAACAACACCACACGATCAAGTAGTAAAAGAGAGTGAAGCAGAGATGGTGTTGGCTGAATTAGGAGTAAAACAAGGTGACAACTCCAATGAACATGTCCATAAACTAAATGACATTGTAAAATCGGTTGAGAAAAAAACAGGAGGTATGCTATGAGTATTACTGTACTATTTGGTATATTTTTATTTCTTGTTATTTTAGGAAGTCCCATTGCTATTTGTTTAGGTGTTGCTACATTTACAACAATGATGTTATTTACAAATATCTCACCTATTGAGGTGTCTTCTATGATGTTTGAAAAGATTGAACATTATTCTTTGATGGCTATTCCTATGTTTATTTTAGCTGGAAATTTACTTTCAAAAGGGAGTGCCGCAACAAGAATTATTGAGTTTGCTAAGTCTGTTGTAGGACATCTTCCAGGTGGGCTTCCTATCTCAGCTATTTTTGCATCTATTATATTTGCTGCTGTTTCTGGATCTTCACCTGCAACTGTTGTAGCTATTGGTTCTATTATGTTTGGTGCTATTATGGAAGCTGGTTATCCTAAAAAATATGCTGTTGGTACAATAGCAACTGCTGGATCTTTAGGTATTTTGATACCACCTTCAATTGTATTGATTGTATTTGGGGTTACTGCTGAAGTTTCTATTGGTAGATTATTTATGGCAGGTGTTGTTCCTGGAGTGATGCTGGGTCTTATGATGATGCTTGTAACTTATATTGGTGCTAGAAGGCTTGGATTTGAAAGAACAGAACCTGCTCCTTTTAAAGAACGATTTGCTAAGATGAAAGATGCTTCTTGGGGACTTATGACAATTGTTATTGTTATTGGAGGTATCTATGGAGGTATCTTTACTCCAACTGAAGCAGCAGCAGTTGCAGCGGTATGGGCTTTTGTTATCTCAGTGTTTATCTATAAAGATATAAATTTAAAAGATATGTTTTCCGTGTCTTTAGAGTCTGCAAAAACAACTGCTATGATTATGTTTATCATCGCAAATGCTATGTTATTTGCACATTTTTTAACTATTGAAAATATTCCTCAAGGGATTACAAATACTTTAATCGAAGCAGATGTTAATAAATATATGTTCTTAATTATGGTAAATATATTATTAATAATCGCTGGTTCATTTATGGAGCCATCTGCAATTATTATGATTATGGTTCCTTTATTACTCCCTGTTGCTATTGCACTTGGTATCGATCCTATCCATTTTGGTATCGTAGTAACTATAAATATGGAGCTGGGTATGGTTTCACCCCCTGTTGGGCTTAATCTCTTTGTAACATCAGGACTTACAGGTATGTCCATCAAAGATGTTATCGTTGCAGCATTTCCATGGACAATGACTATATTTGTTGGTCTTATGCTAGTAACTTATATACCTGAAATTGCCCTATGGTTACCAAACCTGATGTATGGTGGGTAGAAGTAATTTCAATTAAAAGCGATAAAAAAGGGGATAGAGAGATTAACCCCTTTTTTATTTCGGGATAGATATAAAAAATTTTGCACCATTTTTTGTATTTTTCACTTTTAATTTTCCACTCATATTTTTATCTATAATAATTTTTGACATATACAATCCTATTCCTGTACCATTGGCTTGTGATTTTGTTGTAAAATATGGTTCAAAAATTTTATTTTTTGGTTCTGTTTTGATCCCTCCACCATTATCTTCAATTGTTAAAACAATAAAATTATTCTCTTCATACCCACTTATAGTAATAGTTCCATTACTAATTTTATTACTTATTAACACATCTTTTGCATTTTGAATTATATTTAAAACAACTTGTTGATATTCATTTAAATAGGTATCTATTGTAATAGTTTTATCAATCATGATGTTCACTTTTATATTATTATTTTCTAAACTACTAGATATAATACTCATAACGGAATCTATAATAGTATATAAAAAAAACTTCTCTTTCTCTTTTTTTGGCATAAAAAAGTTTCTAAAGTCATCTATGGTTTGAGACATATATTCTATAACTTTATCTGCTTCATCTATTTTTTTTTGCATTGATTGTTTATCCAAAGTATCAATATTGTACTTAAACTTAATATTCATCAAAATAGATGAAAGTTCAGAAAGTGGCTGTCTCCATTGGTGTGCAATATTTGAGATCATCTCCCCTAAGGCTATAAATCGTGACTTTTCAACTAAAAGTTGTTCTTTTTCTCTATTTTTTGCTATCTCCTCTTGAACCCTATTTTGAAGAGTTAAATTCAACTCTTTGAGAAGTTTTTCATCTTCACGAACTTTTCTTTTATACTCTTTTAAAACAGTATCGATTTTTTTGGAAATAAAAATAGAAACCACTATAGCAATAGTTAAAAATAGAAGAAATAATACTAAATTATGTCGAATTTGTTTTTGTACTATATGTTCTAAATTTTTTCTTTTTAAAAGTATCTCATTTTCAATATCATCTATATACACACCAACAGCAATAACCCAGTTTAACTCTTTATGGTATTTAAAATAGGACAATTTTAGTTTTGCTTCTATTTCATTTGGTTTTTTATATTGATACTGAGTATAAGACTCCCCTTTTTTTCGTATATTTTCTAAAAACTCTTCTCGAAATTTTTTCCCATCTGGATCTTGAAAATTTGTAGATATAAATTTATTTATTAAATCGGGTCGATTTGGATTGACTATAAGTTTTGCAAATTTATCTCCACCTTGAATATTTTGTATATCATATACAAAAACATAATTACTTTTTTTCTCCTCAAATGTAATATTATTTAAAAGTCGGATTGCCTCATTTTTAAATTCTTGATTATTTATATCATTAATAACAATATTATAATTTAAAATATCAAATATCGTATTAACCTCTTTTTTTAATGTTTTTCGTTTCTCTTTATAATACTCCTTTACAAACTGTTTCATTTGTATATCAAAATCTTTGTATGTATTGTCTATATAAAAATATGAGATCATAAAGATCATACTACACATAATAATAGTAAATATATAAATAATCATTTTTGATAAATTTTTTTCTGTAATTAAATTCAAATTTGTCCTTATAATCTTATTTATGCTATCATAACATAATATTTCTAATAAGGATTTTTCAATATGTCAACAAATACAACTACTAAATTAAAGGTATTTTCAGTCCTTTATGTTGAAGACGATAATGGGATTAGAGACAATATAACTGAAATTCTTCAACATCTATTTAAAAAAACCTATACCGCCAAAAATGGAAAAGAAGCGTATGACCTTTATTTAGAATATAAACCAGATTTAATTATTACAGATATAAAAATGCCTGAAATGGATGGTATAGAGTTTATAAAAAAAATTAGAGAATATGACTCCAAAACAAGGGTTATTATAACTTCTGCATATACTGATTTAGACTACTTATTAGATGCGACACAATTACATCTTATAAAATATATCATCAAACCTATCACGGAAGAAAAACTTATGGAAGCCTTATCCTCTTTTGTACAAAGCTATGCAAAAAGTCACATTTTTGTCATAGGGAGAAATATAATATTTGATTATGACAAATCTATTATTCAAAATAATGATAAACAATATCAACTTACAAAAAGAGAGAACCGATTTCTCAAAATACTTAGTTCTAAAAAAAGAGTTATCACTTATGAGGAGATTGAAAATCAAGTCTGGGATAGTAATCTTGTTATGACACAAAATGCTTTACGATTGTTTATTAAAAATTTTCGAAAAAAACTTCCACTAAATACTATTAAAAATGTGCAAGGAGTTGGATATAGACTTGTTTTAGAAGAGGATAAGTGATAAAAAATTCAGAACTCAACTAGAGTTTATAAGTGGTGATGTTTTGGGGTTTGATACAAAACTTCAAGAAATTATTTATTTTAATTTGGCAATATTTTTGATACAATTGCAACGAAATAAATGGAATAATATTTAAAGGATATACTATTAAAAGTAAATTGATTTTTTTATTTTTTATCATAAATTTTATGATATATGGTGTTACGGGGATTAACCAAAAAGAGCGAATTGAAGTATCTTTAAATAATCATATTTATAAACTCAAAAGTCACTATAAAGTTCTTATGAATCAGCAACATCTTACTTCTGATCTTACTTATTATAAAACAATAGAAAATCCAAAAGTCATCTCAATACTTACAAAAGCGCTTGAAACTACAGATATAAAACAAAAAAATCAACTTAGAGATAAACTCTACAATCTACTGTTACCAGAGTATGAAAAATTAACGCAAAGGGGTGTTTTACAATATCATTTTGTTTCTCCCGACAATAGATCATTTTTACGTTTTCATAAAAAATCTAAATATGGAGATGACCTTACAGATGTAAGACATGATTTTAAAAAGGTAAATGATAAAAAGATAATTATTCGTGGTTTTTCTCAAGGAAGAACTGCACATGCTTTTAGAAACGTATATCCTATTTTTGGTAAAAATAATAGATATTTAGGTGCTATAGAGATATCATTTACAAGTGAATATCTACAAGATAATTTAACCAATGTTTCAAATATACACACACACTTTTTAGTAAATAAAAATATATTTGAGTCAAAAGCATGGAAAAGAGATGACTTAGTTATAAAATATACTGAAAGTCTTGAAGATAAAAATTATATGATCAGTATAACAAGAAATCATACAAAAGAAGCATATAAAAAAATCATGAAAGAAAAAATAGACTCTATTCACACTCAAATTTCTAAAAATCTACCTCTAGGGAAAGAGTTTGCTATCTATTTTATAAAACAAAATAAAGATATTGAGGTGATCTCTTTTGTGCCAATTAAAAGAAATACAAGCGATAAAATCATCGCTTGGGTTGTTTCTTATGAAAAAGATGATTTTATCGATATCACATTAACCAACACATTACATATACGTATTATATTATTTTTTGTTTTACTTGTACTATTTTACTTTATATATAAAACACTTATACAGAAGGATAATTTAGAAAATATTGTTGAAGCAAAAACTCGCGCACTCAAAGAGCTTAATGAAAATCTTGAACGAAAAATTATTCAAGAAGTTGAAAAAAGTAAAGAGATAGAAGCAAAATTATTTCAATCAGAAAAGATGGCTAGTATGGGTGAAATGATAGGAAATATTGCACACCAATGGAGACAACCTCTCTCAATCATCTCAACTGGTGCTACAGGTATGTTGGTTAAAAAAGAGTATGGTATGCTTACAGATGAAGAGTTTATCAGTGTGTGTAATGCCATAAATGAAAATGCACAATACTTATCTCAGACAATTGATGACTTTAGAAATTATATTAAAGGAAATCGAAAGAAAACAGTTTTTGATTTAAAAAATCATATAGATAGTTTTGTTCATCTTATAGAGGGTTCTTCAAAAAAAGAAAAGATAGAAATAATAGTTGATATAAATGAAAACACTAAAATAGATGGTTATCCAAATGAATTAGTTCAATGTTTTATAAATATATATAACAATGCAAAAGATGCCTTTATCGAAAATAGCATAAAGGACAGATATATATTTATAACTTGCAAGCAAACAAAAGATAGTGTCAATATTATAATAAAAGATAGTGCTGGAGGAATTTCAAAAAAGATAATTGGTAAAATTTTTGAACCATATTTTACAACAAAACATAAAACGCAAGGAACAGGCCTTGGACTTCATATGACATATACTTTAATTGTTGAAGGTATGAATGGACAAATTGAGGTAGATAATACAAGATATAACTATAAAAACAATAGCTATGCAGGTGCAAAATTTACAATTTCACTTCCTATAGAACAAGTCTAATATTTTATGAAAAGCAAACTTGATATAGCAAGAATCTATTTAGATATAATGGATCAAAAATGATACAAGCAATTATCAAGTTTGGTTTAGAAAAACCAATACTCAACTATATGTTACTTTTCTTTCTCTTTATACTTTCAATATTTTCATATATGAAAATACCAAAAGAGATATTTCCCCTCTCAAGCTTAGATGCTATAACTATCAATGGAAATTACGCAGGTGCTAGTAGTACTATTTTAAATAAACTAGCAGTACAAAAGATAGAAGATGAACTAGGAAGTATAAGCGAAGCAGATACAATCTCAACGATAGTAAAAACTGGTTTTTTTAGTATCAATATAAAACTAAAAAGTGGTTATAAAGTAGCAGATGTGATTGATGATATCAAAGATATAGTCACAAAAGTACGAACAGATTTACCTACAGATATGGATGAGCCAACAGTAAAAGAGGTTACAAGTGCATTCCCACTTATAACTATTGCGATTTTTGGAAATAAGTCAAGGGAAGAGCTTATTAATATAGCAAAAAAAATCAAAACCAAAATTAATAAGATAAATGACTTAAGTCAAGTAAATATTTTTGGAGATAGCGACAAAGAGTTACTTATCACTTTTGATGATGCTAAAATAGATGCTTATGGTCTCAATAAAAATTTGCTTATAAGTACTATTTCAAATAGTAGCTCCATTTTTCCAGCTGGTATTATTAAAGATAAAGGGAGCCACTACTATCTTAGTAGTCAAAATGGGGAGAAAGATTTAAAAAAACTCAATAATATGATTTTAAAATTTGCAGATCAAACGCTCTATTTAAAAGATATCGCTACAGTTGAATATAAGCTTGCTGATGTTAGTACAAAATCGCACTTTAATGGAAAACTTGATATGTCTATAGGTGTCAATAAAGGACGCTTAGGGGATAGTATCTCTTTGGTAAAAGAGATTAAAGAGATACTTAAAATAGAACAAAAAAAATATACCGATGTAAAATTTGATACATATACGGATACTTCAGTATGGATTAAAAATCGACTCAATACTGTTGTAAGTAATATAATTTTTGGTATTTTACTTTTATCAACTGCCCTATTCTTTTTTATCAATATGAGAATCGCATTTGTAGTAGCTATAGGGATACCCACAAGTTTTATGATAGGACTTATAGCTGCTGAACAAATGGGATATAGTTTAAATATGCTTTCACTTTTGGGAGCTTTATTAGCTCTAGGAATGCTAGTAGATGAAGCTATAGTGGTTGCAGAAAATATCTATCGACACTTAGAGATGGGGAAAGATAAGATGAGTGCGGCTTTAGATGGTGCTATAGAAGTGTTTCCAGCTGTATTAACAGCGACGGCTACTACAATTTTTGCATTTTTACCAATATTACTTATGACAGGTGAAACGGGTATTTTTATGCGTATTCTTCCTATTATGATCTCCGTTCTTTTACTAAGTTCTCTTGTAGAAGCTTTTTTCTTTTTACCACTTCATGCAAAACACACATTAAAGGTAAATAAAGAACACTCCAAAGCAGATAGTATATGGATCGCAAATAAAAAACTTTACAATACTATTTTAACTTTTTGTTTAAAATGGAAATATATAGCCTTTATCTCTTTAGTTTCTTTTATTATTATTGCTTCATTTACTCTGGGAAAAATACTTAAATTTGAATTTATGCCAGATTTTGACACAACACAGGTATATATTTCAGGTTCAGTTGGAGTTGGTCATAGTATAGAGGAAACAGAAAAAATGGTAATTCAATTAGAAAAAAAACTTCTAAAGGACTTTCCACTAGGAAATGAGATAGATAGTATTAGTTCAGTAATAGGATTAAAATTAGATGGAAAACAACTTCCTCAATATGAGGAGTTTTATTTTCAAATTTTTATAAATCTTAAAGAAAGAGCCCCTTTAAACTTTTTTAATAAATATATCAATCCATATTTAAGTCCAAAATATGATGATACAGATATGACAAGAATACAATCTGCACGTACTATATCCAATCAACTAATCCAATCACTACAAAAGATAATAGACTCAAAACAATTTTCAGAACTAAATGTCAATGTACCAGGTTCTGGAATAGTAAGTCATGATATAGAAATTAGCTTTAATAGTACCAATAAAATAGCATTATCAAATGCTATAAAAACGGTAAAAAAGGAACTTTCCAAAATAGATGGGGTAGATAATATTGCAGATGATATTTTACTAGGAAATCATGAGTTAAAATTCACTATTAATAACTATGGACAAAAGCTAGGTTTTACTGAAACGACTCTTGTAAATGCTTTAAAACCTTTTTATTTTAAAGGAAGTTATTCTAAAATGTACGATGATGAAGGTATTGTACAGATTGTTATGCAATCAAAAAATAAAGATATAAAAAGTTCTTTAGATACTTTTGAATTAACTATACCAAATAGCACTCAAAAGGTATTCTTAAAAGATATAGTAAGCTTTACAAAAATAGCAACACTAAGCCAAATATTTAAAGAAAATGGAAAAGCGATTCAAAGTGTAACGGCATCTATAAATGGTGATATCACAAGTGATGAAGTCTATATAAAACTACAACCTATTTTAGAAAAACTAAGCCACGATATTTCAATAGATATAAAAGGGGAACAAAAAGAGAATGAAAAAATCCAAAAAGAGATGACAGAAGCTTTTATCATAGCACTTATCCTTATTTTTATATCACTTGTTTGGATGTTTGATTCGATTGTAAAATCATTTATTATTCTAAGTACCATTCCATTATCTATTTTAGGAGTGTTTATAGGGCATCTAATTATGGGTGTAAATCTTACTATGCCAGGGCTTATTGGTATGGTAGGACTTGCTGGAGTTATAGTAAATGATGGTATAATTATGATGGATTTTATAAAAAAAGCAAAAAATATAGAGGAGTTAAAAAGTTATTGTCTGTTGCGACTAAGACCAATTTTACTCACCTCTCTTACGACTATATTAGGTCTTAGTACTTTAATCTTTTTTGCATCAGGTCAATCACTTATACTCCAGCCTATGGCGATAGCTTTAGGATTTGGAATACTATGGGCTACAGTGTTAAATCTATATTATGTACCGATGTTATATAGACTAATATATTTAAGAGATAAGAATTAAAAAATAAAAGGAGATTGATATGAACAAATATGATTTACAACTAAAAGAGTTAATAGAATACACCGTTATACCAGATATAGAGGATAGATTAGATGAGATTTTTGCGGATATTGCAAAAAACAAACAAACCACCGATGAACAAAATAATGAGATAAAAGAGATGCACGAGATGCGTGATGAATTTAATGAGATACTAAAAGAGATAGAAAATAAAAAACTATCACAAGAAGAGTGTACCGAACTGTATGAAGATATCATAGAAATGATCTCCGATGTGCAATAAGATGCACAATCCCCTAGGCTAAGTTTAAAACTTAGCCTTTTTTAACTATTATTTTTACTCAAATACTTTTGCAACATCTTTAGCATACTGGAGTTCTGTTGTAATACCTACACACGAACAGTTAATCTCACTGAGTACATAAATATCTTTTCCATTTTCATCATAATCTAAAATATAATCCATAGTCCATAATAAAGGATAAGCTTGTCCTTGTAGATAAGGTTTTAAATCCTCTAAACCAGCATAAGTTAAATCAATAACTTCTTTCCATTTTGGGTCATCTGGAGACTCATATTTATACTTAGCACCAGAAAATAATGTTGCTGAGAATTCACCCTCTTGAGGTTTTTTATGTACAACTGAAATAGCCTTATCATTCACAAGTAAAACTCTAATTTCACCCTCAGTAATTCTTGATAAATATCTACATGATACAAATCCTGTTTTACCTTTAAAATAAACAGCATTTTCTTCATCTTTTTCAAAATTTTTCTCAAAAGCAGTCATAAAAGCATCAAGTGAAGCAAAATTTTCTTTTTCATTATTCACTGCTTCAGTTGAAACAACACTTCCATCTTCTTTTAAAGCAACTAAATAAACACCCTCTCCAGTTGAACCATAGTTTGTTTTTAGCACCCTAATTTTTTCTTTTTTTAGAACTTCTGGAAATTGGGCTTTAAAATCACTATACTCGTGATAAAAAACTGTTGTATCTTCACCTAAAGCTGTTCCTTTTAATTTTGCTAAGATATCCTTAAAATCAAAGTTAATCATAACATCTGGATGAGTATGAGCCTCCACTCCAGCATCATTTAAAGACTTTAAAAATTGAAAATATTCATCAACTTCTTTTAAATTACCTGGATTAATCCTACTTATAACCACTTTGGCATTCTCTTTTAAATAATTAAATAACTGCTCTTTTTTTTCCGGATTATAAAACACAATCTCATTTTCTAAACCAGTTAAATCAGATATAGCATTCAATATTGGTTTGGTATCTGGTCTAAAACCATCAAATCCCTTATCACTACCTTTGGCATACTCAATAATAAAAACTTTTTTCTTCATTCTTTACTCCTCCATTTTTCTGTGGTGTATTGTATAATATTTTTATTTAATTTTTATTTAACTTTATTTAAATATCATAAAAGATTTTGTTTTTTAATTATATTAAAACACTATATATCAATAATAAAATAAATATGTTATAATGCACCCAACTTAACCAAGGAATAAATTATGAAATTTGCAGACCCTAAAAATGATTTAGCATTTAAAAAGATATTTGGAGATGAGAAACATAAGAATATATTAATCTC
>PDWI01000973.1_pt1 | contig 46244 bp, 34 predicted proteins | sample 1430891 | NCBI WGS metagenome assembly PDWI01 (sample SAMN01162508, study PRJNA174530) | Oral metagenome, whole genome shotgun sequencing project. | biome: Marine environment; feature: Marine mammal; material: Swab sample of the gingival sulcus; isolation source: swab sample of gingival sulcus...
ACGCACTACTAAAGCTACAAGAGAAATTGCAGATATGATTAATAAAATACAAAATGACACCGGAAATGCAGTACAATCAATTGAATCTGGAACAGAAGAGGTTGAGAAAGGAAAAGAACTTGCTGCTAAATCTGGTAGCAGTCTAAAACAAATAATACAAGGTGCCAATGAAACTGTGGAGGCAGTAAAACAAGTAGCAGATGCAAGCAATCAACAATCACAAGCAATAGAAAAAATAAGTATAAGTGTTGAAGGCATTAACAGCGTAAGCCATGAAAGTGCAATGGGTATTCAAGAAGTTGCAAAATCAGCCGAAGATTTGAATCAACTAACTAAAAATCTAAATAACTTGGTAGAAAAGTTTAAAGTAAAAAAACAAGATTTTGGTTTAGAATACAAAAAAAGCAGTGTAAGGAATTATGCCCAAATGGAAATGTAGTTAGACTGTAAAATATTTTGTATAAATGGGATTATTGGATTTATTAAATATTTTTCACTAATCTATTACATAAATTCATAAACAAAAGTAGTAGAATATAGTTTAATTTTTTTACGAAAGACAAAATAGGCTTGTGATAAAATAGAGAGCTTTTATCTATATTACAGAAATCTTCTGTGGCAAAATAATAGGCAGTTTAATCTGAATTCTGCTCCCTATTTTTCGTTTTGAATATTGTCAAAAAGTGTTTTTACTAATTTCCCTTTTAATTAAATTATGATTTATAATTGCAAACAATAATAGCATACTCCCAGTATAATAGGCACAATAATAAATGTTATCAGTTATAATAAAGCCAAATAAACTTCCACCAGCAACCAATAAACTGGCAAGTATCAAATATGTTTTTAATTTATACGCATAAATAAAAGGTAGATAATGAGCTCCAGTAATTATTGTTAATGCAGGAAAAAACAAATTCACATTTTCATTTGTAAGTAAAAAGATTAATGGGAACGAAAAAGGTATTATTAAAGCTATTTGAGTGAACAATAAATTAAGAGGATTTTCTTTACTTACTTTAGGTCGTTTTAAAATAATTTGAAGAAATTGACTTAATGGGTAAAAAAATGTCCCGCTAATAATAATTATCAGAATTCCAATTTTAAATGAAACAAAATCCCAAATAATTCCAGCTAATATCCAAAAAAAACCTTCAAGTAATAATATTGAAAATCCGCCCCAATAAGATTGTCGTATTTCTTTATGATAATCCATTTATTTACTTTTAATTCTAACTAATGTAAAAATTACTTATTGTTTTTCAATTATTTATATTTTATTCAACTTTCCTTATTTCACTTGCTTTTTGCTATCCGTTTTACTTTAGAAAAATAATTTTAATAAGAACCAAAAAAAGAATAGATGGCTCGTTTCATTTTGCTTCTAAGAGTTCTTATGTAGGTAATGAAATACAACACATTTTATTCATACCTTAGTGCATCAATAGGATCAAGATTTGCAGCTTTATAAGCAGGGTAAGTACCAAAACCAACTCCAACTATTACGCATAAAAGCACGCCAATTACAACCCAATCCAAAGGAATTGCTACCGGAGCATCTAAAGCCATACCAGCCAAATTACCAACAACTAATCCGATGAAAATTCCAAGAACACCACCAAACAATGACAATACAACTGATTCAATTAAAAACTGACTTAAAATATTTATTTTTTTAGCACCAATAGCTTTTCTTATGCCTATTTCTTTGGTCCTTTCAGTTACTGATACAAGCATAATATTCATAATTCCAATACCGGCTGCAAGTAATGCAATTAAAGCAATAGCATAGGCACCAATTTTTACACCGGCAGTCATTGAATTAATTTGTGATAGAACGGATTCATTTGAGCGAACACCAAAATCGTTATCCTCTCCAGTAGGAACTTTTCTAATGGTTCTAAAATAACCAATTGTTTTTTCTATTATATCTTCGTATTCCTCATCAGAAAAAGAGCTCACTGTAATATTTATACTCTTACCATATTTACCATAAAAACTTTGCCAAGTTGTAATAGGAATAGCAGCAAAATTATCTTTATCTTCACCAAATGATGTTGACTGTTTTTCAAGTACGCCAATAACTCTTAACTTATGATTATCAACTTTTACTTCCTCGCCAATTGGGTTATCATCTTCAAAAAGAGTTTTTGCTAAAGTGTGCCCTAAAACAATTACATTCTCAGATCTCTTTACATCATTGTAATTAAAATTTCTTCCATCTTCTGCAATCCATTTATTATTCGGAAAAGCTTCTGGTGTACAACCTACTAAATTAACAGTTGGATTTGTTTTTGTATTATTATACTTAAAAATTCTTCCATATTTCCATTGTTCTGCACCAACGGCTTTAGCTTCTCCAGCTAATTTATCTCTTAACTTTTCAAATTGTTCATAAGTTATGTCTTTTCTGTTTCTATACTTTCTTCTGTCTCCCCTATCTATTGTTGCGGGATATTTTTGAATTTGAAAAGTTGCTTGACCGAGTGTAGAAACACCAGCTTCTATACTATTTTGCAGAATTGTTACAATTGTACTAATTGTAATTATTGAAAAAATCCCAACAATAATACCCAATACAGTTAAAAATGATCTTAACTTATTTGCCTTTAATGAATTAAGTGCAACAATTATAATTTCCATTATTCGTACCTTAATGCGTCTACCGCATCCATTTTAGCTGCTGTATAAGCAGGAGCAATTCCCGAAATTATTCCGGTTATTAAAGAAATACCTATTGCAATAATTACTGCGTCAATTTGTACTGATACCGGGAAATCATATTGTTCAATAATTTTTGCACCAAGCACAGCAATAAATAATCCTATTAAACCACCAATTAAACATATTGATGCTGATTCTATAATAAACTGTCCCAGAATAGTCCGCTTTCGTGCACCAATAGCTTTTCTTATTCCTATCTCTTTAGTTCTTTCTTTAACCGATACAAACATTATGTTCATAATACCAATTGCACCAACAAATAATGCAAGCCCAGTTATAAATAGACCGGCAATTTGAATTACTCCCACCTGACTATTTATCATATCTAAAAGTACATCTTGTTGATTAATGGAAAAATCATTTTCTTCATTATGTTTTAATCCTCTTATCCTTCTCATTACCTCAATCGTTTCTTCCTTAACATCTGCAACCATAGCATTACTTGGAGCTTTTACACAAATTGTAATTCCACCACCTCGTCTTCTACTCTGAAAATCTTTATACATTGCTCCAATTGGTATATAGATCATATTATCAGGATTGAAATTCCCAAACAAAAAACTACCTTGTTTATCATTTATTCCAACAACTTGATATTTATTACCGCCAATTTTAATTATCTGATTTATACCATTTCCACGCGGGAATAATTTTGACGCAATTGCTCCACCAACAACACAAACTTTTCTTCCTGAATTATTCTCTATCTCAGAAAAAAATCTTCCTTCGGTAAATTTTAATTCTGTTGTTTGTACATAATTATGATCTGTACCAACAATAAAAGCACCATCAACTATAGCATCTTTAAAAGATACCGATTTACTGGTAAATTTTCTTATAGAAACAGCCTCTGGTAATTGTGCTAGTTCTTTAAACTTTTGCATATCATCCATTGTGATATCTCTTCTTGCTCTAAGTTCCCACCATGGCACCTGTCCAAACCAAGACCATTTATCAACAAAAAGATTATCTGTTCCCATTATACTTGTGGCACTATCTTGAAAAGATTCATCTATTCCTTTAATTGCTGTTGACATAAGTACAACTGATGCTACACCAATCACTATTCCAAGGGTTGTTAGAATTGATCTAATTTTATTGGCTTTAATTGCATTAAATGCAATTAAGAGTCCTTCTTTAAGTTCAAATAAAAAATTCAAGTTTTCCCCTACTATACTTGTGATTTATGAGGTTTTGCAATTCTTCTATTTTCAAGAATTTCGTCTTTCTCAATTAAACCATCTCTTAAACGGATTATTCGATTAGCATGTTCAGCAATATCTTCTTCGTGAGTTACCAAAATAATTGTATTACCTTGTTTATATAATTCTTCGAACAACGCCATTATATCTTCGCCGGTTTTAGTATCTAAATTACCGGTTGGTTCATCTGCTAATATTATAGATGGTTCTGTTACCAAAGCTCTTGCCACCGCAACTCTCTGTCTTTGTCCACCAGAAAGTTCATTTGGTTTGTGATCCATTCTATCTTTTAGATTAACTTTTTCAAGTGCTATTCTTGCTCTTTCTCTTCTTTCTTCTTTAGAAACTCCAGCATAAATAAGCGGCAATTCAACATTGTGTAAAGCATCTGATCTTGCTAATAAATTAAAAGTTTGAAATACAAAGCCTATTTCTCTGTTTCTTATTGTAGCAAGTTCATCGTCATTCATTTCACTTACATTATTTCCACTAAATGTATATAACCCTTTTGTCGGAGTATCCAAACATCCTAAAATATTCATTAATGTTGATTTACCCGATCCGGAAGGTCCCATTATAGCAACGTATTCATTTTTATCTATGGTAAGAGAAATATCTCTTAATGCATGAACTTCTTCCATACCAACTTGATAAATCTTTGCTATATGTTCTATTGTAATGATATTCATTATTTTTCCTGATTTTCAAAACTTCATCTAATTAAAATTTAAAACGAATAACTAATTCTGAATTTTTATTTTTTACTAAATACTTTTCTATAAAATATTATATTAGTTTATCATCAAAATCATATCTTCGTTCAGAATTTCTCACTTAATTTTCATCCTTGCAAATTGAATAGTAAATATTGATTATTCAGAATCTTCTTTTTTATTTCTCTTATCGCGTTTATTGCTAATTTTAACTTTTGTACTATCATTTAACTCTTTAGAGATTGCTTTATACGGACCACTTATAACCATTTGCCCTTCTTCCAAGCCACTTTTTACAACAATATAAGCATCATCACTAATTCCTGTTTTAACTTCAACCATTTTTACTAAGTTTTCTTCTTCAACAAATACAACTTCCATTGGCTTTATCTTATCTTTTCTTTTACCGGTTCTATGTTCTCTCTTGTTATTCTTACCTTCGTCATCTTTCTTAGGAGTTCTTGAAGTAACACTTTGAATTGGAACTGTAATAACTTCTTTTTCTGTAGCTGTTTTTATATCTGCATCGCAAGACATTCCTGGTCTTATTTTATTATCAACATCTACAAGTCTTATTTCAACATTAAAATTTACAACTTCATTTTGAGTACCCAAGGCAGACATTTTAGCACTATTGCCTATTTGAGTAACAACACCATGAAATTTTCTTTCAGGGAAAGCATCAATTTCAATATCTGCCGAATCACCAACGGAAATAAGTACAACATCATTCTCATCAACTTCTACTATTGCTTCCATTTGGTTCAAATCTGCAACGGTCATTAAATGTGTACCTTGACTAAAGGAACTTCCAAGCACTCTTTCACTTTTTTCAACATTTAATTGACTAATTGTTCCATCAATCGGAGCATAGATGGCTGTTTTTTGAAGTTCAACTACTGCATCATTATAATTTTCTTTAGCTTGTAGCACGGATGCCTTTTGGGCTTCGACTTGCGATTTTGCTCTTAAATATGATGATTTTGCAGCTTCAATATCTGATTCACTAGCAAGTTCTTTTTCAAAAAGTCCTTTAACTCTTTGGAAGTTTGCTTCAATTTCTTCAAATGAAGCTTCTCTTTCTCTTAACGCAGCTTCTGAATATGCAAGACTAGCTTCAGCTTTATTTCTTCTGGCAATATATTGATCAGGCTTTAATCTAATTAGTAATTGTCCTCGTTTTACTTGATCACCTTCTTCAACAGGTAAACGAACAATTTCGCCAGTTACTTCTGGTCTTAATTCTACTTTCTCAACCGGATTTATTGTTCCGTTAGCAGATACTATTTGAGTAATATTTCTTTTAGTTACTTTTTCAGTCTGAACAGAAACAATTTTATCTTTATTTCCACTAAAAACTACCGCTAAAACTACAACGAGTAATAAAAGTCCTAAACCACCAAATACAAATAGCTTCTTTTTATTTTTTTTACGATTACTTTTAGCCATTTATAAATCTCCTTAAAAAGATATTTTTATTGATATTTTCTAAAATCTAATTTACCAAGTGCATTCATTAATCTATCTCTGTTTTGAGAATATTGAAATTTTGCACTTATATTATCTGTTAATGCTTGTGTATATTTTTCATCAGATTGAAGAACATCTAAAATTGTTCCTGAACCTAAATTATATCTTTCGTTATTAACTCTTCTATTTTCTTTTGCAGCAATAACATTTGTGTTTGTAACTTCCAATCGTTTTTTAGCCGCAACTAAATTCAAATAACTTTCTTTTACTTCAATTTTAATTGTTCGTTCTAGTACGGCTAAATCTTCTTGTGCATTTTTATAATTTACTTCAGAAAGCTGCATACTTGCTTCTGTATTCCAATTAGAAAATATTGGAATGCTTAATGTTAAACTGGCAGAATAAACATCTCTATCAAATAATGCACTAGGTTTGGTACCACTAGTACCGTATCCATAACTTCCGGTTATACTTGGCAGCATTCCTGAAAAAGCAATTGTTTTTCCTTTCTCAGCAGATTCAACTTCTAATAATTGACTTTTATAATCCAATCTATTTTCAAGAGCTTCGTCTATTAAACTTTCAATATTAGAGTGATCTTTTAGAAAAATATCTTCACTATTTTCAACTTCGTACTTATATGGATTAACAAGATTATAATCTTCGAATATATCTAATGCTAAATAGTTTAAGAAATTATTTTTAGAAGTTTCATAATTATTTTGGGCTTCTATAAGTAATAACTGAGCATTCCCTACACTTACTTGTTGTGTATAAACATCTGCGATTGGTATAGAACCAAGTTTATTTCTTTCTTTTATAGTTTCCAATAATTTTTCGTTAAACTTAACATTGTCTTCTCTAACTTTAACAAGCTCTTCGGAACTTATTACAGCATTATAATATAGTGTTGTACTATACACAATGTCTTGTCTCAGCTTATCTAAATCAAATTTAGATGATTCCAAAGCGTTTTTTGCTTGAGATATTTTAGCATAATTAGATAGTCCATCAAATAATGTAACACTTCCACCTATGTTTAATGAATACCTTCTAGTATCAGTTTCTGATGATGGAGTTTTTACAGTTTGTCCAAGATAATTTACTTGCTCTCCTCCTTTATCAAGAACTTTATCCCAACTCCAACTACCACTTGCTGATAAATTAGGGAGAAGATTACCATACGCACTTTTTACATTGGCTTCAGAATACTCTAAACTATTTTCCCCTTTTATCAAATTGGAATTACGTTGAAGAGCAATCTTTATTGCTTCATCCAATGTTAATATTTTCTGTCCGTATATACTTGAACTTAGTAATATACATACTACTAAAATCCACATTCGTTTCATTGAAACTCCTAATTTTATAAAATGTCTTAAAAAATATATTACTTACTCTTATGACGAAAGCATTTTAGAAAAGTTGCAAATTTTCTAAAAAAAATTACTAATAAAAATTTTCATTCTTATAAAATGATAAATTAGTCTTAAATTTACAATTATTTTGAAAAATAAGTGATTTAATATTATGATATTAGTCACAATTTCACATCTGTCCAAAATAAAAAATACTGAATGACCTAAATGTTTACTGTGTTTTAGCAAGCGGCAAGCCGATAAGCAGGGGCAGACTCCCAATAAGATACTTCCCCTATTCAAAGTCTTAGATTGCGGGCAAATTCGTAATGAAGATTTTTTTAGCAGTTGCTAATTTTCTCAGCCTGGAAAGGCTAAGTTACTAAAAAAAAACTATTTTAATAAGTAGCGACAAAGTTACCGGAATATGTGCCTTTATTCTTTTGTTTTAATGTCTTTCTGTCTCAAATCTCAAATCTCACGTCTTCCCTTCCACGTTTTACATTTTTCCTTTTTAATTTTTAATTTTTTATAGGGATTGTTTTTATCATCTTAATAAATCTTAATTATTTAAGTTATTTTACAAGCAAAACTTTTATTTTGGACAGCAGTACACAATTTACCATGTTCTATTTTACATAAAATTAAATAAAGTTACTTTTTATTTTATGTAAATAGTTGTAAGCATCTTTATAGGTGTTTTTTATTACTCCATCTAGAATTGCTTCTTCAATTGCAGTTTTTATATCCCCAACAGTTTTAGAAGGTTTCAGATTACAAATTTCCATAATTTCTTTTCCTCTAACAGGCGATTGAAAAGCACGTAGATTATCTTTTTCCTGAACATCCTTTACTCTTTGCATAACAATATCGTAATTGTTCAAATATTTAGAAACTTTTTCAGGATTTTTACTTGTTATATCAGCACGGCAAAGTGTTATTAAATCATCAAGATGTTCACCGGCATTTGCACTTAATCTTCTAATTGCAGAATCAGTTACATTTTCGGAAACTAATGCAATGGGTCTTAAATGAAGACGAATTAATTTTTCAACATAATTTAACTGCGAAAACGGAAGTTTCATTATTTTAAAAATCCGTTTCATCATTCGTGCTCCAATTTCTTCATGACCGTGAAAAGTCCACCCAACTTCTTCATTAAACCTTTTTGTTTGAGGTTTTGCAATATCGTGTACCAAAGCAGCAAATCTTAACCAAACATTATTAGTTTTCTTTGAAATATTATCTACAACCATACATGTGTGTAGAAAAACATCTTTATGATGAAAATCTTTTCTTTGATCAACACCGGCTAAATTAGCAATTTCCGGAAACACTACATGCATAATTTTAGTATTTTGCATCAGTTTTAGACCAATGGAAGGTTTTTCAGATTTCAGAATTTTCAATAATTCATCTGTAATTCTTTCTTGAGAAACAATTTTTAATCTTTCAGCCAAGTTTTTAGCAGCATCTAAAATTTTGGGATCTACATCAAAATTAAGTTGAGATGCAAATCTAAAAGCTCTTAAAATTCTTAGAGGATCATCATTAAAAGTTTCATTTGGATTTAGCGGAGTTTTTATAATTTTATTTTTTATATCTTCTACTCCACCAAAAGTATCAATTAAATCACCAAAATTTGATTTATTTAATGAAACAGCCAATGTGTTTATAGTAAAATCTCTTCTATTAATATCATCTATAAATGTTCCATCCGTAACGATAGGATTTCTACTATTACTAGTGTAAGATTCTTTGCGTGCTCCCACAAATTCAAAATCTATTCCTTGATAATTAAAATGTGCAGTACCAAAATTTTTGAAGATATTTATATTTTCTACACCTAATTTTTCTGCAAGATTTTTTGCAAACTCCGGTCCATCACCCACAACAAGAAAATCTATTTCATTTCTTTTTCTTTCTAAAAGAATATCTCGAACATATCCTCCAACTATAAAAACTTCAACACCCTTTTCATCTGCTAAATCGGATATTGTGTGAAAATATTTATATTTCTCTATTTCATCTAAAAAATTCAAAATTTGCCTATTCTTTTTATAAACGTTCCGAAATTTACTTAAATAATTTGATAAACATATTAAAGGAAGATATTTAATAGTTTAGAATGAACTTCAAACTTCTATGAATATCATTTTTGTTTTAATATCCAATTAATTTTTGCAATATGATCTTGAATTATTGATATTTTTTGAGGCGTAGCTTTATCAATAGACAGGCGAGCATATTTTATTGCTAAATCTAAATCCAAATGATTATAAGCAAATTTACTAATATTAAAATATGTTTCCGATAAAAACTTATTTTTTGTAACAGCTTCTTCTATAATTTTCATTCTTCTGTAATAATCGTAAATATCTTCTCCATTAATTCGTGTAAGTAAAAAAATTGCTTCATCCGTAGGATTTTCTTTAACTATATTTTCAAGATTTTCAACTTTGAATTTATTATCTAAAATATATTTTATTAAAATTGAATCACCTTCTTGCAATAAATTTTTCTTATTTAATGCACTTGTATAATAGATATGATGAGGATTTTGCTGAAGAATTAAATTATAATATTGATTTGCGTTAGCTGAATCATTTTTCAAAGCATATAAATCAGCAAGAATAAATTCTAAATAATATTGATTTGCAGAATTTGCATAATTATCAAGATCATCTTCAATTCTGTTTATTGCATTATTCGCATTTCCTAAACGTAATTGAGATTGAGCATATCCAACTAACGAACTATAAGTTTTTGAATATTTATAAATCTCATCAAAAAGATTTGATGACTCAATAAAGTTTTTTTGTTCAAAAAGTTTATATGCTTGTTTTAATTGTTTTGCAGTTGCACGAGCACAAATTCTCTTAATTAACGGTCTTCTTCCAAAATAATAATTAGCATTGTCTTTATTAAATTTCTTTCCGTACAATTTAATATAATCAAAATATTCAATTTCCAATTCTTCTATATTTTTATTAAAAGAAGATTCAAAATCACCATTTGCATATAATCTCTCAACATGCTCCCAACCATAATTTTGTGCTAAATATTTTATAAATGAGCCAGCATATATATAGCTAAGAGAAGAAGTGTTGCTAAAAAAACTAAAATCTGAAAATAAATTTACTAGTGAAATCTTAAAATTATTATTGAAAGCTAAAGCTGCAAAATAATCTATATCAAAATTATCATAATTATTTTCAACAGCCATGGCAAAGCCTTCAATTAATCCGGGATTAAAATTTGAAGGAATTTTAAATATAGTACTTCCAAATTTTGCAGAAAAAATATGAGCTAATTCATGTTTTAAACTATTCCGGTAATTATCAATATTTAAGTAGATTTGGTTTAACCAAGGTTTTGCAACATCTGCATTCTCTGAACCGAATAATTTTTTCTTTCTTGCTCTCGTATCAAAAATTATTGAAGTTATTTTAGAATCAGGTTCTACTTTTAGCAAATTACTAATTGAAGTAAAATAGTACTCATGCTCATATTCTATAATTTTCTTTTCAATTTCAGAAATTGAATCAGGCAGAATAATATTAAAATGCTTAGTCGAAATCTCGTCCTTTAATTCACTTTTAATTCGGTTTATATCTGTAGAATAATGCAATTCAAACTTATACATATAGGAATGTAAGTAAACAGAGATAACTGCAATTATTACAATAGCTTTAGTAAGTTTACTAAAATTATATTCTCGTCTAAAAATTAAAATAAGTGTTACAGAAATTACAACACTAAGTAGTCTATAATCTATTATTTCTCTAGATATTGCAATGTGTTGGTCATAAATTACACCTGGATAATATCCAAAAATTAAATTGAAAAAATAAATCTGAGGATTGTAATACAATTCCGGTAAAAATCCCAATATCATTATAATCCAGATAATTAGATAAATAGCATACTTGAATCTTTTAGAAATAAAAATTGAGAAATCAGCTATTGCCATACCTATAGGAATTGATGGGACTGTAATTATTAAATAAAAATAAATCCCATCATCAATCGGACATTTTTGACATAAAATTGTAGAGATAAATAGAATAATAAACGGAATAAGCAAAAATGAAATAAGAAATACTAAAATTCTTGTATTAAATATCTTTGCCTTACTTCTTAACCAAAAAAATCCACTAAACAATGAAAGTACAATTGCATTTATTGCACTTGATTCATAACTAAGTAAATTAGTTAGCGGGATTGTTGTTAAAAACATATTTAAGAAGAAGATAAGAAATAGTAATGCAATTTCAGAAATATATTTTTTGATAAAACTAGTCAAATAAAAATCCTCTAAAATTGTTCAGTTTTCACTCTTTCAATATCTGCTCCTAAACTTTTTAATTTCTGCTCAATCTTTTGATAACCTCTATCTATATGATAAATTCGGAGCACTTCTGTTGTTCCTTCAGCAACCAAACCGGCTAAAACTAAAGAAGCACTTGCTCTTAAATCTGTAGACATTACAGTGGCACCCTTTAATTTCTCAACTCCATTTACAATTGCACTATTACGAAGTATCTCAATATTGGCACCTAATCTATTTAATTCCGGAATGTGCTTAAATCTATCAAAATATATTGTATCAACAATTTTACTAGTTCCGGGTACAATACTCATAAAGGTTGTCCACTGTGCTTGCATATCTGTCGGAAATCCAGGATATATTGCGGTAGTAATATCAATATTTTTAGGCTCTGAATTAGTTGAATCAATTTCTATTATATCATTGTTAAATAATATTTTAGACCCACTATCTTCAAGTTTTTGAAGAGGTAAATTAAGATGTTTTGAATTTACTTTTGTTAATTTAATTTTTCCCTTTGTCATTGCTGCTGCAATTAATAATGTACCTGCTTCAATTCTATCCGGGATATTGGTTATGTTGGCTTCTACTAAATTATCAACACCCTCAACTTCTAAAATATTTGAACCAATCCCTTCAATCTTCGCTCCCATTGATACAAGATATTGCGCTAATTGTGTAATCTCAGGTTCAGAAGCAGCATTAGTAATAATAGATTCTCCTTTTGCTAAAACTGCTGCCATTAAAGCATTACCGGTTGCTCCAACAGAAGATATGTCGAAATTTATTCGTGCTCCTTTTAGCCGACTGGATTTTGCGATTATATAACCTTGATCCAATTCAATTGATGCCCCAAATTTTTTCATCGCTTCAAGATGAAGATTAATTGGACGTGGTCCCCAAGCACAACCACCAGGCATAGAAACTTTAGCATATCCATATTTTGCTAGTAAAGGACCAAGTACATAAACAGATGCACGCATTTTTTTAACATGTTCGTATGGTGCAACTTGAGAAGTTATGTTAGATGAATCTAAAATTAATTTTCCACTTTGGTAAGATGTCTCAACTCCAAGATGATTAAGTAACTTCATCATCGTAAAAATATCATTTACTTCAGGTACATTTTCAATAATATTTTTACCATTATTTAATAATACAGCCGGTATTAATGCTAATGCTGAATTTTTTGCTCCACTAACTTCAACGGAACCAAATAATTGTTTTCCGCCATTTATTACAAACTTATCCACAATTTTTCCTTATAATTTTAAGTCTAAATATAATGGTTATTGAAAACAAATGAGGAAAACTTTTTTATTTCAAAATAATCAAAATATATAAATCACAAATCAATTAATAATTGTGCAATTATTAATAAATTTTGTAAAGTTTTTGATTAGTGTAAAAAATTTAAGTTTTTAAACTTCTGATAACCGTATTAAATACTAATTTCAAAAGAATACATCCATAAAAGTAAAATCAGGATTATCTAATTATTTAATAACATCGTTTACTGAGATCTTTGATTCGTTCATATTCTTGAGCGAATCAACATCTGAATAAAAATATTCAGCTTTCAACGAATCATGAATTGCTGCTACTTTTTGAAAAGTTTCTTTTGGCAATTCCGGTTTATAAAAGTAAATTCCTATTGATACTCCAATAGTAACAAGTAAAATTAAAACTGCCTTAAAGCCAATTCTTGAAGAAATCCATCCACTGAACCAAATTGGTGATTGTATTATAAAAAATGGTAAGAAAAGTATAAAATATATAGAAATTGATAATGCATAAAAGCTGCTGGTTATTGGATTAGAAAAAGTTACTTTTTGTCCTAGCCCAACAATTAAATCCCAAAAAGAATTACTTATCTGTGAAATTAGTCCAACAGTAAAATATAGTATAACTAATAAAATTAGTAATAAGATAGTAATTAAATTGTGTAAAAACTGTGGAATAAATGGGAATTTCCATTTAGTTTCTTTGAGATCTCCAATAAACTTTTTTATTGGTTCTAAATATGGATTTGGGGCTAAATTTAACATATAGATTATTTTTTTTATTGCTAATAAATAGAATTCTTTAGTTAATGCAACTATTTCCTTGCCCTACATTTATATATTCGATATTTTCTAATATAACTTAAATTTTTTGTAAAAAATAAAACCAAAAAAAATTATTATTTGTGATTAAATTAAAATTAAGCTAAATTTGGTATTCTATTTTTGCGAGAGTGGCGGAATTTGGTAGACGCGCTAGATTTAGGATCTAGTACCCTTCGGGTGTGGGGGTTCGAGTCCCCCCTCTCGTACCATTTATTCTTGCCTATGTTTTTAATCTCATAATTATTTTAAATTTATAAGAGGTATTTTTTTGGAAACCAAAGTAAATGTTTTGTCAGACACAGAGCATGAATTAGAAGTTAAATTAGAATACGCTGAAATTAAAGATGATATTGATGCAGCATATAAAAAAGAAAGAAAAACTATTTCAATGCCCGGCTTTAGAAAAGGTAAAGTTCCTATTGGAATGATTAAAAAGGTCTATGGTGAAGCTATTGAGTATAAAGCTAGTGAAGATATTGCAAACAAAAAATTCTGGGATCTTGTAAAAGAGATGGAATTAAAACCTCTTAGCATGCCATCAATGACTGCACTCGATTTTCAAATTAATGAATCGCTTACATTTAAGGTTAAATACGAAGTAAAACCAACACTAGATCTTAAAAATTATACCGGACTAGAAATAGAAAAACCCGCCTTTAAAGTAAAAGAAGAAGATATTGAAGCTGAAGTAAAAACTATGCTAAAATCTAAAGCTACTTTTGAGTTAGCGGAAGTTGTAGAAGATAAGAACTATAGAATTACCGCTGATTTACAAAGAATTGATGCTGATGGCAAGGAAATGGAAAGCAGCACTAGTAAAGACATGATAATTGATTTAAGTGACCCTAAAGTAAATGAGAATATTGTAAAGAATGCTCAAAATAAAAAAGCAGGAGAAGAATTTGAATTCTCATTTACCGATAAGCACATGCACGGTGATCATGAACATGTTGAAGAATACAATTACGTTGGCTTAATAAAGAAAATTGAAAAAATTGTTCTACCGGAAACAACCGAAAAACTGATTGAAGAGCTTTCCGGTAAAAAAGCTAAGACCGTTGAAGAATTAACTGATTTCATTAGAAATAATTATGAAAATTATTATAAAGACCAATCAGAAAAAATCTTTAATAATGGACTTATTGCTGAAATTATTAAAAATAATGAATTTGAACCAAGCAAAGGTTATGTTGAGATAATTCTTGATAGATTGGTTGAAACAGAAAAACAAAATGCAATGCAATATAAACAACCTGTGCCTGATGAAAAGATATTAAAAGAAACTCTAAAGCCAAAAGCAGAATGGAATGCTAAATGGCAAATCATTATGGAAAATATTGCTGAAAAAGAAAAAATTGAAGTTACTGATGCAGACCTAGAAGAATTAGCGAAAGAAGAAGCCGAAAAAGTTGGTATTCCGGTAGAAAAATTAGTTAAGTATTTTAAAGATTCTAATAGAAAAGAATCTATGATTGAAGAAAAAGTTATGAAGTTCTTAACTGAAAACACTAAAGTTAAAGAAGTAGATCCTGATGAAAAAGCAAAAGAAGAACGTGAAAAAAGAAAAAAGGAATTAAAAGAAAAAAAAGCTAAAGTTGAGAAAAAGAAAAGCGAAGATAAAAAATAAATAAGAATTGTTATTCATATAAGAATCCTATTTATTATATGTTTATGTATTGTTTTTATACAAAAAAATTAAGGACACAATATGTCAAATGAAATTCAAAACACTTTAATTCCTTACGTAATTGAACAATCGGGACGTGGCGAAAGAGGAATGGATATTTTTTCTCGTTTGTTAAGAGAAAGAATAATTTTTTTAGGTACTGGTGTAGATGATCACGTAGCAAGTGTAATTATTGCTCAATTACTTTTCTTAGAAGCAGAAGATCATAAAAAAGATATCAATCTTTACATCAATTCTCCCGGTGGAAGTGTTTCTGCCGGATTAGCAATTTATGATACAATGCAATATATTAAACCGGAAGTATCAACTATATGTGTTGGTATGGCTGCAAGTATGGGAGCAGTTCTATTATCTGGTGGTGCAGAAAATAAACGATATGCACTTCCCCACTCAAAAATTATGATTCACCAACCATGGGTTGGCGGTTTGCAAGGTCAAACTACTGATATTGAAATTCATGCAAAAGAAATGGTAAAAACTAGAGATAAGTTATATAAAATTCTTGCAAACCACACAGGTAAATCGACTGACCAAATTATGAAAGATTGCGATAGAGATTATTACCTTACCGCAAATGAAGCCGTTGAATATAAATTGATTGATAGCGTTTTTGAAAAACGTAAAATGCCGGGTGAAGAAACTAAATAAGTTAATATATCAGATATTAAAAAACTCCACAAATTGTGGAGTTTTTTTTTGAATATTATATAACTAGTAACCACTTTGAAAAAGTGCGTATCATAAAAAATTGAACGCCTGAGAAAATAAAATTTCTACCTATTGCAACTTTCATTCACCTTGCTGAATGAAATAAATATTTTAGGTTTTGCCAAAACTTATAGACTTACTTAACCTGATAAACTGAGGAACTATAACCTGCAAAGATTCCAATACCATTCTCAATATTATTAAAAACCGGAACGGGCTCAGAGAAAGGATTATCTTTAGAATCATTTTGGGCTTTTTTAGACTTAAAATATTTATACATTGATTCACTAATTGAAAGAAGTACAATTTTTAATGGAAGCTTGTTATGGACTCCAACCTTAAGTCCGTAATGTTTCCCATCAAATATTTCATCTGAGAAGAAAGCTTCTTGTCCAAAAAACTTATGATCATTATCACTAAATGGGAAATGATTATTAAAAACTAAATCATTACTATAAATGTAAACTACACTAGTTTCATTTATAATTTTATCACCAATAGTGTAGTTGCGTTTTTTTAAAATAAAAAGTAAGTAATAATTTTTAATTTTGCTTTTATCTTCAAAAAATATTTCCAAATTATTAACAAAAGAATCACTACTCTTTGTTGCCTTTACTGAATCAATTAGAATTGGTAAAGGAATTTTATCAACCGCACTTACTGTTTTGTAGTTTTCAGCATTAATAACTATTTTATATTCTTTATCATAATCTAGTTTAAAATCACTTAATTTATAATTTCCCTTTCCTTGATATTCAAAATTATTTTTTACCTCACTTCCATCAAATAATTGAATTTTAGCATTTTCAATAAAAATATTATTCTTGTTGGTAGGACTTATGAACTCATAGGAAACATCAAGCTCTTCAAAAATACCAAAACTTTTTGAAAGGTTTATTTTCACTAAACTATCAGGTGTGATAAAGCTATTTACTACAATTTTAGGAGCTTCTTTTGGTAAATCAATATCAACAACAGATTCACAACTTATTATTGCAATAATTAAGACTAAAAATATAATTCTTTTTAACATAGACTAACCATTTAGAAATTAGAAATTAAAACTATAACTTATTGAAGGAATAATAGGAAACAATGTTAATTGTTTTAGAACTTTCTTTTCTTCTCCTGAATCATAACTATTTGTTAAAAAGTAAAAGAAAGGATTTTTACGAGAATAGACATTGTAAACTCCAACTGTTAAAATACTACTGTTATCTTCTCCCCATAAAAACCTGCAAGCTAAATCCAATCTATGATAAGCAGACATTCTGAAATCATTTCTATTTTTGTAATATTCAATCTGTTTAAAATTTGGATAATAACTTGAATTAATAAATGAATTAGAAGCAATATATTGTTCTCTAGGTAATGAAATTGCATTACCTGTTCCATAAACCCAGGTTAAAGAAACATCAAATCCATCTGATAATTTATGAGATAGAACTAACGAAATATCGTGCCTTCTATCATACTTGAATGGGAACTCTTTACCTTGATTAAGCTCCTCAAATTTTCTATTTGTCCAAGATAAAGTATAACCTAACCAACCGGTTGTTTTCCCTTTGGATTTTTTAATAAAAAACTCAGCTCCATAAGAATCACCTTTCCCAAAAGTAATTCTATTTTGCCAATCTCCGGTAAAACTAAATGTTGCAACCCCTTCTCTATACTCAATTAAGTTTTTCATCTTTTTATAATACCATTCAAAACTAATTTCGTATTCATTTTCAAAAAGTAAAGTAGAAATACCAAAAGCTACTTGTTGAGAAATTTCTGGTTTAACAATGTCCGTTGTAGGTATCCAAAGATCAGTTGGTAATCCAATTCCGCTGTTAGAGAGTAAATGAATATACTGATTCATATAAGAATAAGATGCTTTTATTGAAAAGTTATTATACAAATATCTTAATGAAACTCTTGGTTCTAAGGAGTAATATGATTTATTGTCTGTAAAAAAAGCTGATGCGTGTAACCCTATATTTGATTTCAAATTGGAAAAAATATCAATATCATTTTCTATGTAACTTCTAAGTTCATAAGAACTGAGTTTAGTTGTTGTTGAAGAAATTGTTGTATCAATAATTTGTGAAGACTTAAATTCAAATATTCCGGGATTAAACGTATGGTTAACAAAACTACTTCCAAATCTGATATAATGTGATGAGCTTGGAGTATAATCAAAATCTATTCCAAGGCTTAAATCATTTATACCTGAGTTATATTCAATTTTATTTGATTGAGTAGTTTTACCGTTTTCTTTTTCGCTATTTGTTGCTTGTGTAAGAAACCTAAAGCGACTATAATTAGCAGAAATATTACTGAATAGATTATTTGAAAAAATATGATTCCATCTAATTACTGAAGTAAAATTTCCCCAAGCCAGATCAAATTCATCATTTGATTCATAGTTTCCAAAAGCATTACCGGATTTTGCATAAAAGTCATCATCACCAAAATAAGCACTTAAATAAAGCCTATCATTCAAAGAAAAAATATGATTTATTTTTGCATTTAAATCATAAAAGAAATAACCACCATTATTTTCCGAATCCATAAATGGACGCATAATGGCATCAATATAAGTTCTTCTTCCGGAAATAATATAAGATGTTTTATCAGTTAAAATTGGTCCTTCCAAAGTAACTTTAGAAGATATAATTCCTATACTGGCACTTCCTTGAAATTCTTTATTATTTCCTTCTTTCATATTTATTTCAAGTATTGAAGATAATCTTCCGCCAAAACGAGCAGGAAAGCCTCCCTTAATTAGGTTAACATTTTTAATTGCATCGGGATTGAAGACTGAGAAAAATCCAAATAAATGGCTAGCGTTATAAACCGGAGTTCCATCGAGTAGAATTAAATTTTGGTCAGGGCTTCCGCCGCGTACATAAAATCCGCTACTTCCTTCATTACCAGATTGAATTCCCGGCAGCAATTGAAGGACTTTCAAAATATCCACTTCTCCCAGCAAAGCCGGCACTAATTCTATTTCTTTAATCGGAATATTTATGTTACTCATTTGAGTACTTTTTAACTGTTGCTCTGCTGCATTTGCTTCTACTATTACTTCATCTGTTCTGTAAGCTGTAGGCTCTAAAAGAACTTGCAATAACGAATCATTCTTGCTCCTAACCAAAAGACTTTTTGTTGTGTAACCAATATAAGAGATAGTTAAGTTTATTTCTTTTTTTGATGCCGGAAGAACCAAACTGAAAAAACCGTAATTATTTGTAGAAGAACCAACTTTTAAGTCTATCTCAAAAATATTGGCTCCAATTAAACGTTCTCCAGTTTTAGCATCTTCAACATACCCACTTATAGTTATGTTTTGAGCAAATAGAGATGAAAGAAAAAATAAAACAAAAAGAATGGTCGCCACTAATTTTATTTTCATAGATAACTAATCGTTTTATTATTTAAATATTTGCAATTTTATGTTTTTAATTTTTCTTCAGTTAGAAAGTGGTTCTATAATTTTTACTGTACTTAATAAAATACTTCAATGGCAAATATCCTATTCGAATGTATTAATATCAAGTGTAATAATTTCTACCTTTGCAATCTAATAATTTGTATTTCATCAGAAAATCCTTCTGATACAAGAGTAATTATTCGTTCACTATTGCTTCAAAGTGTCTTACTAATCTTAAACGTATAATACTGAATATAAGTTAGATTGTATTTATTAAGTATAGAGGTAAATAATATTTTGTAAATTTTAATTGAGATAATTTGATAAACTTTGCTGATGTACCAAAATACAAAAAAAAATAACGCAATTAGAATACCGTAAAATGTTTAATATGCTTTAAAATTTAGGTTGTCAAAAAGATTTCAAAATCAGAGAGTTTTCATTTACATTTAATACTAAAACTTAGAGAATCTAAACCTATTGTTTTTAAGCTTTCTTTATTGATCGATGATTCTTCTGTATAACTTTTTATTGATATAAGATTATGTGTTGCAAGCCAAACTTTTCTGCTATTTACCATTCCCTCTAAATATATAATTTCCGAATTGAAGGCAGTAGAAAATCCAAAGGGAACAGTTTTCTTTATATTTCCCGTAAAAAATACTTTTGAGCCAATCGGCAGCTTAACGGATTTTTTTTTAATCGGAGGATATTCATCTATGCAAGCATTTGGCGTACGAGGATCTGAAATACATAAAAAACTTTCATTTTCGTTTATCTCCAAAGAACTGTAAACCTCTTTACCTTCAATAACATCAATTATAAAAAAATTAACACTCTTTGTTGATTCCAAAACAAATGAGTTAATACAATCTTTCTTTTCAACGGTTTTTATTCCGCAACTTGTAATAAAGAATAATAGCACTATTACACTTATAACTCTCATAATCTACTTTCTATTTTTTTACTTATTAAAAATGTACCGGCTCTCAATTAGGATATAAATTTTTAGCTATTTCAATTATTCTATTTCCTAAAAATAGAATTGAGAAAATATAAAAAAGAACAAAATAAATAACATAACCTATACAAAAGCAACCAGCTTAGTTAAAATTACTAAAAAAACTTCACTTAAGATTAATTTCTTTAATCTTTTCATTTAGTTTATCTTCGTTTCTTTCAATCAATTTAACATTTTTTTCTCAGTAGTTTTCAAAAGTTCATTCGTGTTAATCCTTTAGAATTATATTGAAAAAATATTTAATTATCTCATAATAAATCTGTGAAGTTTTTCGATTATTCTTTTTCACTTTTATGTAAAATTCATATTTATAAAGCTTAAGTTTTATTTCTAAATAGCGATTATAAAAGATAATGATAGCTTGCATTCTGAAAACATCACCATTAAATTTGCATTAATTAAAAAAAGAATCGAGTTAAAATGATTAACAATATTAAAATAGAATTATTTGAAAGCATAAATATATTATTAGCACTTGCACAAAAAGGCTCATATACATTACCCAATGAAATTTGTAGATTCATTCAGACCGAAATGAATTTAAAATCTGTCTTTTTAGCAGAAGATGTAAAACAAAATAGTTTTTCTATTGTTGGAAGTAGTGGAAGTATTATTGAATCGTTGAAAAACGGCTTTAAAATCAATGAGTACGATAAATTTCTAGAAACTTCTCAATATGAAGATAATTTAGTTTATGATTGTGAAATCTCAGAATTGTCTAAAGACTTACTTTTTCAAAATATTTTAGTCTTCCTTTCTGATGAGAAGAAAATAGTATTATCGCTTCAGCATAAAAATATTATAGCTAATGAAGATAAAAACAAGGTTTTAGACTTAGCTAGATTCATTCAATATACTCTTCGGGTTTGGAATAAATCTGAAAAAGTAGAAAAAGCTTCGCTTGGTATAAATGCTGTTAATTTTCTTGAAAAAAGTAATAAGGGACAAGTAAAAGATATTAAAACTATAAACGGTTTAATTACCTTACTTAAAGAAGAAAATATCTCAAATGGAGTAAAAAAATATATAGATGAAATAAAGTCAATTAATAATCTAATGCTTGCAGGGGCTAATGATTTTTCTAAATTATTAAATCTATCATCTTCATCAAAAGATGTTTCTCAAAATTCCGAAATTCAATTAAATGAAGTTTTAAAAAGAATTTCTGGAAAATGTTCTAAATCTTATGAGAATTTAGAGATAAAAATTGTAAATAATATAGATTCGACTATAAAAATAAAAGAAAGTATTCTAAACTCAATTGTCTCTGAATCAATTGAGTTTATGGCAGCAGTTTCCAAAAATAATATTGTTGAATTATCTTCAAAAATTGGTATAAATGGAAATCTTTTACTCAATTTTTCAACTGATTCAATTCCGATAAATAATGATAAGCTATCATCACTTTTTGAACCATTTGCAAATAGAGAAATTGTACCCGGAATTAGTGGATTTTCTTTAACCCTACTTACAGAAAGAATAAAGCTCTTAAAAGGAAATATAAAATTTGAACAGGCAGAAAAAAACCTCTTCCTTAAAGTTTCTATACCGGTAAATATTGAAAATTCTAATAAACAGATTGAAGATAAAACTGACAATGTGAAGAATTCTAAAGATAAAATTTTGGTTATTGAAAGTGATAGTTCTACCACTTCCCTTTTGAAGAATTATTTGAGTAAATGGAACTACTCAATGGAAATTGTAAAAACCGGTGAAAAAGCACTTTCCTTAATTACTAAAAATAAATATGTAGCTGTTATTCTTAATATAGAACAAGAAAATGAAAACAGCTTAGAGATTTTACAAAAGATAAAAAATAATAATGCAACTAGAAATATTCCCGTAATTGTTTTTTCTGTTGAACCGAAAAAAGAAAAGATTTATTTAATGGGATCTGTAGATTATTTAGTAAAACCAATAAACTATAATAAATTAGTTGAAATTTTAACCAGTTATAAATTAAGAAGAAATTCTACTGTTCTGTGTGTTGATGATGATCTACCAACACTTAATTTAGTTAAACAAGCAGTTAATACTGCTGGCTTTAATGTAATTGCTGAACACAGACCTGAATTAGTAATTGATTTAATAAAAGATAAAGAACTTGATTTGGCAATAATTGATTTAGATATGCCAAAATTAAATGGCTTCGATTTAATCAAACAAATTAAAAATCTTGAAAATTTTTCTAAACTTCCGATAATTATATATACTGGTAAAGAAGATTATCAAGAAGACTTAGAAAAAATTGATGGTTTATTTGTAGATCTTTTAGATAAAAAAAGTACCAGCTTTATTGAACTAGAAGATGCAATTACAGCTATGATTAAAACATACGAAGAACCAACAGCAGCCTCAGAAATTGTTGAAAAATCAACCGGTCCTAGAATTCTGATGGCAGAAGATTATAAACATTCGCAAATTATTGTAACTCGCCTTCTAAAAAAGAGTGGATTTGAAAATATAGTTGTTGTAGAAAATGGAAAAGAGGCATTAAACATTTGCGAAAATGATAAAATGGATTTAATCCTTATGGATATGCAAATGCCCGTTATGAATGGATTTGAAGCAACAGGAAAAATAAGAGAACTTCCCGGTTATGCCGATACTCCAATTATTGCATTAACAGCTTTTGCTATGAAAGGTGATAGAGAAAAATGCTTAGAAGCCGGTGCAACAGATTATATTCCTAAACCAATAGATAGTAAAGAATTTATTGAGAAAGTAAAATATTATACTCAGTTAGAAGTTAGAAATTAGAAATTAGAAGTAAAGATAAATTCATATATACAAAAATTATCTATTTAAAATTTATACATCGTTTTAGGGCAGATTACTCATCTAATAATCAATAAAAATCCCTATATTTCCACTTTAATTATATTACTTTTGGAATTTTATGAAAAACGAAGTACGAGTAAGATTTGCCCCAAGTCCAACTGGATATCTACATGTTGGAGGATTAAGAACTGCATTATATAATTATCTTTTTGCCAAAAATAATGGCGGTAAATTTATATTAAGAATTGAAGATACTGATCAATCAAGATATGTTGAAGGAGCAGTAGAAAAATTAATTAACTCTCTTAATTGGATTGGTTTGCAAAGTGATGAAGGTCCTGAAGTAGATGGAAACTATGGTCCTTATTTTCAATCAAAAAGATTAGAAATTTATAAAACTCACATACAAAAATTAATCTATGAGAAAAAAGCATATCATTGTTTTTGTACACCGGAACGACTAAAAGAATTGCGTGAAGAACAACAAAGACAAAAACTTCCTCAAGCTAAATATGATAAGCATTGTTTACATTTAAGTAAAGAAGAAGTTGAAAAAAAACTTAATGATGGTGTTCCTCATGTTATAAGGTTAAATATAGAACCAAATCAAGTTGTTCGTTTTGACGATCATGTTCGTGGAAGTGTTGAATTTAATACGAATAATATTGATGATCAAGTGTTAATAAAAAGTGATGGTTTCCCTACTTATCATTTAGCAAATGTTATTGATGATCATTTAATGAAAATCTCTCATGTTATTCGTGGTGAGGAATGGCTTTCATCTACACCAAAGCATGTAATACTCTATAATTATTTTGGATGGAATTTACCTGAATTTGCTCATCTTCCTCTATTACTCAATCCTGATAAAAGTAAACTTAGCAAACGCCAAGGTGATGTTGCCGTTGAAGATTATATGGAAAAAGGTTATCTAAAAGAAGCATTAATTAACTTTGTTGCTTTACTTGGCTGGAATTTTGGTGATGACCAGGAATATTACTTAATTGATGAAATGATTGAAAAATTCTCGCTTGAACGAGTAAATAAAGCGGGAGCAGTTTTTAACGTTGAAAAATTAGATTGGCTAAATGGTCTTCACATCAGAAATAAAAGCTATGAAGAGCTTTTGCCTATGTTCAAAAAAGAATTAGCAAATTCAGAATTTAAAAATTTAGAATTTTCTGATAATTTTCTTACATCAATTCTCGAAGCAATGAAAGATAGAATTACATTTGTAAAAGATTTAGTGAATAATTCAACTTACTTTTTTACTCAACCAAATAGTTATGATGCTAATATAATTAAGAAACGTTGGAAAGATGATTCTGTAAAATTATTAAATGAATATATTGAGCAATTAGAATCAATTGATGGTGAAGATAAAGAAACTTTTGAAACATCGTTAAAAGCAGTTGCTGAAAAAAATGAATGTGGTGCCGGAAGACTAATTCATCCAACAAGACTTGCTGTTTCCGGTGTTGGAATGGGTCCGGGCATATACGATTTATTAGTAATTTTAGGTAAAAAAGAAGTAATTAAAAGAATAAAAGTAGCCTTAAAAGAAATCCCTAAATTAATTTAAGAACTAGAACATGGAAAATACAGAAAACAAATCAAGAAATTTTATTCAAGAAATAATTGATAAAGATTTAGAAGATAAAAAATACAATTACGTTTACACAAGATTCCCTCCGGAACCAAACGGATATTTACATATTGGTCACGCTTTATCTATCTGTTTAAACTTCGGTTTTGGAAAAGAATATAACGGAAAAACTAATCTAAGATTTGATGATACAAATCCAACAAAAGAAGATGTTGAATATGTTGAATCAATTATGGAAGATGTTAAATGGCTCGGTTTTAAATGGGAAGATAAAGTGCTTTTTGCATCGGATTATTTTGATACCCTCTATAATTATGCAGTACAACTAATTAAAAAAGGTGTTGCCTATGTTGATTCTTCCACACTAGAAAAAATTAAAGAAGAAAGGAAATCACCAACCGAACCGGGAATTGAAAGTAAGTATAGAAACCGTTCAATTGAAGAAAATCTTGACTTATTTGAGAGAATGAAAAATGGAGAATTTGAGGACGGAAAGCACGTGCTTAGAGCCAAAATTGACATGACTTCTCCAAATATGAATATGCGAGACCCAATAATGTATAGAATCCGTCATGCTCATCACCACAGAACAGGTGATAAATGGTGTATTTATCCAATGTACGATTGGGCTCACGGACAATCAGATTCACTTGAAGGGATTACTCATTCTATTTGCACATTAGAATTTGAGAATCACCGTCCACTTTACAATTGGTTTGTTGAACAATTAGAAATTCATCATCCCAGACAAATTGAATTTGCAAGATTAAATCTTAACTATACAATTATGAGTAAGCGTAAACTTCTTCGTCTTGTTGAAGAAAATTATGTTTCCGGTTGGGATGATCCTAGAATGCCAACTATTTCGGGATTAAGAAGAAGAGGTTATACTCCCGCTTCTATAAGAAATTTTATTGATAGAGTTGGAGTTGCTAAAAGAGATGGAGTTAATGATGTTTCTCTTCTAGAATTTTCTGTTAGAGAAGAGTTAAACGAACATGCTCCTAGAGCAATGGCAGTATTAAATCCATTGAAAGTTGTAATTACAAATTATGATGCCGATAAAGTTGAAGAATTAACTGCTATAAATCATCCGAAAGATGAAACAATGGGAACTAGAACAATTCCCTTCTCAAATGAAATTTATGTTGAGCAACATGATTTTCAAGAAATTCCTCACAAAAAATTTCATCGATTAACTAAAGGAAAAGAAGTAAGATTAAGATATGCCTACATAATAAAATGTGAAGATGTTATTAAAGACGCTGCTGGAAATGTTGTTGAATTACATTGCACCTATGATCCAAACACAAAAAGCGGTGAAGATACTAGCGGTAAAAAAGTAAAAGGAACAATCCATTGGGTTTCTGCAAAACATGCCATAAATGCTGAAGTACGTTTATACGACAGACTTTTTAGTGTTGAAAATCCAGAAGAAAATAAAGAAAAAGATTTTATTGAATTTATAAATCCACATTCTTTAGATGTATTAAATAATGCAAAATTAGAGCCTAACTTAAAAGACTCACAACCGGGAGATAAATTTCAATTTGAACGTAACGGTTATTTTTGTGTTGATAGCAAAGATTCTACTGATGAGAAATTAGTTTTTAATAGAACAGTTTCTTTAAGAGATTCATGGCAAAAACTCGCTAAAAAGTAGTTTTATCATTATACTACTATGCAATTAGAGTAAAACACCTAACACATTATAATTAAATATGTTAGGTGTTTTTTTTAGTTTCTAATTCAAAAGTGAAATTATTTAATTTTTAAATCAATAAATGGATATTGAAAATTTAATAACCAAATATTATCTATTTCACATAGATTATTTACTAAGATTTAGATAATTCTTAGTAAATTAAGGTATTACCTATGTTAACATTTTTATTTACAAAATAATATTTTTATAATATATAAATTGCTTAGGAAGAAGTAGTTTATTAAATTTACTAACTCAATTAGATGCCGAAGTGGCGAAATTGGTAGACGCGCTAGACTCAAAATCTAGTCTAGGCAACTAGGTGCCGGTTCGAGTCCGGCCTTCGGTACAAAAAAAAGGGAAGCTATAATAACTTCCCTTTTTTAATTTTTAAAATTAACTTTTTAAATCAACATCATTTAATTCTTACAAATTCAATTCTTCTATTTTTTCTTTTATTTTCTTTTGTTGTATTTGGAAATAATGGATTTTCAGGACCATAACCAACAGCTCTTATTCTACTTCCATCTATTCCCTTTTCAATCAACCAATTTCTAACCGAATCAGCTCTTTTTTGTGATAGCTTGATATTTGAAAATTTACGACCTACATTATCTGTATAACCTCTAATTTCTACAATTATACCATCATAAATTTGAAGTGTTTTAAGAGCTTGTTTTAGTATTTGAGCAGATTCCGGAGTTATTTCCGATTTACCTGTAGCAAATGTAACACCATCTAATACTATTGGAGTATGCACCTTAACAATATCATCTTTCGGATCATTGGGATTAGTACCTCTATTTACTTCTACTTTGTCAGAAACACTACCACCATCTGAATCAGCTTTAAGAGGATTTGATTTATATTTACTTATCTCATCACCATCATTTAATCCATCCTCATCAGAATCTTTACTTAATGGATTAGTTTTATAATTTAAAATTTCTATATTATCATTTATACCATCACTATCTGTATCAGCACTTAACAAAGATGTTTTATATTTATTAAGTTCATCTCCATCACTTAATCCATCCTTATCAGTATCAGTTTTTAATGGATCTGAATTATAAGTTTTAACTTCATCACCATCATTTACCCCATCACTATCACTATCAGAAAGAACGGCATTAGTACCATATTTATTTAATTCTTCACCATCTGATAAACCATCTTTATCAGTATCAGGTTTTAAAGGATCTGTTTTGGTTACATGAACTTCGTGCCCATCTTTTATTCCGTCTTTATCCGAATCAGCATCATTATAATCAGTACCATATAATTTTTCTTCTGATTTTGTTAATCCATCATTATCACTATCCGATGAACCGGAACCACTTACAAATGTTAATCCAATTCCCACAGTTGCATAAGCATCATTTGCTCCTCTCGCAAAATAATTTAAGTCATCTGTAAACGCATAAGAAACACCACCGGTAATATCCAGTATTATAGATTCTGATAACCCAATTTCAAAACCTAGCCCCATAGGGATAATGCCGGTCCATGCATCATCACCTTCAACATCATTCGGTTTTTGATCTAATGGAAGATCTTTAATCTTATACTTTAATGCACCAATACCAGCATATAAATATGGATTAAACGATTCAGAATTAAACGGTCTAATTAAGAATCTTAAATCAACAGGAATTAGTTCAGTTTTGTAAAAATTATCACTAAAATCTATTCCTTTTAGTATCCCATAACCACCACCAATTTCAGTTTCAATAACACTCGATAATTCCCATCTTAAAAAAGCTCTAGCTAAATAACCATTTTTATAATTTTTTGTTTCATGAAATTCCGTAACTCCACCAAGTCCATTAATTTGTAAACCAAACTTGGTATCATAATCTTTCGATTGAGCGAAATTGATTGCTGATGTTAATAGATAAAGCAATAATATCAATAATAAATAACGCATGGAAGTTGTAAAATTTTTCATATAAGTTTTCCTCACTTGAAATAAATAGATTAAAATGGAGAAGGCGTCCCCCGCCTTCTCATATTGTGGGCTATTCTTTAGTAAAAAGAATAGGGGAATTCTTCTCTAAATTATTAGCCTCACTAGTTATAATAATCTATTAAACACAAATAGAGTGCCATAATAATAAATGAGAAAATGTTGAATTTAAGCACGATTTTACGAGCTTATACTAAACTTGGTAAATGAATTTGGTCAAATAACCACATTCTTAAAACTAAACATGGTCAAATTCCACAATTAAGAGAAAAGTATCTAAGAAATGTTATATTTTTTATATCTAAAAGTACATCTGCTTCTTTAGTCTGTTTTTAAGTACAACAAGCATTGTTTTTCTATTTCTATTAGAGAGATTTCTTCATCTGGTATTAAAAATGAACTTCTTGTTTTAATTAAATATGAATCATCAATTAATAAATTACTCTTATCAATATAATTTTCAGCATAAAAGATAAAATTAAGAAGGAATCTACTGTCATTTTAACTTAAAATCAGAATTAATTATTATATATTTTAAGAGTCTGTGATTTTTCTCGATTTTTCTCAAAAAATAATGAAAAGCAAGTTCCAATATTTTTCTTTGTCGAGACATGTAATTTAATATTATTTAATTCACAATAATTTTTAACCAATGTAAGACCAACTCCATTTCCTTCGTAAGATCTTGAATAACCTTGTTCTTCTTGAGTAAATGGTTCATACAGCATTGGTAGGTAACTTTCAGAAATCCCTATTCCTGTATCAATTATTTTTGCTGAAACCAGACCTCTTTTGTCCTTAAATAATTTTAGTGTTATACTACCAGTTTTAGTAAAATGAATAGCATTTTCTATTAGATGCTTAAATATTTCTTCTATTTTAAAATGATCACCATAAACATTATAATCATTTTCATCAATATTTAAATAGAAATCTAATCCCTTTTTATTCGCTATATTTTTGTATTCTTTATAAACATAAAAAACTAGATCATCTAATAAATCAAAATTTGAAGGTAAGTATTCATAAGTTCCAGCGTGAATTTCTGAAAGATTGAGCAACAAATCAATAGTACGAATTATTCGTTTTCCGGCAATATTTATATGGTCAAAACTACTATCTAGTTCTTCACTTAGCTTCCCTTTAACTTCGTCATGAATTAAATTAGTAAAATTAAGCATAGTGCCTAATGGTGTTCTTATTTCATGAGACATTTGTGCAAGAAATTCTGATTTCAGTTGATTGAGTTCTTCTCGTTTCTTTAGAACTTCATCTTTTTTAATTAAAAGGGTAAAGTGATTTGATTTTGTTGAAGATGATTTATTTTTTGAAATATAAACATCGGCACTTAATTTTGAAGAAGACAATGCAGAGAAATTTACTTTCTCGATTAGATTATTTTCTGTTCTAAGATCTTTTATAGAATCTTCTATTTGTTGTCTTTTAAGATCATCATCAATATAATTTAAGATACTATGCATATCCTTTTTTTTATTATCTGAAATATTGAACATAGAGGCAGCAGATGGATTTGCACTTTTAATTATGAATCCTTCATCAACTACAATTAAAGGATCGGATATTTGATTGAAAAATGGCTCAATACCCTCCTTCTTTTTTGTAAGAAATGGTGGATTCTTATCTTGAGTGATTATATTTAACCTTTCTAACATTTTATAAAGCATTTTGTTTACTATAATTAGTTTCAAAAAATTGAGTAATTCCACCAAGACCATTATTTTCTAAACCAAACTTGGTACCATAATCTTTAGATTGAATAAAAATAATTGTTGATGTACTTAGATTAAGTACGGTTATCAATAATAGATAACGAGTAGAAAATGAAAAATTGTTCATATTTATTTCTCAGTATTTAATAAATATATTAAAATTAAAGATACGTTCCCTTGCATCCTTTTAATGCGGTTTTCTTCAAAAATTTAAGAATAAGGACATTTTTCACCTATATAATTAGCCGCACAAATTATAACAGTTTATTTTGCACAAATAATGTGCCATAATTTCCCTTTTGAGAAGTAAATTCGATTTTAGTTTGATTTTATTAACTTTTAGTAAAGTTTATAAATTTATTTGGTCAAATAACCATGTTGCTAAAAATAAACATGGTCAAATGCCATAATTAAGGGAAAAGTATCTATGAAATGTTATGTTTTTTAATTCTATATCTAAAAGTATCTAAAGTAAGTCCTAAATATTTTGCTGCTTTTGTTTGATTACCTTGAGACTTTTTAAGTGCAGCAAGCAAGTATTGTTTTTCTATTTCTTCAAGAGAGATTCCTTCATCCGGTATTAAAAATGAATTCCTTATTTTAGTTAAATCTGTATCATCAATTAATAGATCATTTTTATCAATATAATTTTCATCACAAAAAATAATTGAACGCTCTAAAACATTCTTTAATTCACGAATATTGCCCGGCCAAGAATAAGCCATTAATCTTTTTTTAGCTGCTTCAGTTAGCCCTTTAATTTTTTTGCCAAAATTAACTGAAAACAGTCGCACAAAATTTTCTGCAAGAATTAAAATATCTTCTCCTCTTTCAGCTAAAGACGGAACTTTTAAGGAAACAACATTGATTCTGTAAAATAAATCCTCCCTAAACTCATCTTTCTGTACAGCTTTCTTAAGATCTTTGTTTGTGGAAGTAATTATTCGAACATCTACAGAATTCTCTTTTGTACTCCCCAGAGATCTGAATCTTTTTGACTCGAGAAAAGTTAAGAATTTTGGTTGAATAGCAATTGGGAGCTCCCCTATTTCATCTAGGAATAAAGTACCTCCATCTGCTTCTTCTAATAAACCTTTCTTATTTTCAATTGCATTAGTAAATGCTCCCTTAACATAACCAAATATCTCAGATTCAATTAACGATTCTGGTATCGTGGCACAATTTATTTCAACAAATGGAGATTTTGATTTTTTTGAAGCTTCGTGTATAGAACGAGCAATTAAGGTTTTACCTGTGCCGCTTTCTCCTGTTAATAAAATTGTAGTATTCTCTAAACCGGCAACTTTATTAATAAAACTTTTTAGTTCTTTAATTATATCTGAGTTTCCCCAAATATTTTGAATAGATTTATTATCAAAACTTCCTATTGTTTCTTTTAGAATTTTTATTTCGTTATTCTGTTGTTGAATTTTCTGTTTCAATAAAAAGTGGTTAGTAACATTTTTAACTAAAACTAATAAGTAATCATCAATTGTCATTAATGAATAATCTAAATACAAAATATTTTTTACAGAATCATATTTATTAATTCTAGGCAGCAATAATTCCTTCATGCTCCCGTTAAATAATTTATTTAACTGATCTTCAAAACCAAAAAACTCAGGGAATAAATCATAGAAATATTTTTCATCACTATTTGACTGATTTAATAGACTCTTTAAGTACTTACTAATTTCAATCAGTTCTAACTGCTTAGAAAATAAGGCATATTCTGTTTGTAAATTGGATAGGATATTTTTTATTAAAGGAGTTATCATGCTAACTAGATAAGTTGTTCAGCCATATTAACAAACAATTTTTCAACATTTTCACCTGTTTTTGCACTAGTTAAAAATATTGTTTTCTTCAATTCTTTTTCATATTTAGATATTTCTTTTATCTCAGAAATATCTCGCTCTATTAAGTCAATTTTATTTCCAACTATTGTAATGGAAGAATTTTTATTTAGTTCTTTAAATTGTGCTATAAAATCAAGAATCTGTTCAAATGTATTAGGGCGAGAAATATCAACAACTATAATTGCTCCGTGTGCTCCCTTTAAATATTTTTTAACCACTAAATCAAATTTCTTAATATTTGCAATATCCCAAATTAATAATTCAACTTCAAAATCATCTTTCTTATTACTTATATTAACAGTCTTTTTACTAACATGTACACCAATAGTAGAAAGATACTGTTCTTCAAATTTATTATGAACAAATCTTCTTATTAATGAAGTTTTACCAACACCGTAAGAACCAAGTAAACATATTTTTTTTCTTATTTTCATAACTCAAAACTACTTAATATCTTCAATTTCAAATCTAACAATTCTTGAGTTTTCAATCTCACTAATTACTCTAATACTTTGTTCATTAAATCCATTAGCTACTAAATATTCTTTAACATTTTCTGCTCTCTTATTGGCAATATTTAAATTTTTAGCATTCGCATTACCATCAGAAGCACCTATTATTATAAGTCTTTTATTTAATGGTATTTTATTTTTAACAAGCATGTCTAATTTTGCTAAATGCTTTTGTAAAAGAATAACTTTGTTAAATCCAAAATTTAGTCTTAAATTTTTTATAGTCTCTAAAAAGTTATTTCCTAAAACCTCTATATTATTTATTACAACTCTTACACCTTCTATTTGCGAAACTTTATCGGCAAAAATGATTTTATCTTCATTAGAAGCTATTAAGCCACTGAGTGTAACTTTATTATTTTCAATAAGATAGGTGATTTTATTAAATCTGTTTCTAAGCAACAGAGATTCAATCTTACTATTAATTACTTGTTCGTTTGTTTCAAAAAATAATACTCCTAAATTATTATCAATCTCCTTTATATTGGGAACACTATAAACAATACTATCCACAATATTTTTTTGTTTATAAGATTTAACAAATCCATTAACTTTTAAGATATTATCTTTAGATGAAAGATTTATTTCTTTTAGATCTATATTTTCAATTTTTTCCAACTTTTTAGTAACTTGCTCTGCAATAGTTTTATCCCTTAAATATTGTGGAATTGTAAATGCTCCCCAAATTAATAATCCTATAAAAAATATAATTAATAATAAATAAAGTAAAACAGGCTTCGGTTTTTCTTCAATTACTTTTTCTGAATAAGTAAATTTGGTAATAAATGATTTTAAATAATTTTCAATTCCTTTAAGTTCACCAACATTTCCATTAAATTTTTTTAGTTTATTAGTAAATTTTTTATGTAATTCTAAATTAAAATCTGTTAATTCCTTATCAAACTCTGGTGGTTCTTGACCTCTAATTACTATTGCTAAATAAGAATAACGTCCCCTTTCTAAAAGAATTTTTGAATCACCATATTGGATTTCATATAAATTTTGATTTCCAGAAATAGTTTTAAATGATTCTCTCACAAAATCTTTTATTGCGGTTAACATGCCACTTACTAAATCTGCATCATTAGTATTTGCACTATCTGCCGATACGTGCTCCATCAAAATACCACTTTCTTCGTGTATAAGAAATATTTCTTGAACAGAAAAAGGGAAAGATTCTTGAAAAATTAAATCATTAGTAGAAACACCTGTAAGTTTAGACTTAACTTGTTTTGAAAAGACTCCGCGTTTTAAAGCATTATCAATTTTTTTATTAAGTGAGTTATAAATATCTTTTACAGATTCTGAAACTTTCTTTTTGATAATTTCACCCATTATTGGGTAAAGCACATCAATTATATCATCTTTAGATTCTTCAATTTGTGTTTTTAATGCTGTACCAAGTATAGGAGCTAGAGCTTGAGCTACTTCAGCTTTGGAGGTACTAATCTTTTTCTCTAATATCTCTGTTATTATAGGATAGTAGGCTTCAATTTTAGCTTCTTTATTATTAAGTCTAAATTTTATCGACTCAATTTCTCTTTCAAATTCTACTTCCCTATTGTTCCTTTCAGCAAAGAAAATTTCTCGTAATTTTTGTAAAGCTTCTTCTTCTTTGGTACTCATTTAGTTTTGCCTAAGCATTGTTCTCACTTTTAACTTTTGTACCCCAATCAATAAAGGCTTGACCAATTTGATTTTTGTCAATTTTACTAAATTTAAGCTCTTTTAATTTTTCCTCTAAATCAAGTTTAATTGAATCTACAAATTCTGATAGCTCTTTTACATCAATATTTGATTCACCTAATTTTGATGTAAGATCACTTATAAGATTAGCCGAATCGTTAATATTCATTTCATGTGTAGCTAGTTTTTCTTTTAACTCAACATTTTCATTTTTTAAATCATTAATTTGCTTTTGTAAATTTGTAATCGTTTCACCAAAAATTATTTCTCTAATTTCTTTAATTCCACCTTGTGAATTGGTTATTTCATCAGATTTGTTACTCATTACTTATCCTCATTTATCAATTATTTTCAATCTTTGCTAGTTTCAACAATAAAGTTAATATAAAATTACGAGAATTTTTTTTCCTATATCTCTACTATTAAAGATAAACAATATAGGTAATTAAAATAAAGAAAAAATTACTGATATCTCGTAACCAAATTATAAATTGAAATGCTGTTTTACTAACAAGAAAAGTTACAAATTGAGATTTTATACTTTTTTATATTTGCTATAATACTTGGAATAAATACCCTTCCAAGATTTAAGATCTCGGAAGGGATATTAATTTTATATTTATTTATAGGATTGAAGAGCTTTCATATAATTTGCTCTTTCGAACACTGCAGGTTCTCGAACAGATTTTTGACTCATACTTCCTTGCATCATTTCTATTGAATCATATTCATTTTCTTCCATCCAATTCTCTAGTTGCTTCAATATCTCGGTTATTCTTCCAACACCTTTAACTAATAATTCTGAACAAAGCATTGCAACATCTCCACCAGCCATCATAACTTTTAGTACATCTTCGTAACCATGAATACCACTTGTTGCAGCCATACTCGCTTTAATATGTCCATATAGAATTGCAATCCAACGTAAAGGAAGTCTCATTTCCCAATTTGTACTTAATACTAAATTAGGAACAACATCTAATTTGTCTAAGTCAAAATCAGGTTGATAGAATCTGTTAAACATAACCAAAGAATCTGCACCAGCTGCATCTAATTTTTTTGCCATATTAGACATTGAAGTAAAAAATGGACTTAGCTTAATTGCAACCGGTATATTGACTTGCTCTTTAATTGAGGTTAAAGTATCAATATACATATTCTCTATTTCTGAAGCAGTAAGGTTATTATTAGTAGGAATATAATAAATATTTAATTCTAAACCATCGGCTCCGGCTTGTTCAATATTTTTTGCATATTGAATCCACCCACCGCTACTAACACCATTTAAGCTACCGATTATTGGAATATCTGTAGATTTTTTAAGATTAGCAATATGATCCAAATATTCATAAGGTCCCATGTTAAATTCATCTTGCTCAGGATAATATGATGTTGCCTCAGCAAAGCTATCTGTGCCATAAGATAAATAATGATCTAATTCACCAGATTCGTGAGTAATTTGTTCTTCAAATAATGAGTAAACTACAACTGCAGCAGCACCTGCATCTTCCATCATTTTTACACTATCAACTGTTCTTGATAATGGCGAAGCTGAAGGAACGATAGGGTTCTTCAGTTTTAATCCCATATATTTTGTTGTTAAATCCATCGGTTCTCCAAAATTTAATTTTAATAAAGCTGCTGTATATACAGCAGCAATAATTTATTTATCTACTTTTCGTTAGAATAATCCATCGCTGCAAGTTGTTCGTAATGTTTCCATTTTTTATCAACTTCTTCTTGAGCAAGACCTAATAAATACTTACTTCTTGCTGGATTTATTTTTTGTAACATTTTATATCTTGTTTCTCTATAAATATATTCATCAATTTTAATTTTAGGTGATTTTGAATCTAAACGCAATGGATTTTTTCCTTCTGCAATATTTTCAGGATTATACCTATATAATGGCCAGTGACCACAATCAACTGCTAATTTTTGATGCTCCATACCTTTAGCTAAGTTATAACCATGAGCAATACAATGACTGTAAGCAATAATAATTGATGGACCATCATAAGCTTCTGCTTCAAGAATAGCTTTTAATGTTTGCGTATCATTTGCTCCCATAGCAATTTGAGCAACATAAACATTTCCATACCCCATAGCCATCATTCCAAGGTCTTTTTTAGGATTTGGACGACCTGCCGAAGCAAATTTAGCAACTGCTCCAAGTCCTGTAGCTTTAGACATTTGTCCACCAGTATTTGAGTAAACCTCAGTATCCAGAACAAGTATGTTTACATTTTTACCTTGGGCAATAACATGATCTAAACCTCCGTAACCAATATCATAAGCCCAGCCGTCACCACCCATAATCCAGACAGATTTTTTAACTAAATAGTCTGCAATCATAAGTAAATTTTGAGCTTCATCTGAAGAAAGTTCTTTTAGTTTTTTCTTAAGCTCCGTAATTCTTTGACGTTGTTCAAATATTTCGGATTCATCTTTTTGTTCTGCATTTATAATTGAATTTACAAGATCAGCACCAACTTCATTTTCTAATCCCTTCAATAATTCTTCAGCAAATTCTTTTTGCTTATCAATTGAAAGCCTCATACCAAAGCCAAATTCTGCATTATCTTCAAAAAGTGAATTTGACCAAGCAGGTCCCCTTCCTTCTTTATTAACAGCCCAAGGAGTTGTTGGAAGGTTACCACCATAAATTGAAGAACATCCTGTTGCGTTTGCAATTATGGCTCTATCGCCAAAAAGTTGTGAAACTAATTTTACATAAGGAGTTTCACCGCAACCTGAGCATGCTCCGGAATATTCAAATAATGGTCTTAATAATTGACTGCCTTTAATTGAAGCAACATTTATTTTTGCTCTATCAAATTCCGGAATATCTAAGAAGAAATCATAATTAGTTTTTTCTTGTTTTCTAATTGGAATTTGTGGAACCATGTTAATTGCTTTTCTACCGGTTTCTCGTTTGTTTTTAGCCGGACAAACTTCAACACAAAGTGCACATCCTGTACAATCTTCCACAGCTACTTGAATTGTATATGCAAATCCGTTAAAATCTTTTCCTTTAGCATTTGTATGCTTAAATGTTTCGGGAGCATCGGACAATAGTTCTTTATCGTAAGCTTTAATTCTTATTGCAGCATGAGGACAAACCATTGAGCATTTACCACATTGAATACACACTTGTTCATCCCATTCAGGAACTTCTAAAGCAATATTTCTTTTTTCCCATTGTGTTGTAGCTGAAGGGAATGTTCCATCAATGGGCATTTGACTTACCGGAACATCGTCTCCTTTTCCTTTCATCATTATTGATAGTGTATTTTTTACATAATCCGGAGCTTCATCAGAAACAACAGGAGGACGTAAAATTTTGCTGGTAACTTTTGAAGGAACATCAATTTTATACAAATTATCAAGAGTTCCATCAACTGCAGCATAGTTTTTATTTACTATAAACTCCCCTTTACTGCCATAAGTTTTCTTAATTGCATTTTTAATTTGTGCAATTGCTTCATCTCTTTCTAATACTCCTGAAATTGCAAAAAAGCATGTTTGCATAATTGTATTAATTCTTGCTCCCATTCCGGTTTTCTTTGCAACGGAATAAGCATCTATTACATAGAAATTTAAGTTCTTCTCTATAATTTGTTCTTGTAATTTTTTTGGTAATTTATCCCAAACTTCTTCTTGGCAATAAGGACTATTTAATAAGAAAGTTCCACCATCAACTATTTTTTCTAGAACATCGAAAGTTTCCAATAAATTAAACTGGTGGCAACCAATAAAGTTTGATGTTTGAATTAAATAAGTTGAGTGAATTTCATTTTTACCAAAACGTAAATGAGAAATTGTTGTTGATCCGGATTTTTTAGAATCATAAACAAAATAACCTTGTGCAAAATTATCTGTTTCTTCGCCAATAATTTTAATTGTATTTTTATTGGCACCAACAGTACCATCAGAACCCAATCCATAAAACATTGCTCTTACAACATCATCCCCTTCTGTTATAAAGCTTGGATCGTATTCTAAACTTGTATTTGTAACATCATCATTAATACCAATTGTAAAATGATTTTTAGGGTTATCTTTTTTCATTTCATCAAAAATTCCTTTAACCATTGCAGGTGTAAATTCTTTTGATGAAAGTCCGTATCTACCACCTGTAACTATTGGCATTGAACTAAATTTAGGATTTTCCGAGGTAAGGTTTTCACTTAATGCTGTAATAACATCTTGATATAAAGGTTCACCAAGAGCACCAGGTTCTTTTGTTCTATCTAGAACTGTAATTTTTTCTACTGTATCAGGCAGAGCTTGTAAAAGTTGTTCTGCACCAAATGGTCTGTATAACCTAACTTTAATAAGACCAATTTTTTCTTCCATTTTGTTTGTCATATATTCAACAGATTCAAGAGCTGCTTCAGCCCCAGAACCCATCATTACAATTACTCTTTTTGCATCAGGAGCACCAATGTAATCAAATAAATGATATTGTCTTCCTGTAATTTCTGCAAATTTATTCATCGCATTTTGTACAACATCAGGACAAGCATCATAAAATTTATTAACGGCTTCTCTTCCTTGGAAATAAACATCAGGGTTTTGAGCAGTTCCTCTAATAAATGGGTTATCCGGAGTTAATGCACGTTCTCTGTGTTCATGAACATATTTATCATCAATCATTGCTTTTATATCTTCAGTAGTTAACTGTTCAATTTTGTTAACTTCGTGAGATGATCTAAAACCATCAAAAAAGTGTACAAATGGAACTCGTGATTCTAAAGTTGCCTTGTGAGCAATTGCAGCCATATCCATAACTTCTTGAATTGAACTTGATGATAATAAAGCCCAACCAGTTTGCCTTGTTGACATTACATCGCTATGATCACCAAAAATTGATAATGCAGAAGTAGCAATTGAACGAGCAGAAACATGAAAAACTGTTGGTGTTAGTTCACCGGCAATTTTATACATGTTTGGAATCATTAATAATAATCCTTGTGAAGCAGTAAAAGTTGTTGTTAAAGCACCACTTTGAAGTGCTCCGTGAACAGCACCGGATGCACCACCTTCACTTTGTAATTCTGAAACATGAGGTACTGAACCCCAAATATTTTTTCTTCCTTTCGCTGCCCATTCGTCAGACATTTCCCCCATACCTGATGATGGAGTAATTGGATAAATAGCAATAACCTCACTATTCTGATACGCTACATAAGTAGCAGCTTCATTTCCATCAACGGTTATCTTTTTTCTCTTCATTTCTATCCTTTTTTATATGTGTTATTTAGAAGCTAAAACTTTTAATCCATTCATTCTACTAAAAATTGTACCAATTATATTTTAACACAGAAATGGGATAAAATTACAATAAAAATATATTTCTCTCTTAATTTTTAGAAGATAAGTGTCCATGATGTCTTATTTATAAGAATCATTTTTACTTGCTTAGCACCTAAAATTCAATTAACTTAGCTAACTTAATTAGCTAAGTTAATAAAATGCATATAGTAAATATCCACGAAGCAAAAACTAATTTATCAAAACTTATCCAAGAAGTTTTAGATGGTAATGAAGTTGTTATTGCAAAAAATAAAAATCCAATTGTAAAAATAGTTAGGTTAGAAAATCAACCGATTAAAAGAAAATTAGGTCTAGGAAAAAATAAGATTCAGTTCTTACCCGATTTTGATAAAGCATCAGATATTACTTAAAATTATATATGAAATATTTATTAGACACAGAAAGCTTATTGTTACTTTCTATCGATTCAAATGAATTATCGGAAAAAGTAAAATTTTTATTTTTGCGTGAAGAAAACAGAATTTTTATTAGTACGGCTTCCCTTTGGGAAATTTCGGCAAATATTGAAAATGGAAAAATTTATTTGGGAGAACCTCTGAGTAAATTTGTACAATCAAAAATTATAGATAATAAAATTGAAATTTTACAAATTGAGCCAAAACATTTTTACAATATTGAAAAATTGCCTAAACATAACACAAACCCCTTTCAACGAATGATTATTTCTCAAAGTATTACTGAAAAGATTCCGCTTATAACTAGGAATGAGGAATTTGCTAAGTATACAGTAGAAAGAATTTGGAATTGAAATATATGCCTATCCCTTAAATAAATATTATCTTCATTATTTCTCTATTGATTTTTTAAAACAATTACTTTATATAGTGAACATACGTTTACTAAGATTAATAGAGCAAGCGAAATGTCTGAGGAAGCAAATCTTATAGATCTAAAATATTACAATTTGCCTAAAGATAAAAACAGTCCAAAAATAACTGCTACAATATATCCTCCATTACCTAAACCTGGTTTTGATATTTATGATTATCAAATGCTGTTTAACGATGAGGAAACAAAAAAACTAATACGCGAAGGCAGAACAATAGGCTGTTTTTATATTGAATCTCCAGGAATGAGATCTCTATTAAAAAAATTAAACTGCGATACTTTTGAAATGCTAACTGCTGCCAGTTCGGTTATTCGCCCCGGAGTAGCAGAAAGTGGAATGATGAAAGAGTTTATTGAGCGCCATAAAAATCCGAAACTCAGAAAATATCTTATTCCGCAAATGGAAGAAGTACTTGGCGAAACTTACGGAGTAATGATTTACCAGGAAGATGTTATTAAAGTAGCTCACCATGTTGTAGGCTTAAGTTTAGAAGAAGCCGACTATTTACGTAGAGCCATAAGTGGAAAAATGAGATCGAAAGAAACAATGGTACAACTAATTGAAAGATTTTTTGAAGCATGTGAAAAAAAGAAATTTTCGAAAACAGTAGCTCAACAATTATGGCACCAAATTTCTTCATTTGCAGGTTACTCTTTCTGTAAGGCACATAGTGCATCTTTTGCTCTGCTCTCTTTTCAAGTTGCATACTTAAAAGCTCATTACCCTGCAGAATTTATGGCAAACGTACTTAATAATGGAGGCGGATTTTATACAACCGGAGTTTATATAAACGAATGTAAAAGAATTGGATTAAAAATTTTACTTCCTTCCATAAATAGAAGTGCTTACAAATATGTTGGTAACTTTCCTAATTTACAAATGGGTTTAATGGCAATTAAAAATATTGAAAAAGAGACATGTATAAATATTATAAATGAAAGAAGGAAAAACGGAGATTATAAATCCCTTACTGATTTTATTGCCCGCACTAATGTTACTTATGAGAAAACCAAAATTCTAATTAAATGTGGAGCAATGGATTGCTTTGGTAAAACTCGTCCAACTTTAATGAGGTTAGCAGATCTTTATTATCGTCATCACAAATTATTTACAAGCAATTCCCCTACTCTTTTTTGTAGAGGAACATCTTTGTTAGAAAAAAATGTAACTACTAAACAACAATATACAATGGAAGAAATTGGAATGTACGAACAACAACATTTCGGATTTATGGTTACATATCATCCAATAGAATTTATTAGAAATATTTATGAATTACCCCAAATAGTAAAATCGAAAGACTTAGTAAAAAATGGAAATAAGACAATTAAAATGGTCGGTTGGTTTATGACTTCGAAAAGAATTTTAACAAAGAAAGGTGAAGCAATGAAGTTCCTTTCCCTAGAAGATTTAAGCGGAACATTTGAAGCTGTACTTTTTCCTAAAACCTATCAGAAATATGCAGAACTTACAAATTCACTAGGACCTTATTATATTGAAGGAAAAGTAGATCTTGAAAACGGGAATAATATAATTGTAAAAAAGTTGGCAACACTTTCTAATAGTGCTACATTAAAAGCAGCACAAAAAGATGCTACAAAATACAACGGAGAGATAGAAAAAATAACAAAAGAAGAATTGGAAATTGTAACTTCACTAAATAAAGAAAAATTAAGAACTGCTTACATACAAAATTTTGCTTAAGAAAATAAATTAAGAACTTATATCTAAGAAATTGGGAATACTTCAGGTGAAATAACATTTCTTTCTTCTGTTACTGTATATTTATCTTCCAAATTATTCATCGTATCTTTTAATACTTCTAAAGAGCGCTGACTTAAAAGATCAATTTTCACTAATCCCAAATCTTCAATGCCATACATATCAGGCTGAGTTATAATCAAGCCAAGTCCTTTATTTTTAGCATATTCCAAAGGAACATAATTCGTAATTGGTTTATCGGTTACAATAATTCCACTTGGATGAATGCTTAAATGACGCGGGAATGCAGCAAGACGACTTGCAATTTGTATTATAGAATTCCAGGGCTCAGAATTTAAATTTAAGTTTTTAGACTCAGGAAATTTTTGAGCTAATTGCGGTAGGTTCTTAGCACTAGTCCAAGGTATAAGTTTTCTGTATTCAGATATTTCCCTATCTGAAACTCCAAACACTTTTGCAGTTTCTCTAAAAGCTGAACGTGCCTTAAAAGTTACAGTTGTTGAAATCATTGCAACTTTGCTGTAACCATATTTTTCAAATACATATTTTATTATCTCGTCTCTCTCCCGCCAAGAAAAATCAAGATCAATATCGGGTGGACTAGTTCTTGCCATATTCATAAATCTGGTAAAATATAAGTTATGTTTTATAGGATCTACTTCTGTAAAACCTAAACAATATGAAACAAGACTATTTGCTGCCGAACCTCTTCCCAAAATTCTCATTCGTCTTAATTTTGCTTCTCTAACAATATCATATACTACAAGGAAATAATGTGAGAAACCACGTTTTTCAATAACTTCTAATTCTTTAGATAATCTAATTATAGCTTCTTGTGTTACGGGGTTATATCTTTCTTCAAGTCCTGCAGTACAAATTTTCCAAAGATAGGATAATGCTGTTTCACCATCAGGAAGTGGGAAATAAGGAAATTTAGATTTACCAAGTTCCAAATCTACATTACACATATTGGCTATTTTTTTTGTATTTATTATCCCTTCCGGTAAAGCTCGCCAAATACTTTTAAGCTCTTTATCGGGCTTATAATAATATTCTTCATCAACTATCTCATCTTCACTCAGATTTTCAAGTGTTGTATTTAGTCTTATTGCTGTAACAACTTTGTGTAATAAGTAATCTTCCGGATTTAAAAAGTATGTTGGATTTGAAATAATTATTTGAAGTCCTTTTACTTTCGCAAAATTATAAAGGTCACGTACTTTTCTTTTGTGCTTCTTACTTGCAATAAGTTCAACAAATAAATTTTTTCTTAAATTTTCATTCCGATATATTTTCTTTAGAAGTTCTATAGAAGATGTAATTACAAATACATTTTCTAAATTTTTACTGAATACTTTAGTTAAAGCAAAATCATCTTGGAGTTTTCTACTTGTAGTTATTTTAGAAATTAGAGAATAACCTTCATTATTCTTTGCAAGAAATATTGCATACATATCTTTATCATTCGGATCATCAATATATACACCAAATATGGGTTTTATATTTTTCTCTTTTAATTTATTTGCAAAATTAATATTGCCATACATTCCGTTTGTATCGGTAAGAGCAATACTATTTGTTCCATCCTTTTTAGCAATATCAATCCATGTATCAATTGGAATAGTGCCCTGAAGTATTGAATAGTTTGAATGATTGTGAAGGTTAAGCATAAGTTTAAATTGCTAAAAATTTTATTGACTTAGAAAATCATTTTGTATATATTAGATGTATATATGTATAGACATGGTATTAAAAAATGGAAACAACAAAAATTTTTAATAGTGGAAATAGCCAAGCAGTAAGATTACCAAAAAAATATAGGTTTAAAAATAAAGAAGCATATATCTCAAAGATTGGAGATGCTGTTGTTATCTTCCCTAAGAAAAGTGGCTGGAACTCTTTATTTGAGAGTGTCAATAAATTCACTGATGATTTCCTTGAAGAAAGAGATCAACCTGAGATTCAACATAGAGGAAATATTTTCTAATGAAATATATGTTAGACACAAATATTTGCATCTACATTATCAAAAATAAACCGATAAAAATTTTTAGAAAATTTGAAAAAATTAATCCTAAAGAGGTCTGTATTTCTTCAATTACTTCATCCGAATTATGGTATGGAGTTAATAAAAGCTCAAGTTTTGAAAAAAATGCAATTGCATTAGAAGAATTCTTGAGTCCGATTGCAATTTTAGAGTATGATGAAGTAGCTTCTAAACACTACGGAAAAATTAGATCTGATCTTGAAAGTAAAGGAAAAATAATTGGCAGTATGGATCTTCTTATTGCTGCTCATGCTTTATCAAAAAATCTTACACTCATAACAAATAATACAAAAGAATTTAAACGAGTAAACAACTTGAAAGTAGAAAATTGGACATAGTTTTTTACCCCATCCCAAAAAAATTTATTTCTACATCTTTCTTGTTAGTTAATATTTCTCCGAACTGAACTGAAGCATAACCATACTTATCTCTTATCTTTGTTACTGCTCTAAACATTTTTCTTCGTTTTATTTCTTCATCATCAAAAAGAAATTCTTGTTCAGAGAATTCATTGAACTTAGATAAACGAATTCCAATCAGCCGTACACTAACACGGCGTTTATAATTAGCTCTAAACAATTTTACTGCAGTACTAAAAATTATTTTATCATCATCAGTTGCTTTAATTGTTTTTGAACGCGTAATAGTTTCAAAATCGGAATAACGTAATTTTATACTGACCGTTGCAGCTTGCCAATTTTTATTTCGCAAAATTTGGCAAACCTGACTTGTAAGTTTAAATAACGTTTTTTCTATTTCCACCTTACTTATTACATCTTTACCATAAGTTCTATCTTTAGAAATACTTTTTCTTTTAGTTGGAGGATTAAGATATTCACTTCCACCACCATTTGCTTTTTTCCATAACGACAAACCTTGTTTACCAAATGCAGCTATTAAATAATCTTCCGATAATTTGGTAACATCACCAATAGTATAAATTCCTCTTGCATGCAATTCAGGTAAGGTTTTCTTTCCTACTCCGGGAATTGTTTCTACAGGTAATGGAGCTAAAAAATATTTTTCCATTCCGGGTATTATATAGGTTATACCTCGCGGTTTAACATAATCGGAACAAATTTTAGCAACAGTTTTATTGCTACCAATACCAATTGAGCAAGGAAGCTTAAGTTCCCTCAATATTTCTTTTTGTAATTTTGCAGCAAACAAATACATTGAACCGTATAAATGTTTTGTGCCGGTAAAATCCATATAAAATTCATCTACGGAAGCTTGTTCAATAAGTGGAGCATATTTTTCTAAAATACATTTTACCAATTTGGAATATTTACCATATTCGGAATGACTACCACTAATATAAATACCTTGCGGACAAAGTTTATATGCATGCTTAATAGGCATTGCTGAATAAACTCCGTACTTCCTTGCTTCGTAAGAAGAAGCTGAAACTACTCCTCTTCCATATTGGGGATCTGCACCAACAATAACAGGTTTACCAATTAAGCTTGGATTAAGAATTCTTTCAACGGAAACAAAAAATGTATCTAAATCTAAATGAAATATTGTACGCATAGAAAAATTAAGAATGTGAAATTATAAAAGCTACTTAGGATAAGTAAAAGCTCTTAACTCTGCTTAAAATTATTTCTTTTACTGAATAAAACTTATTTTAATAATAACATTTTTTTAGTTTGGCTAAACTTACCACTTTGTAATTTATAAAAATACATTCCGCTTGGTAAATTGTTTGCATTAAAC
>PDWI01001146.1_pt1 | contig 46225 bp, 37 predicted proteins | sample 1430891 | NCBI WGS metagenome assembly PDWI01 (sample SAMN01162508, study PRJNA174530) | Oral metagenome, whole genome shotgun sequencing project. | biome: Marine environment; feature: Marine mammal; material: Swab sample of the gingival sulcus; isolation source: swab sample of gingival sulcus...
GTCCATGGCAAACCAGGGAATCAACCCTCTTGTCGCTATTCAGATGGCTTTGAATGGAGATATTCCTAAAACTGAAATTGGTGAGGGCGAGTAGTTACTTTCAGTTTTCCTAATAAAATCAGATAGTTGCGATTTAAAGTGACAAAGCAGTATTATCCGGCGGATAAAGATCGCTGGTGTTCCTTTACAGCTCCATCCGTTATCGCCGGTCCGGTAAAAAAATTACGGAAAAATATCGCTGTGTATCAAGTCGCCTATGATCATCCGCAATCACACCGTGGTTTCAAAAGTCCGGCCGACCGGTTAAACCAATTCAGGTATCACGACAACTGGCTGCACAACCTTTACATTTCGGCTTCTTTGGGAGGGTATCGAAGCCCTCCCCAAAATCCGGTATAATATGGATATTGCCTTCCTGACGATGCACCCGCGTCCGTACTCCATAGACATTATAGATCAACTCTTCTGTAAGGATTTCATCAGGGATCCCACTGGCCACAATCCTTCCTCTTTCAAGGACGTAGATACGGTCACAGAACAGTGCTGCCAGGTTGAGTTCATGGAGAGCGGCCAGGGAGGCCATGCCGAGGCTCTTGATTAGCTGCATCATCTCTAACTGATAACGGATATCAAGGTGATTGGTGGGTTCATCCAGCAGCAGCAGTTCCGCCTGCTGACAGAGGGCCCTTGCCAGCAGGGTGCGCTGCAATTCACCGCCGGAGAGTACCTTGATATGGTGGTCACGTAAGGAGCTGAGTCCAACCTTTGCAAGCGCCTCTTCGCAGAGGCGGATATCCTCACTGTTTTCAAAATCAAACATCGTCTTATGGGGGGTTCGGCCCATAATAACAAATTCAAAGACGGTGAAATTGAATTCGGAACTGCGCTCCTGCAATACCGAGGCTATCCGTTGAGCAGTTTCGCGGATAGAGAAGGCGCTGATCTCCTTGCCGCCAAGATGCAGGGAGCCGCTGTCTGCCTCAAGGTAACGGAAAATACAGCGCAGCAGTGAAGATTTGCCGCTACCGTTGGGCCCGATAATCCCGACAAATTCGCCGCAGCCCACATGCAGGGTGATATTATTGAGGATTTTCTGGTTATTGACAGACCAGTTGAGATCGGTGACGGAGAGGCTGATCTCTTTCACGCTGCCCTCCGTCGCTGCCGTTTCAGTATCCAGATAAAGCAGGGGGCGCCGCAAATGGAAGTAATAATGCCGATAGGCAGCTCCATCGGAGAGAAGAGACTCCGTGCCGCCACGTCTGCCCAAATAAGAAAAATTCCGCCGGCAAAAAAGGAGAGGGGTAAAATCTTGCGGTAATCGTTGATACCGAAGAGACGGATAAAATGGGGGATCATCAGGCCGACAAAGCCAATGGCGCCGGTCTCTGCCACCAGTACTCCCGTCACAAGCGAGGTGACAATAAAGAGCGTTTTCCGAAAGCTGTAGGGGTTGACACCAAGACTAACCGCTGTTTCGTCTCCCAGAACCATCACATTGAGTTCCCGGCCATGGAGGCAGAGAAAGATCAGTCCGCAGGTCGTAACGACTGCGGGAATGGGTAGCACCTCCCAGTTGCCCCCGGCCACTGATCCGAGCAGCCAGTGGGTAATCTCCCTGAGTTTATGCTCAGTAGCAAGAATTGAGAGCAGGCTGGTGATGGCAGAAAAAAGATAGGAGATGGAGATTCCGGCCAGAATAAGGCGGCCAGGGAAGATACGCCCATTCTCTTTTGCAATAAAGTAGACCATGGCCGAAGCCAGCAGGGAACCGAGAAAGGCCATCAGCGGAATCTGGAAGGCCGTCCCCCCTGCCATGGCGCCCATAAAGATGGCCAGACTGGCCCCTGCCGACGCTCCGGAGGAGAGCCCAAGGATATAAGGATCGGCCATGCTGTTGCGTACGGCCGCCTGCATTACCGCGCCAACAATGGCCAGACCGCCGCCGGTAAGCATGGCCAACAGGCTCCGGGGGGCGCGAACATGCCAGATGATCAGCTCTCTGGCGTTGCTCCAGTCACCATTTCTCATTCCAGAGATCTTATACCAGAGGACATCTGTCAGGGTGGATAAGGGGATCTGCACCGCACCAAATGCCAGGGACAGGACAAGGCTGAGACAGAACAGCAAGGCAATGGTGACAAACAGCGGCAGTGAGGATTTCACGGCGTTTTCAGGAACCCCCTGATGGCATCGGCCAGTGTTTTCACCGCTTCCGGCACACGGATACCAGGCGTAGAGGAGCTGAAGGGGATTTCCACATAACGCTTTTTCTTCACCGCCTCAAGGCTTCTGTAGAGAGGGGCTGCGGCGAGGATCTTTTTTTTCTCTGCTGCCGGATCCCACTCTGCGTCGATTAACACAATGATATCGGCGGGACGAGCCAGTAACTGCTCCTTGCTCACCGAAGTCCAGCTGCCGTCAACATCAGCAAAGATATTGTCACCGCCTGCAAGGGTGATAATCGCGTTGGGAACACCATTTCCCGCACCGATCAGCGGGGAAGCGGGGCGGGCGCTGTCCAGCCAGAGAATGCGCGGTTTATTGGCCGGGGGCGGCTGGGGCAGGGCGTCATTCATCTGCTTTTTCAAGTTGGCGATCAGGGTTTCGGCCCGTTGTTCAACATGAAAGATTGCCGCAATCTCCCGTAACTCCTGGTAGAGCAGCGCGATATTCCAGCCTTTCTCTTTCTGCAGCTCTGATGGGCTGAGATAGCTGCTGATCCCTAACTTCCGCAGTTCCTCACGACTGGCAAGACCACGTTTGGGAGAAAAGCCGGAAGCGTATCCGGCATAGACAAAATCGGGGTCACTGTCGAGCAGGATCTCCCTGGCGGGATACTTTTTGGCAAGAACGGGGATGGCATCATAGGCGGTTTTGAAGCGGGGCAGGATGGTATCATCCATATAGGCAGTCCCGATCATCTGCTTTTCCAGCCCAAGCGCGAGCATGATCTCCGTTGCCGCCTGATTCAGGGTAACGGTCCGCTGGGGGATGCGGCTGCAGTCAACGGTAAGGGGGCCGTTGATGATTGTCGCGGCAAAAGCGCTGGAATCAAATATCAAAAAAAACAGAATAAAAAGAAGACGAAACATCTTTTCTCCATGGGTTGTGGTTGCCGGTGCCCCTTATAAGCAGGGATCTTGAGCGCGTCAATCTTTTTTACCGTTTATTACTGCTTTGTCACTTCAACAGATAACTATTTGATTTTATTGCATATTCTGAATTTCGTCATTTTTCAGTTTTCCTAATAAAATCAGTTAGTTATGATTTAAAGTGACAAAGCAGTACGTGAGAAATCTGGCTTTGGTCTGAGGTTGTGGTAATGTTTGCACGCAGACTGCGACTGGATGGTTCTGCAGCGGGCTTACGACAGATTGTATTGGAAATCTGTGGCAGGCTCAAGATCCAGGCCAGATGAAAAGGGAATCCCGTGTAAATCGGGAACGGGCCCGCCGCTGTAACCGGGGACGATTGTCATGGAAGGCCACTGGATGGTATCCGGGAAGGCGTGACAATCGGTTGATCCGGAAGTCAGAAGACCTGCCTGATCCTATACTTCCAGATTTCACGAGGAGAATGAAATCTGGTGGAAGACATGTGGGTTAAAAACGTTATCCCCGTATCCGCAGGTGGGCCGGATATGGGGATTTTTTTTGTCGTTTCAAGAAAAACATCAACAGGAGAACGGTTATGCAGCGTGAAGTAAAATGGTGGAATGTGTTGAAGGTAATTATGCTGGCAGCTCTCTTGGGCGCGGCAGATATGGCTCATGCGATGGAAGAGGCGCCTTTTTACACCGTCGATGATATAACGGTGACCGGCAGAAAGATTGAAGAACGACTCTCCGGCGAACTGGAAATTTACGGCCATCAGGTAGAGGTCGTTGAAGGGGAAACACTGGAAAAAAGCGGGTTTGTCGATTTGCAGCAGGCTCTTGGTGCCCTTGTTCCCGGTCTGTTTATCTCGGTGAGCAGCGGCAGGGGAGACTATGCCAATATGAAACTCCATGGCAGCGGCGATATCCTCTGGCTTCTTGATGGGGTGCGTCTTAACAACCGTCTTTATGGCGGCGCTTATCTTGACAGTATCAGTATCAAGTCGATTGATCGGATTGAAATTCTTAAAGGCGGCGAAGGTCTTTTTTACGGCACCAACGCCCAGGCCGGTGTGATCAATATCATTACCAGGAAAGTAACGGACAAGATCTCGGGACAGGTGGGCCTTGCTTACGGGTCGCATCAGTACCGTGATCTGTATGGAGATCTCTCCAGTACGGTGAAAGGTAACGGGTTTATGCTTTTTGGCAGTTATGATGGCTGGGATGGCTATACCGCCTACGACGACTGGGCCTACGGCCGGGCCGGCAATCCCGATAAGCCGGAAAGGGGCTATGACCGCGGGATGATTGGCGGCAAATATGAGCGCCGCTTTGATCTTGGGGAAGGCGCCGTCTTTAAGGTTCATGTCCAGCGCAATATGGGGTCATTTGACTTCCCCAGGATCAATGAACTGATGGCCTCCAATGACCGTACCGAGGATATCCAGTTTATCAAGTGGGATCATGATATCACCGAGAGCTTTTCCTATTATATCAAGGCGTTTAACCACCGCTGGTGGACCGACTATACCCGCCGGAAACTCGATGGCTCTTACCTCTATAATGATTCTGTCTGGGGGTATGAGGATCGCGGGGTGAATCTGATGGGAAGCTATCGTTTCATGGGCAAAAATGAGATTTTATTTGGTTACGATTATCAGAATTACTGGGCCAAGGATGACGTGTGGCGTATTGCCAAGAAAAAAGAGGATGTTAATGCCTTCTTCTTCCAGTACCGGCCCTGGTTCGCCTTTATGCCGAAGGCCCGCTTTGCCGTCGGCGGCAGGTACAACAAAACAGGTGGTAACGAGAAGGCCACCTGGAATGCCAGCATGCGCTCGCCCCTTGTCGCCAATATCAGTGCCCGTGCGATGGTGGGAACCAGTTTTGCCCTGCCCACAGCGGAGCATCTCTATCTTGATGAAGATAGTATGCAGGGGAATCCCGACTTAAAACCTGAAGAGAGTCTCAATGTCGATATCGGTCTGGAAGGCCGTTTCTCCATATTTAGATGGGGGTTGGGGTATTACTGGCGGGAAACTGCCGATGAAATCTCTGGCAATGCGGACTGGACCACCTATATCAATGCTGAGGGAAAAACAAAATATCAGGGTTTTGAGGTTCAGCTTGGGGTGCAGGCAACAAACGAGATCTCTTTTTTCACCAGCCTGACCACCACCGATGCCAAGACCGATGGAAGTTCCAACCAACTGGCAAGGACTCCAGAGTATATCGTTAAGGCAAACCTGAACTATACCGAGGCCAATGGTCGATGGGGGGCAAGTCTTGAAAGCCGGTATGTCGGTAAAACCGTTGTTCGCGGTTACAGCGCTTATGAACCCTATCAGGATGAGATTAATTATGGGGATTACTTCCTGGCAGACCTCTCCGCATTCTATGCCTTTGGGACCGATAATCGTCATCGTTTTACCCTGCGCATGGAAAATATCCTTGACCAGGATTATGCGACATCAATAAACAGGTTCAGAGGCGATGATGACAAGTTCACGTATGAACGCAAGGGCCTCCCGCTGAGTGTTGTTGTTGGTTATTCTTTCTCCTTTTGATGGTGACAGGGATTTTACGGGGCACGCCTTTCTGAAATGCAGGGTACGGGAACTTGTTTTATGGGCTCCTGGAACCTTGTCGCTGAAAGGTTGAATGTATAAACTTCAGGTCAAGACCCTGTAACGGGATGTGCCCCGGATCTATTGGGACAACCGGAGATAAGCAAAGACCCATTTCCTTTGAAATGGGTCTTCTTTTTTTGCGGAAAATCCGTAAAGGCGCATCCGTTTGCGTTATTCAGGCCTGCTTGATGCGGACGTCATGCAAGGATTCAAAAGACGTCCCGGCTCAGCGCCGCTCCCGCAGAATATTCTGTCCCCAGGCCAGAAGGCCGATCACGATAAACGCGCCCGGGGCCAGGAGCATGAATCCCATATTTTCGTATCCGGCCGCGTACAGGACATCCGGAATGACGGGGATTCCGAAAATTTTTCCGGAGCCCAGCAGCTCCCGCGTGAATCCCACCAGCACAAGGATCATCCCGTACCCCAGTCCGTTTCCCAGTCCGTCCATGAAGGATGAAAGGGGCGGATGGCGCAGGGCATGGGTTTCGGCCCGGCCCAGGACAATGCAGTTGGTGATGATCAGCCCCACGAATACGGAAAGCTGTTTGCTGATATCATAGAGAAAAGCCCGCAGAAGTTCATCCGCCAGGATTACCAGGCTGGCCACCACGATCAGTTCGGCGATAATCCGGATATTCCGGGGGATCAGATGGCGCAGCAGGGAAATGACCAGACTGGAAAACGCCGTCACCAGGGTCAGGGAAAGCGCCATGACCGCAGCGGTCCTGAGCTGGACCGTGACGGCCAGCGCCGAACAGATACCAAGAATCTGGATGGATATGGGATTATTGGCCAGGATGGGTTCGGCCAGGGTTTTATAATGGGGGCCATGCCTGAATTTTTGGATAAAATTCATATCCTCCTCGCTGGGGACAGTGGCTATTCCTTCTCCGGATCGGGCGCCATGCCGTCCGGTGCATCGGCCGCCTGTACGGTTTCAGTCCGAAAACGGAGGGATACGGGCTCGTAGGCAGCCAGTATTTCCTGTAATCCGCCGGTCAGAAATTTGCCGGTGAGGGTGGCACCGCTGATGCCGTCCACATAATGGGCCCGGGCTTCTTCGGGAACCGTTTTCCCGACCGGCCCCCTGGCAATGTGGATGCCCACAGGCGCACCCGTGCGGTCCGTGATTTTTTTCCCCTTGAAATTTTTCTGGAACCAGTCTTTCTCAATCTCGCCGCCGAGCCCCGGGGTTTCGTTATGCCGGAATACGGTAAACCCCTTGATCGTGCTGCCATCGCTTTCAAGCGCCATGTATCCGTAAATTTTTCCCCAGAGGCCCCGGCTTTCCACAGGCAGGATATAAGCCCGTATCCGTCCGTCTTCCTCGTACAGGTACAGAGGCAGGTGATCGGGAGCCGGCGGTCCTTCGGCGGGAAGGAGTTCTCCTTCGGGCGTGGCCTGCATCCGGCGGATGGCGGCGTTGTAGCGCCGGGAAATTTTCTCCATGGACCAGTCCGCGTCCGGCGGCAGCAGGTCTGCGGATTTCAGGATATTGCGTTGGCGGTCTGCCGCCATATTGCGCTGCTGAAACGGTTTGAGTCCGGTGGAGGCGGCCGTGAGCACCAGACTGCATGTCAGGCACATGCATCCGGCGAACAGCAGGGATTTCGCTGTACCGGGCAGCCGGTCGTACCACCCGCCGGATAAAATCTCAGACATTGGGGATCCTCCGGCGCATCCGCTGAACGAGGGCGATATGGTCCAGAAGGGGCGCGAATACGTTCATCAGCAGAATGGCCAGCATCACGCCTTCGGGATACGCGGGATTATACACGCGGATCAGAACGGTCAGGGCCCCGATGAGAAAACCATACACCCACCGCATGCCTTCCACTCCGGGGGAACTCACCGGATCCGTGGCCATGTATACGATGCCGAAGGCGAATCCACCCATGACCAGATGAAGGGCCGGATTCAGAAAACAGAAAGCGGAGGCCTCTGGTCCGTCTATGATCAAGGCCATGATCCGGATCAGCCCGGCCGTGGTCAGAACACCAATCATGCCGCCGGCCATGGTGCGCCAGCTCGCCACGCCCACCAGGATCAGAAAAAGCCCCCCCAGCAAACAGGCCAGGGCCGAAGTGGCCCCGATGGCGCCGGGGTAATTGCCCACGAAAAGCGTCTGGAAGGACCATCCCGCCTGTCTCAGGGCTTCGGCGGCCCCGTCGGAAGCAGCGGCCGTGATCCCGAGGGGCGTGGCGCCGGAACAGGCATCCACGGCCCCGGCGGCGGGAATTTTGATCCAGACATCGCCGGACATCCGGGACGGATAGGCAAAAAAGACAAAGGCCCGGGCCGTGAGCGCGGGGTTGAGCAGATTGCGTCCGGTGCCGCCGAAAACCTCTTTTCCGATGACCACCCCGAAACTGATGCCGACGGCCACTTGCCAAAGGGGCATGGTGGGCGGCAGTGTCAGGGGAAAGAGGAGCCCGCTCACCAGAAATCCCTCGCTGATGGCATGGCCCCGTACGGACGCAAACAGGGTTTCCCAGAACAGGCCGGCGGCATAACTGACCAGGAGCATGGGAAGAAAGATGTGTATGCCGGTCAGGAGACACGCCAGCGGATCAGGGGATAATCCGCCGGTCAGCCGGGATTGCAGCCCGGTATTATACAGGCCGAAGAGAAGAGGCGGCAGAAGGGAAACGATCACCAGACTCATGAACCGTTTCAGATCAATGCCATCCCGGATATGGGGGGCTGCGGCCGTGGTGCGGTCTGGCCAGAGAAGCACGGTCTCGATGGCGTCATAAAAGGGATGAAGGCGGGCCAGGCACCCATTCCCGGAAAAATGCGGCCGCACCTGGTCCGCGATGCGGTTCACTGTACGGTTTATAAAGGACGGATCGGTGTTCATGCGGCCATCTCTTTTCGCCAGGCGGCCTTGGCCTCGGTCAGGATGCGGGACAGTTCGATTTTGGAGGGGCAGACATAGGCGCACAGGCCGCATTCCGCGCAGTCCAGCAGGCCGAGGGCCAAAGCCGTTTCCATTTCATCGGCGCCCAGCGCCTTCATCATGAATTGGGGCATGATGTCCACGGGGCAGACACGGGCGCAAAATCCGCAATTGACGCAGGCCCGCTCTTCGCCGTGGGTATTGCAGCCGGTTTTCAGGCGGCGCTTCCGGTTCAGGGCCGACAGGAAAGTGCGCGAACAGGAAGGCCGGTTCCAGCCGGGCCGGGCGAATCCCAGTACCTCCCGTTCATTCCCCTCGGGCAGAAGGAGGAGGCGGTCGTCATAATAGCCCGGGTATCCCCCGGGGGCAAGAGAACGGCCGGTGAGAATGCCGCCGCTGATCCATCGCATGGGTTCCGTCACATCCCGTGACGCCCCGCCGGCAAGATCGGCTGCGGAAATGCCGCGCCACCCGCGCACATGGCGGGGATGGGATATGCCGGCGCCGCCCACGGCAAAGATCCGGTCGCGGGGGTAACGCCCTTCGGTCAGCAGGCGTCCCGGAGACAGAATATCCTGCCCGGTGATGAACCAGGAACGATTCCATGCGGCGGAGGTTTTGATCCGGTACAGGAGCGCGGCAGGTTCGTCCGCGACCCCGCTTCCGGAAAGGATTTCCAGCCGGATACCCTCGCCCGGGGGCAGCAGCGGCCGGACCAGATCCGCATAGGGTGATGCCACGGATACCGTCAGGGTTCTGGCTAGTTTCCGCAATATCCGCAGGCTCGTTTTGAAAACGGTTTCCGCCCCGGCCAGCCACAGATCCGGAGACGGGCCGAAGGGATCGGCCCCGCCCACGGACGCGATCAGGGTTTCCGGCGGCGCGGCCGGATCATCCGCGTCCGAAGGCGCGATATCCCGGTAGGGAAAAGAGCGGATACAGGGCCATACCCCTCCTTCCCGCAGGAGGCGGATCAGTTCCGTCCGGGGCAGATCGTCCAGCCCGGCCCCGGTGACAACCGGAAAGGAGGCCGCAGGCTCCGGACCAGCGGCGGCCTGGCCGGATGGGTGCCGCCGGATTTCGATCCGCTCGATGATACGGCGGCGGCCGTACAGAATCCGGTCCACTGTTCCGGCGACAGGAGACAGAAAACGCAGATCCGGCCTTTTTTTGTCCGTAAACAGCGGATCCCCACGGCGCACCTTGTCTCCTTCGGCAACCGCAGGCCGCGCTTTGACAAAGGGAAGGGTGGCCGGACAGACGGCCATGACCTCCGGGAACGGGGCGTTCACCAGGACATGGCCCGGAACCCCGGCAATGCGGGGGATATCACCACCGATCAAATGTGTCTTCATCCCTGCTTTCATGGTGTGACGGCGTTTTCCTTTCCCGGCTGGAAACGGGGTGAAGCTGCGGAACAGAAAGGAATTTTATTATCACCTTTGTCCGTCGGATTCAACTTGTGGTTGAAAAACGATCTGTTTCTGCTTAATATAATGGCCAGCAGGGCGTTCATCCCTCTCTGGCCATTCGGCAAAATTTCAAAAATGGCCGTTTTCAGCAAAAAAATTACGGGAGGTTTTCATAACTGAAAAACGCACTGTCAAAAAGGTCTGTAAATGCGAAAACTGCGATTCTTTCCCCGGCCGGGGGGAAACCTCGCCGGAAAGCAGGCAGTACGGAATGAACAGGCGGAGGAAATGAGCGGCAAGGGGGGCGAATGGTTACCGAATGCATACCGACGTTGAATACCGGGCTTCGCGGCGTAAAGGTGGCCACCACGCGGATCAGCGATGTAAAGGGAGATGAGGGGAAGCTGATTTACCGCGGGTATCTGGTGGCGGATCTGGCGGAACAGGCTGGTTTTGAGGAGGTCGTTCACCTCCTGCTGTATGAGAAACTGCCCGGCGGGGATGAACTGAGCCGGCTGAAACAGGTCTTGGCCCCGGAGCAGGCCGTGCCCGACGCGGTGTTTTCGGCCTTGAAACTTTTTCCGAAAACCGCGCTTCCCATGGATGTGCTGCAAGCGGGAATCGCGCAGCTGGCGGCCTTTGATCCGGATGTACACGAACCGGAAAATCGTGACGCGACTCTGCGGATGGGGTTGCGCCTCATTGCCAGAATTCCCACCCTGGTGGCGGCCTGGGACCGGATCCGAAACGAAAGAGATCCCTTGCCGCCACTGCCCGGGCTATCCCTGGCGGCCAATTTTCTGTATATGCTGTCCGGCAAAATACCGGATGCGGAATTGACCCGCTTTTTCGACACCAGCCTTGTTCTTCACGCAGAACATTCCTTAAACGCGTCCACCTTTTCCGCCCGGCAGGTGGCGTCCACCCGGGCCCATGTATACACTGCCCTGGCGGCTGCGGTGGGTTCCCTTTCCGGCGCCCTGCACGGCGGGGCCAATACCCGCGTCATGCGGATGCTCCAGGAGATCGGGGATCCGGAAAAAATCGACGCGTATATTGAGCATCAGCTTTCTTCGGGGGGCAAGATTATGGGAATGGGACATGCGGTCTATAAGGTGGACGATCCCCGGGCCCTGATCCTGGCGCCCATGAGCAGAAAAATGGGCGAACGCGCCGGAGACACCCGCTGGTACGAAATGTCCAGAATCCTGGAAAAAAAGGCCAAAGCCGCCTTTAAGACCCGCAAGGATGTGGATATCTTTGTCAACGTGGATTTTTACAGCGCCTCCCTGTACCATGCCATGGGCATCCCCGTGGACCTTTTCACCCCAGTCTTTGCGGTGTCCCGCGTGGCCGGATGGGTGGCCCATGTGCTGGAGGAAAAATACGCCGAAGCAGCGAAAACGCCGGCACTCTACCGGCCCGGGGCCGAATATATCGGTGATTATTGCGGCCCGGATGAATGCGTGTTTGATCCGCTGAAAAATCGCTGAATCCTCTTTCACGGCCGAAAACCGTCCATATCTGGTTTTGGCGGAGGTTTTTGAATGAAGCTGACATCCTCTGCGCCCCCCGCAGGTGGGAGGCGCAATATGCGCATGACGCGCCAGCGCCGTGTGATCCTTGAAGAAATCCGGAACCTGAAGGTTCACCCCAGTGCCGACGATGTATACGAGGCGGTACGCCGTCGTATGCCGCGCATCAGCCTGGGGACGGTGTACCGGAACCTGGAAGTCCTGTCCGGGATGGGCGAAATCCAGAAATTGCCCGTTGGCGGCCCGCTGAAACGCTACGATAAAAATACCCACCGACATTATCACGTCCGCTGCATAGCCTGCAACCGGGTGGAAGACGTGCCCATGGATTTCATGGGAGATATCGAAGCCGCCATGGACGGAAGCATGGGATTCCGGTTTCTGGGGCACCACCTGGAATTCACGGGCCTGTGCGCGGACTGCCAGGAAGCAGCGAAGGATCAGGATCATGATTTTTCACGGGATCCTCCCCGGTTCGATCAGTCCTTTGCCATCAACACCGGCCGCCGGCCCGGAGCTGGTCCGGCGGCCGGTATGTGACAATTTTTGTCCTTCTCTTTTCATTTTTTTTCCTTCCCTCCCGCTTTTTTGTTCCTCCTTTTTCCATTCGTTTCGTGTGCTGTAAATTTTGTCACAAAACGAATGGGAATATTTCCATTGATTCCGCTTTTTTTCCATAATGAAGATTTGGCATAGACATTGCTTTTGTCTTGGACCAGGCACAATGTGTTTTTCTAACTGCTTTTTTTTACAGAAGATATCCGCGCACGATCCACAAAGTGCGCGGGGTCAATGACATTGCTCACATGCAAAAAGAATGTACAATCAACCTCAGGAGGAAAAAAATGAACCATCGTCTTTTTTATTTCCCGGCGCTTCCCGTCCTCGTCTTTTTATCCCTTTTTCCCTTATGTCTCTTTTCGGCCCATGCCGACAGCTTCACCTCCGTATCGTATAACCAGCTCCACTCCGGCATGAAAGTCCGGCTGGACGGCGTCACCCGCCGCATCGCCACGGTGGAATTTTCCGTGGATCTGCAGCAGGCTGAAACCGAACTGTCGGAAATCCAAAGCTGGTGTGTTGATCCCTGGCAGCCGGCGGCTCTTGGCAGAACCCTGGACGTACCCGTGGAACTGGTATCCCCGGACATGGTGCCCGGCGGCATGGAAGCCGCTTGGCTGGCGGCCAATGCCGATACCTATCTTTCGGGCCAGGAGAGTGATTCCTTGAAGACGGCGGCCCTGCAGCTGGCCATATGGGAGGTCATCGTGGAAAAGGACGGCGTTTTTGATCTGAATTCCGGCAATTTCCAGGTATTGAACGGGAGGGGAGCCTTGGATCTGAGCGCCAATTATCTTGAGGCCCTGGCAACTGATTTCGCCGACGCGGACCAGGATTGGCTGCGCACGCATTTTGCCATGGCCAAAAGCGATAAATACCAGGATTTCATCCTCGCCGGCGTCAATGCCAACCCCGCCGCCACTCCGGAGCCGGGCACCCTGTTCCTTATGGGCGCGGGGATGCTGGCGGCGGGCCTGGTGTTTCGTCGCAAAGCGGGCGCTGGCCCCGGTCTCGTCAGGCAGGAGGCTCGCTTCCGTCGTCCTTGATGGATTTCAGGGCCTGATAAAACGCCCCGGCCACCAGCTCGGCGCAGTGGAAATGATCTTCGGGCAGGGTCTGAAGATAGGATGCGACCATTTCCGCCGTGATATGCCAGGCTTCCGGCAGGGGCTTTCCTTCTCCCAGAAACGCGATGGTATTGGCGGCGGCATTGGTATTCATGCAGCCGTCAATATCATAAACCACTTCCTTGATCCGCCCGTCGGCCACCCGCAGGAAAATTTCCACGGTATCCCCGCATATCCCCGTATTTCTGCCATAACCGTCCGGAGATGCCAGGCGGCACTGCTTGTCCGTGCGAAAGGCCATTTCCAGAAATTGCAGGCTGTGGTCCTGCCAGAGATTGATCGGTTCGCCCGAAAATTGCGTTTTCGATTCGGGTTCCATTTTCCCCCCTTGTTTCAAAGATCAATGCATATATTTCACGTCTTATATTTTATGATCCGGCTTTCGCCGTTTAGCGGTTTGGCGAAGAAGTGGTTTATATAACGGCGGCCACGCGTTCTCCCATCCGGACGCGCGTTTCATAGCCTTTTTTCGTATTCTTGATGATATCGGCGTCAATGCAGGCCCGTCCTTTTTCCAGGAGAAGAATGACCGTGGAACCGCCGAATTTGAACCAGCCCTTTTCTTCTCCCTTCCGGACATCAGCGCCCGGCGCATACGACTGAATAATTGTCCCGACCATGGTGGCGCCGACCTCGCACAGCAGGATTCTGCCGGCTGTTTTCGTTTGTAGCATACTGTATTCGCGTTTGTTTTCCCAGTAGATGGATAAGCGGTTTTTCACTGCGTACGGGGAAACCGAAAAATAATGCCCGTCAATGGGAACGGAGCGAGAAATGCGGCCGTCCGCCGGAAAATGAAACCGGTGATAATCCACCGGCGCCAGGCGGATGATCAGAAGCGCGCCATCCGCGTATTGCCGGGCAAGGGCGTCGTTTTTCAGGAAATCGGGAAGGCAAAAGGCCCGGCCCTTGACAAAAAAGGAATCCAGATGCCGGATGTCCTCAAAGGCCAGTATTTTTCCATCGGCCGGGGAAATGATGGCGGCCGGATCCGTATCCACCGGCCGGGCTCCGGGCTTGAGTTCCCGGATGAAAAAATCATTGAAACTTGTGTAGTCCCCGGCGGGCCGGGCCGCTTCCGACATATCAATACCCAGGGACGCCACAAAACCGGGAATACGGTGTCTGGAGGCGGGGGTATCCATTTTCCGTCCGTATACCGCAGACAGCAGACGCCGCTTCACCGCCGCGTGCAGGACCGTTTTTCCCATGGGATGATGATACAGCCACCGCAGCCATCCCTCGCCGGGAACAATTTCCCGCCGCAATTCTCCCGTCTGCCGGTCGAGATAGTCTATGGATTTCATATTGTTCTGATTTTTTAATGGATTTTTATCGTCAATTCCCGTATTCACGCAGAAAGGATACCCCATCGGGAAAATCATGACAATGATTAATTTGCATCACCGTCAGGTGATATTCGCGTTGCCGCACATATTTTCCTGGCTTTTTCCGGCGCCGTGCATCTGTTTCGTCGTAACGATTCACACCCCCCTGGTAAAAGAAGCCGATATTAAGCTGCAGGATGTGGAAGCAAACCCTTACGTCCACGTGCAATCGCCATGGAGATGTAGTCCCACTTAAACTTCCTCATTTTTGTCTTGACAATGGGCGCCACCGTAATCCATCGTTGTCCCCTGCACAATAAAAACACCTCCGGAGCCCCCCATGCCCACCATCCGTTTTCTTCCCCACGGCGTCACCGCAACGGCCCGGGACGGCGAATCGCTGATCCGCGCGGCCATGCGGGCCGGCGTCCATATCAACGCCTCCTGCGGGGGCCAGGGCGTGTGCGGCAAATGCCGCGTGATTGTGGAGGCCGCCCCGGAAACCGCTGGCGCCGCCGCCGGGGAATTCTACGGAATCGAAGGCGGCCTGAGCGAGTGGATTTCCCCCGAAGACGCCGCCGCCGGAGTCCGGCTGGCCTGCCGGTGCCGGGTGCGGGGGGACGCCGCAATCCGCGTGCCCACGGAATCTCTGGCAGCCGCGCCGGAGCGCGGGGTCCGGGCCTTGCCGGCGCGGGCTGCGGCCGCCGGATTTGATGCAGCCGCCTTGCGGGCGGATTCCAATGGCGAATTCCCCCTTCCCGTGGTCAAACATCGCCTGCAACTGCCCCCGCCCTCTCATGCGGACAACGCCCCCGACGCCGAGCGGCTTTTCCAGGCCCTGAAAAATCAATGCGGACTGCGGGGCCTGTGCATGGGTCTGCCCGTTCTTTCCGCCCTGCCGGAGGCCCTGCGCCGGGCCGGTTTTTCCGTGGATGTCACCGTTTTTCAGCGGCCCGGCGGCGGCGAAACCGGTCGTGCGGGCGGAGAAATCCGGCGCGTGGCACCGGGCGCGACGGCGGACCGGCATCTGGCTGCGGCCATTGACATCGGCACCACCACCATCCAGGCCCGGCTGCTGGATCTGCGGACCGGCGAGATTCTGGCCGAAGCCGGGGCCTTCAACGGTCAGGCGGGCCATGGCGAAGACGTGATTTCCCGGATCATGTTTTCCGAAAAGGGGGACGGACTTGCCACGCTCCGGAAGGCCGTGCAGTCCACGGTGAACGGGCTTCTCGCCGAACTGACGGAAGCGGCTGAAATCGACGCTGACGATATCGCCCTGGCAACAGCGGCGGGCAACACGGTCATGACCCAGCTCTTTCTGGGCGTGCCGGCGGCCCATCTGCGGCGCTCGCCCTACGTGCCCGCAAGCCGGATGTATCCCCCCCTCGCGGCCCCGGAAACCGGGCTGGATCTGCCGGCCCACGCCGTTGTCCTGCCCTTTCCCCAGGTTTCGTCCTACGTGGGGGGCGACATTCTGGCCGGGGTGCTGGCCTCGGGAATGCATAAATCTGAAGAATTGACCCTGTTTCTGGACGTGGGTACCAACGCGGAAATCGTGGTGGGCAATAAGGAGTGGCTGGTCTGCGCCGCGTGCAGCGCGGGTCCGGCCTTTGAGGGCGGGGGCGTGGAATTCGGCATGAGGGCCGTGACCGGGGCCATTGAGGACGTCTCCCTGCATCCGGACACCCTGGAACCCATGCTGCTTACCGTGGACAACGGACGCCCGGCCGGCATTTGCGGCTCCGGCCTCATCAATATTACGGCCGAACTGTTCACGGCCGGGGTGCTGGACAATCAGGGAAAATTCAATCCGCCGTCCGGTATGGCGGATGCGGACGCGGCCCGCTCCCGCGTCCGCAATCGCATCCGGGAGCGCAGCGGGGTCCGCGAATACGTCCTGGCGTTCGCCGAAGAGGCCATGATCGACCGGGACGTCACCCTCTCCGAAATCGACATTGAGAACCTGATCCGGGCCAAGGGCGCCATTTATTCCGGATGCCAGACCCTGCTGGAATCCGTGGGGCTGGAAATCGAGAATCTGGACCGCATCGTCATTGCCGGCGGTTTTGGTGCGTACATTGACCTGACCCGGGCCATGACCATCGGCCTGCTGCCGGAGGTGGACCCGGCTCGGATTTCCTACGCGGGCAACGCGGCCCTGGACGGGGCGACCATGTGCTGCCTTTCCAACGCCTCGCGGGCCGAGGTGCTGCGGATTCTGGCAATGACAACGAATTTCGAGCTGTCCGAAACCCCGTCCTACATGGATCACTACGTGGCCTCCCTGTTTCTGCCCCATACGGATCTGGAAAAATTTCCCAAACTCCGCGAGCGCATGGGCCGCTGATCCCGGCCTCCGTTCCACGAATCGGCAGCATCGGCAATATCATGATGGTCTGCGGTTCAAGCCGTAAATGCACTGCGGATACCCACCGCTCGGAATCCCGGCGCACAAATTGACATTTCCCCCCTGTACTCCTATATTAATCGGCTTTGGAATCATGCGCCGCCGGCCCCGGGCAGACGGGAACACCGGCGGGACATAAAATCAGAAAACAGAACCAGCCAAGGCAAAGGAGAACCCGATGCCCATATACGAATTTCACTGCACGGATTGCGGGCGCCAGTTTGAATTTCTGGCCTTCAAACGCGACGAAGCCCCGGCGGCCTGCCCCCATTGCAACGGGGAACACGTGAACAAAATGATGTCCGCCTGCTGCTTCAACGCCAAAAATGCGGCGGGTGAAACCAGCGGACGCACGGCCGGGGTCTCTTCCTGCGGTTCCTGTGCCGCCTCCAGCTGCGCCGGGTGCGGCAGCGCATGAAAGAGCGATTCGTCATCGGCACCCGGGGCAGCCGTCTGGCCCTCTGGCAGTCCGAATGGGTGAAGATGGAAATCGAACGCCGGTTTCCCGGCGTGACCGTCGAACTGGAAATCATCAGGACCAGGGGAGACCGCATTCTGGACGTACCTCTGGCCAAGGTCGGCGGCAAGGGCCTTTTCGTCAAGGAAATTGAGGATGCCCTGCTTTCCGGCCGGGTGGACATGGCCGTTCACAGCATGAAGGACATGCCGGCGAAAATTCCCGAAGGCCTGGTCATCGGCGCGGTCCCCAAACGGGAAGATCCGCGGGACGCCCTGATCTGCGCTTCGGCCTCCGGTCTTTCCGAACTGCCGGAAGGCGCGAAAGTGGGCACCGCCAGCCTGCGCCGCAGCGCCCAGTTGCTGGCCGCCCGGCCGGATTTGCAGATTTCCTCCCTGCGGGGCAATCTGGACACCCGTCTGAAAAAGCTGGAAACCGGAGGTTTTGACGCCATCGTTCTGGCTGCGGCCGGGCTGAAGCGCATGGAAATGGACAACCGCATCAGTGAACACCTCCCCGTGGAAACGGTCCTGCCCGCCGTGGGCCAGGGCGCCCTTTGCGTTGAGATCCGGGAAAACGATCCGGAAGTCGCGCCGATCATGGCGGCCCTGGACGATCCGGAAACCCGCACCGTGGTGCTGGGCGAACGGGCCTTTCTCCACCGTCTGGAAGGCGGATGTCAGACGCCCATCGCCGGACACGGCCATCTGGACGAAAACGGCGTCTTCCACATGACCGGACTGGTGGCCTCTCTGGACGGCAAAACCGTGATCCGCGAGGACACCTCCGGCCCCGGTGCGGAATCGGAATCTCTGGGCCGCGATCTGGCGGATCTTCTGCGGGAACGGGGCGCCGCCGAAATTCTGGCGTCTGTCAATCCGCCGGGCTGATCCTCCCGACGGCCGAGCGCAACCATATTGCCTGAAATATTAAGGACGCCCAATGAATCCCAAAAAACAAGACCCTGAAATCGTCCCCGGAACCGTGTCTCTCATCGGCGCCGGTCCCGGCGATCCGGGATTGATCACGCTGAAAGGCCGCCGTCGCATCGAAACGGCGGACGTGATTGTCTACGATTATCTCGCGGCCCCGCCCCTGCTCGCCTACGCCCGCTCCGACGCGGAACACATCTACGTGGGCAAAAGAGGCGGCGACCACACCCTGAGTCAGGATGGTATCAACGCCCTGATCGTGGAAAAGGCCCGGGAAGGCAAATCCGTAGCCCGGCTCAAGGGCGGGGATCCCTTTATTTTCGGACGCGGCGGAGAAGAGGCCGAAGCACTCATCGCGGCCGGGATTCCCTTTGAGGTCGTCCCCGGCGTCACCTCGGCCATTGCCGCCGCCGCCTATGCGGGAATTCCCCTGACCCACCGGGACTATACCGCCAGCGTGGCCTTTGTGACCGGGCATGAAGACCCCGGAAAAGCGGAATCCAATATTGACTGGAAGGCCCTGGCCACAGGCATCGGCACCGTGGTCTTTCTCATGGGCGTAAAAAACCTGCCGGACATTGCGGCCCGGCTCGTGGCGCACGGCTGCAATCCGGAAACACCCGTCGCTCTGGTGCGCTGGGGCACCACCCCGCGTCAGCAGGTCGTGACCGGCACGCTCTCCACCATTGTGGAGAAGGTGCGCAAGGCCGGGATCAAGGCCCCCTCCGTCATTGTGGTGGGCGAAGTGGCCGGGCTGCGCAAAACCATGCAGTGGTTCGAGCCGGCCCGGCCCCTGCTGGGCAAACGGATCGTGGTCACCCGCGCCCGGCATCAGGCCAGCGCCCTGCTGCAGCGTCTGGCAGATCTGGGCGCCAACTGCCTGGAATGCCCCATGATCGAGATCCGGCCCCCGGAATCGTGGGATGCGCTGGACGCGGCTCTGGGGCGCCTGCCGGAATATCAGTGGATCATTTTCACCAGCGTGAACGGGGTCCGCTTTTTTTTCGACCGCCTCTTTGCCCTGGGCCGGGACGTGCGGGCCCTGCACCGGTTGAAAACCGCCTGCGTGGGACCGGCCACGGCCGAGGCCCTGCGGGAATACGGCCTGACAACGGACGTGCAGCCCGCCAGCTACCACGGCGGCGCGGCGGCCAAGGCATTCGCCGACCAGAACGTGGCGGGCCAGCGCATTCTGCTGCCCAGAGCGGCAAAAGCCCGGCCCGTGCTGCCGGACGAACTGCGGAAAATGGGCGCGGAGCTGGATGAAGCGGCCGTCTACCAGACCGTGCAGGCGGCGGTCAATGTGGACGTCCTGAAAGACGAACTGGCCTCCGGCGCCGTTGACATGGTGACCTTCACATCCAGCTCCACGGTCCGGAATTTCCACAAGCTGTTCCCGGCGGACAAATCACCCGAGGCGGACCTGAACGGCGCGGCCGTGGCCAGCATCGGCGCCATCACCAGCGAAACCGCACGGGATCTGGGTTTTCCCATCCACGTGGAGGCGGCGGAGTTCACCATCCCCGGACTGGTGGACGCCGTATGCCGGTATTTCGCCGGCCAGTCCGCTGGCTGATTTTATCTGATTTTTGTCATGCCGCCCGCCGGGCTCTATCTGCATATTCCGTTCTGTGCGGCCAGATGCGCGTACTGCGATTTTTATTCCCTTCCCGTCGGCCCTTCCTCCGCTTCCGGAGCTGGCATCGGGAGCGGGGCGGACTGGCGGATCCGGTATCCGGAATTGCTGAAATCCCATATGCGGCAGTTCGCCGGGGCCGACGCCATCCGCCTGCCCGGCCTGCCGCGATCCCTTTCCGCTGCTGCGTTTTCCCGGTTCGACACCCTGTATCTCGGCGGGGGCACCCCCACGGTGCTGCCGCCGGAAACCCTGGCGGACCTCATTTCCACCGCTCTTGACCTCTTCCCCTTTGTCCCCGGTTCCGATGGCATTGAAATTACGATGGAAGCCAATCCCGGCACACTGTCCGGCGCGGATCTGACCCTTCTGAAATCCGCCGGGGTCACCCGGCTGAATTTCGGGGTCCAGTCCTTTTCCGACGCCGCGCTGGCACTGCTGGGCCGCATCCACACCGCGTGCGAGGCCGTGGATATCATCCGCGCGGCCCGGGACGCCGGATTCGATAATCTGGGCCTGGATCTCATCTACGGCCTGCCCGGCCAGACGGAAGAAGAATGGGACGCCGACCTGAACGCGGCCCTGGCGCGGGCGCCCGAACATCTCTCCTGCTACCTGCTTACCTATGAGCCCGGAACCCCCCTTTCCCGCAAGGCGGCGGCCGGGGCTCTGACGCCTCTTTCCGATGATGGATGCGGGGATCTTTTGCGCCATACCCGCCGCCGGCTGCATTCCTCCGGATACGCTGGGTATGAGGTCTCCAGTTTCGCCCTCCGGGCCGGTCGAAAGGATTTCCGCTCCCGCCACAATCGGAAGTACTGGACCGGGGCCCCTTATCTCGGCCTGGGACCGGCGGCCCATTCTTTTCTGCCGCCGGATACCCGTTTTCATCAGGCCCCGGATCTTGCGGAGTACGCGAAGCGTATTCAGGCAGGGGATTCGCCCGTGACGGAGGTGGAGGCGCTGACGGCGGAGCAACGGTTTATTGAGGGGGTCTGTCTGGGATTGCGCCGCGCGGAGGGGATTGCGCCGGAAGAGCTGCCGGGATTATCGGGGGAAAAGGCGCGGGCGGTGTTTAAAAATCGCCTGCGCAATCTGGAAATCCAGGGTTTTCTGGAGAGAACGGAAGGCCGCTGGCATCTTACCGAATCCGGATGGCCCGTGATGGACGGGGTAATCCGGCGGTTGATATAATGAAAAGCCCCGCCGGGCGGTAATGATTTCATTGATGCGCTGAACGGCGCCCGGATCTGCTTTTTCCCCAATTGACCCCGCGCGGGAAGACGTGCTATATAATGCCCGGTTTTCTTTCAACCCCATCGGGAACAGGAAAACGATCATGATTCATACACGGGTTCGATACAGGAGGCGGGCCTCCTGCCGGCTTTCCGCTTTTTGGGCGGTCTCCGGATTCTCTTTCTGTCTGATGATCCTTCTCGCCGGATGCGGCAGGGATCCCCTGCCCATCACCGAGATCCAGCGAAGCCTTCGCGGTACTCCGGATTATTCCATCGTGCTTGAGGATATGAAGGAGGAAGGCAATTTTTTTAAATCCCATTACCATAAATATAAAGTCATTACGCCGGATCTGAACCGGGTCACCACCTGGCGCAAAGTGCCGGATCATTATTTTCAGTCCACGGCCAGCCTTCTGGGCATGAGCCTGCTGGGCATGAAAGGCGGCAAACCCTTCACCGCACCGGCCCCGCCGCTGTATCAGTACGTGGGAGATTCCCGGTACGGAACCTGGCGGACGGGGCCGGGCGGGCAGCAATTCTGGTCTTTCCGCCGCGATTTCGGCCTGTACGATGCCTTGGCCGTCGGTCTTTATCCTCCTGTTTACCGCAGCGGATACGACACCTACAGAAAAAACGCGGCCCGGCATATTCCCTTTTATGGAGTGAACAAGGAATACGGCACCCGGGGCAGTCATACCCAAAAGACCCGGCCGGATTTTTTTCAGCGGCAACAGACAAGAGAAATGCTGCGAAAAACTTCTTTTGGGGAACGTGTATCCAAACGCATCGGGCGCACCCGCTCCAGTGTACGGGGTCGTTCCGGCGGATCAGGGAAATAAGACGCCATGAATCTTGATGATCTCATCACCGCGCTGATATTGATCGCATCGTTCTACGGCCTTTTCTTTATCGGAAAACTGGTCAATGATTTCCTGCACCGGGAATACCGCCTCACGGAAGAACTGGTGGAAAAGGACAACCCGGCCCTGGCCCTGGCTATTTCCGGATATTATCTGGGCCTGGTGCTGGCCATCGGCGGAGCCCTGTCCGGCCCCTCGAACGGCGTTATTTCTGATCTCATCGACCTGGTGATTTACGGATTGGAGGCCGTGGTGCTGCTGAACCTGTCCTGGTGGTGCTGCGACCGCCTGATCCTGAACCGGTGCAAACTCGCCGACGAACTGATCCGGGACCGGAATGCGGGTGCCGGCGCCGTCTGCTTCGGGGCTTTTACCGCTTCGGGTATAATCATTTTCGGATCCATCACCGGGACCGGCGGCAATATATGGACCGCTCTGGTTTTCTGGGGCATCGGGCAGGGGCTTCTGGTTGTGACCACAAAAGTCTATGACGGAATCACATCCTATTCCATCCATGATGAAATCGAAAAGGATAATGTGGCTGCTGGCGTGGGGTTTGCCGGGGCCCTGGCCGCCATCGGCATTATTACCGGGTTCGCGGCCCGCCTGGATTTCACCTCCTGGGAAAACAGCCTGTATGATTTTGTGACCATGGCGGTCTTCGGCTTTGTCATGCTGCCCGTGGCGCGGGTGCTGACGGATCGGATCCTGCTGCCCACCCGCCGCCTGAGCGATGAAATCGCCGGACAGGAGGTGCCGAATATCGGGGCCGCTTTTATTGAGGCGGTTTCGTATATCGGCGCCGCCTTTGTCATCTGCTGGTGCGCATGAGCCGGGCCGGCATGGGCCGGTCTCTGAAAATCGCGCTTTTTGCCACAGGCTGTTCGGGCATTGTGGCGGAATTCGTTCTTTCCACCCTGGCTACTTACCTGGGGGGTAACGCCGTTCTCCAGTGGACCCTGGTGATGTCGCTGATGCTGTTTTCCATGGGCATCGGCAGCCGGTGCAGCCGGCATTTCCACTCCCATCTTCTGGACACCTTTATCTTCACGGAATTTTTGCTTTCCCTCCTTTGCGCCGTATCCGCTGTTTTCGCCTACGGACTGGCCGCCCATACCGAAAGCGTTGATCTTGTCATTTACGGGCAGTCCATGATCATCGGGACTCTGATCGGCCTGGAAATCCCGCTGGTCACCCGCCTGAACGGGGAATATGAGGAATTGCGGATCAATATTTCCACGGTCATGGAAAAGGACTATTACGGCGCCCTTCTGGGCGGTCTGCTGTTCGCCTTTGTGGCGCTGCCCTATCTCGGGCTCACCTATACGCCCATCCTGCTGGGGGCCGTTAATTTTCTGGTGGCCACGCTGATCCTGTTCCGATATTTCCCGCTGGTCCGCCGGCGGGGGCTGCTCACCGCCGCCTGCGGCGTGACAGTGATCTGTCTTTTCGCGATCGCGGCCACGGCCCGGCCCATCATCCGGTATGGAGAACAGAAAAAATACCGCGACAAGATCATTCATGTGGAGCAGACACCGTATCAGAAAATCGTCATGACCCGGTGGCGGGAGGATTACTGGCTTTATATCAACGGCCAGGAACAGTTTTCAACAGTGGATGAAGAATTATACCATGAACCCCTGGTGCATCCGGCCATGGGGCTGTCGCGGGACCATCGCCGGGTGCTCATCATCGGCGGCGGGGACGGGCTTGCGGCCCGCGAAGTCTTGAAATATCCGGATGTCACCCATGTGACCCTGGTGGATCTGGATCCGGGCATGACCCGTCTGGCGGCGCGGCATCCCGTTCTTCTCGGCATAAACCAGGGAGCCTTTCATGACCCGCGCATCCGGGTGGAAAACGCGGATGCCGCCGCGTTTCTGGAAGGGACGGCCGCTGGCGCCGCGGGAAATCCGTCCGGGTTTTCGGGGCGGGAGCACCATTTTTTCGGGGTGGTGCTGGTGGATCTGCCCGATCCGGATACTGTGGATCTCATGCATGTTTACTCTTTGTCTTTTTACCAAAAAATCCGCCGCCGCCTTTCCGACGGCGGGGTTATGGCCGTGCAGGCCACCAGTCCCTTCTTTTCGCCAAGGGCCTTTCGCTGCATCCTGCGGACGATTTCCGCCGCCGGTTTTTCCGCGATGCCGTACCATAACCAGGTGCCCACTATGGGAGAATGGGCATGGATCCTGGCCGTTCCCCATATCAGCATGGGCCCGGAAAAATTGAAACGGATGGCGGCCTCTTTTGAATGGCGGGCGCCGGAAACGCGATTTTTCAATAAAGACGCCATGCTGGCCATGATGCACTTCGGAAAGGGGGTGCTGGAGGAAGACCTGATGGCGGATGTCCGCGTCAATACATTGGCGGATCCGGTCCTGTATCAATATTATCTTTCCGGAAAATGGGATCTTTATTAGTCTTTCCGGGATTTGAAGCAGGGTTTTCCTACCGGGATTTACCTCTTTGCTCCCATTGATTCCGGCAAGTCTTTTACATAGTGAGTTTTTTCAAGAAAAACTTGACAGTTGCATCATTATATAGAATAGGTAGAAAGAATATTATGTCCATATGATCCCATCGGCGCATTCCAGCTCCGGTTCCCAGTGTCCGGGGCCGCCCGCAGACCGTTGCGGATCACGGTTTTCCTGGATATGTTTTTATCATGCACTTCTTTACATCGCACCCCCGCGAGCCGGGGGTAAGGCCGGTCCCCTTCCTGATCCGGCCCGTGATACGGCGGACGGATGGTTCCTCCGGCGGCGCGACCAGGACACCGCAGAAAGACCGCGTTACGGGCCGTAAGCCAGGCCGGTATCAGGATTGATGCAATTCCGGCAACGTTCTATCCACACGGGAGACATTTCATGACTGTTATATCTGACAGAACGGGAGGGAGCATGTCACAAGCAGGTTGGAAGCGCTTTTTTTTATTCCTCGCAGCGGCGCTGGTAATCAGCGGATGTGCGCATATTCCCTCGCGGCAGGAAATGAAGCAGGACCGGGAAGACGCCGCCCGCAAGGATGTGGAATTGATCAAGCCGGCCATGAAATACGCCAATTTTGGGGAAAAACCCCTGACCCTGGAAGACTGCATCCTGTATGCGCTGGACAATAATCTGGAATTGCGGATCGCCCGCCTCAACGAAGAGATCCAGGACAAAGAGACCCTGGTGGAAAAATTGAACATGCTGCCCAGCCTTCGGGCGGATGCGTCCATCAAACGGCGGGACCGCCTGCGCAAAAGCGATACTTATCGCTGGGATATCGACCGGGACGAGGAAGACTATACGGTTTCCGAACTCAAGGAAAATTCCTGGGCCAATCTTGTCCTGACATGGAATGTTCTGGATACCATGATGTCCTGGGTGCGTTCCGGCATTTCGGAAATGCAGGAGGAAGTTCTCAAACAGGAACGCATCCGCCAGGCCCAGCAGCTGGCCCTGGACGTGACACGGGCGTATTGGCATGCCGCTGCCGTGGAAGATGCCCTGGATTATGTCACTGTCATCGAAAATGAACTTCTTGGCGTCAAGGCCACGCTGGACAGGGCCGTGGCTGATCGCAGCTATGACGGCATGGCCGCCGGCGAAGTGGAAATGCGGCTCAAGGAGCTGGAACTCACCATCCGCCAGCTCCAGGCCAACCTCTCAAAAGAACGGCTGGAACTGGCGCGGCTCATGGGCTTAAATCAGAATGTACAGTTCACCCTTGCCCGTCCGCCCATCAAGCCCATCATTGCCGCCTTACCGCATACCAAGGAACTTGATATCGACAAGCTGGAAGAATACGCCCTGCTACACCGTCCGGAACTCTTTGCCTCCGATATGCAGGTGCGCATGCAAAAAGAGGAAGCCAGGAACAAGGTTCTTTCCATGTTCCCGGGCATCAGTATATTTGCGGGCACCCATTATGAGACCAACCGCCTGCTGCTGGCCCATAACTGGAATACCATCGGCGCGGGCGTGGGGCTGGAGCTGCTGGCGCTGCCGGGCAAATTCGTGGCGTACAAAGGCCAGAAAAAAGCGGTGGAAATGGCCAGGGCCCAGCGGTTGATGAATACGGTGGGCATCATCACCCAGGTCCATATCGGTCTTCTGGACTATGCTATTAAGGTGGACCGGTTCCGCCTTCTGGACGAAACCTATGCCCTGGCCCGCAGGCTGTTTGACATGGCCCGGAAAAAAAACCGGGCCGGTCAGCTTCCGGAACTGGCCGTCACCCAGCGCCGCCTGGAAGAAATGGCCGCCAAGCTGCGCCGGGATGAAGCCGTGGTGGATCTTCTCGTGGCCCATAAACGGCTGTGCGTGAGCATCGGCCGCGATCCCCTGGATTGCGATCAGGGCAGTTTCATGGCGGAAAGGATGTCCGTTGCGCCTTCCGCCGGGGGGCGGTCCGAAGAGAGCGGCTATGACTATACAGAGAGCCCGGCTGTTCTGAAATGGCGGTGCGAAGACTGCGGCTATATCCATGTGGGCCCCCAGCCTCCGGATACCTGTCCCATCTGCGGCGCCCCCGCGCAGCGGTTCCTGCTGGTGGCCGACGGGGAGTATTCCCATGTGGAAAATATCCGCCCGGAAACTGCGGGCGCCGGCGTGAGCCGGGCGGTGACGCCGCAGTTTTCCAGTGCCGCCGAACCTTATCTGTGGAAAGTGCAGGTCGGCGCCTTTATGGCCACGGGCGGACCAGCCCAGCGGATTGAGGAAATCAATGGACTTCTGTCTCGTCTTTCCGCCACGCACCGGATTTTTGACCGGAAAGACGCCGTCATTAAAACGGAGCGCATCGGCGGCAAACTGTATAACCGTGTCCGTGTGCTGGGCCTGACCCAGGAGGACGCAGACATGCTGAAAGCGGAACTGCAGCGGCAAGGCATGGAATACTGGGTGATTCCGCCGGGCAGCGCTCACTGGTAGGATGCCGGCGCCGGACCTTGCGCCGGGCATATGGAACATGATTTCCGCGCCATAAGGCGGGGCAGTGAATACAGCCAGTCGAGGGAGGTTGATGATATGCTGAGATTGATGAAGCTGGAAAGCCGGATCGTTCTGGATGGTGCCGGTATCACGGACGCGGAAGACCACGCAGCGGAATTCGCTGACGGACTCTCCGGCGGCGAGACCGGGGCGGCTGCGGATTCCGATCATCCGGTTATAATGACGGACAATGGCGACGCGGATGCCATTGCCGGCGCGGCGGCGCTTCTGTCCGATTCCATTTCCCCGGCTTCCGGCGGCCTTCGGGTGGTTCTTATCTCCGACAGTCTTCCCGATTATACCGCCCTGGCGGGTGCGGTGGACGATGATGCTGTTGTGATTGTATTTGATACCGATGGAGACACCACCGCCGAAGTGCTGGCAAAGGTAACGGATGCCGCCGCGTCAGAAGGGCAGACGATTGACAGCCTGACCATCCTGTCCCACGGCGGCAAGGGCTTTTTTCACCTGGGCAATGAACTGGTGACCGCCGATTCCCTGGCCACCGAAGACGGGGGGGCGCCCTGGACCGGCTTGAACGAGGTCATGGACGACGATGCGCATCTGTATGTTTTCGGTTGCAATGTGTCTGATGAATCCGGTGCAGAGACGCCTCTTCTGGATGCCCTTTCACGGGTCAGCGGCGTTGCGGTATTTGCATCTTCCGATGTGACCGGCGCGGGCGGCGACTGGGATCTGGAAGCCGTATCCGGCGCGGAGGCAGATGATGCCGATCCGCCCCTGAACATGGATGCCCTGGCCGATTATGAAGGCGTGCTGACCACCAGTCTTCCGCTGAGCATCAGTACCCTGGAAGACAATCCCGGCAGTTATCGGATTTTTATTTACGGCCCCGGTGAAGATGCCGACAGCCAGGAAGCGGATGCCATTGTGCTGACGGGATCCGATGGCGAGATTCTTCAGAATATCACCCTGCGCTACGACGGCTGGATAACGGATCAGCCCAGGGAAATCGACGGTGTGGAGGTGAACGAATACCACCGCTGGTCCCTGGATTACGATCCCGGAAAAGACCAGAACGTGGATACGGAGAACGGGGAAACCCGGCTCTACTTCAGCGTCAACGGAACGGCCATGTCCACGCAGATCAATATCGTGCCGGTCAATGACCCCCCGGAATTTATAGCCGGACCAAACCAGATGGTCCCGGAAGATGCGGGCCTTCAGACCGTAACCGGCTGGGCCACGAATATCCTGCCCGGCCCCGTGACGGCGGTGGACGAAAGCGGCCAGAACCTCCAGTTTACGACGACCAATAATAATACGCCCCTGTTTTCCGTTCAGCCGGCCATTTCGGCGAACGGAACCCTGACCTATACCCCGGCACCGGGTCAGTCAGGCGTCGCCGAGGTCACGGTGCGCCTTTCGGACGACGGCGGCAGAGAAAACGGCGGAGAAGACACAAGCCCGGAACAGACCTTTACCATCACCATTTTGTCCCCGCTCAACTATGTGGAAAATGATCCGGCGATGCCGGTATATGGGGATTTGCTTATCGGTGGTAACCCTGCAGACAAGATCACCGGGGCCACAGTACAGATTACGGACAATTACCAGAATAACCCGGATTCCCCCTATATGGGCCAGGATGTTCTGGCGGTCACGGAAACCGGCGGGATTTCCGCTCAATGGGATGCCGCCACCGGCACGTTGACCCTCACGGGATCGGCGGAGGCGGCGGCATATCAGACCGTGCTTCGGACGGTTTCATTCGCGCACCATGAATTCGGGGCCGCAGACGCCGTCACCGGAAATGATCCTCAGGAAAACAACCGGATGGTCGTGTTCTCCATGACGCCCGAAGGGAAATCCGCAACGGAAATCCTGCGCCGCGAGGTGGCCGTGGACGCCGTTAATGACGCTCCGGTTCTGCGTCCAGAGGATGGATCGGTGAATTTTAAGGAAGACAGTGAACCCGTGGTGATTGACGCCGCTCTCCAGCTTTCGGACGTGGACGACGATGAAATGAGCGGGGCCGTAATCCAGATCACCGGGGGCCGCGATGCCGACCAGGACGTTCTCGGGATTCAGGGAATCGAGGTTACGAACGGTAACGCCGGCTCGTTTGCGGTCACCGGCAATATCACCGGCTCCTGGGATGCCGCCGCCGGAGCGCTGACGCTTTCCGGCGCCGCGTCTCAGGCCGAATATGAAGGTGTCCTGCGCCGGGTGACGTACCAGAACACCAGCAATGCCCCGAGTGAGACGCCCCGTACCATCTCCTTCACCGTCACGGACATGAATTCCAGGGGCGCGGGAGACGGACCGGACGGCTCCGGCGGTGCCCTGAGCGACACGATTGAACGGACGGTGACGGTCGAGGCGGTTCCCGATCCTCCGAGACGGCCCAATGTCAATGACCTGACGAATATCTATGAAGACAACCAGGGGCCTCAGCAGGTTCTGTCTGATTCTTCCGATCCGGGCAGTGATTACCTGGCCCAGCCCAATGACGGAAATCTGATTTCGGAAATTGTTCAGTCCATTGAGGATCCCGATGCGGCGAACGGCCAGGGCGTCAAGGCCATTGCGGTGACGGCCGTGGATGACGCCAGGGGTACCTGGGAATACTGGGTTGGCGGAAATGTGGCGGATGACGCCAACTGGCGGCCCATTGACGACGGCAGACTGGGCGTCGGGCATGCGCTCTTGCTGGACGCCGATGCCCGGATCCGCTTTATGCCGAAACCGGATTTTAATACGGAACGTCCGGGAGAAACGAAACCGTCCATCACCGTCCACTCCTGGGATGAAACCACGACGGAAGGAGCGGGCGAATATGCAGCCATCACCGGCAATCCCGGTTTCAGTGAAGAAGGCTCTGTGGCGGCTGTGGCAGTGCTGGCGGTGAACGATGCCCCGCAGATTCTGAACCTTCCGTCCGAGGGCACCGTCACCCTGAACGAAAATCTGGTGATTACGGGGGCCAGTATTGAGGATATTGACGTGAACGAGGGCGGTTCGCGGGAAATCACGGTTACCCTGTCGGCGGAAAAGGGCACCATCACCCTCTCGACAACAGACGGTTTGCTTCTGGGCGGTGATAACGGATCCAGATCCTTTACGATCACCGGCGCCCTTGCACAGATCAACGCAGCCATGGCCACCATGACCTATGACGCAGATGATGCTGCGCTGACAGCTTTTCAGGCCGCCGGAACGCCGGACGATGTATTTGATACGATCCAGGTGAAAAGCAACGATAACGGCAGCTTCGGATTACCCGGCCCTCGACATGATTTGGGAACAATTCCTGTCTTTCTCGGGAATACCGGTCCCGTCATTGATCTGGATCCGGATGACGACGGCGGGGAAGACGGCCCGGCCGGCCCGGAGGAGCCGGATAATGAGGGGACTTATAATTTCAATGTGTATTTCATTGAAGATACCCGGTGTACGCCGGTTCTGATCGCGGATTCCCGGGATCCGGCACCTCTTGTGGCCGAGCCGGACGGTGAGCCGGTGGCCTGGATGGAGATCCGTCTGACCAATCCCAGGGCGGGAGATGAACTGGATGTGACCGTGCCGGACGGAAGCCCGGTTTCCATTAGCAGCAATGGAATTGATCCGATGACCGGCGACCTGGTGATCCGCCTGGAAGGCGAGGCGGCAGATACGGCATATGACGCCATCCTGAGAACCGCCACCTTCAATAATACATTGGAAAACCCGGACGCCAGCCAGCGGATTATTAAGATTTCCGCTGCGGACAACCAGGGCAATGCCGGCATCGCGGCCATCTCCCGGATTTCCGTGGTTCCGGTCAATGACGGGCCTGAAAATCTGTTGAACGCAGTGCCCATCGGCGAGACTGCGGTTGAAATTTCCGGTTCCATGAACCAGAATATCGTACTCTCCCTCGGAGTGGACGACGCAGAACTGAATCCGGCGGATAATTCCGGGCGGATCGCCCGGGAAAACGAAATGTCCGTGCAGTTAGAAGTGAATATCGGCATTTTGAGCGTCAATGCGGTGGATGCGGACGCGGTGCGGGGAAACGGCACTGCCAACCTGACCCTGACCGGCACTTTTGACGAGGTCAATTCCATGCTGGCTGCGGTCAGCTACAGCCCGGATACGGATTTTTCCGGGACCGTGACCCTTCAGATGACCTCCAGCGATCATGGGTATACCGGGATTCCTCCCAGCGCCATTTCCGTTGATGGTTCCCGGTGTACGGTGACCAGCGGAATTCTGGATTCTGAAGGAAATATTCTTCCCGTGCCGAATGAGGGCACCCCGGCGGATCCGAGCGCGTTGACGGATGTGTCCATCATCCGGATCCGTGTCCTGAAATCCGATGATAATCCGGTACCCGAAGGCCCGGGCGCTCCTGATACGCCCATGGAACCCATTGTCCGCCCCGAGGGGTACATCAATGAAGCCCTGCGCCCCGGAGTGGTGACTCTCCCCGGAGATATGGGCATCACTGGCGGGAAGGCCGGTATCAATATTTCGTCCATGGGAGATGGGGGCAGAGAGGTGCCCAAACCGTTTTGTTCCATTGAAGAAGCCCTGCGGGTTCATCTGGGCTGCCGTTTCGCCAATACCGGGGATGACCAGGCCAAGTTCGGCAGCTTGGAATGGGAATGGATGCACGATGAACTGGGATGGACGCCGCCTTATGAATATCTGGGTGAGGAGTGGGATCTGTACTCTCGCCTGTTCCTGCGGGAAGAAGGTGATCCGGGCTTTAACGTGTATCCGGGGGAACTGGAAAGCGGCCTTGGCGGCATACCGGAAGAAAAGGAACCGGTCATGGATCCGGGATCTTCCGAAAAAACGCTGAATGAAATGGGGCCGGAAGAATTGAAAAAGGCTTTTTTCGCTCATCGACCGGAACTTGACAGACTCTGGCGGTAAACGCCGTTTTCTTCCGGTTTCAGATATTTCACCCGTTCTGAGCGGGGCATCCTGACAGGAACGGATATCGGGCATTTCAAATAAAAACGCATAATGGGCGCTGCGGCGCCCATTATGCGTTTGAGACGATCATATGAATCAGGAACAGGAAACGGAAACATCACAGCTGCGGTCCACGCAATCATCCGCCGCTGCACCCCGGACGAAACGTCTGGAGGATCTTCTGCCCTTTGACTGGACCGGGGTCCGCGCTGATCTGAAGCTCCATCCGGCGCCTCCGGATGAAGACGGACAGGCCGCCTGGGTGCTGGAAGATCCGCTGCGGGGCAATCATTTCCGTCTGGGATATGTGGAAGGACAGCTTTTGTACTGCCTGATCACCGAGCCGGGGGTGGATGAAGCGGTTGTCCGGCTGATGCGGACCACCGGGCTCCGTGTGCCGCCAGCGGAGGTGATTTCCTTTGTCACCATGCTGGAAAACGAGCGGCTTACCCTGACCAACGGCAAAAAAAATGAGGAGACGACCGGGGCGCCGGCGTCGGGCATATCCGCTTATTTCCAGGGGCTGCTCAAGGGACAGCTGTTTTTCCGCATTCCTCTTCTGCGGCCGGACCGGTTTCTGTCCCGCACCTGCCAGCCCTTATCCTTTCTCTGGTCGTCACCGCTCCGCCTGATATACCTGCTTGCCGGTATCCTGGGGGGCATTCAGGTCTTCCAGCGGATGGAACAATACCTGTCCACGTTTTCCTATCTGTTCACTCCCCAGGGGATGCTGGCCTTTTTTTTCAGCCTGATATTGCTCAAAATCGGTCATGAATTTGCCCATGCCTACGCAGCGAAGTCCATGGGGCTGCATGTCCGGGGCATGGGCGTGATGTTCATCGTCATCTGGCCGCTCCTCTACACGGACACCACGGAGGCGTGGACGGTGCCGGACCGGAAACGCCGTATGATCATCAGCGCGGCCGGCGTGCTGTTCGAACTGGCCATCGGCGGCCTTGCCCTGTTTGCCTGGAGCTTTCTTCCCGACGGCATCCCGCGCAGCATCGCTTTTTTTCTGTCCGGCACTTCCATTCTGTCATCGGTCCTGGTCAACCTCAACCCCTTCATGCGATATGACGGATATTATCTTCTCATGGACTGGTGGGGAGTCGATAATCTCCGCTCCCGTTCCTTTTCCCTTACCCTGCACCTGTTTCGCCGCCTGATCCTGGACTGGCAGGGCGCTCCGCCAGAAGTTCACCGCCATGGGCGGCTTTTGATCCTGTATGGCATCCTGGCCATGGGATATCGCCTGCTCATCGGTCTTTCCATTGCGTCGGCGGCATATTACCTGTTTTTTCCTGCTGCAGGGATACTGGTATTCATCGCCCAGCTCTGGATTTTTGCCGGACAGCCTCTTGTGCGGGAATGGCGGCGGGTGATTTCCCGAAAGGATCTCTGGGGGCGGCCCGGCCGGCGGTATCTCTCCGGGGGGCTGTTGCTCGTTTTTTTTATTCTGGCCAGCGTACCCCTGCCGTCCATGATCCGGCTGCCGGCATTATACCTTCATGCGGACGCCATCCGCCTGGAAACACCTGCGGCCGCCATCTTGAAATCCGATCTGCCCCCGGAAGGAAAAAACGTAACCAGGGGAGAGCTGCTGGCAAGGCTGGTCAGTGAGGATCTGGCGTTTGACCTGGAAATCAATGGCTTTGAGCTGGAAAAAGTGCGTACTTCCATCCGGCTTCTGGGGTCCGGGGGAGAGCAGGGGGCATACCGCGTCTGGCTTCAGGCCGAGGAAAACCGCCTCCTGTCCACGGGACAAAAATTACGGCGCGCCCTGGAGACGCTTGAAATCCGTTCGCCCGTTGACGGCGTCATAACAGATATCAACCCGGATCTTTACGCTGGCGCCTCCCTTGCCGCCGATACATTTCTGCTGTCGGTGGCGTCGCCCCGGAAGCGGGAGGTACGGGCCTATGTGCATGAAAACCTGCTGCCCCGAATCCCGGAAGGGGAGGTACGGGCCAAAATCCGGTTCGGTTCGCCGGATGTGCCGGGGATTTCAGCCGTATTGATCGAAAAAGGTGCGTTTCCGGTTCGGCGAATGCGCAATGACACCCTGTTTGACATTGCCGGCGGGCCGGTGGTATCGGTAACGGAAAATGGGGAAGTTTTTCCCCGTGATGCCTATTTTGTGTTTGTTTTTTCACCGGAAGAAATGCCGGGGGAACTGGCCCACGGCCTTCCCGCCATCGCGTGGGTGGACGGCATGTCACCGCCCCTGATCACCCGGGGGATCCGCTGGGTGTCCCGGAAAGTGCTGGAAAGGGGATAAGGCCGTTCTCCGGCGCCGGGCCGATGGGATTCCGGCCGGGAAAATCATGATACGGAAAGGGATGGAATGAACGGGACACGGAAATATGCGGCGCGGCCAAAACGCCGCTCCGGTCGTCTGGCACCGCGTGATTTATTGCCGGTCTTGCTTCTGCTGCCGTGCCTGGCATGGAGCCCGGCATGGGCCGGTCCGGAGTCGGTTTCCCCTGGTCCGGCGGAGACGGAGGCCGTCGCCGCAGCGGCCCTCAGGCCTTTCCCGGTTATTTTTGAGGCCCGGCACCGGGCCACCCTGTCCGCTTCCCGCAGCGGGGTATTGGGCAGCATGAAAGTGGATGTGGGCAGCCGGATCAAAAAAGGCGCCCTCATTGCCTCGGTTGATTCCGGGGAACCGGCCCTGCGTCGAAAACGCGGTGAACTGGCGGTCCGGCACCTGAATAAAAAGGTGGCGGAACTGACCAAATTGAACAAAAGCGGCCTGGCCACAAACGACGCCGTACAGACGGCGATCATGGAGCGGGATCTGGCCAGATCCGAAATTGCGATATACCGGCGGGAAATCGCGGTTTCCGCCATCAAGGCGCCCTTTGCCTGTGAAGTGATCCGGCGCCATGCCCAGGCCCATGAATGGGTGACCGAGGGACAGCCCGTGGTGGATGTGGTCAGCCTTGCGGAAATCCGGGCTGTGGCCAATATTCCCTCCCATATTGCCGTGCGGCTGAAGCCGGAAATGACGCATGAATTTTATGTCAATGACCTGGATGTGGAGGTGACCGGAACGGTGGCGGCCATAACTGCAGAGGTGGACGAACGGAGCAATACTGTGCGAGTGGTCTGGAAAGTGGCGGCGGACGGCCATCGTCTGCTGCCGGGGATGAAGGGAGAAGTGCGCCTTGACGGATAATCCGGCATCCGGGCCCCCGCCGAAAACACCGGCGAACCGCCGGCCCGGCCGTTTGCCGGCATCCGACGCCGCTGCGATGACGATCCCTCAAAGAAAAACGGGGCGTGACCAGGTACTGGCCCGCCTCATCCGTCTGTGTTCCGAAGTATTTCAGACTCTCGGACCAGGGCAGGCCGCCGCCATCATTGTGAACCGCATTGCGGAGCTGGCCTCCCTGGACCGCGCCGTTCTGGTCCGGCTTGAGGGGAAACCAGCCGTTGCGGCGGTTACTGGCGGCGGCGCCGTGGCCCCGGATACGGCATTTGCCGATGCCGTGGACATGGTCCGTTCGCGGTATGGCCGCCGCCTGGAAGCCGTTCTGATTCCTGCCGAAGCCGGGACGGCGGATACGGCCGGCTCCCCGGGAAAAGAGGCGGACGGCGGGCCATTGCATCATGTGCAGCGCCAGATGGGCGGCACTCATATTTTATGGGTACCTCTCTGGCGGGACAAAGACAACCGCCTTCCGCCGGAATATGCCCTGTGGCTTGAACGGTGGGGAAATCGCACATGGGGCCGCACGGAAATTGAGCTGCTCCAGCATGCGGCCCTGTTCTTCGGCCATGCCCTGGCCAGGAGAATCACGCGGCCGAAGAAAAAGGGAATGAAACGGTGGATCGCGGGCCTGGCGTGTCTCCTGCTGGCCTTTATGCCGGTGAATGCCAGCGTCACGGCACCCGGTCGGGTCGTGCCGGACCGGCCCCATTATATTTTCGCACCCATGGATGGCATTATCCGGGAACTGTATGTGCAGCCGGGCCGCCGGGTGGCGGCGGGGGATATCCTGTTCCGATACGATGCCCGTGTGCTGGACAAGCGCCTGGAGGAGGCCTGGCGGAAAGTGGCGGTGGCCAAGGCCCGGCTGGCAAAATTGCAGGGCGCCGCCCACCGGGATCCGGAATCCCGGGCTGAGATGCCGGTCCAGGAGCTGGAAGTACGCCAGACCGAAGCCGAAGCGGATTTTTTTCGCCGCCAGCGGGAACGGGCCGATGTCCGCTCCGCCACGGCCGGGGTGGTGGTGCTGGATGATCCGGAAGCCCTCGTGGGCGCGGCCGTTCATACGGGACAGACGGTCATGAGCGTGGCCGAGCCCGGCCGAACGAAGATCCGCCTCATGGTCGCGTCAGGGGATATCGGTCTTCTGCGGAAGGGGGCGCGTACGGCGGTGCGCCTGGACAGCTCTCCCCTGAACGTGAAAGAGGCGGTTCTGTCGCGGATCGGGTTTGACGTTCGGGTATCGGATACCGGCGTCCCCTCGGTCATGGCGGAAGCCATCTGGCTGGATGACGCCGTATCCGCGCGTTCCGGTCAGAAGGGTACGGTTAAAATTTACGGCGATTCCACAGTTCTGATTTGGCAGGTTCTGCGCAAGCCCCTTGTTTTTCTGAAGACATTGATCGGAATCTGACGCCCCCGTCATTCGTCATGGCCAGGCTCCTGGGCTGCGGCGGCGGTTGTTTTTGTCCGCGATATTCCGGCGCGAAACTGCAGGGACGAGGGAACGCAGCCGTATTGACAGCAAGGGGGTCAACCGTTATCTTATTTGAACATTTACTGTTTTCAATAAAAACTGCGCGGTGGTTTCCTTTCGCGCGGCGCAGCCATATTCCTGTCCGGCCATCTGCAGCCGGCGGCCGTTTCCGGGAGCATTATTTTGTCTGATACCGAGACTCTTTTGATCAACGCCGATATCGAAATCACCCCGGCGGCCCTGCGGGCCATTGTGGAAAACGCCAAAACCCGCGCAGGGCGCGATGAAAAGGGCCATTACCGTGTGGACACATATAAAATCACCGGCCAGGTGATCTCCCGGTTTCTGTCAGAATACAATTTCGAGGCTTTTGCCCGACGTCCGGATTCCCTTCCGGCGGAGCCCCGGCGGATATGATCCGGAATGACACGTCCCGGGCAAGATGCACCGAAGACCGGCGGCTTGGAGTTGCCGGCAAATCACCGTGCCGGCGCATCGCCGGCATCGAACCTGTAAATCAAGGAGGAGTTAATGTCTGAATCCAAGGGCCGCTGGGAATGTCCCTGCGGATATATTTATGACCCGGCAGAAGGCGATGCGGAAAATAATATTCCCATCGGAACCACGTTCGAAGAATTGCCGGATGACTGGGTCTGCCCCGTATGCGGCGCGGAAAAGGAATTTTTCGAAGAACTGGATGACTGACCGGGCTTCCGGTTTGTCATGCGCGGGCGCGCTTCGGCGCGCCCATTTTGTTTTGATTGGAATAACGCCCATGTCCCGAATCCTGACCCTGTTCACGGCCCCGACCTGCCCCCATTGCCCGGCTGTGGACCGTATGGTGACCCGCCTGACCGAAGCTGATCCTGATATTGACCTCCGCCGGGTGGATGTCGCCAAAAATGAATCTCTGGCTGCTGAATACGGTGTACAGGCCGTCCCCACCCTGATTCTGGATACCGGAGAACGCTTCACCGGTCAGGTATCCGAGGCCGAAATCAGAGACGCCCTGGTTGCAAAACCTCTTTCCCGGCAAAGCCCGGAATCCCTGGAACGGATGATCACGGACGGGAATGCCTCCGGGCTGGCTGCGGAAATGTTGTCTGCCGGCCAGATTTTTCCCGCGTTTTATGAACTGCTCATCAATGCCCACTGGTCCATCCGTCTGGGGGCCATGGTGACGGTGGAACACCTGGCCGAAGGCAGTTCCCGGCTGGCCCGGTCCATGGTCCCCGAACTGGTTGCCCGGCTGGACGCCGTCCGGGATGTGGGCGTCCAGGGGGATCTCATCGCTGCTCTGGGCATGCTGGTGGACGAATCCGTCCCCGAAGACCGTCTTGCATATGACCGCCTGACCACCCTGTGCGCCGATTCGAAAGCGGATCCAGAGCTTCGGGAAGCGGCCGCCGAGGCCCTGGAAGCCATGCGGGAACGCCGTGGCGGCTCCTGACGGAACGATGGGAAAAATACTGCATCCCACGCCCTGGTCTCTCGTGGCTCCCTATTTCCGGGAAAACCGGTTTTCCATTGCCATCGGCCTGCTCTGCCTGATTATCACGGACCTGCTGCAGATGATCGTGCCCCGGATCGTGAAATTCATCGTGGATGAACTCACGGCCCTGACGGCCACCCCCCATGATATGCTGCTGGCCGGCGGGGGCATCCTGCTTATCGCCATACTGGTGGGGATCTGCCGCTTCATCTGGCGGCACTTCCTTTTCGGTCTGGCCCGGCGGGTGGAAGCCGGCCTTCGGTTTCGGATTTTTTCTCATATTCAGGAGCTGTCCGCGTCCTGGTTCAACGAGGCGAGAACGGGTGACCTCATGGCCCGGGCTACAAATGATGTGCAGAATGCCCGCATGTCCGTGGGCATGGGCGTGGTGGTGTCCGTGGATTTTATCATCATCTGCATCGCGGCTGTGGGATCCATGCTGTATATCAGTCCGCTTCTCACCCTGTATGTGCTGCTGCCCATGCCGGTTCTGGTCATCATTTCCCGTTTTTTCAGCCGCCGCATGCACGATGCGTTCATGGTCGTGCAGGAAAATTATTCCGAAATGACGGAAATGATCCGGGAGCGTTTTGCCGGCATCCGGACGCTGAAGGCTTGCACCGGCGAAAAACGGGCCTATGAACGCCTGAACCGGATGAGTGGGGAGTATGTGAACGCCAATATGCGTCTGGTCCGGTTTACGGGGTTTTTCTTTCCGCTTACGGGCCTGTTCGCCAATCTCTGCGTGGCCCTTCTGCTTCTGAGCGGCGGCCGGATGGCCGTGGCCGGCGATATCACTCCCGGTGATCTGGTGGCCTTTATCAGCTACCTGGGGCTGCTCACCTGGCCCACCATGGCCATCGGCTGGCTTATTACCGTGATCCAGAGGGGGCGGGCATCCCTGAAGCGTATCGGCGAAGTGCTGGCCACCGAGCCGGAGATCCGTGTACCGGAAACGGCCCGGCCCCTGACGCAATTTACCGGGAAACTGGAGCTGGACGGTGTCGGATTCCGTTACGGGCCGCACACCGCCGGAGCGAAACCGGATGGGAACACGCCGCCACCATCGGACCGTATCCGGACGGAAGATTCCGGGACAGGGAAAGAGGCGCCGGCGGGACGGACCGTGCTCGCGGATATTTCCCTGTCCATCCGGAAAGGTGAAACCCTGGGAATTGCCGGTCCGCCCGGTTCCGGCAAGACCAGCCTGATCCAGCTATTGCCCCGGCTCTTTGATCCCACCGAGGGCGTCATCCGCGTTTCCGGCCGGGATATCCGGGATATTCCCCTGTCGGACCTGCGCCGGCTCATTGCCGTGGCTCCCCAGGAACCGTTTCTTTTTGCCGGCTCCATCCGTGAAAACCTGATCCTCGGCCGTCCGGACGCCGATGATGCACAAGTGGAGGCCGCCATTCAAAACGCGGCCCTGGACGGAACCCTGGCGGACCTGCCCAGGGGCGCGGACACGGTGGTGGGAGAAAAGGGCGTCATGCTTTCCGGGGGGCAGAAACAGCGTATCGCCCTGGCCCGCGCGTTTCTGACCGAGGCCCCGATTCTGGTGCTGGATGATCCCGTAAGCCAGGTGGACGCCGAAACCGGGGACCGGATCATGGACTCCCTGCGCCGGCTTCACGGGCGCCGAACCCTGGTCATCGTATCCCACCGCCTTTCGGCCATCCGCCACGCAGACCGGATCATCGTGATGGAAGAGGGCCGCGTCAAGGCTTCCGGCCGCCACGAAGATCTGCTTGCCGTCTCTCCCTATTGGGCGGAGGCCTGGCGCCTGCAGGCCGCCGAGGAGGGCGCCTGTGTTCAATGATTACGGCTATGCCGAAGACCGCATCGGAGATGTGACGGACCGCCGGCTCCTGGCCATGCTCCTGCCTTTTCTGCGTCCCTATGCCCGGCATATCGCTCTGGCCGTGGTTCTTGTGCTGGGCATGACGGTCCTGGACATCGCCATGCCCTGGGTGGTCAAAACCACCATTGACCGGCATATCGTGCCGCCGCCTTCGACGCAGGATACCCCGGCGCCGGCGGATGGCTTCCGGGCCGGAATACGGCGTCATATCACCGTGAATGCGGATGAACCGGATATCCGCGCTCTGGTGAAGAACATCCTGACCCGGGAGCCGGACCTGCTGACAGAAGCTCCGGACGGAAAATGGCGCATCCGGCGGGAGGATCTCTCCCGCCTGCCCCGCGAGGAGCAGCTTCTGCTGCGCCGGAAGGATATACGGGGCGTCTGGTTCTGGAGCCTCTTATATTTCCTGCTTCTGACGGGCTCATTCCTCCTGCATTTCGGCCAGCTTGTGATCATGGAACGGGCCGGCCAGGGCGTGATGCATGATATGCGTCTGCGTCTCTACGACCATCTCCAGCGCATGAAATCCGCCTGGCTCAACCGCCAGCCCGTGGGACGCCTGGTGACCCGCACTACCAATGATGTCCAGAATATGAACGAACTGTTCACTTCCGTGGTGGTGGTGCTCTTCAAGGATATCTTTCTTCTGGCCGGGCTTATGATCACCATGGTCGTTCTTCACTGGCGCCTGGCCCTGGTCTGCTTTGCGATCATACCGTTCATGACGGCCGGCTCCATGATTTTTGCGCACCTGGCCCGTCAGGTTTACCGGGAACTCAGGGTCTTCACGGCGGAGATCAATACCCGCTTTTCCGAAACATTCGCCGGCATCCGCGTTCTGCATCTTTTCCGCCGTCTGAAGGAAAACCGGAGCCGGTTCCAGCGGATCAATGATGATTTTTTTCGGGCGGGCATGAAACAGCTTCATATCTTCTCGGTCTTCATGCCCATGATCGACCTGTGTGCCTCCATTTCCCTGGGGCTGCTTATTTATTACGGAGGCCGGGAGGTCATGGCCCTGGACATGAGCCTGGGAATCCTGGTGGCGTTCATCAGTTATTACCGGATGCTGTTTTCGCCCATCCGGGACATGGCGGAAAAATACAATATCCTGCAAAACGCCCTGAGTTCGGCCGAACGCATCTTCCGGATCCTGGAAACGGATGAAACGGAAGGTGACAATACCGAATCCGGCGATACGAAATCCGAAGGCGCGGGGACAAAGCGGGATATCGGCGCCATGGAGGAAATCCAGCTGGACGGTCTTTCTTTTTCCTATACGCCCGGCGAACCGGTTCTTCGCTCGCTGGAACTGGTAATTCCGGCCGGAAGCGTCACGGCCGTTATCGGCCCCACGGGCAGCGGCAAGACCAGCCTGATTCATCTGCTGCTGCGGTTTTATGACCCGGACGAGGGATGCATCCGTTTTAATGGGCGGGATATCCGGACTATTCCCCTGAAAGCCCTCCGGGAGAAAATGGCGCTGGTTTCCCAGGATCCCTTCCTGTTTTCCGAAAGCATCCGGGAAAATATCCGGCTGGGCGCCCGGCGGAATCTTTCTGATGACGAACTGCGGGAAATTTTATCGGCGGCCCGGTGCGGCGGCATTCTTTCCACCCGGGTGGACGGCATGGACGCCCCCCTGTCCGAAGGCGGGATTTCGCTGTCCAGCGGGGAGCGGCAGCTTGTTTCCATTGCCCGGGCCATTGCCCGGGATCCGGAACTCATCATTCTGGACGAGGCCACGAGCTATATTGATTCCGCCACCGAGGAGAAGGTGCGGGAAGCCCTTGTCCGCCTTACGGCCGGGCGCACCGTGATTCTCGTGGCCCACCGTCTCTCCACGGCCCGCAACGCGGACCGGATCATCGTTTTGCGGCACGGCCGGATCATCGAAACGGGAAAACATGAGGAACTGCTGGCCCGGAAGGGATTTTACGCAGACCTATGGGCCGCCCAGATGACGGACCGGATGAAAGCGGCCGGGGAGGCGCTTTGAGAACCGTTTTGCTTTTCATGGGATCGTGCTTTTCCCCAGGGAAGCGAGCGGAAGAGAAAATTGATATAACAGCGGCAGGCCGGCATGGGCAGGAGAAAAAAATCGGACAGGAGAAAAAAATCCCCGCATACCGTGAGATATGCGGGGGTATTCCGGCTGTCAATTCAGTTGCGTGATCCGCTGATGGAAGGGCGGAAACCGGGACGTCAGTCCCTTCCCCCCATGATCTGCAAGAGCATGATGAACAGATTGATGAAATCCAGGTACAGGGTCAGGGCCCCCATGATGGCGCCCTTGCGGATCACGCCCGCATCCAGTCCGGCAGGCTGGGTGGCGGCCATGGTTTTGAGCTTCTGGGTGTCGTAGGCGGTAAGCCCTACGAAGACCAGCACGCCCACATAGCTGATAATGGCGGCCATGGCCGGGCTTTTCAGGAAAATATTCACGATGGTGGCAATGATGATGCCGATGAGCCCCATCATCATGAAACCGCCCATGGAGGTCAGGTCTTTTTTCGTGGTCATGCCGTAAATACTGCACGCCGCGAAGGTCGCCGCGCAGACGATAAAGGTCGAGGCGATAGACTGCATGGTATAAACCAGGAAAATAATGGACAGGGTCGCCCCGTTTAAAGCGGCATAGAAAAGAAACATCCCCGTGGCTGTGGACGCCTTCATCTTGTGAACCCGCCCGGCCAGGATAAAGACCAGGGCCAGCTCGCCGATCAGCAGCAGCCAGCGGATCGGGTAGATGATCTGAATCAGGGCCGGGCTGCTGGCCACGAACCAGGCCGTAACGGCGGTAAGCCCCAGCCCCAGGGCCATCCAGTTGTACACGCTCTGGATAAACGAATTAACCCGGACGCTCTGCTCGGCATGAGAAGCGTATTGGGGTCGAATGGTCTGCATGAGAATCCTCCTTGGTAATTAGGAACGCTTGTATTGTTTCTGGCCGGAATATAACATCCGGTGCTGATATTTCAAGCGTAATCAGCCTGGGAAATAAAGATTTTGAGAAATTCGCTGACATGAACGGTAAAGAACTGCTGAAAGAATTGAAATCGGCGGCGGAAATCCTGGGCATGCCGGTCAGAGAAAAAAGCTTCCGGAATATCGGCATCCCGGTCAAAAGCGGCTATTGCCGGATCCATGAGGAAGATCTTTTTCTGCTGGACCGCAATATGAATATCGCGGACAAAAACCGGATCCTGAAGGAAATCCTGCGCCGGCGGTTTCCCCATGGGCCGGATTCTTCCCCGTCATCGAAAAACGGGGTGATTTCCGAAAAACTGCGGTCCCGGATCTGGCCGAAACCGGGAAAGACGAAAGAGATCGCAGGACCGTGATATTTTCCGCCCGTGGAAAAATTGAGGCCTGAAAAAGAAGAGGGGGGCGGCCGTGTAGCCGCCCCCCCGGGGAAAGGAAGGAAAAAGAAGGAGAAAAAGTGGGGGGAAGTAAAGCGGGGTGTGCATGTTCCGTACCTTCTCCCAAAAGGTGATTAAGAAGATAATGGAAGCCGCCGATTTGTTCAATGGGGGATCAACTGTATTCGCAGGTCGGATTTTCCCTATCAACCCTTCAAAAAAAAGGAATACCCCTTTGCAGCCAAGGCGGTTTATACGGTTATCCGTCGTCTTTGTACTCTGTTTCCGCGCCATTTGTCTCCATCGGCCAGTATCCGCCGTTTTTTTTGCTTCCGTTTCCTGTGACTGGCTGTTTCCGATGTTCCGCCGCCCATCATTGATGAACCCCGTCCGCCACCGGATTTTCCGGCTTTTCGGGAACAGGCGGCGTCGGCGCGGCCGGAATATCCGGTTTCCCGGGGGCAGGAGGCGCCGGTGTATCGGCAGCCTTTGCTTCCGGCGCGGAAAAGCGGATGCGGCCGTTTCCGGATTTGGCGGTAATGGCCTTCAGATCCTCGCCCATGAGTTCCACGCGCTGGATTTTAATTTCGCTGCTGCCCGCAGCAAAATCCGCTGCGGTAAATTTCATTTCAAATAAGGGGAACTCGTTTCCGCTGACGCCCCGGGCGCCGGCCATGACCACGATGAGCCTGCCCGGTGTCTTGCTGTTGACCACATGCATCAGCCCCCCGGCTTTCTTCCCTTTTATCAGTTTGTCAAATTTCAGACTGGATTTGTCATAGTGCAGAACCAGCTTGAGCCCGGCCAGTTTATTGGCCCTGGTGATCAGGACCGGGACCGTCAAGCTTCCGCCGGGGCTCGCCGTCAAGGTCGGGATATGGATCTTGACCCCGCTCGTATCGGCTGAACATACCGGCGTGGTCCAGAGGGGAATCCAGAGGAGGACGGCCAGCAGCAGCGCCAAAACCATGGCGTGAGCGGAGCGGTGTTCCTCATGGCGGCGGGAAATGATGGCGGAATCGGGTATCAGACAATGAAAACAGATGGGAGAGGGGGACATAGATCATCACTCCTGCATGAAATAGGACCGTGGAGATCAACGCACTCCACTGGAACGATGGGTTCAAGTAAGCCGCTACGCGGCAAGCTTTTCAGCTATCCTCATTGATTTCATATTTTGCACACATTTTCATCTCTTCCCGCCAGCAAATGATATGATGCCTCTCCAGCAGTTTTTACCAATCCCTGTAATAAGGAGAGGCATCATGACACAACCCAAAACTTTACAAACCCCCTGGTACGACGAGGCCATTAAAGCCCTTCAGTTTGCGTGCAGGCATGAGTGAACGCCCACAGCAGTGCTATGCGCGATCGGTGCGTCAGTTGATTGCGTTTTATAACAAAGATCCGAATGAAATTACAGAAAAAGAATTGAAAGAATATCTTCACCACGGTTTACACCTGCGGCCTCCGGCTCCAGGAAGCCTTGCATCTCCAGATGTCGGATATCGACGCGGAGCGGATGCTGATCCACGTCCACCGGGGAAAGGGGGCCAAAGACCGCTACATCCCTCTGCCCAAAGACACCCTTATGCTTCTCCGCAATTACTGGAAAACACACAGGAACCAGAAGTTGATTTTCCCGGGCCTCATCCGAAACCATGAAAAAGCTGACGAAGGATGAGAAATACATTGGCGGAGACGTCCCCGGATTTTTCGGCGTGCTGCACACCTGGGGCCGAACCCTGAATTATCACCCGCATATTCATTATGTCGTCACAGGCGGGGCATGGTCAAAACAAGACAGGGATTGGCATCCGTCCCGGACGGATTTTTACCTGCCGGTCAAGGCCATGTCAAAAATATTCCGGGAAAAATACCGGGATCTAAGGTGCGTCACTATGGATTCATGAACGCCTGTTCCGGCGTGTCGGTCGGCTTGGTGCGGGCCGCCGTTGAATTATTGCAGGGATTTGATGTCAAAGAACCGGAAATCAAAAAGGCCGAAGCGGAACAACCGGCAGCCCGCTGCCCCGACTGCGGCGGGAAGCTGATTTACAGCTATACCATTCTGCCTCACCAGATGATGTCACCGCCATTGCCAGGACTGATTCTCAAACAACAGGCGGTTCAGCGGGAATAAATACCGCTGAAATAAGGTGCGGCTGCGCCGCGTCTTATGGGTTGTTTCGGCAGGAGCCGATTTAAGAGGGGCTGCCGCCCTCCCGACTTCCTCCTCCGTCAAAAGCAATCCCCATAATACAAACACCTTGCCAGGAGTCCGGGCTTCTTGAACTCTGGATTAAGTCTGACCTGCCCCACGAATTTTTGTGGTCGATTCCGGCGTTCGGGATGGGCAGGTCAGCTTAATCCTTATGGGTTATACCAATTTTAGCATTGTCATATTTTTCTTGAACCCTAACCTTTCATAGAACGGAAACGCGCTTTCATTACCTTCAGCAACACCCACAACAATTTGAGAAACGTTCTGTTTTTTCATCCATTCGATAGTTTGATAAACAAGTTTCTTTCCAATTTCTTTTTTCCTATATTCATTTTTCACAAAAATAGAGTCAATTTCACCTGTAGAATTTTTTATTGTAGCGAATAAGTATGCTACAATCTCATTTTGATTGATTGCTGCTTTGTAGCGAATAAGTATGCTACAATCTCATTTTGATTGATTACTGCTAAAATATATACATGCTCTTCTTTGAGTAATTTTTCAAAACGTTTTTCAAATGTTTGTTTTGAAAAGTGATTTTTCCAGTTATTCGAATTTTCGA
>PDWI01000975.1_pt1 | contig 46216 bp, 53 predicted proteins | sample 1430891 | NCBI WGS metagenome assembly PDWI01 (sample SAMN01162508, study PRJNA174530) | Oral metagenome, whole genome shotgun sequencing project. | biome: Marine environment; feature: Marine mammal; material: Swab sample of the gingival sulcus; isolation source: swab sample of gingival sulcus...
AGACCGCACCCGTGCCACTTCCGAACGGACATATTGTCCGTCTTCCGTAGGCACCATCACCGCAGAAGGGCGGTTATCCCTGATTTCCTCAGCAGCCTGTAACAACTCAGCCACAATATCCCGCTGGGCTTCAAAGGCTTCTAACTCTTCTTTACTCATAACCATTTTCCAGTGTGTCCTCCAGATATTCCTTCAAATTCTTCAAAACATGCGGCGGAAGATTGGCAGTCTTGGATTTGCTATACAAAGTCATCAGCCAGATTTGACCGTACTCCAACCGGCAATAGTAGATCACACGCACACCGCCGCTTTTCCCTGTACCGGGCAAAGCCCAGCGGACTTTACGGACACCGCCGGACTTCGTTACTACCTCACCCGCTTCCGGGTTTTCCGCGAGAAAGCGACAGAAGTCGCCGTATTCTTCATCGTTCCAGTAATTGCACCGGATCTGGGTAAAGGGAATTGTTTCAAAAATCGTATACATAACGGAAAGTATACGACATTGGCGCACAATAGCAATTGACAAATTTTATCAACAGGCATAGCATGGCAACCACTACTGTACATATGAGCAGGGAAACCCGCTCAAGAACAACTTGGAACGTGGGTATTTTTATGCCTATCAAAAGCCTTCGTGGTGATTTAAATGCCATTCATGGTGGCGGTTATGGTGTAGAGAGTCTGAATATATCGAATAAGACTCCACTCACAAATGATAGGCATTCGTGCCCGCTCGTATGTGCAGTAGTTGAAGCCATAGCCGTTCCCTTGAATGGCATTTTTACTACTGCACATACGGAGGCTGTCATGCCAAATATTACAATCACCGTTAACACTGACAACAACACAACCGTTCAAGCCAAAAGCAGTGCACTCACTGCACACATAGAACAAATCTTTGGCGAAAACCCAATTAGAATACAGCGTGATAATGCCGATAAATTCTGGTTTTGCGGGAAAGACATCTGCCAGATTTTAGGGTACTCAAACTCGCGCAAAGCCATTAGTGATCACTGCCGAAAAGATGGTGTAACGAATCGTAACACCATCGATAATTTAGGCAGAACACAACCAACCACATTCATCAACGAAGGCAACCTATACCGCCTGATCGTTAAGAGCCAAAAGCCCGAAGCCGGAAAGTTTGAAACTTGGATCTTTGAGGAAGTGCTCCCAAGCATCCGCAAGACCGGATATTATGTCATGCCGGATCAACCTGAAGAACCCGAAACCCTGAGCCATCAGCAATACCAAGCAATACGAACAATGATTAACCGTGTTTCATATTTTTTCAGAAACCAACAGGCTGTCGAGTATGCACTAAACAATTACCTGCGTTTCGAGTTCAATGCTGACCGAGTTAAGTATTTGCAGGCATCTGACTACGACAAGGCAATGGCTTTTTTGAGTCAAGCAGAAGCGTCAGGAACTCAGGTATTGGAGTTATATTTTGAATTTGAGAAATGGTTGATTAAGGAGTACTTGTGTAAAGGTGTCCCCCTGACAGCCAACCTAAAACGCAAAGAAGCCGCACGGCTTCGGAAACAATTACCAACAGCAATGAACTGGAAGACCATTGCCCTAAACCTAGCAGAATAGGAGATAGCCGCATGACAGCTTCCCTGCCCGGAACTTAACAAAGTTTTGAAACAAAAATCTGAGTAGGCGGACTAATGGTTTTATGCTATGGTCGTCATAAATAGGTCAACCTGACCAGTTTAGGAGTTAATGATGATTACCATGCAATCCAATGAAATCAAAGCCAACTTATCTGCTGTACTGCGTAAGGTGGAATCTGGTGAAGAAATAGAAATCACTCGGCATGGCATCGTGGTAGCTTACCTGACACCGGCTGTCCGGCGTCACTCCTCTTTAACGACAGCGATTGAACAGATACGCCAGCTCAAAGGATCACTGCGTCTAAAGCCCGATGAAAATATTGGCGATGTAGTCGCCCAATGGAAAGTAGAGGGCAGGCACTGATGCTAGTGCTGGACTGTTCGGTAACATTGGCTTGGTTGTTACCGGACGAGACCAGCCCCTATGCGGAAGCTGCCCTGCTTGAACTGAAGCAGTCAGAAGCCATAGTCCCTCCGCTCTGGGTTGAAGAAGTTGCCAATACCTTGCTAGTCAGTATTCGGCGGGGACGGATCAGTCCTACCCATGTCAATGACTTTGTGATTCAGTTGAACAAGCTTGGCATCCATGTCAGTGACGAAAAACCGGAAATAGCTCATTTACCCATACTGATTGAAATGGGTGCTGATTACGGTCTGTCCGTTTACGATACCAGCTATCTATTGCTGGCTATTGGCGAGCAAGCTCCGCTGGCAACACTGGACAAAAAACTGGCTAATGTAGCCAAAACATTAGGAATCTTGTGGCATCCTGATCAAGATTAACGCCCTACTTTCCGTCTGCCCTTACGCTTTCGTTTCAACCCACGCAATTCCAACGCCTGATCAACCAGTTTCTTCTGTGCCTGAAACCAGAACTGAAAAATAGCGACAATCGACACCACCAGCAGTGGAATAACAATAATGCCTATCCCACGCAAGATTTTCCCGATTAACTCATCAGCCATTGCACCACTTCCACGCCAATGATCACAATTACCAGTGCAACTAATAACTGCCGCCGTAATCCCCAGCGCCATCTGACAGTATCGGGCGCATAACGCCCGGTATGGGTCAAGTACTCATGCCAAAGTTGTTCACGTTGCCGGTGGCGCTCTAATTCGGTGCATGGATCAGTCATGTCATTCTCCAATATAAAATGACCCTGAACACCCTGAGCGCAGGGTCGTTCAGGGTTAGCCTATAATTCAGGGTGCAATTCAGGGTTCAGATTGAGCGTCACCAGATGCTTGGCCATAGCGACATTGTCACTAATCAAATGTGCTGGCACCTGAATGATTTGATAAGGATCATTGCTGAATGATTCTGGCACGCTTTCGCAGGCACGCATTTCTTGCTCGTTCAGCCAGCTTAAATCCCTGAACACATAAACCGTACAGGTATCTGTAGGGTTCGGTTTTTGTTTGATAATGGTAGTCATTTGATTTTCTCCGGTAACAGGATGTATTTATTGCGTTGGCCGTTGCGCCAGTTTTTGCGCTGCTTAATGCGGCACGTAAGTTGGCGGTCAGCACGGGTAAAATAGCTGATGACAGTTTTGCCGATTTCAGCCAGTGTCGGGGTTTTTTCTTCGCGTTGATTACCTGCAATTTTACGCTGCACCCAAATACGACTGTCGGTCACAGTTGGCTTGATTTCACCGGATTCGACTGCCTGCACCCACTCACGAAACAATCCAGCAGTCCGTTCGGCAGGGACATTAATCCGAGCTGTTTTCACGCTTGGACACTGACCCTGAACACCCTGAGCGCAGGGTCGTTCAGGGTCGGGGTGGCACATCTGTTCAGGGTCTGGCGCAGGTCCATGCCAGCCACCACCACGTGCCCGAAAGTCAGTCAACCTAGTGAGATCCAATGGCTTTTCTTCTGTTGGTCGTGGTGTTGGTCGGTTAGGATCCACGAAACCGATAAAACCCAGATAATCAGTAGGTGCTAAGTTCGGCATCTGTTGCTGATACTTGAATAGGGCAGGCTTGACGGTGCTCTCGGCAAACGTACCACCCGTATCGCGCCCACTGGCAGCTGGAGTAAAACCAAAATTAGGCTTTTCTAACTCGGGTGGAAGTGGATTATCTTTAGCTGGTACGGGACTAGCCGGATCGGCTGCTCGATAGGGTTGGCCGGCCAGTTGCTGGTAATCCGTCTGAAGCCGGTTCAGTTGCTGGCGTGTACCCAGCAGGGCGTTGCGCGTATCACGCAGCATCACGGACAGATGGTAGTGCGCGGCCTCGAAAAAACTCGCCACAATGAACATGAGCAGACTAATAGCTGATGCCATTGTTATCACAAACAGCGCACTGACCGCCCGGATCACCGGATTGTAACCCTCGTCCTTGAGTTGATCCAATCGGGCAAAACGCTTGTCCTGATTTGCGGTCGCAGCCTGAATCTGTGCATTTATCTCTGTTTGTTCACTGTTTTGTAAAGCGGCCAATCTTGCTCGGTCACCTTCGCAGTGCTTTTCCTTGCCTATTTTCAGTTTTTCCTCGCACCGAGCCAAGCGCTGCTGCGCGTCCGCAATGGCGATCGTCAGACTAGCATTGAGCTTTACGCCGACAGCCGGATTTTGGTTCACCAGTGTCCGATATTCTGCGCTAGATTCAGTCAGCACCTTGGCCTTAGCTACCTGATTTGCGCTGCTTTGGAATACTTCAGCGAGCAACCCCATACTCACGGTCACAGCCACCACGACCAACGCGGTCTTAAACAGCGAAAAATGGGTATAGGCGGCATGTTTTGCACCGGATAGGACATAAGCCAACAAAATACAAATCACGACATACAACCCACCACCGAGCCAACTTCCGACAAAGGTCGCCAACAAGCTTTGCAAGTGGAACACATCGCCCAAATACAGGCTAATAGCAAAAGCCAGATACAGCAGAAAAGTCAGCCACATGCAGACCTTGAGCAGCCGTTGCAGGTAAGCGTAATGCACCTGCAATTCCTGCTGGTCAGTTTCAGTAGCCGCAATGCGTTTTTGCAGTTCAATCAAGTGCATGATGGCCTCCTTAAAGCAAGGCAGCCGCCAGCAGGCAGCCTATCGTGGCAAACGTTGCAAAATGCGGATGACGCTCGACTAGCGACCAGCCCAGCCAACCGAACCAGATCACCATCAGCAGCAGCGTAGCGTTCATGACAAACACCAGCAGAGGCGAAAAAGAGTGTTGTAAAGAGATGAGTTGCCAGCCGGTATAAATCCAAGCCAGCGAAACCAGCGCCCGAATAACAAACGAGAAAGGAGGCATTTTCAAGGTCATGATAATGCCCTCCTGCGACTGTTTTTCTGGAACTTCAACCTGTAATCGGTTTCGTGACAGGATAGAACCTGTTTTTTCTGGCCTGTTACAGCGTCCAATTGCATAATAAAAACTCCTTGGGGCGTCATGCGCCCCGGTTAGGGGTCGAGCCGTGGTCTTTGTCGAAAATCGCCACGGCTCTGGCTTTGTTCATATCACATCAACGGATAGCGCCCACCGCTGGGTACTCGATCATTGATCGGGTAGTGCCAATAAATTTGGCCTTCTTTGACCCAGTAAATGTCCTGTTCATCATTGCTGTATCGAATCGTGCAACGCATTGCGCCATTGGCATCATATTGGCCATCACAGGTATCTGAAACGATCACTGGTATTTCTACCTCATTAGCTTTCCCAGTCATACTGATCGAATACATGGCCACCCCCATTAAAAGTGCCCCCATTGCAACTTGCTTATTCATATTAAAAGCCCTTTGTTATTTAATTAGTGGCCTCCTGCCTATGAATCCTTGCGCCTGCCCACTCACAGAAATGAGCAGAAACAAGACATCAACTGACTTCTACTCCGGGTCAAAAACTTTGTAATTGGTGATCGTGGTCGGTGTGCTCATGATTGTCTCCTAAGTATGTTTCAAAAATATTCGTTTTCGTATTGCATTTTATTATACGTTTACGCATAATAGCAACCCATCGAACACAGAAACACACAATAGGAGACAGAAACATGACCGCTACAACACAAACACAGAACGACCCTTCAACAACAAAGCTACCATCAGCGTCCGTCATCCCCATCACCCAAAAACAGGACGTGATGGATATTGATCAGGCTGCCGAGCTGTACCAGCAAGCCAAAGCCGCCATGGCGGAAGCCAAAGCTGCAATGGACATTGCAGAAAATCGCCTGATTGAACTAGTAAACAATCAACAAGAAGAAGGCACAGAAAGCCGCGAAGGAAAGCGCTTCCGGGTGAAGGTCAGTAACAAGTTGACTCGCAAACTAGATGACAAGGCACTACTGAAACTTCAAGGCATTGTGCCTGATGTCGTGCTGGATATGTGTTTCAAATGGAAAGTGTCTTTGGATATTCGCGCATACCGATTAGTACTTAATAGCGACGCACCTTATATACCAGCGTTGCAAAGCGTCGTGACTGCCAAACCAGCCAAAACCTCCCTGACTGTGGAGGTGTTGTAATGGCTATCTCGCTTAAATCGCTCACCAAACCGACCCAACGACCCGTGATAATCACACTGGTTGGGGAAGGTGGCATAGGTAAAAGCAGCCTAGGTGCCAACTTTCCAAATCCAGTGTTTATCCGCACCGAAGATGGCACTCAATCCATCAGCCATCGTGACGATGTAGCTTTGTTCCCGGTAGCCAACACCTATCAGGACGTTATAGATGCCATGCAGGCACTAGCCACTGAGGAACACAGTTTTAAAACTTTGGTGTTGGACTCCATCACCCAGCTCAATGTGTTGGCAGAAGCTGAAGTGGTCATGAACGATCCCAAGTGCCCGAAAGGCATCAACCAAGCATTGGGCGGTTTTGGTAATGGTCATGCCGCCGTGTCTGACATGCACCGCATGGTGCGCGAAGCAGCAGGCTGGTTGGTCGCCCAGAAAAACATGAACGTGGTATTTATCGCCCATGCCATCGCCGAGACGGTCGACCCACCCGACACCGACAGCTACACCCGTTACAGCATCCGCATGAATGCCAGAAGTGTTGCCCATTACAGTGACAACGTAGATCTGGTTGGGTTTATCAAACTGCGTACTTTTACCCGTGGCGAGGGTAACGTGAAGAAAGCGACCACCACTGGAGAGCGCATTATCACTTGCTACCCGACAGCCAACCACATCAGCAAGAATCGCTTTGGCATCAAGGAAGATTTGGTTTTTGCAGAAGGGACTAATCCGTTTGTAAGCTGGATACCCGCCTTGCAAACATCCAACACTTCAAACACTGAACGCAAAGCAAACAAACAAGGAGCATAAACATGGCCTCATTAAACATGAATTTTGACGCAAGTGCAGTGGAACCATCTTCCGTCTATGACCCGCTACCTAATGGTGAATACCTATGCTGCGTGGTTGCTAGCGACATGAAATACACCCGTGACAACACCGGCCAATATCTGGAACTGGAATTAGAAGTAATGGATGGCAATTTCAAAGGCCGTAAAGTTTGGGATCGTCTTAATTTGATCAACCACAATGCCAAGGCCGTGGAGATAGCCCAACGCCAATTATCCAGCATTTGCCATGCGGCGGGGGTATTGCATGTTACGGACTCCAACCAGTTACATAACATCCCAGTGATTGCCACGGTGAAATACCGTGAACCCAATGGTCCATATAACGCTAGCAATGATGTGCGTGGTTACAAGGCAGCAAGCCAATCAGCGACCACTGCGCAGCCTGCCACGTCACCCGCAGCACCGCCTGTTCATCAGTCATTTGCCTCAACAACCCAACAAACGGCGACCACAGGTGTAGTACCGCCTTGGGGTCGTAGAACATGACATCCAGTGAAAAACACCGACAATTAGTTTCATTACAAATTCAGATTGATGATTTAAACCAACAGCTTGAACAGCTAAAAAACACCCCGATCAACACATGTTGTATTGAGTGTATTTATTCAGATAAAGCAAACTTTTTCTGTAGCCAATGGGGCGAGATAGTACCTGACGGGCATCGGGAACAAGCCAACTGCCCATATTTTGATGACGACATCCCTTTTTAGTTTTTTTCTGCCTGTTCGGAGAGCAGGCAGGCGAAAGCAAACAAGGAACACAAACATGGCACAGCTACCTGAAAATACCAACAACACTTTGCATATTATTGAGCAGGCCGTCCTGCAAAAGGCAGAGGACTGGAAACGCCATCACCTTGGCGCATCCGTAATAGGCAATCCTTGCAACCGTGCCTTGTGGTACGGGTTTCGCTGGTGTAAAGCCCCAGCACTGTCCGGTCGGCAATTGCGCCTATTTGCCAGAGGCCAACGTGAAGAGGATATATTGGTAAACCTGTTGCGCCAAGCTGGCGTGCGAGTGATTACGGTAGATGTCAACACAGGTCAGCAATATCGCTTTTCTGACATTGGCGGCCACTTCGGTGGCTCCATGGACGGAGCGGCATTAGGTTTGGTGGAAGCGCCCAAGACTTGGCATGTGCTGGAATTCAAAACCCACAATGCCAAAAGTTTTGTAGCATTGATCAAAAACGGCGTACAAGCTAGTAAACCCATGCACTACACCCAGATGCAATGTTACATGCACTGGACGGGTATGAAGCGAGCTTATTACATGGCTGTCAACAAGAACGACGATAGCCTGTACGGTGAGCGCATTCATTACGATGATGCTCATGCCGAAGCAGCTTTATCAAAAGCAGACAGCATCATCAAAGCTAATGAACCGCCCGCCGGTATCAGCCAAAACCCAGAATGGTATGAATGCAAATGGTGCGATTATCATGATCTGTGTTTTGGTCAGCGTATTGCTTTGAAGAGCTGCCGCACTTGCATCCATGCCACCCCTATACAGGGAGGAAATACTGGTCTGTGGTCATGCGCACTAAATCAATCGATTGATGCAAAACAAAAAAAAGGATGTGACCAACATCTTTTTATACCCGTCCTGATACCGTTTGCCGATCCAGTAGATGCCAATGAAGCTGAAAACTGGATTCAATACGAAACACAACAAGGTGTATGTTTTCGCAACTGCTCCCAGTGTGACAAAGGGCTAGCCGCTTATTCATCCGACGAATTGCAGCACCTGCCAACAGGGTTAATCGCTGATGCAGGCATAGATCAGATCAGAACCAGATTGAATGCGGAGATCGTATGCGGGAGGTGCGGGAATGAAAAAATATTTCAGTGAATTAAATCGTTTACCCCAATTGGGCGAGCGTGTTTTTATCCCCCCAAAGCCCAAAAATTATATCAGTCCAAAACATCCCCACGGCGGGTGCTTTGGGGTGGTTGTCGGTGTTGAAGGATTTGCTACCAACAGCATCGACAAAAAGAGTAGTTCGTTGGAAGTCGCGGAATTTCTGGGAGTATGGATCAGGATTCATTTAGACAATGGCGAAGAGGTGGGGACAATCTTGGACTTCCTTCAGTCCGTTATAACATCTCCTCAAGCTGAGGAAATGTAGCTGGAGAACGACAATGCAACTATTTAATTATACAGGGTATATGCCTGATGGCTTCTTGGATGCTACTAGTTCATTTGCTTCACTGTGAGACACGATAATGGGAAAAAGGCTGATATTGGATTCAGGGTGTGGGAGGTGCAGGGATGAGTAAGCAACTATGTCAATGCGGTTTCGGTGATGGTTGGTATTGTGACGGTAAATACTCTATTCATGAGCTGAATTTTTCCAGTAATCCAACTGCACAAAAATTTGTGGATCGTAAACCAGCCGCAACCGTGTTCGGGCATATCAGTGAGCATTATGTGGTTGCCAAAATTTATGGATCAGGGAAACCCGAACAGCGTTTCCAGTATAAGGACAATCATGTCAGTTTTTCTGAGCGTCGTCAAAATGCCATGAATGCTGCGGTTCAATGGGTTACTGAGCAGTTTTCGCAGCAAGATTTGTTTGAGCAGCAGCGGGTGTTGTGTGCGCGGCTGAATGAGTTAGCTGAGAAGGGAATCTTAAATGCAACTACGTGACTATCAACGTACCAGTATTGATGCTACTTATAACTGGTTCCAGCGCAACCCGACCGGTAATCCATTACTAGTGCTGCCTACCGGGTCTGGCAAAACGATTATTGCAGGGATGTTTACCAAAGAAATCATGGAGTCATGGCCTAATCAAAGGATTGTCTGCTGCACTCATGTAAAAGAACTTATCAGCCAGAACTATGAAACTCTTTTAAAGATATGGCCGGATGCGCCAGCCGGTATCTACAGTGCTAGTTTCAACAGACGTGAGGAGTCCGCACAAATCCTATTTGCCGGTATCCAGTCAGTCTATAACAAAGCCATGCACATTGGCTGGGCTGACCTGATCCTTGTGGATGAAGCACATCTAATCCCCAAAAAAACCATGACCGGCATGTATCGAGTATTCCTTGATGCCATGCAAAAAATCAACCCAGCTTTGCGCATCATCGGCCTAACCGCTACACCGTACCGGCTAGATTCTGGGCTGTTGATCGAAGGCGAAGGTGCTATCTTCCACGACATCGCCTATGAAGTCCCTATTGGCTTGCTACTGGAACGCGGCTACCTGTCGCCATTGACGACAGAGCCAGTCAGAGAACGTATCAACACCAAAGGCGTAAAAAAACGGGGCGGTGATTTTGTTTTGTCTGATCTGGCAAAAGCCGTGGACAAAGACGACATCACCCGCAAAGCTGTAGCTGAAATTGTCGAGCTGGGACAAAGTCGGAAAAGTTGGATTGTATTTTGTGCCAGCATCAGCCATGCAGAGAACGTAGCTACAGCTATCCGCGCACATGGTGTGAGCGTTGAACTGGTTACCGGCAAGACACTCAAACGCCAACGTGAAATCACGTTAACCAACTTCAAAACTGGGATCATTCGTTGCCTAGTTAATGTAGACGTGCTGACCACCGGATTTGATGCGCCCAATATCGATTTGCTAGCCATGCTGCGCCCGACACAAAGCACAGCCTTATATATACAAATCATGGGTCGTGGCATGCGTATACATCCAAGTAAGCAGGATTGTCTAGTGCTTGACTTTGCTGGGAACATTGCCCGACATGGACCAATAGATGCCGTAGCCCCACAAGACAAAGACACCAGCGCCAGCATCGGTACTGGAGAAGCACCTACCAGAATCTGCCCAGAGTGTGGTGCAAGCATGCATGCATCCTCAACAGAGTGTGCTGATTGTGGTTTTATTTTTCCTGATAAGGGAGTAAACCACAAAACGACGGCCTCCACACTAGCAGCTCTCAGCAATGCCGTAGAGCCAGACTGTTACGAAATCACCGACGTGCTGTATTCCCGGCACAAAAAAGAAGGCAAGCCAGACAGTTTGCGAGTCGATTATTACCATGGCTTTCGACGCATCGCATCAGAATGGGTATGTGTTGAGCACGCTGGCAAGGCAGGGAGCAACGCTCGCCATTGGCTGACCCAACGTATGGATAACGATCTGATCAGCACCTTGCCAGCTTATCCACCAAGGACAGTGACAGAAGTGCTGAATTATACTGATCAACTGGCAAAGCCAAAATGTTTGCTGTGCAAACAGGCAGGCAAGTTTACCGAGATCGTGAAATACGAATGGAGATAACAATGGGTCAGGACGTTTTAAACATGCAACAGGCTGCAAGTTATATGGATTGTGCTGTTAACACCTTCAAAGCACATGTGATGAACCATATTCCTCACCAAAAAATAGGGCGATCCTATAAATTTCTCAAAACAGACCTTGAGGCATACATACAAGGGAGAAAGCCGTGGAAGGACTCTACAAGCACAAAAACAGTCAGTACTGGCAACTCAGCAAGGTTGTTGCAGGTAAGCTCATTCGCAGAAGCACTAAAACGAAGGACAAAGCAGAAGCAGAAAGGCGAGCTAGAAAATGGATAGCCGAAATAGAGGAGCAGGTTATCCATGGTGCACGAACCATTCTTACTTTTGAACAAGCCGCTGCTCTATATGTGGATTCCTATGGACATAAAAAAAGCATGGATGACGACATTCATAGCTTACAACGAGCAATGCCGTTCATTGGTAAAATGGATATTGAGACCATCCACGAACGCACATTTAAACCTTGCCGTGACGAACTATTAAAGTCTGGATTAAAAGCATCAACCGTTAATCGCACTATTGCGATTATCAGCTTGGTATTAAAACATTGTGCATTAACTTGGCGTGATGACCACAACAAGCCATATTTAGATACAGTGCCGAGAATAGAGCGTGTACCAGAACGCGATAAGTCACCAGCTATACCACTGACAAATGAGCAATTAAGCAGCTTATTTGAACACATGAACAATAGATACCGAGTCATTACCACATTTGCAATACATACCGGATTACGCGAAAAAACACAGTGCGCTTTACAATGGGATTGGCTTCATCAAGAAAACGGGATTTACTTTTTCTGGTTACCCAAATCAAGTATGAAGTCAGGTCGACCATTCTACTGTGTACTCAATAGCACAGCAGCAGCAATCATAATGAACCAAAAAGGGCTGCATAGTGAATATGTCTTTCCTTCACCACGTGGCGGACGTTACTGGAAATTCAACTCAAAACACTTTAGAGGTGCTAGGACGAAAGCGGGATTAAACGGGATTGCAACATGGCACAGTATGAGAGCCACTTTTGCCACACGATTGAGAAAACTTGGTGTGTCAGAAGAATCTCGAAAAGACCTACTTGACCATTCAGGCAGTATTACAACTCATTACTCAGTTCCAGAAATAAACAACCTTTATGAACTGGTTCAAAAGCTGGCGTATGAGTACCCTAAAATTGAGTATTAGGAAATAATGACAATCGAAGAATTGCCGAAGCAAAAAAGGACTTACGGAAAAAAATCACGTAAGTCCTTGATATATGGTGGCTACGGTGGGATTTGAACCTACGACCCCAGCATTATGAGTGCTGTGCTCTAACCAACTGAGCTACGTAGCCAAGAGGTTGCAGATAGTAATGAGAGAGAAACCTTCTGTCAAGCTTAATCAGACATTAAAACGAAAATGGACAACATCGCCTTCTTTCATAATGTAGTCCTTACCTTCCAAGCGCCATTTACCGGCATCTTTCGCGCCTTGTTCACCTTGATACTGAATAAAATCATCATAAGCAATGACCTCGGCACGAATAAAACCACGCTCAAAATCAGTATGAATTTTACCCGCCCCTTGAGGTGCAGTCGCGCCTTTGTGTACTGTCCAAGCACGTACTTCTTTGACGCCTGCTGTAAAAAAGGTTTGCAAACTCAATAATTCATAACCTGCACGAATCACTCGATTTAAACCAGGCTCTTCCAGCCCCATACTTTCCAAAAACTCTAGCTGATCTTCCGCTTCCATTTGGGATAGCTCAGATTCCATTGCCGCACACACCGGCACAAGCTGAGCACCTTCCGCCTCTGCAATCGCTTGTACAGCATCTAGGTAAGGATTATCTGTAAAACCTTCTTCATTTACATTAGCAATAAATAACAAAGGCTTAATAGTAATCAAATGGAATTCGCGTACGACTTTTTGCTCTTCAGCAGACATTTCCAATAAGCGGGCTGCTTTACCTTCTGACAAATGCAGCAATACGCGTTCAGCCACGGCTTTTTGTGCCAACATTTCCTTATTACCGGACTTGGAAGCTTTGGCAAGGCGCTGTACAGCACGCTCCATGCTTTCCATGTCGGCCAATACCAACTCAGTATTAATGATTTCAATATCGTGAGCCGGATCAATCTTACCTGCCACATGAACAATATCGTCATTGTCAAAACAACGCACTACCTGAGCAATGGCATCCGTTTCACGAATATGTGCCAAAAATTTATTGCCCAAGCCCTCACCTTTGGAAGCACCTGCAACCAAACCGGCTATGTCAACAAATTCCATCGTAGTGGGCAAAATACGCTCTGGCTTGACAATCGCTGCCAAGGCCTCCAGACGCAAATCAGGCACCGGCACAATACCGACATTAGGTTCTATAGTACAAAATGGGTAGTTTTCCGCCTGAATACCCGCCTTAGTCAGCGCATTAAATAAAGTAGATTTACCTACATTAGGCAGACCAACGATGCCGCACTTGAATCCCATACCGTTTTACTCTTTTTGGCTATTGGCGATGTAACTCATTCATCGCTTTTTGTGTATCACCGGCCACAACCCACGCTATCTGATCAGCGGCTCGGTCTATGGCCTGCATAATGGCTATTTCATCATCGCGTGAAGCTTGCGACAACACATAATCAACCACTTTATCACGATCACCCGGATGACCAATGCCCAAACGTAAACGCCAATAATTAGCGCTTAAATGCGCGTGTAGATCACGCAAACCATTGTGACCACCATGACCGCCTGCTTGCTTGAGACGTAATATACCGGGCGCTAAATCCAGCTCATCATGAGCCACCAAAATTTCCTCGACAGGAATACGGTAGAAGTTTGCCAATTGCTTGACAGCCAATCCACTACGATTCATGAAGGTCATGGGTTTGATGAGCCAAACAGCATCCGTAGCTAGCTGGATTTTGCAGACTTCACCAGAAAAACGCTTTTCAGATGAAAAGCTTGCATTCGCACGTCGTGCCAACTCATCTACAAACCAAAACCCGGCATTGTGCCGGGTCTTGTTATACTTGCTGCCCGGATTACCCAGACCGGCAATTAAACGGATGGCTTGTGCCATCAGTCTGCCTCTCCCTCCACTGGGGCTTCCGCGTCACTAGCACTACTGCTACTGCTACCACCGGCAGGGCCATAAACTGAAGCAACCGCCAAGTCATGGTCTTCGCCATGAGCCAATGCTAGCAAAGTAACCCCTTGTGGCAGTTTCAGTTCAGACAAGTGAACAGTGCAACCTTTTTCAACATTTTGCATATCAACTTCAATGTATTCAGGCAAATCTTTAGGCAAGCAATTCACCTCAACCTCAGTCATAGCGTGACTGATAGCACCGCCCTGCATCTTGACCCCAATGCAGCTTTCTTCATTAATGAAGTGCAATGGTACAACCATATTCAAGGCTTCACCTTCCTTGATACGCTGCAAATCAGCATGTAAAACGACAGGGCGGGAAGGGTGACGTTGCAGATCACGCAGAATGACTTTTTCTTTACGCTGACCAAAGTCAACCGTGATAATCTGGCTGTAAAAAGCTTCTTCCATCAGATTGCGAATCAATTCATTGTGCTTCAGGGTAATAGCCTGAGCATCCTTATCTGCACCATAAATAATAGCAGGCACTTTATTTTCACGACGCAGGCGGCGGCTCGCACCTTTCCCCTGCTCATTTTCGGCACGTAATTCGGCCTGCAATACAAATTCTTTAGACATCTTTATTCTCCAAATCATCAACAAACATGACTAAACCCGCGACCAGATTGAGTCATGCACTACCGGTAATAAGCCCTGTTTGGGCTGAATGGCATCAACTCTCTTCAAACAGTGAGCTGACAGAATCGTCACGATTAATCCGCAAAATCGTTTTTGCAAGAATACCCGCAACAGAAAGTTGCTGGATTCTACCACAGTCTCTAGCTTGTTGGCTCAAGGGAATGCTATCGGTGACTACGACCTCATCCAGCTCTGAGCCTATAATATTTTCCACGGCTTTACCGGAAAATACCGGATGGGATGCGTAGGCACACACACTCAATGCACCTTGTTTTTTCAAGGCAGTAGCTGCATTGCATAAAGTACCGCCCGTATCAATCAAGTCATCAATCAGCACACAATGCCGACCTTCAACTTCACCAATAATATTCATAATTTCAGCCTTATTAGGCTCAGGACGGCGCTTATCTATAATTGCCAAATCAACATTACCCAAAGCCTTGGATAAAGCGCGAGCACGTACGACGCCACCAACATCGGGTGAAACAACAATAAGCTTATCCATATTCTTTGCCATAATATCTGCCTGCAAAACCCCAGAGGCGTAGATATTATCCACCGGCACATCGAAAAAGCCTTGTACCTGATCCGAATGCAAATCAATCGTCAAGACGCGATCCACATGTGCTGTTGCCACCATATCAGCCACCAACTTAGCTGAAATAGGTACACGGCGAGAGCGCACCCGCCTGTCCTGCCGCGCATAACCATAATAAGGGATCACTGCCGTAATGCGTCCCGCAGAAGCACGGTACAAAGCATCAGCAATAACCAGCAACTCCATCAGGTTATCATTGGTAGGAGAGCAAGTAGACTGCATAACAAAAACGTCACGACCCCGCACATTCTCCAAAATCTCGACATGCACTTCACCATCACTGAAGCGCTCAGCCTTAAGTTTTCCAAGAGGAATGGCTAGGTGATCGACGACTTTGTGGGCGAGTTCAGGGTTGGCGTTCCCTGTGAACACCATCATTCTATCGTCAGACATGAATAGCTCGCGTTGGAATAAAAGGGGAAAAGATGGCTGGGCCGCCAGGATTCGAACCTGGGAATGCCGGAATCAAAATCCGGTGCCTTACCGCTTGGCGACGGCCCAGTAATAGGAGATTACCAAACTTGCTGTCTGAGGCTTGTGTGTAAAGGCGACTGATTAACACCTTTAGCCACAAAACCAGACCATTGTTCAGGAAGTAATGCCAGTATGCCTTGTGCTTTAGTTTCATCATCAAACGCTGCAAAGAGGCAGGCTCCAGAACCAGTCAATTTTGCTTCTGCATACACCGAAAGCCAATCGAACGCTTGTGCTACTTCGGGGTAGGCTGCTTTCACTACAGGCTCAAACACATTCACTGTCTGCCCTGCGAGAAAGGCCGCTATTCTGATGGCTTGGCAATCACGTGTCAAGCCCTCCTGAGCGAAAATTTTTGCCGTTGATACATGCACATTAGGATGTATCACCAAGTACCACTTTTCTGCAACAGTCACTGGCTCTAACTGCTCACCAATGCCCTCAGCCCATGCCGCTTGTCCGCGTACAAACACTGGCACATCAGCCCCTAATTGCAAGCCTAAATCAGCCAACTCATCCAAATTCAGTCCACATCGCCATAAAGCATTCAGCCCTACTAAAGCCGTGGCAGCATCGGAGCTACCGCCCCCCAAACCGCCCCCCATAGGTAAGCGCTTATCAACGTAGAGATTCACTCCCCAAGGACAGGCGGTGACTTGTTGTAATAAGCAGGCGGCTTTTACGGTCAGGTCTTCTGCTTCAGGAAGGCGAGGATCGCCTGCACAGCGCATAATTTGTGAATCATTACGTTGCTCCAAGCGAATTTGATCAGCCTTGTCTAAAAAGATAAACAAGGTTTGCAGCAGATGATAACCATCTGCTCGCCGTCCAGTAATATGTAGAAACAGATTCAACTTAGCCGGTGCAGGCAAGCTTAGCGATTTCAGAATTTGGTCTGCCATTCGCGTGCAGCTAACCTAGCTTTCACTTGCTCAATCGCGCGCTCTAAATCAATACGCGCAGGCAAAGCCGTTACACCCTTTCCTTTGTAAGTGGGATACTTAATACTCCAACCAGCCTGTTGCAAAATGCTTGGCCGACCCTGAGCATCCAATTGAATCGCATCTATGCGCACACCTGGCACAGGAATGCCTCTGACCCAATAACGCAAATGATTCAGTGGAAAATTCAGACCCAAGTGCTTAGCCAAGAGACGCTCAGCACTCGTGTCTTGATACACTTTACCATCCGCAGCACGCAAGCTGACTCGTGAACCAGTTGATTGCACCATAGCCATCAAGACACCCGTGGCATGAGCAATACTTATGTCATAACGCCCATTACCACGATCTAACCAATTAATACCAAAAGACCAACCTTCTTCGCGCAATTGCAAACCCAAACGACCTTTCAAGCGCCATCGCTTCATGTCCGCAAACAAACGCTGACGCTCCTGCCAAGCTTCCTCGGGAGAGCGTTGTGCAACTGACATATTTCCAACTACAGGTCTGCTCTGGGAAGTACACCCAGCAGCAACCAGCACACTGCACAGTATTAACAAGCCTGTCCTGATTTTCATGCAGCTCTTCCTTGTATGAATAGTATTAACAAACTTTAGGGGGATGATCGAATCAAGTACGCTTACGGTTACAAATGTTCAGATAAACCCACTAGACGCTCCTTTACGTCAACCAGCATCTTGTCTTCAGGATGCTTGCTCAACATTTCCTGTAAGAGTTGCTTCGCTTCATCCTGTTTACCGCTAACACTTAACACTTCAATCAGGTGACTGGCAATTTCAGGATCAGGCAAGATATTAAACGCTTTACGCAGCCATTCTTCCGCACCGGCCAAATCGTTTAGCTTGAACTTTACCCAGCCCATACTGTCCATAATGGCCGGACTCTCCGGGTTGATTTCAATAGCTTTTTGAATCAGCTCATAAGCTTCCTGATAACGATCCGTGCTTAAGGTCAGCATATAGCCCAAAGCATTCAAGGAATCAGCATCTTCAGAGGCTTCGGCCAAAATAGCACGCAAATCCTGCTCTGCTTCAGCTATTTTGCCCATACGTTCATAGCTTAAAGAGCGGGCGTATAATAAATTATGCTTATTGACGCCTAAAGCCTCGGCACGGGTATAAATAGCAACGGCCTGCTGGTAGCTGCCTGCATTATGCAATAGTTCACCTTCAGCCATCAATGCGCGAATTTTTTCCTTTGGCACATCTGTTTTTTGAGTCATTTCCTGCAACCAAGAGCGAGCAGCCTCCAAGCCTAGTGTATTTTTCAACAATAGCGCTCGACGCATCATTGCTTCGCGTGCCAAATCACCCTTCAACGCACCTTCATAAGCTTTTAAAGCTTCCTCATTACGCTTTTGCCCTTCATAAATCTGCCCCAGAAAATAACTCGCACGGTGTTTGCGGTCAGGTATTTTCAACAGTTTCTTCATTAAAGGCTCAGCAAAGGCATACTCCCCCTGCTCCAGATAAAGCAAGCCTAAAGTGTATAAAATATCTGCATTATCTGGCTCATCGGCATAAAGCTGCTGAAATATTGGCCGCGCTTCTTCACGACGATCGGTCATAATTAGCAAACGCCCATAATCCAACTTCAAGCGTGCATCATCGGTATCCTTTATCAAAGCCTGCAAAGCAGACAAAGCCTCTTCTTCACGCCCTAGCGCCAGAAGAGCACGGTGGCGCAAACGAACTGCTTGTTTTTTTTGCGCATCATCACCTTCGGCCAATACTTTATCGACCGCTTTCAATACCTCTTCGTAACGCTCACTACTCAATGCAAAAGTCGCTACAGCAAGCTGAACTGGGGCAGAGCCATCTTTCTTGTCCGCATAACGCTGTAAAACTTCATACGTATTACGTTGCCCTGTCTCCAAAGCCAACAACTGCATGACAAACTCAAAGCCAAAGCCTTCTGATTTATCCATGCTCTGGCGTACCCAGTCGACATCCTCAATAGTAGCGTCATAATTGCCCAACTGAGCATTTAACAGTATGCGATACTGCCGCACCTTGAGGGCATTTGGTTCAAGTTTTGCCCAACGCTCCAAGGCTGACTTGGCCAGTAATGGCTCATCTGCTTCCAAAGCAATCTCAGTGGCTCGCTTCAGCAAACCAACATCTTCGCTATTGACTGTAGCTAGAATATAATGCTGGGCAGCCTGCTTGAGTTTAGCTTCCCTGACCAACATTTCAGCCAGTAAGGTATTGTACATACGGTAACTGGTGTCAGAATGGAAGGGTGTTGCAGGTAATAACGGTGAAGCCGCCAAGGCTTCAGTCGATTCGGCTAGGCTACTGCTGCTGAGGGTGCAGCCAGCCACAAGCATAGCCATTGTTAGCCCCAATAAAGGACGAGAAAAACAGGATCGGAACATAAAAAACTCCGGCATGCGCTGATACCCTTGATATTTAAATATGTTTAGCTTTAGAGGTATATTCACAAATTACCTTGTAATCCTGCATAACGTAGCAGAAAATTCGCAGTTCTGAAAATTAAATGTGCGCTTGGTAAAGCTTTCTGGATGTCAATCTTTGTTGTAGGGGTCAATCATAAGACTGCGCCCGTGTCTATTCGTGAACAGTTGGCCTTTTCCCCAAACCGACTGGCTGAGGCATTACAGTCTGCTAATTCGCTGGTGGCAGAAAATCTGATTCTCTCTACCTGTAACCGTACGGAGCTTTATGCCGCCAGTACAGGACAGCAGGCGGCTGAAGCATTAAGTGATTGGTTGGCTGACTTTCATCGTCTACCAGCTAAAAAACTTAGCCCTTATCTATTCACTTATCACGAAGAACAAGCGGTTAAACATGCGCTGCGCGTTGCTTGTGGCTTAGACTCACTCGTGTTGGGCGAACCTCAAATATTGGGACAACTCAAAACAGCCCTACAAGCGGCCGCCTCTGCCAGCGTGACCGGCAACCAACTCAATCGCTTAATGCAACATGCTTTCGCTACAGCAAAAAAAGTACGCACCCAAACCCGCATAGGCGCTAATCCCGTATCCGTGGCTTTTGCTGCTGTCAGCCTCGCCAAACAAATTTTTACTCGCCTAGAAGAACAGACGGCTTTACTGGTCGGTGCTGGAGAGACCATAGAGCTGGTCGGCAGGCATTTAATGGCACACCATATCGACCATATCATTATTGCTAATCGTAATGAAGAGCGCGCAGCACACCTAGCCGCAAGCTATCAAGGTGAAGGCATTCCCTTAACCGAGATTCAAGAGCACCTGTACCGCGCTGACATCGTTATTTCATCGACCGCAGCACCACTGCCTATTATTGGCAAAGGCATGGTGGAACGCAGCTTAAAACGACGCAAACATCGCCCTATGTTTATGGTGGATATTGCCGTACCGCGTGATATAGAACCAGAAGTAGGTGCTTTAGACGATGTTTATTTATACACTGTTGACGACTTACAATCAGTGATTGATGACAATTTGCAATCACGTCGCCAAGCCGCTGAACAAGCAGAAGTGATGGTGGACGAAGAAGTACACCGTTTTATGGCTTGGTTACGCGCCCAAAGCCAAATGGATGCCATTCGCAACTATCGTCGACATAATGAAGCCCTGCGCGATGAGGTATTAAATCGCGCCCTGAAAATGCTAAATACCAAATCGCCCGAAGAAGCACTCAACTTTTTAGCGCATACACTCACCAACAAATTGGGGCATTCACCGACCCGAATCATGCACCAAGCTGCGCAATCAGGTGATCACGAACTGCTAGAAAAAGCGCGTATTTTATTTAACCTCAACGATGATTAATCAACTGTGAAAGCCTCAATATTACAAAAACTGGAAAACCTGAGCGAACGTTATGCTGAAATCGCTGCCCTGCTAAGCGAAAGCGATGTCATTGCTGATCAAGAAAAATTTCGCAAACTGTCGATTGAATACAGCCAGCTAGAACCGATTGCACTAGGCTTTCGTGATTATCAACAAACCTTACAAGATCGGGAAACCGCCAAAGACATGCTAGCCGACCCGGAAATGAAGGAAATGGCCGCAGAAGAGCTTGAACAAATTCAAGAACGTCTGGAAGAGCAAGCATTAAATCTACAAAAATGGCTATTACCCCAAGACCCTCACGATGGCAGCAATATCTTTCTGGAAATCCGAGCAGGCACAGGAGGCGATGAAGCTGCTATTTTTGCAGGTGATTTATTTCGCATGTATTCCCGCTATGCTGAACAGCAACGCTGGCAGATAGAAGTGATCAGTATTAGCGAAGGTGAGCACGGCGGCTATAAAGAAATTATTGCGCGGATTATTGGTAAGAATGTGTATTCCCGCCTGAAATTTGAATCGGGCGCACATCGCGTACAGCGCGTGCCAGAAACAGAATCGCAAGGGCGCATTCATACCTCTGCCGCAACCGTCGCCATTATGCCAGAAGTGAGCGAGGTGGAAGCCCAACCCATTAACCCGACAGATCTACGTATTGATACTTATCGTGCCTCTGGTGCGGGTGGACAACACGTCAATAAAACCGACTCAGCGATTCGTATTACCCACCTGCCTAGCGGCTTAGTCGTGGAATGTCAAGATGAGCGCTCGCAACATAAAAATCGCGCACGTGCTATGTCTTTGCTGCAAGCCAAACTACTGGAAACTGAACGCCAAAAACAAGCTTCTGAACAAGCGGAAACTCGTCGTAACCTAGTGGGTAGCGGTGATCGCTCAGAACGAATTCGCACTTACAACTTTCCTCAAGGGCGTGTCACTGATCATCGTATTAATCTAACTCTATATAAACTAGACGATATGATGGCAGGCTATATCGATCAGATCATTGAACCACTGATACAGGAGTATCAAGCAGATCAGTTAAGTGCCTTGGCTGGTGAATAAAGTTCCCCCTTTATACATACTTTTGCTAATTTGCGAGTGCCATGACTATTCAGGAAGCTTTGCAGGAGGCCAGAAAACGCCTAAGCGCTGTATCAAACAGCGCAGCACTGGATGCTGAATTGCTATTAGCACATTGCCTCCAAAAAAATCGTAGTTATTTATACACTTGGCCAGAAAAATCCTTAAACGAACAGCAGTATGTTAGTTTTAATCAGCTACTGGAACAAAGACAGCAAGGCACTCCCATCGCTTATTTGTTGGGGTATCGTGAATTCTGGGGATTAAATTTCAAAGTTTCTTCTGCCACGCTCATTCCTCGCCCGGAGACAGAATTATTAGTTGAATTAGCCTTAGAAAAAATACCGCTACACACTGCCTGTCATGTCATTGATCTAGGCACAGGCAGCGGTGCAATTGCCATCAGCATTGCCTATGAACGCCCTCATGCTCAAGTTATAGGTATCGATGTATCTACAGATGCTTTAACGATTGCAGCTAATAATGCGCAGCAGTACCAAATCAATAATCTAAAATTACTACAATCAAACTGGTTTGCAGCCCTAGCATCTGACGCTTGCTTTGATCTGATTATCGCTAATCCACCTTATATTGCGAATACAGACCCGCATTTAGAGCAAGGTGATGTACGCCATGAGCCTCGCCGAGCATTAGTATCTGGCGCTGATGGATTGGATGATATTCGTTGGCTAATTGATAAAGCACGCGACTTTCTAAAACCCAATGCCTATCTTTTATTGGAACATGGTTTTGATCAGGGGCAATCAGTCACTGCTTTATTCAGACAAGCAGGCTATACCGATATTCAATGTGTGCAAGACTTGGAAAATCGTGATCGCGTTAGCCTTGGAAAAAGACCTTCAAAAGCAGCCCAGCCAAGATGAGCTGCTTTATGATGGCAATCAAAATGTGTGATTAGTAGCATCCTTAATTACTGTCATAACCCATGCTCCATGCTAAGCGTGGTCACTGTGGTACTAGTCCTCAGCTACACTACGATCCAGCCAGTACATACGAGGTAACAAGCGATTTAAATCAATACGTTGCTCATAAGTTCCTCCCTCTTCTGCCCTAACCGTATTATCACGGCTCAATAAGGGCAGTGGGGACTTACCAATCAATACAAACATATCCTGCTTACAATCCCCTACGGTACAATCACCTCCTGCACGGGAAGTCATTTGACCAAACATGACCTGAGGAGCATCTAGTAATTCATTATGCGATACCACTTTGGAACGATTAATACCACTCACTTGATCATCCATATCAATGACTGCCTGGCCTGTTTTAAGGTCTAACACATAAGCACGAGAGGTCGTGGTGGCCGACTCACAGGCAGAAACAGTAGAAGCATTGCCATTTGCATCCGTCAAAGAGAAAGAAGTAAACAGCACTTTATTCATAAACGTTAGCGCTGAGGACAGAACTTTCTCACTATTCAAGGCCATATTAATGTACCAACCTTTTTTATCCGCTTCACTCAAGGCTGTTGTATTATGAGTAACATCCGCCAAATCAGCTTCTGTAATATTTGGATCAGCAGGCGGAACCTCATAAGGATAAGGATCACGCAATACATAAAAACGATTGCTTGCCTCCTTATTATTGAGTGGATGAGTGCGATAGCCACTACCTAAAGCGATGCTCATCACTGGATGACCCCGCTTATCAATATACATTGATACATCAGGCTCATAGAAGAACTTGCGATGATCAATACTACCAGACCCACCACCAAGGCTAGCCATTAAAGATAACTTTTTAGTAGCCGTCGTAAAGTCATCGCCTTGTATATCTACACGCCAGACATAACCACCTGTGTCTGCAAAGTACAAACGATCCAGTGCGCCATTGCCATCCATATCTAAAATACGAATATCCCCAGCCACACCATGCTTGATACGCCCACTATTACCTTGGCTAGCAGACCACAGCTTAGTGCCTGTTTTAGCATCCACAATATAAACATCCGTACCCAAACTGTCTGTAGGCTGGCGTAAAGTCAAATCTTCAATATCTTTATTCGGATCGTAGCCGCCACCAAAAACCAAGACTGCTTGCGGCTCAATAGTTATACTGCCTGCATAAGTAACTGACTTGGCAATTTGGGATAAGGTTGGTTTTGACCAAGCTCTACCTAAGTTAAAATCGGTATTATTTGAATCGATAATCCAAGCAATTGAGGGCGCAGATGGATTGGTAATATCCAAGGCATAATAAGCCTTACCGCCTTCACGTAAACCAAAAAATAGCATAGCCTCATCACCTTCAGAAGCTTCAATGATGCCATTATTATTATTATCTTTACGCCAAACAGTCAGTGCCCCATCAATACCCCAAATATGCTTTTTGGATAAAGCATTTTTTAAAAACGCAGCTTGATTCAGTAATAAAGAGCTTGGCATATAGGCCCATTGCTCAACACCATTATCCGTATCAATAGCATGCAGGAAACCTTCATTAGTCCCAATAAATACTAAACTCTTATTATCCGAATAATTCACCACCACAGGTTTAGAGTTAATCATATCGCCCATATGATTACGGACACCTTTATTAGGGTCACCCTTTTTATAACCGCGCACAAAATTCACTAATTTTTCACGAAATTCATCTGGATCACTATAAGCCTCCCCGGAAGGAACAATCATCGTATGGTCAATATGAGTATTATCTAAATTAACCAAAGAAGGATTAAGAGGCTGATCATTAGCTCGTAATATAGGTAAGTCATCGGTATATAGTTTGCGCATATCAGGCGCTGGTAATTTATGAGCCGCACCTCCCATAGTTACATCAGAACCATGCTCGTCTGTAGACCATAAATCTTTTGCTGTAACATTAAAACCACCAGTTTCCGGGTTAAGTACCCCGCCATTATCATCTTTAACAATGCCATTTTCAATTTTGAATTTACGTAAATTACCAGACCAAGCAGAAGTATAAGAATAGTTAAAGACAGGCACATAAACATATTTATCATTCTGCAAAATTTGACTGCTGTCGACAGATAGACTAGGCGAAGAAAACGACAGAGATTGTACGTCAACATTAGAAAAGATTTGTGAAAACGCGTCGATTAACTCGTCATAGTTATCCGCAGTAAACGCACCGTCTTGGGCGGTTGCTAATGATTGCAAATAAGCCGTCCCTTTAGACGCACGGCTCATTCCAAATGCAACCGTATAAGTTTCTACCGTTTGATTTTCAGCCAAAATAGAATCACTGATTTGATCAGTATGTTTTAAAAATTGAGTCAATTCCCTACCGCAAACCCCGCTGGCATAATCACCTAGATTATTCACACAACTGCTGACGCCTATCATCTGCTTCATCGTTTCAGGAAAATCAGTACTACTTAGACTAGGCACTATATTCGATAGCAGATTAGTATCGTAGGTCTTATCAGGTTCTACCGATTCAGCAAAGCGTCCTGTTCCGTCTGCGGCACCTCGGTAAGGATATTCAGGTTTACCATCTGACATAAGTACCAAGTAATTCTTTTGACAAGTAAACTTTATGGGTGACTTATAATTAATCGCACCTGAAAAACTATTACAGATCTCATGCTTACAAATTTCAATAGACTCAGCAGGACTCTGACCTGGATAACACTCCGTAGCCTGCCAATTGGTATCACAACGTCCATTGGGATAAGAAGCACTCGGCTCTTCATACGTACCACAGCAATACCTTACAGTACCGACTTGACACGTCGACAGATCAACCGTGCTATTACACATATTCAAAGTACGATTACAGTCCACCATCGCGGGAGACGCACAATTCAACCCTCCATTATAAGTAGAGGGATGAGCCGCCCACGATAAAGAGGGAGAAGCAGCTCGCCCCCAAAAAACACTGTCACCACGAAAATAGCGTGCAGCCTCATATAAAGAATCCACAATAGGCGTATAGCCTGCTGGCTTCCAAGTATCTACAATATCAGGCAAATATTCTCTGACCTTTACGCCTGCTGCTGGATCAGGCAAATTATCTGTACTCATATGTGCGCCTATAATTGAGTCGGCTGGAGCATTAATCGGCGAAATAGGAAAAGAAACCCCCTTGATACTCGACCAGCCATAATTAGCGTTAGGTACATTATTAGCATAATGCATCAGACCCACATTTAAAGCGTCAGGAGCTGTCGTCATGACAGTTCGAAATGCTCGCTTAAGCACTTCCATCCGCGTTTCATCGGATGTGGCAGTAAGCGGAGAACGCATACTGCCTGAGGCATCCAGCAAAAAGAGTACATTACTGTTCACATGGCTGGCATCATTCTGAAAGAAAATCTCAGTTTCATCGGCTACAACGGTTTGCAAACTAAAGGGCAAACCTATTAATAATAAAAACCTTAATAGGATACAACGGTGTTTTTGAAAGAATCTTCCTATCGACTTCATGGGGCTCACCTTATTTATTTTTAGATAGGTCTATTTACCAGCATAAACTGGATGCCTGCGAATTATTATCTTTAGCTGCTTTGCGCCCGATATGATCCAAGGTAAACTCAGCGCATTTAGTATCTTTAGCCTGAGGGTCATCGCTTGCAGGAATAGCTTTTAATGTAAAGGTCGTTGCAGTAGCATTGAGTGTTATTACATACTTACCTTCAGGGCTAGAGACCGTTGCGCCAGTATAACCTAGTGCAGCTAATGTCGTAGCATAACTGCGATTTCGTATAAAATAAGACTCTTGTGCTTGTGCTATTTGTTGCAGAGCCACTTTGGCATCAGAGCGTCCCGCCTTACGCACTGATTCCATATAACTAGGATAAGCAATAGCAGAGATAATAGCAATAATAGCTACCACTATCATTATTTCAATTAAAGTAAAGCCTGTTTGTTTTTTTATTTTCATTGTAATTACCATGGATCGACAGGATTCAAATTAATACGTCAATTAGCAACTGGAATATACTGTATAATTCCCATTTCATGCTGACTGCGCGCACCCGTACCCGATAAAGTAACCGTTGAAGTCACTCTAAATAATCTACATTTAAAACCACCCGCTCCTCCACCCATTTCTAAGCTAGTAGCCAAATTCTGTTGAGGTGGACACATAGGCAAATCTTCATCCGTATCAATAACATTCAAAGAAGGATTTAGTCCCTCACTCGCCGGTGCTAATAATAATGCTGTACTATTATCTGCGTTCAGCATAATACTACTTGCAGAATTAATCGTAACACCACCGGCATTAGTGACTGCTTCAGGTAAAAAAGACAAGGTGACTTCAGGTGCTACTGTCGTGGCAGGAGGACGAAACCGATTTAATTGAGATTCTGCTGACTGGTAGGTCATCATCGCAAACATTTCATTACCAACAATATGAGTGTCCATGATACCCATTCGTGCAGCAGCGATACCAATGACAGTTAGCGTTAGCATAATCACCATTCCCCACATTAAGACAGAACCTTTTTGGCGAGCTCGTAATGTACGGGAAAAATAAATTATTTTATTATTTTTAAACATTTTTCAGACTTCCACGTTTAGCGGACAATATTACGCAAATAAATGGTAGTGGTATACACTGCCCGCTGATACTTATCATTAGTAGTAATACTTTCACCGAACAAGTTATAAGTCTTGCTCTCAGCATAATCAAAAACCGTATCAACTGAACGCACTAATAAAGCGGCTTTAATAGCAATAATATTACTCCAGTCTGTGACTGCATTGGCTGTAACATATTGACTAACTACCCAACCATTATCAGCACCGTCATTATCCTCACCATAAAGAAACTGAATATTTTCTACACCTTCGGCCAAAGGCTGTATGACATAATTACGCGAGCCACCACAATAAAGAGCGGGAGGCCGACTGGTATTAGGCTGTGCGACGAAAAAGGAATTATAAACCATGCTAGCCGCAGAGCTGGACAAACATGCAGCGGGTAAACTGCCACCAGAACAATCTCTTAATAAACGACTATCTGCTCGGAAAGCCACCGCAACACTATCACCAAAGCTATTCAAATTATTTTTACTCAAGCGAATAGAACTAGCATTTACAATATTACTATCCCCGCCGGAACAATTAACACTGCTCGGCGTACTCGTCACCATATGAGCGAAATTACGAATTCCCGTCGTCATATATCCAGCATGCTCAATATGTTCACGTAACGCTTTTATCGCAATACGTGCATTTTCATCTTGTTGGGAAAGCTGATTAGTCGCCTTGTAGGTCTTCTTACTACTGATGTAAACCGTGCTGATACCGCCAATCAGGAATATGCCCAATACCATTGCCAGCATCAATTCAATCATTGATAAACCACGCTGTCTAAAACATAGAATCGTCATTCCACCTAAACTCCTTACAATGAAACCGACAAACTCAGGCTAAGTTGTTCTTCATTAGCCCCTTTGCTTTCGACAATCTCTTTTTGCTCAATACGCTCCACCCATTTGACGGTCACATTGATAAAGTCACCGCAAGCCACCGCCGTGGTAGCACAACTGACTGACAAATCTGCCTGTAATAGTTGCCCGGATATTCCCCCCCCTTCAGTTTGCACATCCCATGCACCACATAATGTTTCTTTTAAGTCATAAGTCGCTAATTCCTTAGCTGTACAAGCTTGGGCACGGCAATTTACGGCAACCAAGCTGCCACCGGCACAACTGGCATTATTGATTTCATAATCTCCAGCCAAAGCACCGGCACGATTACTACGCATACGCTCCAGTAATTCGTTAATCAATAAAGTAGCTTGTTGCTTAGAGGTGGTGTTTTGCGCCGTTTTCAGGCTAGCCAATTGTAGACCCGCCAAACCCAGCATACCTACCGAGAGAACTAGTGCGGCAATCAGAACTTCAAGTAAATTTAAACCAGCTTGTTTGTGTAGTGAGCAAGTTTTCATAATTATTTTTATAGATTTTATGTATCGCCATTATAGCAGAAATGAATAGCTGTTGATAAGTACAAATAATTACCTTACTGCATTTGCCCAACAAAATTAATGTCGGAAGCTCTCAAGCTTGAGGGCATCAAGGAACAATGATAGATTCAACACCGTATCAAAACCGAGCTGCATAGGTATGGAAGCTATTCAATACACGCCTGACACCGAACTATTGTATGTTGACGAGCTGAGCTCGGAACAAAGAATAAGTTTGCAAGCAAACTATGCCCAACAATTGGGTGTAAAAACTTTCTTTAATGATACTTTACGCGACGGGCGGGAAGCTCCACGCTTGGCTGTTATTCCAGCAGGCCGCTTTGAAATGGGATCTGATACACGGGAGTTCGGTCATCGCCGTGAGGAACATCCGCAGCATTTGGTTAGCGTTTACACACCTTTTGCTATTGGCATTTACCCCATCATGGCTGAAGAGTTTGAGCTATTTTGTGAGGCAACTGAATGGCATCGTCGCCCTGAACTACTGTGGAATACTGGTCGATACCCAGTCATTAATATCCGCATGCAGGATGTGAAACTTTATCTTAAGTGGCTCAGCGAACAAACTGGACAAAACTACCGTTTACCCACCGAAGCCGAATGGGAGTACGCTGCACGTGCAGGCTCACGCACGCCTTTTCATTTTGGTGAAAGTATTAGCTGCAAAGAGGTTTTATTTAATCCAGCTTTCCCTTATCAAGAGGCGATGGAAAAAAAACGCTGGTACTTACCACGCTGCGTGCCTTCTAGCCAAGCAGGCGAAGTAGGCATGTATGCTGCCAATGCTTGGGGCTTATACGATGTACACGGTAATGTATGGGAATTTACTAGCAATCACTGGACAAGCTCACATTTAGGTGCTAATCGTGATGGGAGTGGTAGTACTAGCGCAGATCCTTATTGGTATGTAACCAAAGGTGGTTCATGGTTTGATCCTGCGGTCATGGCGCGCAGTGCTGCTCGTAAAAAACGTTATCTTGATGAAATAGATGTCAATTTAGGCTTCCGTATAGTACGTGAACTAAAGCTAAGCGAGGCTCTCAGCCCTCAGCGTTGATAGCTCAAAGCTTGACCTGGGGCTTGCTCACTCATTTGTACTAGCTGGCCATCTTGCCAAACCAACTGACCATTAACCCAAGTGGCCGCGATCCTTGAACGAAAGGTATTGCCTGCATAAGCGGTCCAACCCACTTTATACAGGGTACTTGCGTGCGTCGCAGTTGTTTCAGCTAGATCAAGTAAAACCAAATCAGCCCAATAACCTTCACGAATAAAGCCTCGCTCATGAATATCAAACAATTGAGCAACGGCATGGCTGGTTTTTTCCACAATATGTTCCAGACTCAAAATACCATCGTGATAATGTTCCAATACTGATAACAAAGCATGCTGTACCCAAGGCGCGCCCGGCGGTATGGCAAAGTAATCATCGCCCTGCTTCTCTGCCCAAAGATGTGGTGCATGACCACTGCCAATTAAATCCAGACGACCCTCCAATAAGCCCTGTATTAAAGCAGCCCTATCTTCTGAAGTTTTAATCGCAGGCGCAGTTTTTATTAAAGAAGCTTTGCTGACATAGTCCTCGTCTGAAAAATACAAATAATGAGGACAAACCTCAGCTGTAATACGCTTATCTGCCAGCGTAGTACTTTGCAATAAATCCAACTCACGGGCTGTAGAAATATGCAAAATATGCAAACGTGCATCGTATTGCTGTGCCAAAGCAATCGCTTGTGAAGACGCAAGGTAGCAGGCTTCTTCACTACGAATTTGGGAATGAAACTCTACCGGAATAGTATCGCCGTAAATACTGCGGTAACTTTCCTCATTCTCCAAAATGGTCGGCGTGTCCTCACAATGAGCTGCTACTAATATTGGTGCATAAGTAAATATTTGCTCCAGTGTATCTAGGTCATCAATCAGCTTGGGCATACAGGCAGACCCCATAAAAACGGATATACCACAGGCCAAGTTGGGATCCAGTGCCTTGATAACTTCCAGATTTTCGTGGGATGCGCCCAAGTAAAAACCAAAATTAGCCAGTGAACGCCCTTGTGCACGCTGCATTTTGTCTTGAATATCAGTCTCATGCAAAGTAATAGGCACTGTATTCGGCATATCCAGAAAGCTGGTAACCCCTCCAGCAACAGCAGCACGGCTTTCGCTGACAAAATTCCCCTTATCTTCCAAACCAGGCTCACGAAAATGCACTTGATCATCAATCATCCCGGGTATAAGAAAACACCCTTCAGCATCCATCACTTGATCAGCAGCCACCGATAGTGAGTTATCAATACGCTCAATGCGACCATTGCAAAGCAATACATCTACAGGCTTTATATCTCCTTCATTCACCACATTGGCATTCACGATCAAGACAGAGCTCATGCTTCATCACTCCACTGCCGTTGCAGAATGAGAAAAGTCGCCGGATAAGGATGACGCTCATCCGCAGGCCACTCATGACGCTCCAACTCCTGCCAAGCATAAATACTATAGTCAGGGAAAAAAGTATCACCGGCCAAATCAGTTTGTATTAGCGTCAGATAAAGACGATCTGCCTGGGGTAAAAAAGATTCATATAATTGCCCTCCCCCGATAATCATGATTTCGTGTTCATGTTGAACGAGGCGTAAGGCTTCTGTGGGTGTAGACACTTGCTCAACATCGGGCGATAAAAGCTTAGCACGCGATACAACAATATTGCGCCTGCCAGGCAATGCCTTACCGATGGATTCCCATGTCTTACGCCCCATCACCACAGGTTTACCGAGTGTGTGCTGTTTAAACCACTTCAAGTCGGCAGGCATATGCCACGGCATGACACCGTTCGCGCCAATCACCCGTCCCAAGCTCATGGCAGCAATCAACGATAACATGGTAATAGCGCCTACTTTATAACACGCAAGGAAGGACGAGAACGGGGTGGTGGCTTATCATTATCATCTGCTTGATTTTCAGTATCCGCATTATCAGCCGTTGCTTCAGTTTTTACAGTGGCTAAAGCAATCCCTCCAGTATTTTCTGAAGACGCTTCCTGATTGGAGGAAGCAGGCTGCAAGTGAGCATACTCATCCGCTGGGAAGGAAGCGCCGTCCTGCGTTTCACGCGAATAAATGGCCATAATCGCATAAACCGGACAGTAAATATAAAAAGCGACCCCGGCAAAACGAGCACTAAAACTCACAGCATCATTGTCCATGATAAAATCATATACAGCACCTGGGGCAATATTTAATACAATGCGCCCATCCTTGACATGCTGACGCGGTACGGATACATCAACCGCATCCGCATTCACCAGAATATGGGGGGTCATATTATTGTCCACAATCCAGTCATAAAAAGCGCGCAGCAAGTAAGGACGTTTCGGAGTCATGGTCTAATTGCCTTCTCTACTTTACTGAGTGATTGCTGGAAGCCATCACGAGAAAAAATACGCTCCATGTATTTAAGGATAGGTTTACCTTGTTTCGCAGGCACATCAATTCCATATTTAGGTAAACGCCACAAAACAGGCGCTATCGTGCAATCCACCAGAGTATATTCATCACTCAAGAAATAAGGTTTGATAGCAAAGACATCCGCAGCCGACAATACACTTTCTCTTAAAATCTTACGGGCTTGGGATGCTGTTTTTTCATCGCCATTCTCAATATCATCCACTAGGGAAAACCAGTCTTTTTCAATACGGAACAGAGCTAAGCGTGAATGGGCTCGAGTAACAGGATCAACCGGCATCAAAGGTGGATGTGGAAAGCGCTCATCCAGATACTCCATAATAATACGTGCATCATACAACACCAAGTCACGGTCAATCAGTGTCGGAGTCGTATTATAAGGATTCAGCTCGGCCAGATCATCGGGTTTATCATCGGGATTAATATTCAATACATCAACCGTAATATCCTTTTCGGCTAATACAATACGTACACGATGACTATCTGCACAATCCGGCGAAGAAAACAGCGTCATTACAGAACGGCGACTGGAAATCGAAGCCATAATGGGGAGAAACTCCTGTGTCAAAAAGTAAAAGCTGCCTCAGTCATACAACTGAAGCAGCCCGATTATCATTGATTTATGTTATACCAGACAGCACTCAATGAACATCCTTCCAGTATTCCTTCTTCAGGAAATAAGCCACAATGAAGAAAATACCCAAGAACAAAAGCACCCAAACACCAATCGCTTTGCGGTGTAATTGTGCTGGTTCACTGACATAAACCAAGAAAGTTGTCAGATCACGCACAATCTGATCATACTCTACAGGGCTTACGTTGCCTTGTTCTGGCAAGACTAGTTGGTGAGTGACATGCCCGTCTTCATCTTTATGTTCCACCCTTTGTTGCATGCCTTGTAGCTCCCACAATACATGGGGCATACCCACATTAGCAAACACCGTGTTATTCACACCTGTAGGGCGAGAGGGGTCTGCATAAAAAGCCTTAAGGAAACTGTAAATCCAGTCTCCACCCCGTAAACGTCCTGTAACAGACAAATCAGGAGGTGCTGCACCAAACCATTCAGCCGCTTGCTTCACTGGAATAGCATTAGTCATCAAATCACCCGGCTTAGCAGGCGCACCTTCCGCATTAACGGTAAAAATCAGATTGTCAATGACCTGTTGATCTGTCAAGCCCAGATCTTTACCTAGACGGTTATAGCGTAATAACTTCAGCGAGTGACAACCCATGCAGTAGTTCACAAAATACTTTGCGCCACGCTGCAAACTTTGCTTGTTATGCACATCAACATCCGCCTTTTCTAAGTCAAGCGCTGCGCCCGAAGCCATTAGAGAGGAAACCGGGAGTAATGCCAGTAAGCAGACCCATAATAGTTTTTTCATGATCATTCCCCCTAATTAATGCGCCGTTAAGCGATCAGGCACTGCTTTTTCCTGATTAAATGCAGGAACAAAAGCAGGCAACAATAAAGTCAGGCTCAAATACAGCAAAGGCCAAATGAGCTGCAACAGCATGTGAGCCGTTGCTTCCATATCACCAGCAGTGTAACGGAACATAATGTCATACAGCACCACAAAGCCCAACAAAATCAAGAACCACATAACATAACGCGCCTTGCTGGGTTCTTTGCTGAAAAACTTGCCAGCTACAAAACGGCTACCAATCATTAAACCAGCGAGTAAGATTGCCAACAGCAGTCCGAACAGAATACCGCCACCAATCATCACCAGAATACCGACCAATACAGATAACCAAAGCATTGTAAAAGTGGGCAATGAGCGCTCACCTTCAGCATTGGTCGGGTAACTATGAATACCCAAAACAATAAAGAAGATGAAATATAATTGTGTCATACGAGCACCTAGTTCTTTATAAGCCGCAGTCACTGCTTCAACGCCCATCCAACCTAGCACCATAAAGATCACCGCAAACAAAATCAGGTTGATTTTATGAGCGTAAGTACGGTAGCGCCATGATTTAATCGGATTACGATCAATCCAAGGCAAGACAAACAGCACAGCAATCGCACCAAACATGCCTAAAGTACCATACCAAGGATCAGGAATAGCCCTTAATACGGTATAAAAAGGCGTGAAGTACCACACAGGCGCAATATGCTCAGGCGTTTTTAGCGGGTTTGAAGGCTCAAAGTTAGGCTTTTCCAAGAAATAGCCGCCCATTTCCGGCGCAAAGAAAACCACTGCGAAAAACAACATTAAGAATACCGCCACACCCATAATATCTTTAACGGTATAATAAGGGTGGAAAGGGATACCGTCCGCAGGCGCTGTCTCGCTCCAGTGATTGCCTTTAGAGCCTTCTTTAATTTCAATACCATCAGGATTATTAGAGCCCACTGCGTGCAGCGCAACGATATGCACAAACACTAAAGCTGGCAATACAATAACTGGAATAAAGAAGTGCAAAGCAAAGAAACGGTTTAAAGTAGCATCCCCTAGTACAAAGTCACCCCGAATCCAGATAGACAGTTCATTCCCAATATAGGGAATCGTATTAAACAGATTGATAATGACCTGAGCACCCCAATAGGACATTTGTCCCCAAGGCAGTAAGTAGCCCATGAATGCAGTCGCCATCAGTGCTAGATAGATCAGCATACCAATCAACCAAAGCAATTCACGTTTACCTTTATAAGAACCGTAAATCAGCGCACGGAACATATGCAGATAAACCACAATAAAGAAGAAAGAGGCGCCCGTAGAGTGCATGTAGCGAATAAACCACCCGCCACTGACATCCCGCATAATTGAGCCTTCGACTGAATTAAAAGCCAAAGCTGCATCAGGCTTGTAATGGAAAGCCAAAAATAGCCCCGAGAAAATCTGGATAGCCAATACCAGAAGAGCTAAAGAACCAAAGTAATACCAGAAATTGAAATTTTTAGGTGCGTAATATTGAGCTAGATGATTATTCCACGTTTCCATTAAGGGGAAACGATCCTCAATCCAACCCAATAAGCCCGTATAATTATGTGCAGGACGTTCAGCCATTATGCAGCCCCTCCATTTTCACCGATCAATATCGTATTATCATCCAGATAATAGTAAGGAGGCACCACCAGATTAGTAGCCGCTGGCACATTTTTAAACACACGCCCCGCCAAGTCAAAGCGTGAACCGTGGCAAGCACAATACCACCCACCTAACCAGTTAGCCCCTAAATCTGCTGGTGCTACTTCAGGGCGATAGGTTGGAGAACAACCCAGATGCGTACAAATACCAATCAGAATCAAATCTTCCGGCTTGCGTGAACGATACGGATTCTGCGCGTAAGTAGGTTGTTGTGTCTCCACCAATGAAGCTGGATCACGCAAACGATCATCCAGTTTAGGCAAGGTCGCTAACATCGCTTCCGTGCGTTTTACCACCCAAACAGGCTTGCCTTGCCAAACAACCCGGATCAATTGTCCCGGTTCCACTTTACTCACATCCACTTCTACCGGTGCACCTGCTGCCAAAGCGCGTGCACTGGGCGACATAGACATCAGAAAAGGAGTCGCCATCGCAGCCACACCAGCACCTCCCACTACCGAAGTAGCGGCAATCAGCAGGCGGCGGCGATTCTTGTCTACTCCAGAATTTGCCATCGTTAGCTCACTCCCAAATGATCAAAAACCACACTCTTCCTGTATCACATATATCACACAGGAAGCTTGAATGCTTCACTCAGCATTTTTTTAGCTGTTTGCTACAAAATCAGCATTTAAAAAAACCGACTCTGCAAGCCCCTATTCATGTCCGCAAAACACCCGCGTCCGACTAATCAAGACGGCTTACAGAACAATCTGCCTTGACTTTACTCCAAGCTTTAGACAGGGACACAAAAAGACGGCGGCGATGATAGCACAAAAACAAGGAAACAACCTGACTTTAAGCAGGATTGTCTATATCCATAAAATAAGCTTCCAAGTCGAATTGTGCTGCCAAGTGCTCGCCTAATGCTTTAATACCATAACGTTCGGTTGCATGGTGCCCGGCTGCAATATAGTGAATCCCATTTTCCCTAGCACTGTGTACGGTATTTTCGGACACCTCACCACTTAGATAAGCATCAACGCCTGCACGCAAAGCCACATCAATATAACCCTGAGCCCCACCCGTACACCAAGCAATACGCTCAATCTTATGATCGCCACCTTGAACCAATAGTGGCTTGCGCCCCAAAACTTGCTCCACTTTCAAGCCAAACGCTGCCAGTGACAAAGGCTGCTCTAATACACCGATATTGCCTACCCCTTGCGTCTCTCGCTCGTCCATTAAGGCCGCAGAACGAATGCCCAATATTTGGGCTAACTGTGCATTATTACCCAACTCGGGATGAGCATCCAATGGCAAATGATAGGCAAACAAATTGACATCATGTTTTAGCAAAGTCGCCAAGCGGCGCTTTTTCATACCGCAAACGACCGCCGCTTCATTTTTCCAAAAATAGCCATGATGCACCAATACAGCATCGGCCTGAAGCTCAATCGCCCGATCCAATAAGGCCTGACTAGCACTAACGCCTGTTACAATACGCTGGATCTGCTCACGCCCCTCAACCTGCAAACCATTCGGCGCATAATCACGAAAACGCTCAATACTTAATAATTCAGCCAAATAAGTTACCAGTGCTTGACGTGTTATCACCCTAGTCACTCCAGCATAGTTTGTAAGTGTGTTAGCAACTGTGTCATTTCTTCATCAGTGCCCACTGTAATACGCAAATACTCATGAATAGGCGGCTGATTAAAAAAGCGCACCAATACACCACGCTGCCTTAAAGCCCAATAAAGCGCCTGTGCATTGCCCTGTGGCGGGCGCACAAAGATAAAATTAGCCAACGACGGAAGAACACGAAAACCCATTTGCACCAAACTACTCACACTTCGTTCACGGGTCGCCATGACTTGCTGCCGCGTTTTTTCAAAATAAGGCTGATCGCGTAACGCAGCCGCTGCCCCCTGAATCGCCAAACGATCTAGAGGGTAAGAATTAAAAGAATTTTTAATCCGCTCCAAGCCTTCCATTAATGCAGCCTGCCCTACCGCGAAACCCACCCGTAAACCCGCCAAAGAATAGGACTTTGATAAAGTGTGTACAACCAACAAATTAGGATATTGCTCAATCAATGGAATCGCTGTCTCACCACCAAAAGCAATATAAGCCTCATCCACCACCACCACAGAGTCTGTATTGTGCTGTAACAAAGCCTCAATCTCAGCTAAAGGCACATAGCCACCCGTTGGCGCATTAGGATTTGGAAAAATAATTCCGCCATTCTCCTGATAATAATCAGCTAGCTTTAATGAAAAATCATCCCGTAAAGGTACTAACTTAGCTTGCAAGTCATATAAACCCGCGTAAACGGGGTAAAAGCTGTAAGAAATCGCGGGAAACAGCACCGGCTTATCCGGCTGAAACAAGCCATGAAACACATGCGCCAATACTTCATCTGAGCCATTACCCAAAAAAACTTGCTGAGTCGCCAAACCATATAAATCAGCAACTGCCTGCTTTAGCTCAGTTCCTTCAGGATCTGGGTATAAACGCAAGTCACTCCCCAAGTTGCTCGCCAATACCTGCTGCATCGCTTCCACAGCCGCAGGCGAGGGTGGATAAGGATTCTCATTGGTATTTAACTTGATATAACGCTGATCCTTAGGCTGTTCACCTGGCACATAGGGATCAAGACGCTTGACCAGTGGATTCCAGAATTGACTCATAAGACAGAATGATTCCATCGCAGGCATTAATAGATTAGAACCAGATGATATAGTGCTTCACGGCAATTGACTAGCCATACACCACTGATCCTTGTTTATTGAAAGCTTGTCTACGACAGACAAGCAAAGCGTATCCCCCTTATACAAAATGCTAATACTCTCCAACCATCAAGCAAGCTATTATGCCACTGAATAATCACTCAGCTCTTGAACATCCCGTATACATACAAAACATCCGTGCTTTCCCATCCAGTTTTTATAAGAAGTTAAACAACTTGTATAGCGTCCCCCCTGAACTGAGACAATTCAATACAGTCAAACAAACGCAGGTTTTGCGAACACCGTCACGAGGCAAACACTCAAAACATTGGAACTTTTGGAAAAATTATCGCAAAAAGCATCGATATTCCATCTGGATGAATAGAGCCAATTTATCTTTTTTTCGTTAAACTCTTCCCCCTTTCATAAAAGGACAACTGTACAAGACTCATGAGGTCATCGAAACCAAGTCATAAATCGCTGGCATTGCTGGCACTGTGCTGTCTTATACTGACAGGCTTTATTTCACCCGCATCAGCACAAGCAGCGCCCGACCACCCGGAAAAATTCAGCTTGTCTTGTCAAGCCATGGTGATGAAACCTGCTTTGTTTCGTCAGGCCTATCAGCAAGTCATGGTTTTTGATGGCTCACCGGAATACATTAATATTCCTGCAAAGTTGGGCTGGGATGAACGCAAAATTCAAATTATACCTGCCCGCCACCGTTATGAAACCGTTGCAGCTATTTATGAAGATCGTGTGGAGACGATAGAAGTTGTTCGTGAACGCACCGAACTTCGCGCTATACCGGCGACCTATTACCAAACACAAAGGAATGTTAAAACACAAGCAGCACACAGCCGCTGGAAACCAGACTGTATTGGCTCACTAACAGAGTGTATTGAATATGTTCCCGATAAATACCGCACATTAATGATCCAAGGCATAAACATACCTGCCCGTATCGAACAAGTGCGCATACCAGCCAAAACCATCCAAATTCCTCGCAAAGTCTTAGTACGAGCTGGGCGAGGAACAGGCAAGCCACTAGCGGCGCAGTATATCACTGTACGCTTACAGCACGTCGACAAGCCTTGGGAAATACGCACCAGCCAGCGTCCAAGCCGTTATGAGCGGGTTTCTATTAATAAACTCATCCACCCTAGTCAGATTGTAGAAACTGCGGTGGTGTGTGAAAAAAGCTTGTCCCCTACCCTCATTACACGCCTACAGCAAGCTCTGCGTCAACAGCACATCAAGCTGCCCATCAGTAGACAATGGGATCAAAACACGCGCCGAGCCCTATTAGCATTCCAGCAGCAGCATGCACTGCCTACAGGTGGCATCACCCTAGAAACCTTACGCAAACTAGAGCTGCTGTAGCTCATTGACTGTAATTTATTTAGACTTCCGCTATAAACAATAAACTCAGCAAACAGGAGTAGGCATGACTGCAACGGGCATATTAATTGGCAAAGGCCAGCAAAGCCATCTTTACCTCAATCCGCGTTACGCTAATCGACATGGCCTGATTGCTGGTGCGACCGGAACCGGAAAAACGATTACCCTACAGATTCTGGCTGAAAGCTTTTCCCGTTTAGGCGTGCCTGTATTTATGGCGGACATTAAAGGCGACCTGACTGGCATCAGCACTGCGGGCATCCCCCACCCTAAAATTGAGGAACGAATTCGCGCTATTGGAATCGAGGACTTTCAGTTTGAAGGTTATCCGACTGTTTTATGGGATTTAAGGGGTGAACAGGGACATCCCATTCGCGCTACCCTTGCAGACATGGGTCCATTACTCCTATCACGCCTGCTGGAACTAAACGACACCCAAGAAGGCGTGCTTAATATCGCCTTTAAGTTTGCCGATGATGAAGGCATGTTACTACTGGATATGAAGGACTTACGTTCTGTCCTGCAACACATGAGTGAAAATACCAAAAGCTTTTCGACAACCTATGGCAATGTAAGCAATGCTTCCATTGGTGCGATTCAACGACGCTTATTGGTATTAGAGCAACAAGGTGGTGAGCAATTCTTTGGCGAGCCTGCACTAGATTTATGGGACTTCATGCGTACTGGCGCTAAGGGTTATGGGCAACTTAACATATTGGCCGCAGACAAACTGATTTTATCACCACGCTTGTACTCGACTTTTTTACTCTGGTTATTATCTGAGCTGTTTGAAAACCTACCTGAAGTCGGTGACTTAGATAAGCCGCGCATGGTCTTTTTCTTTGATGAGGCGCACTTATTATTTGATGATGCCCCTAAAGTACTCATTGATAAGGTAGAACAAGTTATCAAACTTATCCGCTCCAAAGGAGTAGGCATTTATTTTGTCACCCAAAATCCCTTGGATATTCCTGATTCAGTATTAGGACAACTAGGCAACCGCGTGCAACATGCACTACGCGCCTTTACACCACGTGACCAAAAGGCCGTACGCGCCGCTGCACAAACTTTCCGCACCAACCCGAACCTAGATACAGAAGCCACGATTAGTAACATGGGCGTTGGCGAAGCACTGGTATCCACGTTGGAAGACAAAGGTATTCCAAGCATCGTGCAACGCACCTTGATACGCCCACCACAATCACGTATTGGCCCTATTGATGAGGCAGAACGGGCATCTCTCTTGCGTCACAGTCCACTGGCAGGGCGCTATGACACCCCGATTGATCGTGAGTCTGCCCACGAAATATTGGAAAAGCGAGCACGTCAAGCTGTCCAGGAAGCAGAACAAGCTGCACAGGCCGCCCAAAAGGAAAAACTGGCACGCCGCTATGAAACAACCAGTACACCCAGAGCAAGCAATCGCCAAAGCGTAGGTGAAACACTGGTAAAAAGTGTTGCCCGCTCTGTTGGATCACGCTTAGGACAACAAATTGTACGTGGTATTTTAGGCTCATTATTCAGAGGGCGCTAAACGCCAACAGCTACAGACAGACTTGAGCAAATGCTGCAAATGCACTAAAAACGGTGTAAACTGGCGCGATTCTGTTGGTATTATGCACCTATAAAGACGCTGGGATCACATGGCACAATTCCTGTTATTGAACGGCCCCAATCTGAATTTATTAGGTAAGCGGGAACCCGCTCACTATGGTAATGATACATTGGCGACGATTGAACAACGACTACAGCAGCAGGCCAATGATCAGCAACATCACTTGCACTGCTTTCAAAGCAACCATGAAGGACAATTGATTGAGCGTATTCATCAGGCCAGTGACGAAGGTATTGCGTTTATTCTATTTAACCCCGGGGCTTTTACCCATACCAGTATTGCACTGCGAGATGCTTTACTGGGGGTAAACATTCCGTTTATAGAAATTCATTTGTCTAATGTGCACCAGCGTGAACCCTTTCGCCAGCAATCCTACTTTTCCGACATTGCCGCTGGCCTGATTGTTGGATTGGGTGCATTGGGTTACGAGCTTGCTTTGCAAGCGGCTATTCGCAAACGCTAAGTTTACAATTCAACCCAGGAACACGCCAGAATGGATGTCCGCAAAATCAAAAAACTGATTGATCTGCTCCAGGACAGTGATATAGCAGAAATTGAAATCAAGGAAGGAGACGATTCCGTGCGCATTAGCCGCGTCTCATCCGTCGTTCCCAGCATGCCAGTCATGCAAAACACGCCTGTTTATGCTCCCACGCCACAAGCTGAAACACCAAAAACAGAAGCAACAACAGCGACCCAAGAAAGCCAACCTACAGCTCCCCCCGGGCATACTATTGAATCGCCCATGGTGGGCACTTTCTACCGTGCGTCTTCACCGGGTGCTAAACCTTTCGCAGAAGTCGGTCAGTCGGTCAAGGCAGGCGATACTTTGTGTATTATTGAGGCAATGAAAATGCTTAATCAGATTCAAGCTGATAAAAGCGGTGTTATCAAAGCGATTCTGGTAGAAAACGAGCAGCCCGTCGAGTTTGGTCAACCCTTAATGATTATCGACTGACAGCCGGGAGCGCCTTATGCTGAAAAAAGTACTGATAGCCAATCGTGGCGAAATTGCCTTACGCATTCTGCGAGCCTGCCGTGAACTAGGCATCAAAACTGTCGCGGTACATTCCACCGCCGACCGTGATCTTAAGCATGTCCGTCTAGCAGACGAATCCGTTTGTATTGGCCCAGCGCGTTCGATTGACAGTTATCTGAATATACCTGCCATTATCAGTGCAGCGGAAGTAACCTGCGCTGATGCTATTCATCCTGGCTACGGCTTTTTGTCAGAAAATGCTGACTTTGCTGAACGCGTCGAATCCAGTGGCTTTGTGTTTATAGGCCCACGCGCAGAAACCATTCGCCTGATGGGAGACAAAATCTCAGCCAAAGCTGCCATGCAAGCTGCCAAAGTGCCGTGTGTACCTGGCTCAAATGGCTCTGTACCAGATACTGACAAGGCACGTTTGGCAATGGCTAGAAAAATCGGCTACCCCATTATTGTCAAGGCAAGTGGTGGCGGTGGTGGGCGTGGTATGCGTGTAGTACACCACGAAGAAGAACTGCTATCTGCCATTGAAATGACTCGTTCTGAAGCCAAGGCTGCCTTCGGTAATGATGTGGTCTATATGGAAAAATATCTGCAAAAACCACGTCATATTGAATTCCAAGTACTCGCTGATCAATATGGCAATGCCATCCATTTGTGTGAACGCGACTGCTCTATGCAGCGCCGTCACCAAAAAGTGGTTGAAGAAGCACCTGCTCCGGGTATTACTGCCGAAGAACGTACACGTATTGGTCATGTAGTGGCAGATGCCTGTCGACAAATTAATTACCGTGGTGCAGGCACTTTTGAGTTTCTCTATGAAAACGGTGAATTTTATTTCATCGAAATGAACACTCGCCTTCAAGTTGAGCACCCTGTCACCGAGGCCATCACCGGTATTGACCTAGTCAAGCAACAATTGCGCATTGCGGCGGGTGAAACTTTACAAATTAAGCAGGAAGATATTATTCCACGCGGACATGCGATTGAGTGCCGCATCAATGCCGAAGACCCTGATACCTTTGCACCCTCTCCGGGCAAGATTATCCGCTATCATACGCCTGGTGGTCTAGGTGTAAGGGTGGACTCACATATCTATGCAGACTACACCGTGCCACCCTATTACGACTCTATGATTGGCAAATTAATTGTGCACGGCGAAGACCGCCTGACCGCCCTTAACCGCATGAATGGCGCGCTAACTGAAATGGTGATTGAGGGCATTAAAACCAATATTCCCTTACAGCGCCGCATTATGTCTGACAAAGCTTTTCGGGAAGGTGGCACGGATATTCACTATCTGGAAAAGAAATTGGGTTTGCAATGACCTGGCAGCAAATTATTTGTCACACTAGCCTAGCGCATGAAGAGGCAGTGAGTGAACTTTTGGAAAATGCAGGCGCTGCTTCTGTCACTTTGGAAGACGCAGCAGATCAAGCTGTATTGGAACCACTACCGGGTGAAACACCCTTATGGGATGAACTGGTAATAACTGGACTCTACCCACTTGATGCTGATTTGACAGCGTTAATGATTTGGCTAGAAACCCAAAAGCAAGCCTTGGGCATACGGCAATTAAAGTGGGAAAAACTACAAGATCGCCCTTGGGTGCGTGAATGGATGGATAATTTCCATCCCATGTGTTTTGGAGAACGCTTATGGGTTTATCCCAGTTGGCATGAAGTGGCTGTACCTGATCATGCAGCTATCAAAATATTACTTGATCCCGGCTTGGCCTTTGGCACAGGCACTCACCCAACCACAGCACTTTGTCTGGAATGGCTGGATGCTGAACCATTGCAAGGCAAGTCAGTCTTAGACTATGGCTGTGGCAGTGGCATTCTAGCCATAGCTGCCGCTAAACTGGGCGCGGCCAACATTACAGTGACTGACATAGACCCACAAGCCTTGGAAGCCACTCAAGAAAATGCACGCCGCAACCAACTGAACCTCGACAGTATTAAAGTTTGCTTACCGGAAGCACTACCCGCTCAACAGTATGACATTGTATTAGCCAATATACTCGCCGGACCGTTGATCCAATTGGCTGACAGCATTCTAGCTCAACTCAAGCCAAGCGGACGGTTAGCGCTATCCGGCATTTTAGCCGAGCAAGGTGAGATGGTAAAAACCGCTTACGCGACTCATCTAAAAGATATGGTTATTACACAAAAGGAAGACTGGCTCCGCATCAGTGGAACACACCGATAGCAAAAACCTACCCTTGTCAACTTAAACAAGTTTAAGCCGTTTATCTGCATAAAGATGCCATCAACCAAGCGATACCGTAGGATTAGCTAGTATTTTATACATCTTTGCTTAGAAAAATACTAATTAACTTCCAATTTATACAAAAATAAATACTATAGTTTTAGGTTTCAGATCGAATTTAAGTGTAAACAAAGTGAATGTATACTCAGTGTAGTCATTGCCGTGCCGTTTTTAGAGTCACCATGAAAGAGCTCACCGCTGCTCAGGGTTTATTGCGGTGTGGCGAATGTGACACCATTTTTGATGCCATGAAGGCATTAAGTACTACGCTGCCCGAAGAGCGTCATTTCTCAACTGACGCAACTTCAGCCCAAATCACCACTCCCTCTGCGCATGCTGCCAAAACACCTACTCAGACTGCAAATACTCAAACGCTAAACCAGCCTCATAGATCGATAAGCAGTCATAAACTTGAAAAAAAATCTCGGCGCTGGCTTTATTTCAGTATAGTGATCCTACTCAGCCTGATATTACTTGCCCAACTGCCATTTGCAGCCTGTGGCTGGTTAGCCGATCACCCTTTTATTGGTCAGATGACTCAGGGCATGTGCAAAGCCATTGGCTATCAACTCAATCCGTTACGTGACATTGAGCAAATCAAAATGCTTAGCCACAATGTTTACTCGCACCCCAATACGCCCAATGTGCTCATTATTAGCACATCCATACAGAACAATGCCGATTTCGAACAGCCCTATCCGATATTGGAAGTAAAATTTTTGAATAGTGCTTCAGAAGTCGTTGCTTTAAGGCGCTTTATACCTGATGAATACCTTGGAAAAGAATTAGCCAACTCCCTAATGCCTACAGGAACACCCCGTGAATTTTCCTTAAATATAAGCGACCCCGGCAAGGATGCCGTGCGTTTTCAATTTCGCTTTTTATAAAAGATCAAAGAGTCAATGCTGTTGAATATAAAATTTCTTTCTATAATGGTCTTTTCAGAAAAGACTAGCTATGAATTTCAATTAGGCTATAATGCCGCGCCGATAACTTATGCTAATAAACAGTTCTAAGTGTGCTGACAAGCACGCATTATCAATCCATTGATTTCAAAAGAAATCAGATTTTACCGGAGAAAAATAATGGCAACTGACAATGTAACTTACTTGGCAAGGAAAGCCGCGTTACCAGTTGACGGGATTGATCCTTATATCCCTGAATCGGGTGAAGAATATATGAACGAAAAACAATTACAACATTTTCGTAATATTCTGGTCGCTTGGAAAAAAGAACTGATGGAAGAAGTTGACCGCACTGTCGATCACATGAAAGAAGAAGCGAGTAACTTTTCAGATCCCGCTGATCGTGCCACTCAAGAAGAAGAATTTGCCCTAGAACTACGTGCTCGTGACCGTGAGCGCAAACTCATCCGCAAAATAGATAAAACTATTACACGCCTAGATGAAGGCGATTATGGGTATTGCGAAGCTTGTGGTGTTGAAATCGGTTTGCAGCGTCTAGAAGTACGTCCCACTGCCGAGATGTGTATTGATTGCAAAACCACCCAAGAAATCAAGGAAAGACAATTGGCCTCCTAAGGCTAAGGTGTGAGTTATATTGGGCGTTTTGCCCCATCCCCCACCGGCTTGCTACATTTTGGTTCCTTGCTGGCGGCCACAGCCAGCTACCTTGAAGCTCGCACTCATCAAGGACTGTGGTTGTTGCGCATCGAAGACCTCGATAAACCTAGGGAGCAAGCCGGTGCGACTCATGCCATTATTCAAACATTACTGGATTATGGCTTTGAGTGGGATCGTGACATTGTTTATCAAAGTCAACGCTTATACCATTTCTAATAGTTTATGATCTTTGAGTTTTCATATATCCTTAACGGATGGAAAATCCTCATTATCAACTTAAAGATTACGACTTTGTGAA
>PDWI01003084.1_pt1 | contig 46210 bp, 35 predicted proteins | sample 1430891 | NCBI WGS metagenome assembly PDWI01 (sample SAMN01162508, study PRJNA174530) | Oral metagenome, whole genome shotgun sequencing project. | biome: Marine environment; feature: Marine mammal; material: Swab sample of the gingival sulcus; isolation source: swab sample of gingival sulcus...
AAAAAAAACAAAAATCATAACTTCCCAACTTGAACCGTCAACCGGCTTATCAAAAATAATTCTAAATCATTGGCTATTAGCGCTCCGGCTTTTTAAGCTTGCGTCTTAGCGCGAAAAATGGCCCGGAAAATATATATACAAGAAAGCCCAGCAGTAACACAGTTGGAGGATCGAATGAAATAACGGCAAACAGCAAGACAATAATCAGCATCGCAGTAAATGGAACACGCCTTTTCAGATCAAAATCCTTAAAACTGTAATACAACACATTGCTCACCATAAGCATACCGGCAGAAGCCACTACCACCATTGTCAGTCCAGTCAACAATTTCGTCTGCTCCATCGCATGAAAGGTCCAGACAAATGCAGCGACCAGGGCAGCGGCTGACGGGCTAGGCAAGCCAACAAAATAGCGCTTATCCACCGATGCAATCTGCGTATTGAAGCGAGCAAGCCGCAGAGCCGCGCCGGCAACATAAATAAAGGTGCCTATCCAGCCAATATTACCCAGGGTTTGCAGATTTAGCGAAAAAGCCACTAAAGCCGGCGCCACACCAAAAGACACCATATCCGACAGGCTATCATATTCCTCGCCAAACTTACTCTCGGTGTTGGTTAAACGGGCTACACGCCCATCCAGACCATCCAGAATCATTGCAATAAAAATGGCTACCGCAGCATTGTCAAAATCACCATTCATTGCTGCAACAATGGCATAGAACCCGGAAAACAACGAACCCGTGGTAAACAGGTTGGGCAGAATATATATCCCCTTGAGTTTCACCCGCGCACCTTCGACCACCACTTCTTCCAGCACATCCTCCTCATTCACATATTGCTCACAATCCGGCTTGGCCTCGTGTTCAAGGCTGCCCTTGCTTTTCGATTCTTCTGTCATCTCAAAGCTCCTAATCTCAATACACAAAAACGCGACTAAAAAGTCGCGTTTTAATGATTCATACATTCAGTATCGTTTTTCTAGCTCTTGCTCTTGTCTCTTAGTTCTTACTCTTGTCTACAATTTTGTTTGACGCAATCCAGGGCATCATCGAACGCAGTCTCTCGCCCACCTGCTCGATCGGGTGAGCGGCATTGTTTCTACGATACGCCGTCATCGATGGATAATTATGCGCGCCCTCTGCGATGAACATTTTCGCATACTTGCCGTTCTGAATTCGCTTCAACGCATTTCGCATCGCCGCCCTGGATTCATCATTAATAACTTCAGGACCGGTCACATACTCGCCAAATTCTGCGTTATTGGAAATCGAATAATTCATGTTTGCAATGCCGCCTTCGTACATCAGGTCAACTATCAATTTCAGCTCATGCAAACATTCAAAGTAAGCCATCTCAGGCGCATAACCAGCTTCTGTCAACACCTCGAAACCCGCTTTGACCAACTCGACTGCACCACCACACAACACAGCCTGTTCGCCAAACAAATCGGTTTCCGTTTCATCTTTGAATGTGGTCTCGATAATACCCGTCCGACCACCACCGATGCCACAGGCATACGACAACGCCACATTTTTTGCGTTACCAGACGCATCCTGGAATACAGCAATCAAGTCGGGAATACCGCCACCTTTGACGAACTCGGATCTTACCGTATGGCCGGGTGCTTTAGGCGCAATCATAATGACATCCAGGTCTTTTCTTGGCACTACCTGGTTGTAATGAATAGCAAAACCATGCGCAAAAGCCAGTGTCGCACGGTGTTTCAGATTTGGCTCGATTTCAGCCTTGTATAGCTGAGACTGAAACTCATCAGGCGTCAACACCATCACGACATCGGCACCGGCGACGGCTTCAGCAACCGACTTTACCGTCAAACCATGCGCTTCTGCCTTGACAACGGACGCAGAGCCCAATCTCAGACCAACGGTAACGTCAACACCAGAATCATTCAAATTGCAGGCATGCGCATGCCCTTGAGAACCATAGCCGATGACAGCTACCTTTTTACCTTGAATAATTGCAAGGTCACAATCTTTATCGTAATAAACTTGCATGAATTTCCCCTGTTTACGGGCGCCTATCCAAAGCGCGCCCTACATGAACATATAAATAAGATCGGTTTTTGACGACAAGCGCTAAATACTTAACACTTTTTCTCCGCGTGCTATACCAGAAACACCGGAACGAACTACCTCGAGAACGTTAGAAGAACCAATTGCCTGAATAAAGGCATCCAGTTTCTCGCTATCCCCAACGAGCTGTATGGTGTAGACCGAACTTGTCACATCGACAATGTGACCACGGAAAATATCTGTCGTTCGCTTGATTTCAGCCCTCTGGGAGCCACTTGCCTTGGCTTTGATCAGGATAAGCTCTCGGGCTATATGCAAACCATCAGTCAGATCTACCAGCTTGACCACCTCTATCAGTTTGTTGAGCTGTTTGGTGATTTGTTCGATAACCTTATCCGGCCCTCGCGTCGTTATCGTCATTCTCGATAGCGTAGGATCTTCCGTCGGAGCCACTGCCAATGTTTCAATATTGTAATTCCTCTGAGAGAACAATCCGACCACTCTGGACAATGCGCCCGGCTCATTTTCTAAAAGTACTGAAATGATTCGCCTCATAGTATCAAGTCCTCTCAGTTTTACTTAGCCACATATCTTTCATGGATCCGCGCGCGACCTGCATCGGGTAAACATGCTCGGAACGGTCAACCTGGATATCGAGAAAGACCAACCGATCTTTCATCTCGAACGCCTTTTTCATCATTGGCTCCAGGTCTTGCAGTTTTTCAACCTTCATTCCGACATGGCCGTACGCTTCAGCAAGCTTAATAAAATCTGGCAGCGACTTCATGTATGACTGGGCATGACGAGATTCGTAGTTCATATCCTGCCACTGACGAACCATACCAAGAGACTGATTGTTCAGGTTAATGATTTTGACCGGCAGGCTGTACTGGCGACAAGTGGACAACTCCTGGATATTCATCTGGATACTGCCTTCGCCGGTCACGCATGCAACAACTTCATCGGGGTAGTTGAGTTTAATTCCCATAGCGGCCGGGAGACCGAACCCCATCGTGCCCAAACCACCGGAATTAATCCACTGATTCGGTCTGTCGAACTTATAATACAGTGCCGCAAACATTTGATGCTGACCAACATCCGACACAACAAACGCATCTCCCTTGGTCACCTTATACAGTGTTTCAATAACCTGTTGAGGTTTTATTACAGTACCGTCACTGGCATATCGACCACCATGGAATGCTCGCCACTCCTCTATCTGCGCCCACCAGGATGAAATCGCCTCCTGATCAGGTGATTGTTTGGCGTCTTTTATCAAGGCCAGCATCTCTTTCAGAACAGCATCCACCGGGCCAACGATGGGCACATCGACATCGATCGTCTTGGCAATAGAAGCCGGGTCGATATCAATATGCACGATACGAGCCCCGGGACAGAACTTTTCTGTGGCATTGGTCACACGATCATCAAATCGGGCACCAATGGCCAGAATAAGATCCGAGTGATGCATCGCCATATTGGATTCATAGGTTCCATGCATACCCAACATACCAAGGTTTTGACGATCGGTACCCGGATAGGCGCCCAGTGCCATCAAGGTGTTGGTCACCGGGTAATTGAGCTTGCGCGCCAATTCGCACAGCTTGTCAGCTGCGCGACCGATAATAACACCACCACCCACGTAGATTACCGGTCGCTTGGCAGCCAGCAGCATATCTACCGCTTTCTTGATTTGACCGGAATGCCCACGGACCACGGGATTATATGAACGCAGCTTGATCTTCTCCGGATACTCGTATTCCCAGCGCTCATTCGGAGTCGTCATATCCTTTGGAATATCTACCACTACAGGGCCTGGTCGACCCGTCGTCGCAATGTAAAAAGCCTTTTTGAGCACCTGGGGTATTTCCTGTGGATGACTGACAGTCAAGTTGTGTTTGACCACAGGACGGGAAACGCCAATCATGTCCGTTTCCTGAAAAGCATCCTGTCCGATCAAAGTAGACGCTACCTGGCAACACATCACCACCAGTGGAATCGAATCCATAAACGCGGTCGCGATGCCAGTCACCGTATTGGTTGATCCAGGCCCCGAAGTCACCAAAACGACGCCTGGTTTACCCGAAGCACGCGCATAGCCATCCGCCATATGAACAGCTGCCTGTTCATGCCTGACCAGGATATGCTTTACTTTGTCTTGTCTGAACAGGGCATCGTACACATGCAGTGCGGCGCCGCCCGGATAGCCATATATGTTTTCAACGCCCTCATCCTGCAAATAGCGGGCGATCATATCAGCACCAGATAATAACTCCACGGTTATTACTCCTTTATGTTTCGTCTTGCCGACTCTCGCTTGCCGGCTCTGAATAGTCTTCGATATTCTTGACAGTCCATGAGACTGAAATAGCCTGTGAGACCCTGGACATAGTCTGAGAGACTCCGATTCTTAGTCTGTCACAATTTGTTTTCGCGTTGCATAGGCAAGCCAATGACTACACAACCCATAGCCGCCCCCGGTATGCATTGTCGATACAGTATAAGCACGGGGCGAGCCGTTTCACGTTCCGACTGAAGATATTGCGGAAAACCAACCAAGTACCTGAGTGTCGCTCAAGAAAGGATAATATCACTCGGGAATTTGCCCTGGGGATTGCCCACAGCAATAGAGCCCGATAAAAGCAATCAGCAATTTTGACATCCTATCTTTCTCTGTCAATACTATTTGTCGATTAATCGACAAATATCGCTTATTTTGGAACAAATTACCCCACCTTTACGAAAAAACAAACTATATTTGCCTTATATATCACTGTTTATTTTCAGGTTTGATCACAATGAAAGCACTTATTAGCGCCACAATAGCTTTATTTTTGCTGGGTAGCTCGCTCGGATATGCGACAAAGGTTTATAAATGGGTAGATGACGAAGGCGTCGTCAACTACGGAGACACGCAGCCAGAAAACACGCAAAGTATCACTGTACGAATACAGACAAAGCAGCCAGACCAACAGCCTGCGCAAAAAACACCTTCAAACGAAACTAATAGCGAAGATACCGCCTCGAAACCGAATCAAACAGGCACTGCCGGTACGGAAGACAAGAAAGTCGCACAAAAGACTTGTAAGGAGGCGCACACGCTGGTAAATCAAATGAAAAAACACAACAGAGTCAGAATAAATGAAAACGGAAAACTCCGCTTTCTTTCCGAAGAAGAAAAACAGGAGAAGCTGAAAAAAGCGGAACAGTATATCAGCGATCACTGCAAATAACGCCATCGCAGTGATCTGTAAATGACAAACAAACAGGCAACCCCCCAGCGAACAGGATAACTCCAACTGGCAGATCTGCCTGCCAATTCAAAAAGGTCAGTGCGCGACTTGCTTACGGAAGTGAATCTGACCCGCAGCGACCGTCATTTCAATCACATCACCCCGCACAAACTCGCCAGACAAAATGCTCTGAGCAAGCGGGTTTTCGACCCATCGCTGAATTGCACGTTTCAATGGGCGCGCACCATAGACTGGATCATAACCTACTTCAGCAATTTTCGTCATCGCGTCATCCCCAATAGTCAGCGACAACTCCTGCTCAGCCAATCGCTGATTGAGCAGCTGCAACTGAATTCTGGCGATGCCTTGTATTTGTTCCGAACCGAGCGGATGAAAAACCACCACCTCGTCAATCCGATTGATAAATTCCGGCCTGAAGTGTTGCCCGACCACTTCCATCACCGCGTTTTTCATCGACTCATACTGACTATCATCGACATTCATCGCCTGAATCGCATCCGAACCCAGGTTGGAGGTCATAACAATCACTGTATTCTTAAAGTCGACTGTTCTTCCCTGGCCATCGGTCAGGCGACCATCCTCCAACACTTGGAGCAGAATATTGAATACATCCGGATGCGCTTTTTCCACCTCGTCCAAAAGTAAAACCGAATAAGGCCGTCGTCGCACGGCCTCTGTCAGATAGCCGCCTTCTTCGTAACCGACATAACCCGGCGGCGCGCCAATCAATCGAGCGACAGAGTGCTTTTCCATAAACTCGGACATATCGATGCGAACCATTGCCTCCTCGGTATCGAACAGGAATTCGGCAAGCGACTTGCACAACTCGGTTTTACCGACACCGGTTGGGCCCAAAAACAAAAAGGAGCCATTCGGGCGATCGGGATCCGATAGTCCCGCCCTCGATCTTCGCACCGCATCCGCTACCGAGGCAACAGCGTCATTCTGCCCAATAACCCGATTATGTAACGCCTGTTCCATTCGAAGCAGCTTGTCTCGCTCCCCTTCCAGCATTCGGGAAACGGGAATACCGGTCCATTTTGACACTATCTCGGCAATTTCCTCATCGGTAACCCGATTTCTCAGCAGGCTCATTTCCATCATTTCAGCCTGACTGGCCATATCCAGTTGTTTTTCCAGCGCCGGAATCTTGCCATACTGCAACTCTGACATCTGAGCGAGATCACCCGCACGACGTGCGTTTTCAAGCTCCACTCTGGCCTGCTCCAGGTCACTTTTAATTTTCTGGGAACCGTGTAAAGCCGCTTTTTCAGTGGTCCACACTTCCTCCAAATCTGAATACTCCCGTTCCACGCCTTCAATCAGCGATTCAAGATCATGCAAACGCTGCCTGGATGCCGGATCAGTTTCTTTTTTCAATGCCTCGCGCTCGATTTTCAGCTGAATCAGCCGTCTTTCCAAACGATCCAGAGGCTCAGGCTTTGAATCCATTTCCATCCGGATTTGGCTGGCGGCTTCATCGACCAAGTCAATCGCTTTATCGGGCAATTGTCGGTCAGCGATATAACGATGAGACAGTTTCGCAGCCGCGATAATGGCGCTATCGGTAATATCTACACCGTGATGCACCTCATAGCGTTCTTTCAGCCCTCTCAGAATCGCAATGGTGTCCTGTTCATCAGGCTCCTGCACCAGAACTTTCTGGAATCGTCTCTCCAACGCGGCATCTTTTTCCATATACTCCCTGTATTCATCGAGGGTCGTCGCGCCGACACAGTGCAACTCTCCCCTCGCCAGCGCAGGCTTCAGCATATTGCCTGCATCCATCGAGCCTTCGGCTTTACCCGCACCCACCATGGTATGCAATTCATCGATAAACAGGATAATCTGACCCTCCTGCTTGGCCAATTCATTGAGCACCGCTTTCAAACGTTCTTCGAATTCACCGCGAAATTTAGCACCGGCAATCAAGGCTCCCATATCCAGCGACAGCACCTTTTTGTCCTTCAGCCCATCGGGCACTTCGCCATTTACGATACGTTGCGCCAAACCTTCCACGATAGCGGTCTTACCCACGCCAGGCTCACCGATAAGCACGGGGTTGTTTTTACGCCGACGCTGCAAAACCTGAATGGTGCGTCGAATTTCATCGTCCCGGCCAATCACCGGATCCAGCTTGCCCTCTACCGCTCGCGCAGTCAGGTCGATAGTAAAACGATCCAGAGCCTGCCGACTCTCTTCGGCTGATTGATCATTCACAGACTCTCCCCCCCGTGCTGTTTCAATGGCTTGCTCAAGTGCTACCTTATCAATACTGGCTTCACGCAGAACTTTACCAAGCGCGCCCTTGTCATCCAGTGCGGCAAGAAAAATCAACTCGCTGGAAATAAACTGATCGCCACGCTTCTGCGCATGCTTGTCGGCTATATTGAACAGTCTGCCCAACTCATTGGACATATGCACATCACCGTCACCGCCCTGCACCCGAGGCAATGATTCTAGCTGACGTTTCAGCTCGGCTTTCAGATTATTTGCATCGACACCCAACTGCCTGAGCAGCGGGACAATGGTACTGCCCTGTTGATCGAGTAACACATAAATCAGATGCAAAGGCTCGATAAAGTTATGATCCTTGCCCACCGCCAGAGACTGGGCATCCGCCAACGCCATCTGTAACTTGGTGGTTAATTTGTCTATTCGCATTCGCTCCATTCCTCTTGATATACGATTTTGCCTTTTTTGGCAATTAACTGTTATGTGAGGTCAAAGCGGAAAGGATTCAAGAGGTGCCGCGCCGATAAAGATTAAAATCTGAGCGATAGCGATAACAGACCTTATTCGATCCATATCAGCGTTGCCATTCGCCCGGTGATTTGATCACGCCGATAAGAGTAATAGCGTTCCGGGTGACTAAAAGTGCAGTCGGCGCCACCATAAACCCAATGCACGCCTTCCCGGCTCAGGATAATACGGGCTATTTCATGGATATCAGCCAGCCACTTTGGTTTTGACTTTGACTCGGGTTCTGCCCCTGATATCGAGACACTGTCAGCAGGCAGAAATGCGCTATCGAAACAACCCGAACGGGAAACAAAAGCCTGGTAGACATCGGCGCCCACTTCGAAATGCCGGGGCCCGATCGCAGGCCCGAGCCAGACCAACAAATTGTCACTGGGGTCAAATGTCATTAACGCATTTTGCAGAATACCCGCAGCCAGCCCGCGCCAACCACAATGCACAGCGGCCACCTGACTCCCTGCAGAATTGCATATCAACACGGGCAGGCAGTCTGCCGTCATCACTGCACAGGCTTTTTTTCGTTGCCGGGTAAAACAACCATCCGCATCGATGCCGATACCGAATTGCCACTCTACCACACGATTGGAATGCACCTGATTTAACCACATGATATCTGACACCGACAGGCCAGTTTGATTTGCCAACGCAGCTCTGTTGTTCAGCACACTGGCTGCGTTGTCACCAACATGCAGAGCCAGATTGAACCCCGCATAACCAGCCACACTCGAGCCGCCTTTTCTGCCGGTTTGCACTGCCCTGACACAAACTGGCGCCGGCCAATCGACGTACATCGTCATTCCGGCATTTTGCCACAGCATCAATCCTCTCCCAACCCGGCATAACACGCAATCTGGCGCAACAATTCAGCCATATCGGGTGGCAAAGGCGCCAGCCAGCTCATCTGTTGCAAGCTCTCAGGATGCCGCAATGTCAGCTTTCTGGCATGTAATGCCTGGCGGGGAAATGCGCGAAGAAACGTATTCAGCGCCGGATCACTGCCTTTGGGCAGATCGCTGCGCCCGCCGTAAACGGGATCGCCGACCAGCGGATGATGAATATGTGACATATGCACTCGAATCTGATGCGTTCTGCCGGTTTCCAGCTTGCATTGAATCCGGGTAAAACCATTGTATCGCTTGACTACCCGATAATGGGTAATGGCCGGTTTACCATTGGGGTGTACCGCCATTTTGAGTCTGTTTTGCGTATGCCGGGCGATCGGTTGATCGATGCTGCCAGCGCCGGTCATAGTGCCAACAGCCACGGCTTCATACTCTCTTCCCATGGAACGATCCTGAAGCTGGGCGACCAGTGAAGTGTGCGCCGTCAGCGACCTCGCCGCCACCATCAGACCACTGGTGTCTTTATCCAGACGATGTACAATTCCGGCCCTGGGCAACAGATCCATCTCGGGAAAACGAAACAGCAATCCATTTAACAATGTTCCACTCAGGTTGCCGGCGGCAGGATGCACAACCATCCCGGCGGGCTTGTCAATGACAACGATATGCTGATCCTGGTAAACGACATCGAGAGGGATATCCTCCGGCAGCCAGCGATCCTGCGAGGCAATTTCAGCCCAAATACTAATGCCGTCCCCAATAGCCACCTTGTCTTTTGGCCGGCACTCTTGATCGTTCACTTTAACCCAGCCAGATTTAATCCAGGTTTGAATCCGGGATCGTGAATGCTCTGGCAACAACTGGGCCACAACCTGGTCAACTCTCATTTCGCCATACTCCATCGGAACAATGAAGTCAGCCTCGATCAATTCAGACATATACACCTTTTTGGATTTATGAAATAATTGTACCGTTCAAGAACGCCCTATTTGACTAGAGCTATGCATCTGATAACCAAACCTGCCCGCCTGGTAATTAAACCCATGTCACGAGCCACCAATGGCTGTCACTCAGCCAACCCGATTTCCTTAGTGTTTTTTTCGTCACTCTTGTCCTTTTTCATTATGCTGCAAGGCTGTGCCACCACCGACAACCCGGTTGAACTGACTGAAAAAGAAATATACCAATCAGCCAATCAGGCACTGAAAGCAAACAATTTTAGCGAGGCGTCACGGCAACTGGAGCTGCTCGAGTCTCGCTATCCCTTTGGACGCTATGCAGAAAAAGCCCAGCTTGATTTAATTTATGCCCGCTTCAATTCTATGGATATCGACGGCGCACTGATCGCCGCCGACCGGTTTATCCGTCTGCATCCCGATAGCGACAATATTGACTACGCCTACTATATTCGCGGCATCGCCAACTTCAACTACGACCAAAGCTTGTCTGCACGCTGGTTTCCGATCGATCAGGCATTGCGAGACCCAGGTCGAATGCGAGAATCCTACCAAGACTTTCAGCGCCTGGTAACCCGCTTTCCAGACAGCGACTATGCCGCTGACGCAAGGCAACGGATGATTGCGATCCGCAACCGATTGGCTGACTATGAACTCAGTGTAGCCCGCTACTATATACGTCGGGAAGCTTACATTGCAGCCGTCAATCGCTGTCGTTATATCGTAGAAAAACTCCCGAACGCCCCCGCTACCGAGGACGCCCTGATTCTGATGGTAGAGCTGTATCGAAAGCTGGACCAGAAACAATTCGCCGCCGATGCTCTCGCGATACTTGCCAGCAACTACCCGGACAGTAAAGCCTTTGACAAAAACATGAAGTTCAGTTCGAATCAGGTGGTGCGTAAGGATCGCTCGCTAGCCCGGCTGTTCAGTCTGGACATGCTCGATGGGTTTTAGGGCCTGACAGCCCCGCTCAATCCCCCAACCTCCAGCCATTGGTGATCGGATAGCGCCGGTCTTTGCCAAAGCCGCGTTGTGAAATCCGGACACCGATAGGCGCCTGCCGCCGCTTATACTCATTGATGTCTACCAACCGAACGACACGCTCGACGTCCTGTCGTGCATACCCCTTGGCAATAATCGACTCGGCACTCAGGTCTTGCTCGACATAAAGCGCCAAGATACCATCCAGAATATCGTAATCCGGCAAGCTGTCCTGATCTTTTTGACCAGGCGCCAATTCCGCTGACGGCGGTCGCTCGATAACACGCTTAGGGATACAACAAGACAGCGTGTTCCGGTATTCGGATAGCCGATAGACCAGTGTTTTAGGGACATCTTTGAGCACATCAAAACCGCCTGCCATGTCACCGTACAGGGTTGAATAACCAACCGCTATTTCACTTTTATTACCGGTGGTCAGCACCAACGCACCCGTTTTATTGGACAGACTCATCAACAACACAGCGCGACACCTGGCCTGCAGGTTTTCCTCGGTGGTATCGGGCGCCAGTCCCTCGAAAGGCTCAGCCAGGGTCTGCATAAAGGCTTGGTACATAGGCTCGATGGAAAACACGTCATACTTGACACCCAGGGTCATCGCCTGTTTCCGGGCATCCTCGATACTCATCTCAGAAGTGTAGCGAAATGGCATCATAATGGCATGCACCCGATCCTTGCCCAGCGCATCGACTGCTATGGCCAGGGTCAAAGCCGAGTCGATTCCCCCTGACAAGCCCATTACAACTGACTTGAACCGGTTCTTGTTGACGTAATCCCTGACGCCAAGCACCAATGCCTGATAAACCGAAGCCTCGACGCTTAATGAAGCAGGCGGTTCGCTATGATTGAGTGACACCAGATTTTGCCTGCCAGCCACTTGGTCGATACCCAGTTGCACAGTATACAAACCTTCTTGAAACTGGGGCGCCGAGAAACACATGCGGCCTTGCGCGTCATAGAGTAACGAACCACCATCAAACACCAATTCGTCCTGACCACCCACGAGATTGACATAGACAATGGGTACCTGATTATTCCTGGCCCGACCACTTAACAACTGCTTGCGGCGGCCCTGTTTTTCCCTATGATAGGGTGAGGCATTCAAGTTGATTATCAACTCCGCGCCGGCAGCCACCGCCTGCTCGACAGGCGCATCGAACCAGATATCTTCACATATCGAGATACCGACCATTACCCCCTCGATGGGCAGCACAAGGGGCGCGTCTCCCTGTTTAAAGTAACGTTTTTCATCAAACACCCGATAATTTGGTAAACACTGTTTATCATAGATGCCAATTACCTTGCCACCCGCAATCACTGACGCGCTATTGAACAACCCTTCTCCGGCACTCCTCGGATGGCCGATGACCAGGGTCAGATCCGGGCATTCGTTGGATGAAAATGCAAGGATCGAATCAAGAGCGCGCGCGATTCTTTTCTCCAGACTGTCTCGGAGTAACAAATCCTCGGGCGGATAGCCAGTCATCGCCAGTTCCGGAAACACAATTAGATCCGCGTTTTTCTCTTTAGCGGCGACCCTTGATGCCTGGATACTTTTGGCGGTATTGCCGTCGATATCTCCAACCAGGTAATCCTGTTGCGCCAGCACGATAGTAAGGCATTTTGACTGCACGACCTACATCTCCTTATAAAACCCTTTGGAAAACAAAACCCTTTGAAAAATGACACATAAAGCTGAGACCCAAAACTAACGCTTCCTGCCAAACACGTCTATTATATTGATTGTTAACAATAAATATCGGATGAATAAATCAATTACATAGCGTTTACCACGAACTCCCATGACCACTCGACAATGGCTGTCCAACACCGACCCCGATCACCTTTTTCGCATTTATAATTACTATCGGGTCGTGATAAGCCTGATTCTAACCGGCTCCCTGTTTGTCGGCGCAAAAAACAGCCTGGGTTCACTGCGCAACGAAGATATTTACCAATACTGCATAGTCGTCTATTGTGCATTTAATGTTTTTATCGCGCTACTGCTTTTGGCAGGAATCCGCCCCACATCCAGGCAAATCACCCTATCGGTCGTTCTGGATCTGGTATTTTTGCACTTCTTCATGTTTTTCAGTAACGGGCTTGCCAGTGGCATGGCAAACCTGGTAATCATAGCCATTGGTGCCGGCAATATTCTCATTCGGGGCGTGGTCGGCACACTACTGGCCGCACTCGCGGCACTGCTGACCTCGACAGTAGTGGTTTACCCTATCCTGTATTTACAGGAAGCGGCCGAAGGTGTTATGCGGGTCGGCATTATTGGCATGATCTATTTTGCTGCTGCATTTATATTGCAACACATAACCAAGCGCATTGTCAGCAGCGAACAGCTTGCCCACAAGCGAGCCCAGGATGTCGCCGAACTCGAGTCCCTTAACCACCAGATTATTCAACGAATGCAAACAGGCATTGTGGTGTGTAATGAATTCGGTAATATCCGGCTGATAAACCAGGCGGCGACAACTCTTGCATTTCCGTCAGCGGAAGACCCCAAGGTGCTCACGCCTGAACTTCAGCAACGGCTGGATCACTGGCGGCTGCAGTCAGATATACGCACTCCCCCATTCAAACCGGATCAATCACACCCTTCGGTACAGGCGAACTTTACCCGATTGAAGAAAGAAACCGAGCATGACATTATCATCTTTTTAGAGGACACCAGTAAGATTGCCCAACAGGCACAACAACTCAAACTGGCCTCACTGGGGAGACTCACCGCAGGTATCGCGCATGAGATACGCAACCCGCTAGGAGCCATAAGCCATGCCGCTCAATTGTTGGCGGAATCGACTCACCTGGAGAAAGCGGATCTGAAGATGACAGATATCATTCTGCGCCATGGCAATCGAGTCAACGGAATTATCGAAAACATTTTACAGCTGTCGCGGCGAAAACAACCAGAAACCGAAATGCTGGAGCTGAACAGTTGGATTATGGAATTCGTCGATAACTATAGCGCAGGCGGCACACTGGATGTGCGCATCGATGTGCAGCCTTACCAGGCAATGACGTACGCCAGATTTGATCCCAGCCAATTGGAACAAGTGTTGACCAATCTATTTGAAAACGGATTGAGATACAGCAAAGAAAACACCGGTATAGCGACGCTGACTATCAAGGTGGCCCGAGATTCAGACAGCGATCGCGCGTATCTGGATATTATCGACCAGGGCAGCGGCATAAAAGCGGAGGATCAATTCCATGTTTTCGAACCTTTTTTCACTACGGGTAATCAAGGCACCGGTCTTGGCCTTTACCTTTCCAAAGAGCTTTGCGAGGCCAACCAGGCGCAACTGAGCTATATTGATGATACTGAAGGCAGTGTTTTCCGAATCACATTCGCCCACTACAAACGAATCGCCTAACAGACAACAAAAACCACCATGACCATAAAAAATGCTCTGATCATCGATGACGAACCCGACATTCGGGAGTTGCTCGAAATAACATTGATGCGCATGGGTATCGACACAAGTAGCGCAGACACCGTCATCAAAGCCAAGCAACTGCTTAAACAAAAAAGCTTTCACCTGTGTTTGACTGACATGAACCTGCCGGATGGCAATGGAATCGACCTGGTCGCTTACATTCAAACCCACTATCACACTATGCCGGTCGCGGTCATTACCGCTTATGGCAGCATGGAAACGGCGATTTCAGCGTTGAAAGCCGGTGCCTTTGACTTCGTATCCAAACCGGTCGACCTTGCGCGTCTGAGACAATTGGTCGATACCGCGATGAAACTCTCGACAAGCGATCAACCGGCAGCGACAGAGTCACTGGAACCGCAAGGCCTACTTGGCAAGTCATCTGTTATGGATAAATTGCGAAACCAAATCAAAAAACTTTCCCGCAGCCAGGCGCCGGTGTACATCAGTGGCGAATCCGGCAGTGGAAAAGAGATGGTCGCCAGGATGATTCACCAACTCGGGCCAAGACGTGACAACCCATTTATTCCGGTCAATTGCGGAGCCATTCCTTCCGAGCTGATGGAAAGTGAGTTTTTTGGCCACAAAAAAGGCAGCTTTACCGGCGCTGTGGAAAAAAAAACCGGGTTGTTTCAGGCGGCGGAGGGTGGCACTTTATTTTTGGATGAAGTGGCTGATTTACCAATCGCGATGCAAGTCAAACTACTACGAGCGATACAGGAGAAAGCGATCCGTCCCGTAGGCGAACAAAAAGAAATCGCGGTGAACGTGCGTATCCTGAGCGCAACGCATAAAGACCTGTCAAAGGAAGTTGAAAACAACCATTTTCGTCAAGACCTGTTTTATCGGATCAATGTAATTGAACTCAAGGTTCCCGCACTCCGAGAGCGCAAGACAGACATTCCAATACTCGCCCGGCACGCGTTGAAGCGAATCGCGGAAGAATGCAGTATCGACCATGCAGATATTTCGACCGAAGCCATGCAGGCACTACAAAGTTACCCTTTTCCCGGCAATGTTCGCGAACTGGAAAACATTATCGAGCGGGCTTTTACCCTGTGTGAAGGAGATACCATCCAGGTCGGCGATTTACTCTTGAATCGAGGCGCAATAAACACCCGACAAGAGAATACGGATAAACAAAGTCAACCCGATAAAAACCGGGAAGTCGGCATGCCGTCGTCTCCAGCCCCCCGCAATGGCGAAGTCAATCTGGAAGAATACCTGGAATCAATTGAGAAAAAGACAATAGAAGCTGCACTGGAAGAAACGCGCTGGAACAAGACCGCAGCGGCCAAAAAACTGGGCATCAGCTTTCGTGCACTAAGATACCGACTCAAAAAACTGGGCATGAAATAGTCAACCGTAGTCCTAATCGAGACCTGGCCATCGTTCCTCGGCCTTATAGGTAATTGCCCTAGCTTCAAACCACAAGCCGGTGTGGCATTATAGCCAGAGATATTCAGGAAGAATATCCTATCAGCACACCCTGATTGTCCGATTCGTGCCAATTTGTAAAAGGATTTTACAATGACTCATTCCCATTCCCAACAGAGTTACACTGGCTTTACCCTTATCGAATTACTTTGCATTATCGCAATATTCAGCATCACTTTCAGCTTCGCATTCCCCGGCTTGCGCTATTTCATCGAACAAAACAAAAGTACCGCTTTTGCAAATAACCTGGTCAGCCTGGTGAACACCGGTAGGCAAACTGCGATCAGCTCCGGTGAAATAACGACTTTTTGCCCGACAGAAGACCAACTGGTTTGTACCAAAGACTGGTCGAAAGGGGCCATGGTGTTTCGCGATAAAAACGCCAACATGAAAGTCGATAATAATGACAAAGTCATCAGGGTGATGGCTCCGATATCACCTTCGCGCTTGTTCTGGCGGGCATTCCAAAACAAGCAGGTGATTCAGTTCTCACCACTGGGCTATACCCGGAGCCAGAATGGCACCTTTACCTATTGCGGAAATCCAGATGATCTGGCCACAGCGAGAATCCTTATTATCAATAAATCGGGCCGAGCGAGGCCCGGGCAAGATAACGACAATGATGGAATTTATGAGCAGCCCAATGGCGGTCTGCCGAAGTGCAGCTAGTCGACCAGGCAACAAAACGGCGGGGCTAACCCCGCCAGATGACCACAAGCCTCACCGCCAGCAATCGGATTCGGCTGCGCCTTTGACTCCGGTATGAGTGAGCGTCAAGTTACCACAGTGGTCGCCAACCTGACCATGGATTGGCGTCGCTTTGAGAACATAGGTAATCGTCGTCGCTGACAACGTCAAATTATAAAACTTTGCGTTGCCATCCAAAGGCGTTTGCGCGGGGTACAGACTCGCCACAGGCGGTTTATCGGTATCTCCGCCATCTCCGGCTCCTTTATACGTATTGTTAATAGTATAAAAGCGCTCCATTGCCGAAGCCAGCCCCATCAGCCCTGCCTGGGCATCGGTTCGACGGGATTTAGCCACCGACGCCGAATAGTTCGGGTAAGCAATCGCTGCAATGATCCCGACAATTGCTATCACAATCAGCAACTCGATTAAACTAAACCCATTTCCGTTATTGATCACTTTCATAACGCCTCGCTTCTCTATTCATCAATTAGTTCGTGCCAACCGAGTCGTCCAGAACGATCTGAAGGATCAGCGGGGGTAATCAGCATCGTATCAACGCCCTCACCATCGCCGCGCGCTGCGTAAATAGTATCGCTCAGTATATTCGGATCATTGATCAAGAAGCCTTTGTCCGTTCCTACCCCAGCATCATTGGCGTCGATATCTCCATCACCATCCAGATCAGCGATAGGTTCAGAAGAAGACAAGCCAGTCAGGATAGGCACAACATAAAGTTTGCTCGAACCACTACCAGAACAGGCAGACTCGATATTTGGAATGCGAGAAGCGAATACCGCAACCACACCGTCCTTCTTTGAATTGCGGAACAGCGGCCGATGCACAACCCGCTCACCATCTTTCACCCCGGATACAATCAGATCCATATACCAGCCATAGTCTTTATCAGCTTCAGGCCCACCCATAGTCCAATCAATAGCATCCTGCGTGGTACTTACCACGTTTAGCACTCCGGTGGCATCATCCTGCTCGAGCTCTCTTGGCTTCAAGTTAGACCGGTTCAAACCAGTGGCACCCGCATACCCTCGATCCCATACGATATAAAAACTTTGCACATCATCGCTGGTATTATCAGACAGCGTCAAATATTGCCCCGTCCCAAACCCTACAAACACATTCGGTTCGTTACCAACCTTTTGTGCTTCGGTATTGAAGGCTAAATTGGGCGCCGCGGTAATCGGTTGCGCGATGCCGTCCGAATTGATCGCTTTAAACAGCGGCACATTATCGTTACCATCCTTGTAAGCGACATCCCAATTGTTACTATCGCTATCGCTGACATCGAATACCCACATATTTCCTTGCAAATCACCAGCGTATATCCGGTCAACAATATCATCGTCATTGAGATCGGCTAAAGTGACGCCTGAAAGACCATCCACCGATTCAGACGTGTCCAGTACAATTTTTTTGTAATCTGCGGTCGACCATGTCCCATCGAGTCCCTCTTCGACATACAGGATCATCAAGGCGGTTTTTCCTGATGCGGAGTTGTATCCGTTACCAAATATAACCGCCCATTTGTGGTTATTCATCATTGCAATCTTGGGGCTCGATACCAGATAACCCATATCGACATCGTCGCTGTCATCAAACTCCCACAAGATCACCTTTTTCGCATTGTCAACGGACTGGGTCAATAGCGCCGGATCGGTCACATCTAAAGCGAAAATACCTCTGGCACCGGCTCGGTACCCCCCAACCAGCATCGTTCGCCAGCCTGTTTCGGTAGAACCGGCAGTCGAAGATATAAATACATCCTGGGCAACCGGTGTCAGATCGACATAATACCGATGCACATAATTCGGTTTGGCCAGGTAAGACAGCCCGGCATTCGGATTCGAATCATAGACACCGGCAGGTACATAGGCAAACACTTCTTTTCCGCCATCAGTGGCAAGGTCAAGACTGGCATTAAAGGCGTGCAACATACCATCATTCGCACCCACCCAGACCAATGGTGTACGGTCTTTTACCGTCAGTGCCCAGGCATCATACCTGTTACCCGCATCGCCAAAAGGCGCATTGTTCGGCCAATTTGAATTGGCGGTGGAAACATGAAGTGGCGATGAATTAACCAAATCACCCAGTCGACTACCGCGCGCTCTAAAGCCATATCCCGAACTTTCGTTTGACCTGTCACCACGAATATATGCCAACAGGGCTTTCCCCTTAGCGACATCGGCACTACCGCCATCAAGAAAGTCAATCCTTTGATTTGCCGTTAAACTGGCCCATTCGAACGGAATCCCGTCCGTACCGTCAAAGGTAACAATATTCCTTGGTGAACTCACTAAATTGCGCGCATCCAGAATCGGTGCTGCACCGACATCAGTTTCTTCTGTCGTGCCCAGGCCCCAACCGGAACGCGGAATCACTTGACCCGACTTATAAACAACCGAATTAAATGTTTCACCCCCACTTTTTGCCAGACGGTTAGCAAGCAAATCGCCTGACCAGTCCGAGGGTACGAAACGAGTCGCATAAATACCGGTTCCTACGGTTTCGGTCAGCGATGCGTTATTGAAGGCCACCCCGGAACCACTGCCTGACTGTTCCATGATATCTTTCAATACGTTTTTAAGCTGCGCTTGCAACTCGACTGGGCTATTGGCGCTATACATATTGCCAAAACCATTCACCGCAGCATGATACATATCATCGACGCGACGTTTATCCTGATAATTTTGTGCTGGCCAAACCAATTTATCTTTATAGGTGTGAGCATCTTGCCGCGTCTCGAACCTTACCGCCGGTACGCTAGGATCCACCGGCTGCATAAATACGGTCCCCTGCAAGCCAAAACCCACGGTATAGGTATTCATATGCAAATTTTTATTGCAATCCAGATAGGGCCCAGGTGCACCATCACAGGAATCATCTACTCTCACCTGACCGGCAGGAAAAGCCGGACCCGTCCGAAGAATGGTATGGTAATATTTGTAAGCGACATCAGCCAGTGTTTTGCTGTAACCATCCTCGAACGGGGCGCCTGTACCGTCATCCTCATTACCCAAGCCAGATGGAGTGGCACCATTTCTGAAGCCATCGGAGAATAGCAGGGCGAAATTCTTTTGACACTCCGAAATGATAGGAGCGTCCGAATCAGTGCGCTGAAACTCCTGCCCTGCGTAATCGAGAGCAAGGCGCAGTGGTGTGTTGCCACTGGCGTTATAGCCATTATAGTGCTTGGTCAAAAATGCATCCTTGTCTGCATCACTATCCAGATCCCACATGGTGACAGATGATCTGTCATTTATGGTAAAGAGCCCGACTCGCATATTGCCTAACCCCTGAAACGCTCCGCCAACACCACCTCTCATTGCATAGTGCCTGCGACGATAGTAGGCAAACCAGTTGGCAAAGTTTTGTTGCTCCTCTGCAAGCGTTCGCGTTTTTGTCGTGCCGTTGTCAAATGTGGTGCCGGATTCAGGTATTTCATACTTAACCAGACAAGCACCATCAGGCGCGATGGCACCCTCAATGTTGGCTCCGTCATAAAGGCCATCGGTTGTCGCTGAACCACTGGCATCATTCCAGACAAATGTACCGATTTTTTGCCTGAAATCTTCATAAAAACTGTGGCCACTGTTACCCGCTGCCGCTATCTCAGCGGGGTCACAACTTCGGGAAACAGGAACACCAGGAGTATTTGGATCAGCAAGGGTCATTGCCCCGAAAGGAATATGACTCGTCGTAGTGATAAAAACCTGGTCAACGAAGGTTCCGTCTTCTCTCAACTTTATTCTCAACTTATAGCCATCACCGTCGTTCAGATTCGATACCGTCCCCCATTTTCTCCAGACCCAATGATTACCGCCGCCAGTTAACCCTTGCCAGAATTTTTCAAAGCCATTGGACCAACTCTCATCGTCGCCAGGACTGGGTACAAAATCGTTTTTATCTATCCCAACACCTGTACTATCCTCTTCCAGCCCTATCCAGAAAGAATCGTTCCAACCCGAATTTGCTTTTACACGCAACCAAATTTCGATTTGTGTACCTGGAGAATTGAAAAAGAGATCGACTCCACCCAAAGCAGGAGGTGAGCTGCCAAAGTTGGTTCCCTCGCTATCATCACCAACATACTTGCCACTGCAAGACGAGCAATTAAATACGTCAAAAGGAGTGGTAATATCTCCATCTTCGGCTTCTATAACAACCGAGTCTGCCGTTGTCGCACCCTTTGCAGTATAGGTATAACTGCCTGTTGTGCGCTTTAAATAATACTGGGCATAACGAAAAGTATAATCTTTTTGTGCAGGACAAGCGATCGGGTTTGACCCATGTGTGTTACCTTGCTCATCACAAACAAGCCGATTATAACCATTGCCAGCTATCCTGAATGAGCTATGATTTGTATTGGCAAATATATTCTTCCTGCTGTTATTGCCCAACAACGGATTCCTTTTTGTTCCGACATAACCGGTTACTCCAAGTGGAGTTGCCGCATTTGGAAAATTTGTGAAATTACCATCACCATCGACATCACTGGCATCCCCCTTATAGTCGCCATAACCTGGCCATGGCGAATAGTCTTCAGCCGGATTGTAGTACATACCGTTATAATCCGGGCTGCGCACAAAACCATAAGCACTGACAGGAGGCACTTCATAACCTCCCGCCCAGGGACTGATGTAGTTAAACGACAAACCGGCGCTATTGTAGTCAAACGAACTGCCGTTGGCGTGAACAAACGAGCCGGTAGCTTTTTTCAACCTCAGACGCCCTTGCTCTGACGGAAACATCATCTCCCACTGCATAGATCCCGAGTCATCCAGTGACAGAATGACATTGCTTTTTACCGAAGAGCCCATCCACAAAGGCTTATCTGCTAACGTCCCCGGCGCTGAATAGCCTGCGGTCGATATGGAAATGCCTGCACCAAGCAAAACATAGGATAATTTCCTAACTAGCGTACGCATGACAACTGCTCCTCCGTTTACCTAGAATCTTTTGCCATAATAACTTTCTATATAGCGACGGGAGATTCCCGTCGCCCCTGTGCTTCGGGACACAACCCTAAATCCGTACAATTGACCGGCACCTCCCTCGTGGCCATAATTATCTATAACAATTGAGAGAGCCTGGCTACCGTCATCGATTGGACCCAGTAGCTCGATAAAATAACGTGGTTTCGGAAAATTGACATCATTCACGACAGTGCCGGATTCAAATGTCCCCGTGCCTTGCCAAAGGGTATCGTCCATAATATTCTGCGGGGCGTTTGTAGGGCTATAGAGGTGCCCGCTATTATCGAAACCCGCTCTGTTATCCAATGAATCAATATATTCTTCAGCCTGCCTTATCGCAAACTCGGCCGTTTGCAACGCAACATTGCTATCCTGCATTGCCGCTGTCATTTTGGTTTGCATCACTGTGTCATTCATCGAGCTCAAGCCCAAAATCGTCAACACCAGCAGGAATATCAAGCTGACAAATAACGCTGCTCCGTGCTGCCTTGAACGACTGTTGCAGACACAGTTCAGACCGGATGGAAGAACCACTTTTTTCATTTTTGTTACCTCGCCCGATTTCTGATTGTAACCGTAGACTCAAAAGGCACCCGAAACCGATAGTCTGTGGCAACAACCGTCGAACCGGCAAAGACCACGTTTTTCTGGATCGTCGTTGTTTTGTCCGGAGAACGCGTCAACAGGGCGACTTTCAATGCAATCACCGCATTCATATCGGTCACGTTATCCGCCGTCACATAGCGATCGGCCGAATCATCGTCATTCAAGTCTTCACCATAGAGCAACTGCATATCTTCTATACCCTCAGCCAGCTCCAGGGTCTGATAGGGAGTGGTATCGGCGGCGCTGTGCAGTGCTTTCATAAATAGGGACGGCTCGCCACCGGCACCCGTAGCGATATAGAAAAGAACACTCTTCATCTTGAAAAGATAGGAATCGTTATCATAAGCGCTAGCAAGACTGGCGCTGGTGTTAACGCTGTTACCATGTGACAGAACGTTGCCTGCCACAGCCGAAATACTAAATGCATCGGCTCTATTACAATCGGAAACAACGACAATATCTGTCGGATCAAGATCGCAGGCAGTCACATTGGAAACGGTCAATTGCGAAGCACTGTTATTATGCCCGATAACCTTGCCGCCAACACAGGGGCTTACTCCTTGAAACAGCACCGCATCGGTACCGGAGATCAATTGACCAGCACCGGTTCCCACTGACAGATTAAAACCAGCCAAAACCGAACCACTGGGAATTGCCGTCACATCGTTGAAACCGATAATCGCTTGATCACCATCAAACAGTGACAGCGCCGTTTGCAAAACCGTACTTGAATACTTGGACGCATCGACATTGTTCTTAAAGGTTGCGCCAAATCCGCCTGTAGCGCAGCCCATAAAACCGGCACTTCTGATTTCTCTGCCGAGAAATTCAATCCCCACGCGACCATTTTCCTGAACCCGGGCAATACCGCCTTGCATATTGAAGGCTTTTTTATTGGAATCAAATATCTGAAATAATCCGGCCATAAGTATCGCGCTCAAAGTAAAACCGATCATCATTTCAACCAGCGTGAGCCCTCTCTGCGCGGATGGGAGTGTTATCTGCATAGCAAACCTCATGGACGTAAGGTCAAGGAAATGGTGGCTGTTTCAAATCTGGGTGCTGCTTCCGATGCGGCTTTTTTCACCCGCTCTCGCCAGCTAACAGTGATTACGTAGGCATCGCCAGTACCGCGCGTAATGGTACCTGTTCCCGAAGGCAACTTGTTCGACAGGCCATTCAGCCACTCCTGCACATCGTTTTTTGCCATCTCGGCAGGCGTACAACCGGTACTGGTGGTACAAGCCGAATTGAGTACCGCCCCCGCCGTACTGTCATAATGGCCATTTTCATGGGCAACCGGATTCGCTCGAATTCTATCTATCAAATCATTTGCCATATAAAGAGCGACACTGCGATAGTTGGCATTGACCGTGCTTTCCATTGACAGAGTCTGCATGGCCGCCGTACCCAGCAAGCCAATCGCCAAAATGATCAACGCAATCAGCACTTCAATCAGTGATAAACCGACCTGCCTATACCTGGCTGTAACATTCGAACTTTTTTTCATAACCTATTCTCGAGTTAAATGTCTTGCTAAATACGTTACACCTGCTGCAGTCACGGACAAGTGTAATCCATTTTGGTTACACGGCCACTCAAAAATACCGTTACAGCGCGTCCTGCGACTGCGTCGACATTTGAACACACATTCACTGAACCTGCAGCTGTGGCAAAACCAGTCGCTCTGAAAACAAAACGATTTACAGTTCCAGATAACGCAAGTCCGGCATTTTCAACAAGATCAAACCGGCGAATCAGCTCTTCACCGCTGTCAAAAACACCATCTTCATCAGTATCTACCCAGATAAGATAACCCTTGCTCCAGGAATTCGAGTTATCAAGTGTTTTGATGGCGACCTGTTTGCCTCTTTTCACCGCTTCCAGCCTTGCCAGGTTGATCGCACCAATCAGCTTGTTGGTGCTCGATGAGTGCTTATTGCTTGCCAGCAAATAATCAAAAGACGGCAGAGCGACGACGGCAACAATAGCGACGACAGCCAAAGTAATCACGAGCGAATACCAGCACTTGAGTTTACTTTAGTGGTTCAACTGAAAAATATCTGCATGCCACGGATGAACGGTACAGATTAGCGACAAATGGCAAACACACTAGCCAGAATTATGCTTTAATGATGAACATGGAGGCTGGCGTCAACCCTATCGTCCACCATATTGAGTTTAGAAGATAATTAGCGAGGTAGCCTAGAATGAATCCTAAAAAAATTGCCCTGGCAATGTCACTGGCATTGTTTTCATCAGTGACATTGTTTTCACCAGCGACAACGTCCGCCACAGGTGTCTACCGATGGGTAGATGAAAACGGAGAAGTGCACTTTAGTGATAAGGAAGTCGTTCCGAATGCCAGGCAGATAAAGATCAAACCCGCCCCGACACCCAAAAACCAGGCTAAAAACCGGTCAAGCAGCAATGTTCCGGGAACTGAGGACTTCGATCCGGAATATGGCGACTATGGCGATGAAGATGGCGACTATGGCGATGAAGATGAAGAAGCAATGAAACAAGCGAACTCATTGCCTGAGACATAACTGTCGGATTGGATGTCCCGGGGTAGCGACCCAGTCAGGAAGTGGCGATTATCCTCAGTTCTTTCGGCATCGAAAAAACGATGTTCTCCTCCCGCCCGGACAGTTCTGCAGGTACCGAAGCGCCCAGTTCACGCAGTTTGTTGACGACCTCCTGAACCAGCACTTCTGGGGCCGAAGCGCCAGCGGTGACGCCGATAGCACTCTTGCCATCGAACCATTCCGGGTTGATTTCGTCCGCGTTGTCGATAAGATAGGCACTGGCTCCCATTCGCTCGCCTAATTCCCGAAGCCGATTGGAGTTGGAACTGTTTGGCGAGCCAACTACCAGTACCACATCACAATCCGCAGCCAATTGTTTGACCGCGTCCTGCCGGTTTTGTGTCGCGTAGCAAATATCGTCTTTGCGCGGACCTTGAATTTTGGGAAATTTTTCTCTCAGCGCATCGATAACAACGGCGGTATCATCCATAGACAGTGTCGTTTGGGTAACGTAAAACACGAACTCGGGATTGTGTATTTCCAGCTTTTGGACATCAGCCACATTTTCGACCAGATAAATCTGACCACCAAATTGGCCATCATATTGACCCATGGTACCTTCGACTTCGGGGTGACCCTGGTGACCGATCAAGATACATTCTGCCCCTTTTTTACTGTACCGTACCACTTCAAGGTGTACCTTGGTGACCAGGGGGCAGGTCGCGTCGAACACTTTCAGACCACGTTTGTCGGCTTCTTGCCTAACCGCCTGGGAAACACCATGGGCGCTGAATATCACTAGCGTATTGTCGGGCACTTCATCCAATTCATCGACGAAAATCGCCCCTCGCCTTTTCAGGTTCTCGACAACGAAGCGGTTGTGAACCACTTCATGGCGAACGTAAATGGGTGCGCCGAACACATCCAATGCACGATTGACGATTTCGATAGCTCTATCGACACCGGCACAGAATCCTCTCGGGTTCGCCAGATTCACTTTCATTGCTTACGATCCTCATCCTCATTGGTCGCCACCGTCAGTATTTCAACCTGAAAAACCAGCGCTCGCCCGGCTAACGGATGGTTAAAGTCAATTTTCACTTGGCCATCTTCTATCGCCTTCACCACACCAGGCAATTCATCATTACCGGCATCGGCAAAGGACACCACCAAACCTTCTTGCAAAGCCATGTCTTTTGGAAACTGTGTAATCGGAATCACTTGAATATTGTTCGGATTCAGTTGTCCAAACGCTTTTTCAGGAGGCACCGTAAAGCTGTGCCGGTCTCCTTCTGTCAAACCGAGCAACAAATCAGCAAATCCTACGGGTAAATTGCCATCACCAAAGACAAAGGTGGCCGGTGACTTTCCGAAGGTACTGTCGACAATTTCACCGCTTTCCAGCGCCAGAGAGAAATGAAAGGTCACTTTTGAGTTTTCAGAAATGATAGGTTTTGACATCTTTACCTCAAGATTAACATCGACAGCACCCAGGATGGCACCGTATCAAATTGATTCAACTACGAATTAATCGCGGCAATCTGGCTCTGAATCAGGCGGCGGCTTACGAAAAATGTCCAACGCCATCATAACCGCTCCGACCGAGATTGCGGAGTCAGCAAGATTGAACGCTGGAAAATGGTGCTCTTGCCAGTGAAAGTGCAGAAAATCGACCACATAACCGAGCGTGACCCTGTCATACAGATTGCCCAGGGCACCGCCCAACACCAAGGCAATAGCCACTGCCAGCCAGGTATCATCCCTAAGCGTTGCCAGCCAACGGATCAATATGCCGCTGACAAGCACCGCCAATACGGCAAAAAACCAGAGTTGCCAACCTGACTGATCGGCCAGAAAACTGAATGCCGCACCCGGGTTATGCAACAATGTCAGTTTAAACACAGGTAACACAGGCACTGACACGCCATATTCGAGCATCGATGACGCGATATTTTTGCTGACCAGATCCAGAACGACAACCAGCGTTGTCAACCACAGCCATTTAAGCATTCTTTGTTTTCCATTAGCCGTTAAAACCCCCGCCAATGCAAGGATAACGAAAGGGCCACCAAGCCATGGCACCTGAGGTCAAAAAAAATCCACCATCGGCTCAGGCAAACTGTCGGATCTCGCCTGTCCCATCGACATTGGCAATACAGCGGCCGCATAATTCCGGATGCGTCTCATCCTGCCCCACGTCTTCCCGATGATGCCAGCAACGGACACACTTGCGGTGCCCGGTTTGCTGAATGCGGACTTTCAATCCCGCCACCTCGGCAACCACTGTTGCCTCTGCCGAACCCTCATCTGACAACCCTTGCACCTTCGCCCGAGAAGTCATCAACACGAACCGCAACTCGTCTCCCAGCGCATCGAGCACCTCTTTCAAGTCACCTTCACAATATAAATCGACTTCCGCCGACAGCGAGCCTTTGACCACTGCCTGATTACGGGCTGCCTCGATTTGCTTGTTCACCGCGTTTTTCACGCTCATGACCGTTGCCCAGTAGTCTCGGCCCATAGGCTCATCATCGGACAGCACCGGCAAGTTCTGGTACCAGGTTTCCAGCATTGCAAATTCGCCACGCTGACCAGGCATGGCCTGCCAGATTTCTTCGGCGGTAAAACTCAGAATCGGCGACATCCATCGCACCATCGCCTCGATAATATGATACATCGCGGTTTGACAGGAGCGACGAGGCAGACTGTCTGGCTGAGTGGTGTATTGACGATCCTTGATAATATCCAGATAAAAGCCACCTAGCTCGTTCGTGCAGAAATTGAGCAGCTTCTGGTAAACCGTCAAAAAGCTGTACCCATGGTAAGCCGAGATTATTTCCGATTGAATCTGCTGGGCCCGGTCAACCGCCCATCGATCGAGCACCAGCATTTGCTCAGGTGCCAGCGCGTCGGTAGACGGCTCAAATCCATTCAGATTGGACAGCAGGAAGCGGGCAGTATTTCGAATACGCCGGTAGGCATCGGCGGTGCGTTTGAGAATTTCATCAGACACCGTCATTTCTCCGCTGTAATCCGTTGCCGCAACCCACAACCGCAGGATATCGGCACCCAGTTTTTTCATCACTTCCTGGGGTAAGATCACATTGCCCAACGACTTGGACATTTTACGACCATCGCCATCCACGGTAAAACCATGCGTCAGCACTTGTTTGTACGGCGCCTGATTGTTGATGGCGATACCGGTTTTCAGAGAAGACTGAAACCAGCCGCGATGCTGATCCGATCCTTCAAGGTAAAGATCCGCCGGATATTGGCCAAGCTCTTCACGTTGTCGCAATACAGCGGCATGGGTCACCCCGGAATCGAACCAGACATCCAACGTATCGGTCACCTTGTCGTAGTTGGCCGCATCGTCGCCCAATAACTCCGCTGGCTCCAAATCGAACCAGGCATCAATACCACTCTGTTCTATCCGCTTGGCCACTTGCTCAATAAGACGGCTGGTTTCCGGGTGTATTTCCTGGGTTTGCCTATGAACAAACAGAGTGATCGGAACCCCCCAGGTACGTTGCCGGGAAATACACCAGTCCGGGCTTTGCTGTAACATGGATTCGATTCGGCTCTGGCCCCAGCCGGGTATCCATTTAACTCCTTTCACCGCCTCCAATGCGGCCGCTTTCAGGCCATTTTTATCCATACTGATAAACCACTGCGGGGTAGCACGAAATATCAGCGGCGTTTTGGTTCGCCAGCAATGCGGATAACTGTGACTAAAACTCTTTTTGTAAACCAGACGCTTGTGCTGATCCAGCACTTCGATCACTTTGTCATCGACCTGATAGACATGTTCGCCGGCAAACAACTCGACATGCTGTTTAAACACCCCGTTTTCATCGAGCAGACCCAGAGTGCCAATGCCATAGGCATTACCCACATGGAAGTCCTCGACACCATGATCCGGTGCCGTATGGACAGCGCCGGTTCCGGCTTCGGTGGTAACATGATCACCCAGAATGACGGGCACCTGCCTGGTAGCATAGAAGGGGTGAACCAGTTTCAGGTTTTCCAATGCCCGGCCGGTGCATCTGCCGACCACCTGGTAGTCATCTATACCATAGCGTGCCATCACTTCGGACAACATGGCTTCGGCCAATAACAGGCGTTCTTTACCCAACCCGGCGTCACATTCGACCAGAACATAGACCAGCCCGGCATTCAGCGATACCGCCTGATTCGCGGGTATGGTCCATGGCGTAGTAGTCCAGATAACAATGGATGTCGCGCCCTCGCCCTGGGCCGATTGCAAGTCAAAACGAGACAAAAATTCCGATTCGTCTACCGGAGAGAAGCGAATATCAATCGCAATGGACACTTTATCCTGATACTCCACCTCAGCTTCAGCCAGCGCAGACCCACCCACGACACTCCAGTAAACTGGCTTGAAACCACGGTGTAAATGGCCATTCTCTATAATCTTGCCAAGCGAACGAACGATATCGGCTTCAATCTTGAAATCCATGGTCAGATAGGGTTTGTCCCACTCACCCAATACCCCCAGGCGGACAAAATCTTTTTTCTGGTCATCGATCTGTTTGGTGGCGTAGTCACGACAGGCTTGACGAAATGCCTTGTAATCGACCTTGACGCCAGCCTTGCCCAGCTTTTTCTCGACATTGTGCTCAATAGGCAGACCGTGGCAGTCCCAGCCAGGAACATAAGGCGCATCCAGACCATCCATGGTTTTGGATTTGACGATAATGTCTTTAAGTATTTTGTTGACAGCGTGGCCAATATGAATATTTCCGTTCGCATAGGGCGGGCCGTCATGAAGAATAAACTTCTCCTGACCCGCTCTTCGCTGGCGAATTTTCTGATATAACCGGTTTTCTTGCCAGGTTTTCAGCATGACCGGCTCCCGTTGGGCCAGACTGGCCTTCATTGGGAATGAGGTTGCAGGTAAATTTAACGTATGTTTGTAGTCACTCATTTTCGATTCACTTTTCTTTGCTACGCCGTTGTTAATACGTGTGTTAATACGAATTCGTCGTTTTCCCGGGTATATTCGGCACAAAAGGTCTTGGCCTGTTCAATATCCCGGTCTATTTGCTGTTTTAACCGAGCTATGCCGTCAAATTTCTTTTCATCTCGAATCCAGCCCAAAAACGCCACTTGAATATGTTCCCCATAGAGCTCTCCGCCAAAGTCTTGTGCAGAAAAATCGAACAAATGCACTTCAAGTGACGGAGCGGTGCCACTTATCGTCGGCCGCAGACCTGAATTCGCCACGCCAAACCAGGCCTTTTCCTGTCCGCCGTTTTCCGCGACATTGCGGTAATAATTATGTTTACCGACGACACGCACCCGAACGACAAAGACTCCGTTAAGCGGCGGCACCTTGCGGCCCAATGATACATTAGCGGTTGGCACACCAAGCTGTCGCCCAAGTTTTTGCCCATGCACGACGCAACCGGTAATACAGTAAGGGTGCCCCAACAGGGCTTCTGCCAATTTAAACTGGTGCCGATCCAACGCGACCCGAATCCTGGAACTGCTGACCCTTTCACCCTCGACCAGAACCGTCTGCGTGTTTTCCACACTAAATCCATAACGCCGACCCGCCGCTTGCAGCATCGAAAAGTCACCTTTTCGGTCACAACCGAAGCGAAAGTCATCACCAACCACCAGGTGCTTCAGGCCCAGTTTCCTGACCAGAATCTGTTGCACAAACTCCGCCGCCGACAAACTTCTCAAACGCTCGTTAAACTGAAGGCATAGCGCGACATCGATATTCTGCAAAGCGAGATGCGACAGTTTCTCTCTAAAACGCATCAGTCTGGAGGGAACTTTACCCTGACAGAAATACTCCCGGGGCTGAGGCTCGAATACCATCACGACAGAGGGCACCCTTCTGGCCTCTGCCAACATTTTTACCTGATTCAGTATCTTCTGGTGCCCCTTGTGTACACCATCAAAATTGCCGATTGTCGCAACGCATCCACGCGAAAATGGTGCCAGATTGTGCAACCCCCTGATTAGCCTCATGCTACTGCCTACCTGGACAAAAAGCGCGATTATATACCAGTCAGCCGAAGCTTGATACCACCGGGGTATCGTCTTGCCTGATTTAATCGATTCATCGGAGCCGCATCGCCCCTTGCGCAATCAATTCACCGTGCTTTGTCCTTCCGGTTCAGCCTCTTGCCTGATACAGGGCTTTCAGATTTACCCGCAGCGTTAGAAGTGAACCAAAATACACGACCATTGCCAACGGAATTAACCAGGCCAGTATGCCTATCCGAAATAGGGCTCCCTGATACAGCCATTCGGAAGTGGCAGGTGCGACAAACAGCAGAAGGCTGACCATCAGGGTATTCGCGATCAGCAGTTTTATCATGAAACCACACCACCCAGGCCCAGGCGTATACACCTTTTCGCGCCGCAGCCCGCGCAACAATAACGCCATATTCAACCAGGCCGAAAGCGATGTCGCCAACGCCAGTCCGACATGCGCCAGACTCCAGATCAAACAAAGGTTCAGCGCCATATTGACCAGCATCGCAATGACCCCTATCCTGACCGGCGTTTTGGTGTCCTGACGGGAAAAAAACCCCGGAGCCAGAATTTTTATCAACATAAATGCCTGCAAGCCAATGGCATAGGCAGCCAGACTGCGTGCCGACATGGTGACATCCCGGGCCGCCATTTCGCCATAATAAAACAATGTGGCAATCAGCGGCTCGGCTAACACAACCAATGCCAGTGACGCCGGCAGGCCGATCAACAAAACACAGCGCAACGCCCAATCCAGGGTGCCGGAAAAGGTTTCGGCCGACTGCCTGGCATGACTGCGGGACAGGCTGGGCAAAATAACCGTGGCAATGGCAATACCAATGACACCCAGTGGCAGTTCGGTTAAACGATCGGAGTAATATAGCCAAGAAACACTGCCAGTTTCGAGAAACGACGCCAGAATGGTATCCAACAACAGGTTGATCTGACTGACAGAAACACCCAGTAAAGCCGGCAACATCAGTTTCAGTATCCGCTGCACCCCTGCGTGGCCATAGTCCACCCGGGGTCGGGGCAGGAGATGGATACGCATCAAAAAAGGCAATTGAAAAAAAAGTTGCAGCGCGCCTGCGATAAATACCCCCCACGCCAGTGCCATTACCCCCTGCTCGAACAACGGCGTCAGCCAGATCGCACAACTGATCAGCGACAGGTTCAATAGCACAGGAGTAAACGCCGCCGCCGCAAATTTGCCATAACTATTGAGCACCGATCCGGCAAACGCGGTCAAAGAAATCATCATCAAATAAGGAAAGGTGATACGCAGACTATCTGCCGCTAACGCAAATTTTTCCGGTTGACCGGCAAAACCCGGCGCAAAAAAGTAGGTCACATAGGGGGCGCCCGAACAGACGAGCAAAGTCACGATCAACAATACGACGCCCAGACTTCCGGCAACCGTATCCACCAGGCTTTTCACTTCCTGGTAACCGTACCTTACCTTGTACTCAGATAACACAGGGACGAACGCCTGGGCAAAGGCACCTTCGGCAAACAGTCGTCTGAGAAAATTCGGAATTTTAAAGGCGACAAAAAACGCGTCGGTACCGGCACCCGCGCCGAAAATCCGGGCGATCACCATATCCCGGATCAGCCCGAAAATACGTGACAGCATGGTCATTGCCGCCACCACGACTCCGGATTTCAGCAATCGGGAAGACTGGGACTCTGGGGTGGACTTGACCGAAGAATTGCGCTGTTTTGCCTTCATTGGAAACCGATTGCGACTACGCAGTCTCTGATTAGTTTACCTGATAATCAAACACACCATCTTCGGAAACACCGATATGGATCTGGGTGATTGGCTGACCCTGTGCCATTCTAGCCAGGCATTCCGATGCCAATTCGGGTAACAGGGTTCGATTTAAAATGGTTTCGATATTACGGGCACCGGTATCGACTTCCTGACTGCGTGCCACAATATGCAATAGCACGTCCTCGTCATAGGTAAACTCGGCACCATAGTGTTCCTTCACTCTCTGCTCGATGCGGTTCATGTTGATCTGACAAATTTTCATCAGGTTCTCATCATCGAGAGGGTAGTAGGTGATAACCTGGGTTCTGCCGAGAAATGCCGGCTTAAAGTGCTTGAGCAGTTCGGGACGCATGCTTTCCAGCAGTGTTTCCGGATCAGGCTTTTCTGGTTGGCTGGCGACAATAGCTCTGATTGCGGCTTCACCCACATTCGAGGTCATAATGATAATGGTATTTTTGAAGTCAATATCCCGGCCTTCACCATCTTTTATCGTGCCTTTATCGAACAGGTTATAGAATACATCCTGAACCCCCCGATGGGCTTTTTCCATCTCATCCAGCAAAATAACCGAATACGGTTTACGCCGCGCGGCCTCGGTCAATGCCCCACCTTCACCATAGCCAACATAACCCGGTGGCGAACCTAACAACATCGAGACTTTGTGCTCTTCTTTAAACTCGGACATATTGATCACCGTGATATTTTGCTCGCCACCAAACAACACATCGGCAAGCGCCAGCGCGGTTTCCGTTTTACCCACACCACTTGGGCCGACCATCGTAAAAACACCAATCGGCTTGCGTGGATCGGTCAAACCGGCACGGGAAGTACGAATGGACTGGGCGATGGCCTCCAAAGCGTGGGATTGCCCGATCACTCGTTGCTCCAGTCGCTCAGGCAATTGAAGAATGGCATTGATTTCATCGCTGACCATTTTGCCAATAGGAATACCCGTCCAGTTCGCCACCACTTCTGCGACGGCCTGCTCGTCCACATGCGGATGCATCAAAGGCTGATTGCGTTGAACGTCAGCTAGCTGATCTGTCAGATCTTTCAGTTTTTGTTGCAATTCGGCTTTTTGCTGATCCGTCAGAGAATCTTTATTCTCAACCGACTCGGCCGACTCGACCGCGTCTTCTTGCGCTGGCGTCTGCCCGGCTCTGGCAAAGAAATCTGTCTCGATCGAATCACGAATTGTCTTTATTTCAGCGATAATCGCTTTTTCCTTTTGCCACTGTGCTTCCTGGGTTGCCAACAAGCTCTCTACGTCTTCTTTCTCGGTTGTCAGCTCGGCAATTTGTCGTTCGCAGTCACCGCTGGACGCATGCTCTCGCTCGATCATGGCGATAGTGGTTTCCAGTTGCTGGATTCTGCGTCGGGTATCTTCTATCCGGGCGGGAGTCGCACTTTGACTCAGCGCAACACGGGCACAGGCAGTATCCAGCAAGCTCACTGACTTGTCCGGTAATTGTCGCCCTGGAATATAGCGAGCGGACAGTTTCACCGACTGCACGATCGCGTCATCAGAGATACGCACCCTGTGGTGGCTTTGCAGGGTTTTCGAAATGCCTCTCATCATTTCGATAGCGACCTCTTCGACCGGCTCTTCCACTTTCACCACCTGGAATCGGCGCGTCAGTGCCGGATCACGCTCGAAATACTTTTTATATTCCGCCCAGGTGGTGGCCGCGATAGTACGCAGTTCCCCGCGGGCAAGCGCCGGTTTCAACAAATTTGCCGCATCTCCCTGGCCTTCTTTGCCACCGGCACCAATCAGGGTGTGCGCTTCGTCAATAAACATAATAATCGGAAATGACGATGCTTTGACTTCTTCAATAACCGCTTTCAGGCGGTTTTCAAACTCGCCTTTCATGCTGGCCCCCGCTTGCAGCAGGCCCAGATCGAGCGTCATAATAGTCACCCCTTTCAATGGCTCGGGCACGTCATCGGCCACCACGCGCAACGCGAACCCTTCAACCACCGCCGTTTTACCGACTCCCGCCTCGCCCGTCATAATCGGATTGTTCTGGCGACGCCGGGTCAAAATGTCGATACACTGGCGTATTTCCCCATCACGCCCCAATACTGGATCAATTTCGTTGTTTTTGGCCCGTTCGGTCAGGTTGATACAGAATTTGCCAAGAGCAGAACCACCAGCGGGTGCCGCTCCGGTGGCGTCCGGGCCAGCACCCGCCGATACCAGCGAACGTGACACCCCTTTGGATTCTTCCGTGCGACCAAATACCGTTGCCATCGTGGTTCGCGCCTTGTCGTTGGTCACATCGCGAATGCTGGGTGTCGATTCCGCTACCTGGCGACGGAGGGTATCATCGGACAGAATGGCACAAAGCAAGTGACCCGAGGTCATGCTGTTATGGCCCATATCCACCGAGCCAACCAGCCACGCGTACTTGAGCGCATCCTGCATTGACTGCGCCAAAGTCGGCGTGCGGGTATTGCCCGCCTTGAGTCGGGCCAGCGCATCATTCAATTCTCTTTGTACAATGGCCACATTGACACCTTGCTGCTCCAATATTTTTGCCATATCGGTATCAGCCTGCTCCAATATCTTCATAAGCCAGTGTTCAAGCTCGATACTGTAATGTGTTTTCGCGAAACACAGGCCACTGGCATTATCCAACGCCTGTTTCAGGTTGGGGTTCATTCGCTCGACGAGCGCCTTCAAATTGACATTAAACATGGTTTTCCCCTCTCGTTAATTGGAGTTGGAACTGGAATTCGCGTTGAAGCCAAAGCGGAAGTGGCCGACAGAGCGCTATAGTTGCATGCCATATTTCGACAGTTGTATTTTGATCTTTTTGTTTGTCGGATGGGTTTTGTACAACCGGGTATTCCAGCCCAACTGAAACCGTGGATCACGACTACCCAGCCGAACCGGTGGTAACCGATCCTCGCGCACCATCAAGGACAGATCGAAGTCCATCTCGATACCTGCCCGATGCCTGATAAATTCATACAATGCAAACAATTTATTGGTTCCGGGTGCAAATTCGACAAAATTTTTTTCGGAGAAATCCTCGATCGCCACCTCGAACAAATTTTGCATCACCCAACATCGGGATCCGAGAATGGCATTTTGACCCAACATATTGTTCATACCCAATGTCATTGCGCCCGCCATACGTGTCACCACGTCCGGCGACAGCCGTCGCCATTTGCCTTTGAATTGATGAATTTTCACTTTTAAGCCAAATTGGTGATAGATGACATTCTTCAGCGTAAACTCGTTACAACGCCGATGGGCGACCACACCGGGATAATTCATCCAGGCGCCACCCTGCTCGGCAAAACCAGCGGGCAAACCCGACATACCGGAGAGTGCTTTGACAACTTCGCTATACCAGTCCTTCATATATCTGGACTGGCTCACCTGTGCCGACTGAAAACCCACCATAGGGCGATACTTTTTGCATGCTCTGTAGAACAGTGAAAGCGTTCGGTGATTGAATAGATCCAAAAACACTTTGAAGGTATGATCTCGCTCCCTTTGCCGGGCGAGAATCAGCTCTGAATAATGAAACGGCAATACCCCAGACGCACCATTGAGCCCCATTGTATTGGCGGTTAAATGCCATTGCGACTCTTGCATCGTCGGCTCAAGATCGACTTCTCCCGTTTCAGCTGTCTGATCCGGCTTCTCGCTGACAGAAACCAGCCGGGCTTCGCTGATTGCGCTGGCCGCAAACAACAGATTCGGATTGACACTGAAACGCAAAGGGTCGCGCTTCGGTGAACCTGACTCTCCCAGGCACTGGTGATTTTCGCCTTTATTGCGTAGCCATTCGGTTTCAATCAAACGAACCAATTGAAAAAAATCGAACCGCCATGGCTCGTTGGCCATGCGACAGGCTAGATGAGTTCGACTTCGCCGGCTCGGGGCGGCCATTTCTTCAATACCTCAGTTTTTCCTTTGAGTTTCGCGATCATTCGGGTAAACGAATTGATCGAACAGTACATGGCAAAAAATCGCTCCAGCACCGATGCAAATAAATAGACGCTGTGACCCGACAACATACTTTCATCGAATGTCACTTCGATTTCAGTACCACGACACACGGTCGTTTTACCTTTGTAGGTCACAGGAGCGGTGATCGACGATGTTTTCAACGCCACAACAGAGTTGATCATGGCCCGGGTCGCAGAGCTTTCAACCACATCATACAGGGCCAGAATTTCTCTAAAGTAATGGGTACCACGCTGCCCTGTCAGCGATAAATGATTCAACGAAAGCTGCGATATCAGTCGCCATCTCGCGCCATTGCCCTGAGGCGGGCGATAAGTGTTGCTGATTCGGGTCATGGTACTGATATGGGCTAACGAGACGCCCAGGGTAGGACACTTCAAATGAGGCTGGCCACCACCAAAAGGCAGTTTTTCTGGCATATTGCCATTGAAACACAGGGTTTCGATCGACACTGTCTCGTCTTCCGCTTCGGCAATATCAAAGGCAAGATCAACCAGCGACAATTCCAGACTTGAACTCGGCTCATTGCCCAATTCACCACCTAACACTTCCCGGCGCTGAGCGTTCCAGTAGCGGTCACTCGCACCCTGTATATCCGCATGCGACAAGCCATAATACGGCTTGTATTCCGCTTTGGCTCCATTGCCCTTGACCCCGGTCACTTTTTCGATGGAATACACCTCATAGTGATGCGGAAAACGAGCGTCTGGGATCACCTTGTATTTATCTTGAGTATGCTCCAGCAGAACCGGCTCAGCACGATGCGGGAACAGATTAACTATCGGACAACAATTCAGCACAAACATGCTCTCATCGACATGCCTTTCCAGATCGGGATCAGCTCGATCGGTATAAATATAAAGATCGATACTCTTGGTCTCGATCCGTTGCAGAGCATCCTTTAAACCGGTCAGGTCAAAAAACAAAAACTTTTCAGGGAATGCCATAAATTCGGTTAGTAACCGATAACCCGGAAACGAGTCAGGCGGATAAGGAACCACACCTTGAGACTCGTCAAACCCCACTGGCTCGATGCTGTGCGGCGGAAGTTTTCGATATTGGCCGTCACCAGTGCTAATAACCACCGCTCGAGCTTCATGCAACATGGCCTGATACAGAGAATAAGTGTATTGCGCCTGTCCTTTGAGGAAGAAACGCAGATTTTGCAAACCCATATCCCCGACCATCATATCTTCGCCCAATAGCTCGAGACGCAGATGTATAACCGACTCCGCGCCCTTGAAATCATTCGCCCCCGGGGTCGCGAATGGCTTGCCAAGATACCGGGCAAGCCCTGTTTTCATGGGCAGGATACGCATATCGAAAACCGTCTGAAAACTACAGGGTCGGCCTTTGACGGCATCGGTTTCAAGCAGCTTGCCTCTGGCGACCGGTACCATCATATCGAGGTCTGTTTCAGGAACGAATTGCACGACAGTCAAAGCGGGTAATGGCCGTAGATAATGCGGGTACAGATTGTCCAGTAGTGCATCGGTCAATTCCGGAAAGTCATCGGCAATTTTCTTTTGAATGCGGGCGTTGAGATAAGCGACGCCTTCCAACAAACGGGAAACATGGGGATCTTCTACGAGCTCTTCGCTTATTCTCAGCCTGCTCGCCACTTTTGGATAGGCGCGGGCAAATTCTGCACCGGACTTACGCAGAAAAGCCAACTCCTTTTCATAGAACGACAACAGGTCATCTGACATCAGCGAATACTCTCTATATGAACACTATTGGTTGCAGGTTCGAGTGCCGAATCGAATACAATTTCTTCGGGTGCCGGGTCAGCATGCATCAAGGCTTCGATTCTGAAACGCAACGTCCGGTCAAGCTTATCGTTATCGTCCCTGATCACGACGTGAACCGTTTTAAAACGTGGTTCAAAACGCTTGATGTGCTGTTCCACCAGGCGACAAAACTGCTCGGTGCCGGCGGCATTCAAAAAATTGATCACGTTTAAGTCAGGCAAGCCATAATTGATTAAAGAACGATCCAGCTCATAACAGTTGTCAGGCGGCGAGATACAACGAAACCGGGTATTCAGCAGACGCTCCAAATCTCTGCGCACATTTTCACGAATTTCAGACATAAGCTGATGTCGGCTTTTTTCGTTCTCGACTTGCCGGTCAGGTTGCTGATCAATCAGTCTGTCCAACAGGGATGCCCTTAGCATTTGGGGCTGTTTTCGTCTACTGGGCATACTGACCACGGCGGGCACCTGTCAATTCAGTCGTCAGATAAAGATCGGACACCAGGCTGTCTGCCTGATAATGTGGCTGTAACAAAATATTGGCCCAGTATTCACCCGGCGTTTCGGGGTTATCAAACACCTCGACCAAAGCCTTTCTCAGCGGGTATCTCGACTGTAGATGCCAATCCGCATCTTCCTGCATAACAGTGTAGCTATTCAACCATTTCTGCAACACTTTGGCACAATCGGAAGCGCGCGAATAACTACCGATTTTATCGCGCATCATGACCTTGATATAGTGGGCGAAGCGTGCGCCACAAAGCACATATTGCAGTGACGAGGCAACCCGCTCATCGGCATTGACCCGGGCGCTGGTAAAATCCCGATTCCTGAAAATAGACGGCATACTGTGAAACGCCAATAACGGCAAATCATAGCATTGACAAGCCGCGATAAAGCCCAAATCCGCCAATTCTTTTTCCCGCTCATCCGAGATGATTACATCGGTACTGGGTTTGAAATCGGTCTCGCCCGGCCCGACTTTGAAATGGTCGACCGCCAGTTGGTTGACTATACCTCCGGACAATTGGTCTCTTGGCGCGCCTCTGATATGGGCAAACCAGCCCACTTCGTCGTACTCCCGAATCAACACCTTGGCGATAGCCACGTTCGCTCCGCCCCACAGATAGTTTGTCGAATCACGCAGCGCCCGACGTTCATCATAAACCAATCCGCCAAAGTCCTCCAAGCCAAGGGTATAGGGTTTGCGCAGCAATACGCGTGGCAAGGTGATCCCGACAAATCGAGCATCAGGATGATTACGCAGGGCGTGCCATTTAGCATATTCCTGCTCTTTAAAAACAGCTCCGATCGAAAAAGGGTGAGTCAAATAATCATAGACGCCATCCAAACCGAACAGTTCCGGAGCGGCGTTGATCAGTATCGGAGAAAACGCTGCCGCCGCGACTTCGGCCAGGCGTTCCAGGGTAGGAATATCATCGTAACGATGATTTGGGTTTGGCTTGTGGGTGATTTCGTAGTCGGCAATGAGCACACCATAGGGTTCGCCACCTGGTGTATCATACTCTTCACTATACACTTTCTGGAATAACTGGCTTTGATCAAACTCCAAAGCGCGATTGACATCTTTGCCGACTTCCGCCCAGGTAATATCCAAAAACCGTATTTTGACATTGTGACGACCTGACGCACAGTCAACTAAAGAGTCAAGACTTCGCCAACTCGACTCCAGGCGTTGAAACCTGGGATGATGAATAATCGCATTCAGCTGACCAATGATCAGGTCATCGATCCGGGCTAACAGGTAATCCAGCCATAGTAAACCATCGGCAAACCAGTCTATGTCGTCAGCCGGCTGATTCGGCTCCAATGCAGGATCGACTGCGGAATTGACCTCGACACCGGACTGAAAAAAATCACTGACCAGAGTCATCACCGCAACGTCACTAAGATGCGCAAGCGGGTTCTGCTCACTGGCCACCGGATCTGCGGCGATCAGTTTGCTTACCAGAGTATGGATGGCTTGTTCGGTTGCTGTGATTGGCTGCATATCACTCGATACTGTTCAGCTGCGGCGTACCAAAAAAGGGAGGACGCCCTCCCTTTCGCTATCGTTAAATCCGATGACACTAAAACAGCAGGATCAGGAAGAGCTTGGTATATCCGCCACCATCCGCAGCGATGCCGTCAGCTCCTCCATTTGCAGCCATGGTCGCATATAGGCGATTGCGCTATAGGAGCCCGGCGCTTCCGGATTTTCCCTCACTTCGACACGTGCTTCGGCAAGTGGGAATCTGGCTTTCATTTCCGGGCTCGCATCCGGGTTTGCATTGGTGTAACCGCTGATCCATCGATTCAACCAACGCTCCGCATCCTTCGCTTCCATAAACGAACCAATTTTGTCCCGCGCCATTACTTTCAGGTAATGAGCGATACGGGAAGTGGCCATGATATAGGGTAGGCGCGCGGAAATAGCGGCATTGGCCGTGGCGTCCGCCTGATCGTACTTCTTGGGTTTTTGGCAGGTTTGGGCGCCAAAGAACACGGCGTAGTCGGTATTCTTGTAATGACACAGAGGCAGGAAACCCAGTTTCGACAACTCCGCCTCCCGACGCTCGGTGATGCCAACCTCGGCAGGGCACTTCTGATCGATGTCTCCATCATCACTCCTGAACAAGTGTGTCGGTAAACCCTCGACCTTGCCACCGCCTTCAGCACCGCGGATTGCCGTACACCAACCATTTTCAGCAAACGCTGTCGTCATGGTCGTCCCCATCACATAAGCCGCATTCATCCACGCATAGTTAGCATGGTCGACATCTTGCGCCTTGCCCGTTTCATCCAACGGAAATTCTTCATAACGAAACGCTTCGACAGGCTTGGAGTTTTCGCCATATGGCAAACGGGAAAGAACCCTCGGCATCGCAAGAGTCACAAATCGGGAATCCTCTGACTCCCTGAAACTGCGCCATTTGATATATTCGGCAGAATCAAATATTTTCTCCAGATCGCGTGGATTCGACAGTTCGGTAAAGTCATCGAAACCAAACATGGACGAGTCGGCAGCCGAGATAAACGGGCAGAAGCCTGCAGCCGCAACACCACCCATATTGGTCAACAGATCGATGTCTTCAGGGTGATTGGTAAATTCGTAATCACCAATCAATACACCATAAGGCTCACCGCCGGCGGTGCCATATTCGGCTTCATAAATTTTCTTGAAGATTTGACTTTGATCGAACTCGACGGCCTTGTCGAGGTCTTTGAACAACTCACGTTTGCTGATGTTCAACATGCGAATTTTCAGCGTGGTGCTGGTTTCAGAGTTCATCACGAAATGATTCAGACCGCGCCAGGCACTTTCGAGCTTCTGAAACTTTGGGTTATGCATGATTTCAGCCAATTGAGTCGAAATCAACTCATCGATCCTGCTGACCGCTCGGTTGATGGTATGGGTCAGATTTCGATCCCAGGTCAGCGTCCCGGCCATGGCCTGCTGCGACAAATTGGCAAGCAAATCTTTAGTCGTATCCGGTTCAGTCTGTTTGGTTGCGGAAATGGCCTGATCCAAAAAACTAACAGCGGTTTCTTCCGCTGCGGCAGCCACCTGACCTTGTCGTTCTTGTTCGCTCATCTAGTTATTCCCCCTCTGGCTTGTCTTCTTCGACACCCAGTTGTTTAGAAATCTCAGCAATAGAGTCGGTATTCTGCAGTACTTCCTCCAGCAAGGATTCAAGCTCTTCCGAGCGATCCGCTTTACTCATCAGGTCACGCAGTTTGTTGCGTGCGGCCAACAGTTTTTTCAGCGGTTCGACCTGATTGACAATGTTCTGGGGCTCAAAATCATCCATAGACTTGAACTCGAGGCTGACAGCCATCTCTTTGCCATCTTCACCTGACAAGGTATCCGCCACCTTGGTTTCGACCGTTGGGGCTATCTTGCCCATAATTTCATTGAAATTGTCACGATCGATCTGAACGAACTTTCTTTCTTTCAGCGCTTTCTTGCCCGCTGTATTGTCTCCGGAGTAATCACCCATCACGCCAGTGACAAAAGGCAACTCTTTCTTGACCTCTGCGCCATTGGTTTCCACATCATAGGTTATTTGTACGCGGGGTTTACGCACTCTAGACAGTTTATCCTGAAGACTTTCAGCCATAACAATTTCCTTTTCTTTTCCTGATTAATAGAAGCATGGTCTGGTTTCTGCGATCTATATGAAACAACCAGTGACGACACACAGATTGCGGAATCCAGACTGCTGTTATTTTAATCTGGTGCGCTGTTTCAAGCGCACCGATTTTATTTCAAGCCCGGACAGGTTATCTAACTCCGGATCAAAACAATTCAATCTTCTATAACCTCGCTACCAACCGTCGGCGCGTTCCGATCCATCACTCCAACTATCAGTGACAGGCACACTGTCCCCGGCAGCCTGCTCCGCTTTTGCTACAGAGTCCGGCGCAGGCGCCGCCACCGAGGGCACCGCCATACTGGCCAAAGCGCCGATTGGCGGTGCATCGTCAGCCAACGGGATACCAGTCAACTGAGCATACACCGCACGCGCCGTATCATCCGGAATAAGCTGAAGCATCAATTCCTGCACCGACATTTTGCCCCACATAGCGACCCTCTCCAGCGCACCACACAAGGGTGAATGAGGTTCGGTCTTCCTGAAATAGTCTGCAATCAACAAAAGTTGGTTGATTGCATCATTTCGGTTAGTGATGGCTCCGATTGCCACCTGATAACCACCCGAAGCTGACCCTTCCTGATTAAATCTAGCGGTATCAGGCTGCTCCGTTGCACCACCCTCGGCGAATTCAGTTTCTACCGGAAACTTGTCTTTTGTCAAAACCTGAACAGCAAAAAGCACCTCTTCCAGACATTTTTTGATGGCACTGCTCGGCGGCGAATACTGATAACCACATTTATCATCAAATAACGAAGACATCAGATTGAATTCTGCCAGACACCCTTCCAAATCATCAATTAAATTTTGAAAAAATTCAACCTGTCCCACGGCCACCTGATGAACCAACTGGTTCATATCTGTGCCAATATCATCCAGGCGCTGTCGTTGCACTTCGGGATCGGTGATTTTGCTGGCTTCACTGCAGCGGTCATAGATATTGAAGGTAAAGGCGGCGGCACTATCATCGCTCAGAGGAACACTTCTTATCGGCTGAATCAAGGTACCACGACCATCTTCTCCGTTCAGCCCGGTAATCGGGTATACCTTGGTTTCCAGGCCATCTTCATCAGGAAGTGGGTATAGCCCATCCCAGAACTCCTCGACCAATCGACGAATCAGCTTGCAGCCATCCCGTAAGCCACCAAACCCCCGCAATCGCAGCGCTGACTCGGCCAACCAGGCTGCCACTTCGAGATCTTTCGACTGAGACTTCAGCACAATCGGCGCCAGATCAAAGATCTGTTGCCACTTTTCCTCTATCTCGAGGTCAGACTGGGAATCAAATTTCTTGGCCCGGGATAAACTCGCAATGGTTCGGCGAGCATCCTTCAACTGCTGATATTCAGCCGCACCAATCTCCCTTAGATCGGAGCCACAAGGAGCAGCCTCACTAATCGGAGTCAAAATATCTTCAATGTCGAAAACTTCCGCCGTTGCCATTCAACGCCTCTCTTTATTCAACTCACAATTCTCTCGGACTGTCCACTTACCCGTGGTTACCAGCTCGATAACTCACTGAAAAACCAGCACGACACCAATTTGCCATTAAAAACGATCAGATATATTTTTCGCAGATAAAGAAGATTACCCTTGTACGCCTGATATTGTTAGTTCACTTTTCAGTTTTTGTCGAACAAGCGGCATTGAACAGGGCAGGATACTTCAGACTTCAGAAATAGCTGCTCGTGCCAGGCGACAGGGTAAACAGTTTAGATAGCGTCCGTTTGTTGCATGTTTTTTATAAGCTTTTTTTAGGTGACGGATAACCCGATTAGCGACGACAGCACCTCGGTCAACACCAATCAGGAGATTCAAGCCACGCTTTTGTCGCTCCTTTCAGATGGTTCAGGTGTGCTTTGTCTTCTGGTTGTTCCGGTTTGTCGTCCTCATACCAAAACGAAACGATACATGTACCCGCGACTTTGCGCAAGTAGAGGGATTTTGGCCAGTTAAATGATCGACGCAACTTGAAGGAAAGGTAACCGATATTATTTGCTTTGGTGCCAATAAATAGCCGCGTTACGCCATCGTCGCAGCGGTCAAACCAGAATAACTCGACGCTGCCTTTGTCTGTTTTGCGTTTGCGTCTGGGCTTACGGCACACCCCCTTCATGAATTTCTGGTAGGCGTGGTACCAACTGGTTGCGCTGTTGCGGATAGTTTGGCTAGGGCACCACGCCTTCAACCAGGGTGAGTTCTCTGTCTTAAACTAACCCGCTTTTGCATCTACTGGCGCACGAGTACCAACTAGTGCCCGTCCAAAAACACGCAATTTCACAGCACTTATAGTCAAAGCTACGTACTCGCAAACTAAAAGTGCTTACTTTAAAGTGTATGTACGTCGTTTTCCACAGACTTCAGGCAGATAAAAGTAAAATGGCGTTTTTGGGGCGCAACTGTCCCGTCTCTGTCTGTTTTGCCTGGCTTTCTTCCCTCTACAGGTCAGGTTTGTAGTCGTGCTATCAAACTCAGATTGTAAGCCACTACCGATGACCAGATATAGGCTTTGAATTTCTCCCAGCCTTTCCAGTTGCAACGACGCAGACCAAAGCTGTCTTTCAGATTGCCACTATTCGCCTCTATCCCCGCCCGGAAATGGATTGGCTTCTTATAGACCCACCGGCTCTTTGCCATCTTGATGATATCGGTGTGTTCCTCAAACAAGCTGACCACTTTATCCTCTGCCCGCACCTTTTCGCCTTTCAATACCCGGCGCTCGGTTTGACTGATCACCTTGTCTATCAGACTTTGATAATGCCGCGCTTCCTGACACCACATCTGCGATGTCTCATCACCTGAACGGCTCATGATGCAGCAGGCGTTGAGCAGGTAGCCCCTGGTTTTTATCACTTGCTTTAACCGCTTATGGTAAAAACGCTTTTTCTTCTCTTGACCACGACTGTATTCTATCTCCCGAGCATACTTCTTCACGCTGCGCCGGTGATCACTGAAAACAATCTTCTTGCCGTGTTGACTTCGACACCGCTCAAGCAACCGAACCATTACCCAACTGCATCAACCAGAAGGGAACTGTCTGACGGGGAGTGGATATGCGTTTCCGTCACACTGCTATCCACCCGAACCTGTCGCCCTTTTTCTACGCCCGCTATCTTGGCCCGGGTGACAATAAGCCGGTTTATTTGCTGCCAACTTGCCTCTGTTATCTGGCTCACCCATCCCTGCAAACTCGACTTGGAGGGGGACAACTTACAGCCTGACCGCACAAAGCTGTTGAACGTCGCCGAGTCCTCCAGGTAAAACGCCAACTCGTTATAACTCAACTCTCTTATCTGCTTTAACAGAGCAAAGCGCCATATTGCATCCCGTCGCCTGCACTTTTTTGCAAATTAAATCCTCTACAACGATATCAATCAGTGCCAGATTATTATCAATCCAGTCAGAAATTGATTTTAATTGCTGACCAAGCTCGTGTTCTGCAAACTGATCGAATAGACTTATTTGTGCAGCGCGTTTTGACGCATCGCCTGCATCTCCTCTGGTATTTTTGCTTTATTTTCAGTGAGTTGGCTTTTACTGATTATAAACAACACCGGAGGTTTTATCTTCTGCTTTTTCTGTTTTTTTAATCTTTTCATAGGGTTATCGTTTTTAGACGGGCACAAACTAAAGATCTGGTAAAAAACTGAGCGTCAATTAAAACTGACGATCAATGAATCGGACAACAGTCCAGAGAACAATTATGTCGCACTCCGACCTCATTACGCTTTCAAAAGTCGCAACGCGCCAGCTGGCTGGGTCAACCTTGCTGATAGCATCAAACCGATGAAAACGACCAACCCGCATACCACGTCCCATATTTATGTCGACGATCCCTGCTTCTATATTTACACCTCGGGTACAACCGGTTTGCCGAAGGCCGTTATACCTAGATTCTGCAAATATATATTGAGTCAGTCTTACTGATGAAATTTCAATCAGGCCAGATTGCTCATGGTATTCTTCTAATCCTTATTGACCAAT